>OGDN01000277.1_pt1 | contig 107208 bp, 100 predicted proteins | sample 1570271 | NCBI WGS metagenome assembly OGDN01 (sample SAMEA4384481, study PRJEB24528) | human gut metagenome
CCAGCTCCTCAGCGGTGGGCTTGATGAACATGTTGGTGACGAAGTGTGCCTGCCAGGCCACTTCCATGATGAAACGGACAGCCATGCGGGTGTCCTTGTTTGCGCCGCAGAAAGCATCCACAACGTACAGGCGCTTGTTGGACAGCTCCTTCTTTGCAATCTCCTTCACGGCAGCCCAGGCTTCCTCAGAAGCGGGGTGATTGTCGTTCTTGTACTCGTCGCTGGTCCACCAAACGGTGTTCTTGGAGTTCTCGTCCATCACGATGAACTTGTCCTTGGGGGAACGGCCGGTGTAGATGCCGGTCATAACGTTCACAGCGCCCAGCTCGCTGACCTTGCCCACTTCGTAGCCTTCCAGGCCGGGCTTGGTCTCTTCCTCGAACAGCTGCTCGTAAGAGGGGTTATACACGACCTCGGTCGTGCCGGTAATGCCGTACTTGCTCAGATCTACCTTTGCCATAATACTTATACCTCTTCTTTCGTTCAGATCAATTCTGATCGCGCGACGCACATGCCCTTAGCCAATGGGCAGCGCGGGCGATGAAGAAATACAGATGCGTATTCTCCTGTTTATCATTATACATAAAATCGTTCCAAAATCAACCAGAGGGAACAAAAGGTTCTTATAAATGTAACAAATTTTATTCAGAATCTTAGCTGTTTGAAGTGATTTCATAAGAAGAAAGGGGAACCGCGGCGAACAAAATAAAGAAAAGAGACCCAAAACACAACTTTGATAATATTTTGTCGATTCTGGATGCAAGCGGGTATCCCAGAGCGGAAAAACCGGGGCGGGAGGCCCGCAGCACAAATTTCTGAAAAACTTGAAATTTCCTGTTGACAAAGTACGACTGCTATGCTAAAATAATCGAGTCGGGAGCGAAACCCCGATGCGAAAATGGACGTATGGCCCGTTGGTCAAGCGGTTAAGACAGAGGCCTCTCACGCCTTTAACATCGGTTCGATTCCGGTACGGGTCACCATTTTAGTAGTAAAACGGCTCTGCGCCGTTTTATATAGATGCCTCTTTAGCTCAGTCGGTTAGAGCACCTGACTGTTAATCAGGGTGTCGCCTGTTCGAGTCAGGCAAGAGGCGCCAGTAAAGCGATGGAAATGTTCCATCGCTTTTTTCTTTTTGTTGACAGCGAATGCGGCGGGGGATATACTTATAAATAACGATTAAACCTCTCAGTCCGCCTGGCGGCGGCCAGCTCCCCTGGTAGGGGAGCCCTTGGCAGAAGCAGAACGTTTTTCGGAAAAGGCAAGGCGGAGCAAGGAGACTTTTGAGGAGAAGAATTACAATGAAACAGATCATTCTGACCGGCGACCGTCCCACGGGCCGCCTGCATGTTGGCCACTACGTTGGCTCTTTGAAGGAGCGCGTGCGCCTGCAGAACACCGGCAAGTTCGACGAGATCTATATTATGATCGCTGACGCGCAGGCCCTGACGGACAACGCCGATAACCCGGAGAAGGTCCGCCAGAACATCCTGCAGGTGGCACTGGACTATCTGGCCTGCGGTCTGGACCCCAACAAGGTCCACATCTTCATCCAGTCCATGGTGCCTCAGCTGACAGAGCTGAGCTTCTATTATATGAATCTGGTCACGGTGAGCCGCCTGCAGCGCAACCCCACCGTGAAGAGCGAGATCCAGATGCGGAACTTCGAGACCAGTATCCCGGTGGGCTTCTTCACCTACCCCATCAGCCAGGCAGCGGATATCACGGCGTTCGGTGCCACCACTGTGCCGGCCGGTGAGGATCAGATGCCCATGCTGGAGCAGTGCCGCGAGATCGTGCACAAGTTCAACGCCGTCTACGGCGAGACCCTGACCATGCCTGAGATCATGCTGCCCCAGAATGCAGCCTGCCTGCGCCTGCCCGGCATCGATGGCAAGGCCAAGATGAGCAAGAGCCTGGGCAACTGCATCTACCTGTCGGATGAGCCCGAGGACATCAAGAAGAAAATCATGTCCATGTACACCGACCCCAACCACCTGCGGGTGCAGGACCCCGGCAAGGTGGAGGGCAACCCCGTGTTCATCTATCTGGACGCTTTCAGCCGCCCCGAGCACTTCGCCGAGTTCCTGCCGGAGTACCAGAACCTCGATGAGCTCAAGGCCCACTATCAGCGCGGCGGTCTGGGCGACGTGAAGATCAAGAAGTTCCTCAACGCCGTCATGCAGGCCGAACTGGAGCCCATCCGCAACCGCCGCAAGGAGTGGGAGCAGCGCCTGCCCGAGGTCGTGGAGATCCTGAAGGAAGGCAGCGCCGTGGCCGAAAAGACCGCTGCCGCCACCCTGGCCAATGTCCGCAAAGCCATGCGCATTGACTACTTCGCGGATAATAACCTGCTGAAATAATCGTTTGTAAAACGTAAGCCGCTCGTTTCCGGTGCCAATGCCGGAAAAGAGCGGCTTTTTTGGTAAGCGCAATTGCTGGCTGACAGATTTTCAGCTGCAAATGGTGATTGTTGCCCTCCGTGCCTGAGTAGAGCGGACAAAGATTAACAAATCATCTATTGCATCTCCTGCGGAAGTTGGTATACTCAAGGAAGAACCATAAAAAGGAGGGCTGTGATATGAAACAAAAGGGAATCTGGCTTCGGAACGGATGGAGGCTGCACCATCTGAATGCGGCAGAACTGGCACTGGCGCTGCTGGTGCGGGAAAAGCCACTGACAGCGCAGCAGCTCTCTGCGGCGTTGACAGAAAAGGGAACCCGGCTGGATCGTAAACAGTTGGGAAAAATTCTGGCAAAGCTGGAACGTGCAGGCGCAGTTGAAACGGCGGCAGGAGAATACATCTGCCAGAATGAAACGATTCTCCACTATCCGACGACGTACAGTGAAAGTCAGCTGCTGGATATTATCGGCATGACCCAGAACACCGTAAATGGTCAGGCGGTATTCAGTGGAGTGCCGCCTATGAGCATCAGCTCCCGTGGCAGCAGCGGGGTTTGAAACAGGATATTATAAAATAAGCGCCGCGCTCCCGGTTTGGGAACGCGGCGCTTGCTGTTTATTTCAGGCGAAATCAGTTGTTATATGCGCGGGTCTTGATCTCGTCGGTGACCTTTGCGATGAATTCATCCACTTCCATCGTGGTGGTCTCGCCCTTGCGGTCACGGACAGAGAGGTTGCCAGCCTCGGCTTCCTTTGCACCCAGAACCAGCATGTAGGGCACACGGTCCACCTGCTGTGCGGCACGGATCTTGTAGCCGATCTTCTGGTTGTCGTCGTCCAGAGCCACGCGGACACCGGCCTCCACCAGCTTCTCGGTGATGCTCTCCGCATACTCGAGGGTCTTTTCGGAAACGGGCAGGACCTTGACCTGAACAGGTGCCAGCCAGGTGGGGAACTTGCCCTTGGTCTCCTCGATCAGGTAGGCCATGAAGCGGTCCAGGGAGCCCAGGATCGCACGGTGCAGGACAACGGGGGTCTTTTCGGAGCCGTCCTTGTCCACATAGGTCAGGTGGAACTTTGCGGGCAGGCAGAAGTCCAGCTGGCAGGTGGACAGAGTATACTCAGCACCCACGGCGGGCTTGACGTTCACGTCCAGCTTGGGGCCGTAGAAGGCGGCCTCGCCGATCTCCTCGGTGAAGTGGATGCCCAGCTCGGTCAGCACCTCGCGCAGAGCGTTTTCGGCGTGGTTCCACATGGCATCGTCGTCGTGGTACTTCTTCTTGTCGGCGGGGTCACGCAGGGACAGAACGCAGCGGTAATCGGTGATCTTGAAGTCCTTGTAGGTCTCGAAGATCAGGTTGCAGACATCGGCGACCTCGCTCTTGATCTGCTCCGGAGTGCAGAACAGGTGGGCATCGTTCTGGCAGAAGTGGCGGCCGCGCTCAATGCCCTTCAGGGTGCCGGAGGACTCGTAGCGGAAATCGTGTGCGATCTCACCGATGCGCATGGGCAGGTCACGGTAAGAGTGGGGACGATTTGCGTAGATCATCATGTGGTGGGGGCAGTTCATCGGGCGCAGGACGTAGCTTTCACCCTCCATCTCCATGGCGGGGAACATGTTCTCGCGGTAGTGATCCCAGTGGCCGGAGGTCTTGTACAGGTTCACGGTACCGATGCAGGGGGTCATCACGTGCAGGTAGCCGCGTGCACGCTCCTTCTCCTTGATATAGTTCTCCAGCTCCTGCCAGACGGTGTAGCCTGCGGGCAGGAACATGGGCAGGCCGCGGCCAACCAGATCGTCGGTCATGAACAGGCCCATTTCCTTGCCGATCTTGCGGTGATCGCGCTCACGGGCCTCCTGCTGCTCCTTCTCCCAAGCATCCAGCTCTTCCTGATTGCGGAAGGCCACGCCATTGATGCGGGTGAGCATCTTGTTTTCCTTGTCGTTCTTCCAGTATGCGCCGGACTGCTGGGTGATCTTGAAGGCCTTCAGCGCCTTGGTGTAGGTCAGGTGGGGTCCGATGCACATGTCAACGTACTCGCCCTGCTGGAAGAAGCTGAACTCGGTCTCGTCGGCCAGATCAGCCATGTGCTCGATCTTGTAGTGCTCCTGGCGCTCCTCCATCAGCTTCACAGCCTCGTCACGGGGCAGGATGAAGGGCTTGATGGCCAGATTTTCCTTGCAGATCTTGCGCATCTCTTTTTCGATGTTGGCCAGATCGTCATCGGTGAGCTTGGTGTCGCCCAGATCGACATCGTAGTAGAAGCCGTTCTCGGTGGCAGGGCCAAAGGCAAAGTCAGCCTCGGGGTACAGGCGCTTGATGGCCTGCGCCATGATGTGAGCAGCGGTGTGGCGGATAACATGCAGTTCCTGGTCCTGCGGGCACTCGTCCACATGGCCGTCTTTGTAGATGATCTTCATAGTGGTTCTCCTTTTGATGAAAGTTAAAACAAAAAAGCGCTCCATCCCGCTCAAATTTACGGGATGAAGCGCCTGAAAATTTCACGCGTTCCACGGTTCCACCCGAATTGCGTGCCCTTGAGAACACGCCACTCGCTGTGCTGTAACGGGCGCACCCGGCAGAGGTTCTCCTCTGCGCTCTGCGGTGGTAGAAGCCCGATGCACGGCAGGCTGCTTGCAGCACCCGGTATCCGGGGCAGCCCTCTCTGCGTCATGGGGAACGAGCTTCGGTTTGTCCGCATCATCGCTTTGGTCAGGATGAAACTACGCTGATTGTAGCACGATGGCGGCAAAAAATCAAGCTCTCTGCGGCGAAAATCTGCGAAAAATCATTCTTCTTTTTTCTTCAGCTTGACCCGCCACTTGTGGGAGGCGTACTCCGGCCGCAGCTTGTTGGTGACAAAGGTCTGGCTGCTGTAGAGGCCGTAGTGGCCCGAGAGCATGTAGCACACGCCGCAGCCCAGCGCAATAAGCTCCAGCCCCTGCCCGCCAAACAGCTCGAATCCCAGCAGGATGGAGGGGATCAGGGCGTTTGTGGCTCCGCAGAACACGCAGACCAGACCGATGGCACCGGCAAACCCGGCGGGCAGGCCCAGCCATGGCCCGGCGATGCAGCCAAAGGTCGCCCCGATGTAGAAACTTGGGACCACCTCGCCGCCCTTGAAGCCTACTGCCAGGGTCAGGGCGGTCAGGAAGATCTTGCACAGAAAATCCCAGGGCAGCGCGGTTCCCTGCTCCACGGCATCGGCAATGACGGCCATTCCGGCCCCGTTGTACCGCCCGACACCGAACAGATACGAGAACGCTACCACGGCTGCACCGCCCGCAAAAGCCCGGAGCCAGGGATTCGGGATCCGTTTGGGGATCCCGTGTTCTAGGGTGTGAAGCGTCCAGCAGAACAGCCGGGTCACGGCGGCACAGGCAATGCCCAGCAGGGCGGTCTGAAGCGCGGTTTCCAGCGTCAGGTGCGGGATGGAATTGAGCACAAAATTGGTCGGGGCGATCCCGAAGAACAGGGATACGCCGTAAGCAATGAGTGCCGACGTGAACGCGGGCATAAAGGCCGAAGTGAACGTCAGCCCCACGTCCTCCACCATCATGGCGAACAGGGCGGCAGTCAGCGGGGTGCCGAACAGGGCGGAGAAGAACGCTGCCATGCCGCTGATGGTGGCTGTGCGGCGGACGTAATCGCTCAGATGCAGCAGTTTTCCCACGTTCCAGCCGATGCTGCCGCCCATCTGCAGGGCTGCACCCTCACGGCCGGCAGAACCGCCGCACAGGTGGGTGAGCACCGTGCCCAGAAAGATGGCGGGCACCAGCAGCAGGCTGACCGGCTCGCCGCTCTGCACGGCGCGGATGACATTGTTGGTGCCCACGCCTTCGCACTTTGTGACCTTGTAGAGTGCCACGATGGCAAGGCCCGCCAGCGGCAGGCAGAGCAGCAGCCAGCTCTGCGCGGCCCGCAGCTCGGTGACGTACTCCACGCTCAGGTGGAATGCTGTGCCGACTACGCCGCAGACCAGACCCGTGGGCACGGCCAGCAGCAGCCATTGCAGGGCCACCCACAGGGCGGCTTTGGCCTCGCGGTTAAAATCATTCAAGTTGCTCATAGAAACTCCTGATACAAAAAAACTGAAAATTTTACACCCCAAAATAACACGCCCGCACAGGGATGTCAACCCGGAACCATTGCAGGGAGGCTCACATCGTGATGACAACGACAAACCCCTGCTTCCTTGTGCGGAGGAAGCAGGGGTTCTGCCGAATGGATTTCAGAAAAAGGAAAAGGAGAACAAGGAGAACAAATATCGTCACGCTTTCAAAGCGGGACAACGGTTGAAATTGTGCGGAGTGTTACTCCACATCCTGCAGGGCGGCGAAGTCCTCTTCGCCGGTGCGGATCTTGACCACGCGGGTCACGTTGTAGACAAAGATCTTGCCATCGCCGATGTGGCCGGTGTACAGGGCCTTCTTGGCGGCATCCACCACAGCGTCCACGCTGATCTTGGAAACGATGACCTCGACCTTGATCTTGGGCAGCAGGGTGCTGTCCACAGGCACGCCGCGGTATTTCTCGGTGGTGCCCTTCTGGATGCCGCAGCCCATCACCTGGGTCACGGTCATGCCGGTCACGCCCAGATCGTTCAGCGCGGTCTTGAGCTGATCGAACTTGGAGAGCTTTGCAATGATGGACACTTTGTGCATCCCGGTGTCGTAGATGCCATCGTGGATGACGGCAGGCTCCTTGACCACAGGCACGGCAGCGTTCATCTGCACGGCGCTTGCCTTGGAGGCATCATCCTCGCCCAGATCGGTGTTCTCGTTGGGCACCATGGCAGCGGCGTTGGCATCGGAGATGGAGAAACCGGCGTAAGCGGAAGCCAGGCCGTGCTCGTGGATATCCAGGCCGTCGATCTCCACCTCAGCGGGGACGCGCAGGCCGATGGTTTTGTCGATGATCTTGAAGATGATGAACATCACGACCACAACGTACACATCAACGGTGATAAGGCCCAGCAGCTGGGTGCCCAGCTGTGCAAAGCCGCCGCCGTAGAACAGGCCCTTGCCCACGCCGTCGCCGCCGTTGGAGAACAGGCCCACGGCAATGGTGCCCCACACGCCGTTTGCAAAGTGAACGGAGACAGCACCCACGGGGTCATCGATCTTTGCGATCTTATCAAAGAATTCAACGCTCAGGACAACGAGGATACCGGCCACGAAGCCGATGATGAAGGCACCGAAGGGAGAGACAGCGTCGCAGCCTGCGGTGATGGCGACCAGACCGGCCAGAGAGCCGTTCAGGGTCATGGAGACATCGGGCTTGCCGTAGCGCAGCCAGGTGAAGATCATGGTCACGCAGGTGGCAACGGCAGCGGCCAGGTTGGTGTTGAAGCAGACAAGGCCCGTCAGGGTCATGGCCTCATCGGTGGCAAGGCTCAGGGAAGAGCCGCCGTTGAAGCCGAACCAGCAGAACCACAGGATGAACACGCCCAGCGCACCGGCGGTCAGGTTGTGGCCGGGAATGGCGTGAGGCTTGCCGTTCTTGTCGTACTTGCCGATGCGGGGACCCAGCATCCATGCGCCCAGCAGAGCGATGACGCCGCCCACGTTGTGGACTGCTGCGGAGCCTGCAAAGTCATGGAAGCCCATGCTCTGCAGCCAGCCGCCGCCCCACATCCAGTGGCCGCAGATGGGGTAGACCACCAGCGAAATGGCAGCGGAATAAACGCAGTAAGCCTTGAAGTTGGTGCGCTCGGCCATGGAGCCGGACACGATGGTGGCTGCCGTGGCACAGAACACGGTCTGGAACACGATGTACACCCACAGCGGGATATCAAGCCCCAGGTGGCTGTAATCGCCCTGAATGAACGGATCGAACCCGCCGATCAGCGCGCTTGTGCCGCCGAACATCAGGCCGAAGCCGATGACCCAGTAGCACGGTGTGCCGATGCAGAAGTCCATCATGTTTTTCATCAGGATGTTGCCGGTGTTTTTGGCGCGGGTAAAGCCCGCCTCACACAGCGCAAAACCGGCCTGCATAAAGTAGACCAGGAATGCCGCAACCAGCACCCAACAGGTGTTTATGGAACTGAACATTATAATACCTCCCCGGTTTGTAATGTGCTCCCCGCACCGAATGTGCGCGGGAGCCTTGTTCAGGAGGCCCTCTATTCCTCCCGAGCAATATCCAGCGAAAACACAAAAGGCGCTGGCGGAATCACTTCCGTCAGCGCCTTTGCTTTCGATGGCACGAGTATAGCCCCTTTGTGCAAAACTGTCAAGAGCCGGGGCGCGATTTTTACGTTTTACACAACCCGGAACCGAGAAAAAAGAGGAAAGCTTTACAAGTCATTCTTTTCTCTCGGCCTCACCGGCGGGCGTTTTTTCCTTTTTGCGGCCGGAGCGGTGCCCGCCCTCCATCTCCCAGTGGAGCATCAGGCTCATCATGGCCCGCAGGGCAAAGGTGGCCGCCAGCGGCACCACCGATTCCAGATTCTGCAGCAGGAAGGTCTTGGCGATCTCCGCCGACATCAGGAACTCCAGCGCCGTGGTCAGGCCGCTGGACATCTCGTGGAGGAAATCGTGCTGGCCATGAAAAAAGGTGACCCGCACATAGTGGTAGGTGGCCTTGACAAGGCTGGTGACGATGATGAACAGGCCGATGATCTCAGCCAGCCCGGAGATCAGCGGCACCGCCGTCTCCAGAAACCCCTCCATGCCGTGGGTGACGATCTGATTGAAATGGTATAACCATGCCATATTAGACTTCCTCGTGTTTCGTATCATAAACCGCCCTTTTCAGGGTGAGCAGGATGTGTTTGGATAAGATTAGTGTATCCGGTTTCCGGGGAAAAGTCAATTGAAGGAACAGCAAAAAAGTTGCCGTACAAACTTACAGGAGTGTACGGCAACTCGGATTTATTTTTTGCGTTTATGTTTGGCGAAGGTAGCATTCGTATCATGCGCACGTTTTGCACAGGCCTCATTGTGCTCTGCTGCTTCGTAGTCTTTCCGTGCTGCGGCATAGTGAAAACCGCCTTGCCCGGATTTTGCCATTGACCAGTGACGGTCCGCACTGCTTCTAAAACTCTTGGCGCGAGCAGTATACATTTCTTCCGGTGATTTGAAAAAAGCCATAAACGATTCCACTTTCAAACAAAAATTAGGTTGATAGTCCTCTTTCACGGAAGATACTTTCGAGAGCGGTTATTTGAGGCTTTAGGATGGAAGCTTTTAAAAGGGAATCGTCATCTCTTGCTGGGCCGGATACATAACTTCTGTATTTACAGATGATGGATTGATGTTCTCGCTTGAGTGCATGATTACTCATTTTTGAGTAGCGGCCTTGCCAATACTGCCGCTGGCGTTCGGCTTCCTGATTCGAGATAACGATACCCCGTGCGACGCATTCCTGCTCTAAAGCTGAATTTCGCGCAATTCCATTCAGAATACCAACGTTATATGGATGTGCTCTCATCTCTCGGTAGAGCTGCTTTAGCTGATAATCACTCATCCCTTCAAAGCCCTCTGCGTAATCCTGCTGCTTATCCAGCAGTTCAGAACCGGCATCGCAGACGGCATTGAAGATTGACTTGAAAAAGGACATAATAACTCCTCTACTGATGAAAAGCAGCTGTTAAAAAAGAAAAACACCGTTAAAAAACACCGAAATGTTTTTTCTTTGACTGGCTGGTATTTACAGACTGGCTGGTATTTACAGATTTGGCAAAGTCACTGAAACCGGTATAGGCATCTTTTGCGCCCTCCAAAGGGCTGTCTGAGCCGAGACCGATACTTTGTTTATAAAAGTCCTCCGCAACGATCCAGCCAAGGGTCTCGGTCAATGCAACAGAAGTACCAGCGCTGATGACACCGCCCACAACGGTCCCGACACCGGGAATTCCCTTAATGATGTTGGAGAAAATTGCACGACCCGCCTGACTGGCCATCGTACCACCAAGAATGGATTGAGCGGCAGCCTGTGTCATGGGGATATCGAACACTTTGGCAAGACCCATGATCATTGTCATTTGAGCACCGGTGATGGGAATTGTGTCAGCCATAGGAATCGGGATAACACCCGCAGCGGCGGCAGCTGTTGTGGCCGTGTGAATGACAGCGGCGCACTTGCTCTTCAGGTCATCCGGCATTGTAACTTTGGTTTTAGCCATTTTTTCCTCCTTTGAAGGTTGCGCCGCAGTTTGTGCAGCACTTCCTTCCACCCTGATTTTGTACAGTCAGTTTTCCGCAGTTGGGGCAGCGTTCGCCGCGGCCCTTGCTTTGGATCGGAACGACCATTTTGTACCCGCATTTGGTGCACTCACGGTTTTCACCAACTGTTTTGAAAAATGTGAATTGTTTGCAGTTCGGGCAGAGCTTTCCGGCCATTGGCTTCACCTCCATGAAGCAGCAAAAGAGTGTCGAAACTCGATGAATTTTGTCTATAACCATTATATATATATATATATATCGTCAATTGTTGAAATCGACAAAATTTCAATTGAGAAATGTAAAAAATGACAAAAAACACCCGGAAAGCCTTCTCAAAAAAGAAAAGGCTCTCCGGGTGCAAAGCGCTTGAAAATATATCCTGCCGCTTCCGCTTACAGCAGGGTCTTGATGTAGGCGGCCATCAGCCCAGCTTTTTCTTCTGCTGGTGGGCCAGGATGGGCATGAGCAGGGGCGTGGGAACGAGCTTCTGGGCCGTGGTGGCAAGGCGCATCAGGGTGCTGGGCACAATGATGGTCTTGCGGCGGAGCATCCCGCGCATGGCTTCCTCCACGCAGAGCTCCGGGGTGATGCCCTTGAGGGCGAACACCACGTCGGCGCGGTCGTTGAACTCGGTGTCCACGGGGCCGGGGCAGAGGGCACAGACATAGACCGGGCTGTGCTGCTCCCGCAGCTCCTCGGCTACGCCGCGGGTCAGGCTGACAACATATGCCTTGGAGGCGTAGTAGCCCGCCATATAGGGCCCGCCCGGCAGCAGGCCCGCCGAGGATGCCACGTTCAGGATGGTGCCAAAGCCCTGGGCTTCCATCTTGCGCAGGGTGAACTTGAACAGCCGGTGCATGGCCAGCACGTTCACCCGCAGCATGGAAAGCTCCTTGCCCGCGTCCGTCTCGGAAAAGGCACCGCAGGCACCAAAGCCCGCGTTGTTGATGAACAGGTCGATGCGTTCGTCTGCCAGTGCTTCGCACAGGGCGGTGACCTGCGCATCCTGCGCAAGGTCGGCGGGTACGATGCGGCAGAGGGTGCCGTGTTTCGCCCGGAGCTCAGCGGCAAGGGTCTCCAGCCGGTGGCGGCGGCGGGCAGTCAGGATGAGCCGGAAGCCCAGCCGGGCATAGCGGCGGGCAAACTCCCGCCCGATGCCGGAGGACGCGCCGGTGATCCAGACAGTTTTGGTTGACATAAGCATTCTCCTTTTCTGCGGAAACTCCATTGCCTCTATTCTATCACGGCAGCGGGTGAGAATCCATGCAAAAATTCAAGGAAAAGCTGTCCCTTGTTGCCCGGGAAAATTTGGAGTATAATAGACGCAAAGAACAGCGCACTGACGCAGGAGGAAAGAAAAATGAACAAACCGGTATTGGTGGTCATGGCTGCCGGCATGGGCAGCCGTTACGGCGGCATGAAGCAGATCGACCCGGTGGGCCCCAAGGGTCAGCCCATTGTGGAGTACTCCCTGTACGATGCCCACCGCGCAGGCTTTGAGACCGTGATCTTTGTCATCAAGCACGAGATCGAGGAGGCTTTCAAAGCCGCCATCGGTGACCGCGTCTCTCAGGGCATGAACGTGAAATACGCTTTCCAGCAGCTGGATGAGCTGCCCGCAGGCTTCACCATCCCCGAGGGCCGTGTCAAGCCCTGGGGCACCTGCCACGCCGTGCTGGCCGCAAAAGACCTCATTGATGGTCCCTTCGCCGTCATCAACGCGGACGATTACTACGGCCCCGAGGCCTTCAAGGTCATCTATGAGTATCTGTCCACCCATCAGGACGGCGCAGTTTACGATTACTGCATGGTGAGCTACCTGCTCAAAAATACCGTCTCTGAGAACGGCACCGTCTCCCGTGGTGTCTGCGTGGTGAACCCGGACGGCACCCTGCACAGCGTGACCGAGCGCACCGGCATCGAGACCTATGAGGGCGGCATCCGCTGCACCTCCCTCACCGGTGAGGGCACGGATGACCTGCCGGTGGAAGCACCTGTCAGCATGAACCTGTGGGGCTTCGGCAAGAGCTTCCTGGGCGAGGCCGACCGCCGCTTTGCAGGCTGGCTGCGTGAGAATCTGCCCAAGAACCCCCTCAAATGCGAGTATTTCCTGCCCACCGTGGCCAGCGAGCTCATCGATGAGGGCAAGGCAGCGGTCACCGTGCTCAAGAGCACCGATAAGTGGTACGGCGTGACCTACCGCGAGGATAAACCCACCGTGGTGGCCGCCATCGCCCAGAAAACCCAGGAGGGCCTGTACCCCGAGGATCTGTGGGCGTGAGCAAAACAAAATCTGCTTGACTTTTTGAGCGATACAGCATATAATAAAGCTGTAAAAGAGATTGGTTGCAGTTCATAAAACTCACCAAGTAGCAACAAGAAGCCCCCGCGGTAGTGCGAATACCGAGGGGGCTTCCTGCTTGCTAAGGATTAGTGCTTACCGGCCTTGAACTGGTCGTCAAGCCACTTGCAGATGTAATAGCTGACTACACCCGCTGCGACGGACAGTGTAAAAGAGATTATAAAGTTCATAAAACTCACCCCCTTCCTCTTATAGATCGAGGTCGGAAGGCCGACAAGTACAGTATAACAGAAAATTCGACTCATTACAACGTAGAAGCACTGATATCCCAAGGGGCTGTGGGTATACGAAAAACGCTTGACTTTTGGCATTCCAACGCATATAATAGGAGTGCGAAAGAGAATAAGGTGATATCCATAGGATCACCAAAGCAACAAGAAGCCCCCTTGACATTGCGACTGTCAAAGGGGCTTCCTGCTTGCTAAGGGTTAGTGCTTACCGGCCTTGAACTGTTCCTCAAGCCACTTGCAGATGTAGTAGCTGACCACACCCGCTGCGACGGACAGGATGAAAGAGAATAAAATATCCATAGGAATCACCCCCTTCCTCTTATAGATCGAGGTCGGAAGGCCGACAGGTACAGTATAACAGAAAATTCGACTCATTACAACGCAGAAGCGCCCCATCCGGTGAAGGATGAGGCGCTTCTACGTATATTTGGGAATATTCGGGGATGGCGTTAGTTGTTCTTGAGCTCCTGTGCTTTCTGCCATGCATTCAGCACATCAAGCTTGCTTACGGGATTGGCCGGGAAGAACTTCATCTCTTCCGGAGCCGTGCCCTCATCGTTCAGGTCAGGGATAAGCTCGTTTTCCATGGCCCAGCGGGCGGCGTGCTGCAGGTCCATATCCTGCTCTTCCTGCTCTACATCGGGGTAGAGCAGTTCGGATTCGGGCATGGGCTTGCCTGCATCCTCCCACAGCATCATGGCAAGGGCGCTGCGGTTGCTGGGGAAGTAGGGCAGAGCCATCAGCTTGCCTGCAAATTCAGCGCCCAGAGAATAGGCCTGATAGCCCAGCACTGCGGTGCCCACAGCGGCAGTACCAATGATCGCAGCAGTGCCCAGCACGCCGGGCCCATCATCTTCAATGGATGCATCGCGGTACTGTGCGGCAATATCCGCATCACTGCTCATGGTGTTCATGGTAAAGGTGATGGTCTCTGCCTTGTAATCCTGACCCAGCGGCAGGGAGAACTTGCCGGTAGACCAGATGTCAAACACCATGCCCTCAGGGATCAGGGTCTTGTCCAGCGTCACGGTCACTTCTGCGCCGTCCGGTACAGAGTAGGTCTTTTTGCCGGTGGTCTCGTCAGTAGTAACAGTCAAGGTATCGGTCACATCCTTGTCACCGTTTTTCACGGTAACAATGCCGCCGGTCACGGTCAGCGGGTGGCAGACTGCGGTAGCGGGGGTGTGGTCAGCGGCGGCATCACGGTACTTTGCAGACACATTCACACCACTGCTCATGCGGAAAGTGATGCTCTCAGCCTTGTAGTCCTGACCTGTGAGCAGGGAGAGATTGCCGGTGGTAGACCAACCGTCAAACACCTTGCCCTCGAGCACTGTGTTCTTGTCCAGCTTCACGGTCACTTCTGCGCCTTCCGGTACATCGTAGGTCTTTTGGCCGGTGGTCTCGTCAGTGCTGTTCAGCTTGCTGGTCACATCGCTGCCGTCGTATTTCACAGTAACAGTGCCGCCGGTCACGGTCAGCTGGTGGCAGCTCAGAGCATTGGGGTCGAACTCCCAACCGGCATGGAGGGTGATGTCCTCCATAATTGCGGTATCTTTCACATTAAAGAGCTTGCCATCTTCGGTGTACCAGCCGGTGAACTTGTAACCCGGACGGGTGGGATCATGGATGGCAGTCAGATCGTTTGCCTTGGTCTCAGTGATTTTTTCGGTCTTATAAACCGGCACCTCAGCGGAGTCGGTCAGGTCGCCGCCCTTGGCATCAAAGGTCACCTTGCAGAGGTAAAGAAAATTGCGTTTTCTCAGTTTATCATTGGCACCAATGTTATCATTGGCATCATTGTCTGCAAGCAGAGCATCTGCGTCGGTCTTGTCGCTGTTGTAGTAGATGGCACCATCGGGAGTGTAAATATAGATAGGAGTACCATCGGGGTTAAAAATGTAGTTTCCGTTTTCGTCCTTTTTGTAAGCGGTAGCGTAGAAACGCCCAGCAGGACAACGGGTCAGCTCATCCTGGAACGAGGTCAACCCGGCAGGAAGCGTAATGTCTTTCAAACTAAAGCACCAGTAAAAGGTATCAGGTTTAATGGTTTTTACGTTTTCCGGGATGGTGATGGACGCGAGTTCATCGCAGTAGTAGAAAGCCTCCTTGCCAATGTCTGTCACACTGCCCGGCAGAGTGATCGAGGTGAGCTCTCTGCAGTAAAAAAAAGCATCCGCACCGATGGTTTTCACTCCATCTTGCAGGGTGATGTCTGAAAGTGAGGTGCAATTGGAAAACGCACCATCCCCAATGCAAGTGACACGGGCGGGGATCTTAACATGACCCAAGTTGGAGCAAAACGCAAAGGAACCATCGGCAATGGTTGTCAGGCTTTCAGGGAGCGTCACAGTAGTCAGATTACCGCATTTATAAAACATATAGGCTCCGGTTGACTTCACACCTTCGTCGATTGTGACGGAGGTAAGTCCAGCGTCGATGAATGCGTAATCGCCGATCTCAGTGACCTTTCCGGGAATTTCAATCGAATTCAGGCTGGTGCAGTATTCAAAAGCATAGGTTCCGATGGAAGTCAGATTTTTGGAGAGAGTGGCGGTATACAGAGAAGAGCAATAACCAAAGGCGTAATCGCCGATTTTCTGAATGTCGCCCGTTAATGAAAGCGATGTAAGAGAAGTACAGCATGCAAAGGCCTGGTAGCCGATCGTTTGAACGCTGCCCGTTAATGAAAGCGATGTAAGAGAGGTACAGTGCGAAAAGGCGTATTCTCCTATCGATGTGATATCGGCATCAGTGGTAAGAGATGTCATGCCACAGTATGCAAAGGCCTGTTCGCCGATCGTTTGAAAGTTGCCAACTAACGAAAGTGATGTAAGAGAAGTACAGCTTGCAAAGGCATAGGCTCCTATCGAAGTGGCAACACCTTTGATGGTAAGAGAGTCCAACTTGGAGCAATGTTCAAAGGCAGACTTACCGATGGAAGTGACGCTTTCTGGAATTGTGACGGATTGAATCTGGTTACAGAATGAGAGCAGAGTGGAATCTTTCTGATGATCAGATGAATAGATGCCAGAGAATGAAGATTCTCCCAAACCGGTCACTTTGCGTCCATCCAGTTTCGTAGGCACGGTAATGGTATAGGGGTCAGGGGCTTTTGTTGAATCAACAGGGCCAAGAAAATCCGTGATGGTTGCAGTACCGTCTTCATTTTCCTTATAGGCATACTTGTAAATGCCATCGCCATCGTTGGCTTCATGTACAGTTGACGTGTCTGCCGCAAATGCCGTGACTGCCGACAGGGGCAGCATGGTGATCATCATGCAGACCGCAACCAATAAGCTGATCAAACGCTTAGGTTTCATAATTCTTTACTCCTTTTCCATGATTTTTCCAAAAAACTCTCTCTGTTTCAGCCAAAACAAAAGAGCGCCGCACCGGCCAAACGGCTGGTACGACGCTCTGAACCCTTGTAGGCCCGCTGTGCGCTCGCTCTCCTGAAGGGAAGCCGACGCATCTTCACAAGGAGGTGCAAGGTTTCGTATTACCTTACCCGGAGAGAATAACGTGCAGCTGGCTGCCATGTTACAGGCCCTGTAGCTTTGCGTCGCAGCCTTTCGACTGGTTTGCCGATTCTTCAGTTTTAGCGGAAATGGCATTTTGCACAGGATAAGATACTCTTTTTTTTTTTTTGTCAATATGACGAAAATAGATTTGGAAAAGTATACAAAAAAGGAACGTACAATGTGGAAAACAGAATGAAAACAAAATCGCGCGGCAGCACAAGATCTGCCTGATTTTATGGAGAATGCAGTGCAAGAAAAATGCCCCTGACCGAAAGAAGCCGGTCAGGGGCATTTGGGGTTGCTGCAGCGGGCAGGGTCAGTGCCTGCGCTCGTACTTCAGGCGCTCCCGCAGCTCGTCCAGAGAGCGGTGCTTTTCGCCGTGGCGCAGCTTGGGGTAAGCGCGGAGCATACGGCCCTTGCCAAAGTACTTGGAGCTCCGGGTGCGGGCGCGCATCTCCTCGCTGCGGGCCTGCAGCTCCTCGGCCAGCTGTTCCAGACGGAGCAGCTCTGCCGTGCGCTCTGCGGTGCCCTTGGCAGCCAGCTTGACGGCAGCGGCGGCCTCAGAGGCATTGAGCCGGGCCTCCTGGGAGGACTTGCGGGCAGCCTCCATGGCCTCGTCGGCCTTGGCGCGCAGGGCGGCAGCGGCATCCCGGGGGCTCAGTTTGGCGGCATTGTCCCGGGCCTCGGCAGCCGCCAGCTTGAGCTGCAGGCGGCTCTCGTCCATCTTCTGGTCCACATCCATGGCGGTGGTGCCCAGCAGCTCGGTCATGGCATCAGACACGGCGTGCATACTGTCGGCCACCTTTTCCAGGGCATCCAGCTCACGGGCCAGGTCAGAGGCCGCAAAGGCGGTCACCACCACGTCGGCGGCGTAGCAGGCGTACAGGATGCACATGAGGACAAAGCCCACCATCTGGGGGACCATCTCCACAAAGCCCGCGATCACGGGGTGAACGGCCTTCATCACCACAACGGTGCCCACGCCCCACAAAAGGGAGAATTCCAGGCAGATATATCCGCCGATGTTGAAGGGGAAGTCGCTGTAATCCCACCACCGGGTGTGGTAGAGCTTGTAGAGCGCCCAGCCGCCCACCAGCTCCAGCACGCTGGGCAGGATCACGCCGCCGAGATAGAGCAGCAGCAGGTTGTCTGCCAGCGGCGAAAGGGTGAACAGCACAATGATCATGCCAAAGCCGTAGATGGGGCAGACCGGGCCGTTCAGAAAGCCGCGGTTCACCAGCTGGCCGGTGGAAACGGCGGCATAGATGACCTCCAGGCACCAGCCCAGGCAGGAGTAGATCAGGAAAAACGCCAGGATCTGATACAGTGAAAAGCCGCAGACTATGGTGTTGACAAAAAAGGACATCTTACTCCTCCTTTGCGGCGGCAGCGGCTTCCTCCGCAGCCTTCCTCTTTTTCAGGACCTTGGGCTCGATCCAGGTCACGGCGGCATCGCCGGGCAGCTTTCTGGCGATCAGGGCCTTGATCTTGATGCCCATCTCGGTGAACATCCCCTCGTGCTCGGTGCGGATGTTCCACTCCGGCTCGTTCTCGTGCAGGTCAAAGGTCTTCCAGGTGATCTCGTAGCCGGAAGCGGGGAAGTACTCCAGGCTGTCGCGGAACAGGTCGTCGTCATCGGTCTTGAAGTAGATCTCGCCGCCGTCCTTCAGGAATTCGCGGTACTGGATGAGCTGGCGGGGATAGGTGAGCCGGTGCTTGTTGGAGGAAGCGTTCTTGCTCCACGGGTTGCAGAAGTTGATATAGATGCGGCTGACGGTATCCTCGGCGGTGAGCACACCCTTGATGCGCTCGATGTCGGTGCTCATGATCTTCACGTTGTCGATGGGGCGGCCTGCAGCCTGATAGGCGGCTTCGATCTTGCGCTTGGCGAGGATGAGCACCTTATCGGTGATATCGATGCCCAGGTAGTTGTTTTCCGGGTGGGCACAGGCCAGCTGGGAGATGAAGCCGCCCTTGCCGCAGCCCAGTTCCAGCACAAAGGGCTGCTCCGGGCGGGCATACTGTGCGTGCCACTTGCCGCCCCAGATCAGGGGCTCGTGGACGTGGAAATCGGCGGCCATCAGCTCATCGTGGGCGTAGGGTTTGAAACGCATTCTCATAGTTTGTAATTCTCCTTGATGTTGTGTGACTCCTTCAGCCGCCTTCGGCGGCAGCTCCCTCAGCGAGGGAGCCACTGGCGAAGAGGAAAAGTTTTCCGTACAGCCAAAGCCTCCCTCATTGGGGGAGGTGGCATCGCGCAGCGATGACGGAAGGAGTTATTTCGTTTTTTTGATGTTGTGTAACTCCTTCAGCCGCCTTCGGCGGCAGCTCCCTCAGCGAGGGAGCCACTGGCGAAGAGGAAAGTTTTCCGTACAGCCAAAGCCTCCCTCATTGAGGGAGGTGGCATCGCGCAGCGATGACGGAAGGAGTTATTTCGTCTTTCTCAAAAATTCTTTCACCTGTTCCGGCTCTGCGGCGCAGCTTCCCTGACAGATGCCGGGCTTGCCGCCGCCGCGGCCATTGAGGGCGGCGTTCAGGGCTTTGGTCAGGGCACGGACATCGCCGCCCGCCTGGGCAAGGCAGTAGCCGGTGCCTTTTTCGTTGGGGGTCAGGGCTGCGCACAGGCCGGTGGTGGCTTCGCTCAGGCGGCTAGCCAGCCGGTGCAGGCCGTCCGGGTCCAGCCCCGGCACGATGCGGATGGCATCCGCACCGGGCGTTACCTGCGCGGCCAGCGCGTCAAAGAGCTGGCTGCACAGCCCGAAGTGGGTGAATTTCAGGGCGGTGTACTCGTCATACACCCGGTGCACGGCGTTGGCCGTCTCGCTGGCCTTGGCGCTGAGCAGGGCACCGATCTCTGCCTGCCGTGCCCGCATGGCCTGTGCGGCTTCCAGCGCGCGCCCGCCGCAGACGATGCTCAGGCGCACGCCGCCCTTATAGTTTTCGGCGGCCAGGATCTTGATCTGGCCCACCGCACCGGTAAAGGCGGTGTGGGTGCCGCAGCAGGCACAGACATCCGCCCCGGGGATGGTCACGATCCGCACCTGCCCCTCGATCTCCTTTTTGGAGCGGTAGGTCAGGGCGGCCAGCTCCTCCCGGGTGGGGTAGGTGATGTTCACCGGTACATTCTCCCAGATGATGCGGTTGGCGGCAGTCTCGGCCGCTTTCAGCTCCTCGGCGGAGATGGGGATGTTCGTGTCCATCCGCACGGCATCGGAGCCGATGTGGAAGCCCACGTTCTCGGCCCCGAACATGCTGTGCAGGATGCCGGAGAGGATGTGCTCGCCGGTGTGCTGCTGCATCTTGTCAAAACGCCACGCCCAGTCGATGGCCTGTGCTGCTTCGGCCCCGGGCACCGCCCCGGCGGGCAGGGAAGTGACCATGTGCCAGATGACACCCGCCTGCTCGTGGACATCGGTGACGGTCAGCACCGTGCCGTCGGCAAGGGTCAGGGTGCCCCGGTCGGCAGGCTGGCCGCCGCCCTCGGGGTAAAACACCGTGCCGTCCAGCGCGATGCGCCCGCCGCCGGTCCGGCTGTCTGGCTCTGCGGCTAAAATATGCCCCACCGCCTCCCGGCGGTAGGCATTTTGCTCAAAATATTTCTCAGTGCGTTGCATAGAACCTCCAAAGGAAAGGTTCCGTCTTTGTCCAACCCCTCAGCCTTCGCTGACGCTCGACAGCTCCCCTAGTAGGGGAGCCCTTGGCAAAAACGGAAACTTTGCAATTACTGCCAAGGCCTCTCCTACTAGGAGAGGTGGCATTGCGGAGCAATGACGGAGAGGTTGTACGAAGGCCAGCCTACCCAGATACACGCTCGCTCATGGTCTAAAACCAAGTATACCACGTTTTTTGCCTGTGGAAAATAGTCTGCGGTTATGTTATGATAGAAAACAGACAAGCCCCAGCAAAAAAGTTTGAGACGAGGAAGGATTTACAATGCGTGAAAGTGGTATTCTGATGCCGGTGTCCAGCCTGCCCGGCCCCTACGGGATCGGCTGCTTTGGCAAAAAGGCAGAAAAATTTGTGGATTTCCTTGCGGCGGCAGGCCAGAAGATCTGGCAGATCCTGCCCCTGAGCCCCACGGGCTATGGGGACAGCCCCTACCAGAGCTGCTCTGCCTTTGCGGGCAACCCTTATTTCATTGATCTGGATGCTCTGAAAGCCGAGGGGCTGCTGACAGCCGCCCAGCTCAAGGCCGAGCCTTGGGGCAAGGACCCGCTGAACGTGGATTACGGCACCCTGTACACCAGCCGCTATAAGATCCTGCGTGCCGCCTACGCCGCCTGGCGCAGGCAGTGCGCGGGCCAGCACGGCTGTGCCCATTACTATCCGGATGCGTACTATGCCTTCACGCTGGAAAACGAGGGCTGGCTGGAGGATTATGCCCTCTACATGGCCCTCAAGACCGCCAACGGCATGAAGAGCTGGACCCAGTGGCCCCGGGAGTACCGCAAGCGGGAGCCGCAGGCGCTGGAAGCTTTTAAGGCAGAGAACGAGGAAGAGATCGGCTTCTGGAAGTTTCTGCAGTACGAGTTCAGCATCCAGTGGAAGAAGCTGAAAGCCTACGCCAACGCCAACAACGTGCAGATCATGGGTGATATCCCCATCTATGTCTCGGCAGATTCCGTGGATGCCTGGGTGGGCGGCCCGCTGTTTGAGCTGGATGCAGACGGCGGCTTTGCCCGGGTGGCAGGCTGCCCGCCGGATTATTTCTCGGCAGAAGGCCAGCTCTGGGGCAACCCGCTGTACAACTGGCCCTACCATAAGCAGACCGGATATGCCTGGTGGATCCAGCGTGTCCGCCATGCGCTGGGCATCTATGACCTGCTCCGCATCGACCACTTCCGTGGTTTTGACACCTACTGGGCCATCCCGGCAGACAGCACTACCGCCAAGACCGGCAAGTGGGAGACCGGCCCCCGGATGGAGCTGTTCAACGCGCTGGAAGGTGCGCTGGGCAAGCTGCCCATCATCGCCGAGGATCTGGGTGAGCTCTTCCCCAGTGTGCGGGAGCTGCTGGCAGACAGCACCTTCCCGGGCATGAAGGTGCTGCAGTTCGCGTTCGGCGGCGGGGACAACGAGTACCTGCCCCACAACCATGTCAAGAACAGCGTGGTCTACCCCGGCACCCACGACAACACGACGCTGACCGCCTGGTGGGACGAGAGCGCATCGGCCAAGGAGAAGGCTGTGGCCGCCGTCTACCTGCATCTGACCGGCTATCAGCCCACCGCAAAGGAGGTGGCCGCTGTCAAAACAGAGGTGGCCCGCACCGCGCTGCTCCGGGCCGCGCTGGGCTCTGTGGCAGACCGTGCCATCATCCCCATGGCCGACTGGCTGGGCCTGGGCGAGGAAGCCCACCTGAACAGCCCCGGCAAGCTGGGCGGAAACTGGAGCTGGCGCGCCGCCGATGGGTTCGACACTGCCGCGCTGGCCAAGCGCATTCTGGCGGAGTGCGCCGTGTACTGCCGTACATAACCGGGCCGGAAACCCGGAGTGTGTTTAGCAGTTTGACGAAAATGCAAAAAAATACGTTAAAGTTTGTGCGTTTTGCTGGAAACGCCCGGCACAAGATGGTATAATTCCGGTAATGGGGCTGCGCTTTCAGCGGCCGTGTGGCAAAGCTGTGCCGGAAGGGAGAGAGTCCGGCACCGGATAATGGGGAAAAACGCATGAAAAAAGAATGGACGGAACAGGATCTGCGCGCCTTTGCAGAAAACGCACAGACCGCCTTTGAGGACGTGACCCTGACGGAAGCCGATGAGGAGGCCGCGGACACCTGGCAGGACGATGGCCTGCAGGTGGATTATGTCCTGCGCAATGGGCAGGTGGACTGCGTGCTGCGCCGCCTGATCGAGGCGGACGGCAAGCTCTGGCAGCTGCAGATGACGGCTCCGCTGGCGGGCAGTGACCTGCCGGAGGATCGGATGACCGCGCGGGAGCGGGAGCTCTGCCGGGACGATATGAATCACGATTTCCTGACCGGCGTGTTCAACCGCCGCTATTTTGAAACGGAGTTCTGCACCCGGCTGGATGAGTGGACGGATGCTCACCGCTGTGCTTCGCTGGCGCTGGTGGCGCTGGACGATGAGGACGGGATGCGCGCCCGGCAGGGCGATGCCGTGATGAACCAGCTGGTCTGTTTTGTGGCCAACCAGTGGAAAAAGTACTACGACCGCCCTGCAGAGCGGGTGGTCTGCCGCCTGACGGACACGCTGTTCGCCATCGGCTGCGCGGATAAGAACTGCGCAGAGCTGGCCGAAGAGCTGAACGGCATTTATGCCGAGATGCCCCGCGCGTGCGTGGCATCGGTGGGCCTGATGCGCCGGGTGCCCTTTACCCAGTCCATCGGCTGCGCCTGCACCGGCGAGGTGCGGGGCAAAAACTGGGACGCACTGTATCAGCTGTGTGAGCAGCGCCTGAAGGCGGCCCAGACCGCCGGCGGCGACCAGATCTGCAGCGAATAAACCGAATGCATAAAATCCCCCTTTGCGGTACAAGCTAGTGCCACAAAGGGGGATTTTTGTATGGAAAATCAGAAAAATGATAACCTGAATCTGCTGGAAGCGGTGGTGCAGAACACGGAGATGGGCAAGAACACGCTGGAACAGATCGTGCCCATGACCGAGGACTCTGCCTTCCGGGCCGAGCTCCTGCGGGAGCGGAACCTCTACCGGGAACTGAATCAGGAGGCCCACACCGCCATCGAGGCCTGCGGCGGCACGGCTCAGGGTCAGAGCATCATGGCAAAGCTCAACACCAAAATGGGCATCGGCATGAAAACGCTCACCGACAGATCCACCCGCAATCTGGCCGAAATGCTCAGCGAGGGAAGCAGTCAGGGCGTGATGGACTGCATCAAGAGCCAGAAAGATTATCCCGATGCGGCCCCCGGTTCCAAGCGCCTGATGCAGAAGCTGCAGGATCTGGAGGAAGAGAACCGGCTGAAACTGGAGCAGTTTCTGTAAAGGCCGCTCCGTCTGATCAGAGTGCTTCTACCATGGCCGCCACGATCCGGGTGGCGGTAGCCACGTACTCGGCGATGCTGAACTTCTTCACCACCAGCACCTCGTGGCCGTCCTCGTCGGCGTTGTCGCTCATGGCCCGCAGGATGACGCAGGGCACATCGTTCTTGGCGGCGATCTGGCTCACAGCAGCACCCTCCATCTCAACGCAGTCGGGGGCGCATTTGGCCTCAATGGCTGCCTTGGTTTCGCTGTCGCCCACGAACAGGTCGCCGGTGGCGATCTTGCCGGTCAGGGCCTTGACCCCTGCCTCGGCGCAGGCTTTTTCAGCGGCGGCGATGAGGGCCGGATCACCGGCGTACTCCTTCAGGTAGGGCGGGTTCTGGCAGATCATGTCCAGCTGGGCATCGTGGTAGAGCACCGTCTTGCCAATGACCACATCACCAATGCCGATCTTGCTGGTCATGTTGCCTGCAATGCCGGAGAAGATGATCTTCTCGGCACCGTATCGGGTGATGAGCACCTGAGTGGTGGCGGCGGCATTGGCCTTGCCCATGCCTGCACAGCAGACCACGACCTGCTTGCCTGCCAGCGTGCCCCTGTGGTACTCCACGCCGCCGTAGGGCTCCACGGTGACGTTTTCCAGTTTTGCACACAGCTGATCGACTTCATCGGGCATTGCGCCCATAATTCCGATAATCATATAGATGTCCTTTCTCCTGGGCAAAAGTGTCTCCCGCGCGCCGCACGGGAGACACTTTTATCATACATCAGACGTTGAACAGGAACTCGATCACGTCGCCGTCCTTCACGACGTACTCCTTGCCCTCGGTGCGCTGCAGGCCCTTGGCCTTGACAGCGGCATAATCGAAGTTGTTGGCTTCCAGGTCGCCATAGCCGATGACGCTGGCGCGGATGAAGCCGCGCTCGAAATCGCTGTGGATCTTACCGGCGGCCTGAGGTGCCTTGGTGCCCTTGCGGATGGTCCAGGCGCGGCACTCCTTTTTGCCGTCGGTCAGGAAGGAGATGAGGCCCAGCAGGTCGTAGCTGGCAGTGATCAGGTTGTCCAGGCCGCTGGCCTCGATGCCCATCTCAGCCAGGAAAGCCTTTTTCTCCTCGGGGGAGTAGTCGGCAATGTCCTCTTCGGTCTTGGCGCAGATGGGAATGTAGCGGGCCCCCTCCTCGGCGGCGCGGGCGGCCACCAGCGGGACATAGCGATTATTCTCAATGCCCTCCATCAGATCATCCTCGCCCACGTTGCAGGCGTAGAGCACGGGCTTGGAGCTCAGCAGGCCCATCTCGTGCAGCACGGCCTGCTGCTCGGCATCCCCTTCGTCAAAGTCAAAGCTGCGGGCGGGCTTGCCTGCGCTCAGGTGGTCGGCCAGCTTCTGCAGCCAGGCGGCTTCAGCGGCAGCCCCCTTGTTGTTGCCGCTCTTGGCAGCCTTGGCCATCCGGCCCACGCGGTTCTGAACGACCTCGAGATCAGAGAGGATCAGCTCGTAGTCAATGGCATCGATGTCGGCGATGGGGTCCACGGCCACGGCCTTGGTCACGTCCTCCACCACATGGATGATGTTGTCGTCATCAAAGCAGCGCACCACATGCACGATGGCATCGCACTCGCGGATGTGGCCCAGGAACTTGTTGCCCAGGCCTGCACCCTGGCTGGCACCCTTGACCAGACCAGCGATGTCTACAAACTCCACGATGGCAGGGGTCTTTTTGTTGGTCTGCCAGATCTCAGCCAGCTTGTCCAGCCGCTTGTCCGGCACGGCCACGATGCCGCTGTTGGGCTCAATGGTGCAGAAGGGGTAGTTGGCGGCTTGCGCGTTCTTGGTGGAAGTGATGGCGTTGAACAGAGTGGACTTGCCGACGTTCGGCAGACCGACGATTCCTAACTTCATATAAAATACGCTCCTTACACGTTTTTTGGCATAACGATACAACTATCATTATACGCGATGAAAACCCGGAGCGCAAGGGGATGGGCGCAAAACAACAGATTTACACGGCGGGAGTTCTATATTATACTGTTCTTAAAATACGAACCGATTTCCGGAAGGGAAGGCAGGAGGATGTTATGGAACGCAACGACCCGCGCTATCAGGCTTATGTGGAGATCCTGAAGGAGGAGCTGATCCCGGCGATGGGCTGCACCGAGCCCATCGCGCTGGCCTATGCGGCGGCAAAAGCCCGCGAGGTGCTGGGGGTGCTGCCGGACAGCGTGCAGCTGCAGGTGAGCGGCAGCATCATCAAGAACGTGAAAAGCGTCATCGTGCCCAACACCGGGCACCTGAAGGGCATGGAGGCGGCGGTGGCGGCAGGCATCATCGCCGGTTCCGCCGAGAAGGAGCTGGAGGTTATCTCGGAGGTCAGCGAGGAAAAGAAGTCTGCCATCCGGGACTATCTGCAGACAGTGCCCATCACCATCGAGCACACCGAGCAGGGGCATGTGTTTGACATCGTCGTCACCGAGCGCTGCGGGCAGGACTACGCCCGGGTGCGCATCGCGGACTACCACACCAACATCTGCCGCATCGAGAAGAACGGCACGGTACTGTACGAGGTGCCCCTGCTGGACGAGACCGTGCAGGAGGATGCCCGCGCCGACCGCAGCCTGCTGAACATGCAGGACATCTGGGACTTTGCCGAGACCGCCGACCTGCGGGACGTGGCAGACCTGCTGGAACGGCAGATCCGCTACAACAACGCCATTGCAGAAGAGGGCCTGCTGGGCGACTACGGTGCCAACATCGGGCGGGTGCTGCTGACCACTTACGGCAACGATGTCTCCAACCGCGCAAAAGCCAAGGCCGCCGCCGGCTCCGATGCCCGCATGAACGGCTGTGAGCTGCCGGTCATCATCAACTCCGGCAGCGGCAATCAGGGCATCACCTGCTCGGTGCCCCTCATCGAGTACGCCAAGGAGCTGCACAGCGGCAAGGAAAAGCTCTACCGCGCCCTCATCATCTCCAATCTGGTGGCCATCCACGAAAAGACCGGCATCGGCACCCTGTCTGCTTACTGCGGCGCGGTCAGCGCGGGTGCGGGTGCAGGCGCAGGCATCGTGTACCTGTGCGGCGACGGCTATCAGGCTGCCATCCACACGGTGGTCAACGCCCTTGCCATCGTGTCCGGCATCGTGTGCGACGGAGCCAAGGCTTCCTGCGCTGCAAAGATCGCATCTTCGGTGGATGCGGCGCTGCTGGGCTACAACATGTACAAGTGCAATCAGGAGTTCAAGGGCGGCGATGGCATCGTGATGAAGGACATCGAGACCACCATCAAGGGCATCGGACGTCTGGGCAAGGACGGGATGCGGCAGACCAATGAGGAGATCATCCGGCTGATGATGAGCTGAGCGGCGGAGCCTGCGTCCCAAAAATCATACAAAACCTTCTTTATTTTGTCATAACTCTTCCGTATAATAAGAAGTGGAATACTTTGTCACAAGGCCCGAAAGGGCCGGAACATACAGAATTGGGGAGGAAACCACTATGGCCAACGAAAAGATCCTCGTCGTGGACGACGATACCAACATCTGCGAGCTGCTGCGGCTTTATCTGACCAAGGAGGGCTACCAGGTCACCACCGCGAACGACGGCGAAGAAGGTCTGGACAAGTTCAATCAGGTCAAGCCTGATATGGTGCTGCTGGATGTGATGATGCCCAAGATGGATGGCCTGGAGGTCTGCCGCCGCATCCGCAAGCTGGGCAACACCCCCGTGATGATGCTGACCGCCAAGGGCGAGACTTTTGACAAGGTGCTGGGCCTGGAGCTGGGCGCGGACGATTACATGGTCAAGCCCTTTGACACCAAGGAAGTCGTGGCCCGCATCAAGGCGGTGCTGCGCCGCTGCACCACCACCACCGCCCAGACCGAGAGCACTGAGGGCGTGATCGAGTTCGACAACCTGCGGCTGGACATGAACAGCTACGAGCTGCGGGTTAAGGGCAAGGTGGTGGAGGCTCCCCCCAAGGAGCTGGAGCTGCTGAACTGCCTGGCCTCCCACCCCAACCGTGTTTACACCCGCGACCAGCTGCTGGACGAGGTGTGGGGCTTTGAGTACTACGGCGACAGCCGCACCATCGATGTCCATGTCAAGCGCCTGCGCGAAAAGCTGGCGGGCGCTTCCGACAAGTGGGAGCTCAAGACCGTCTGGGGCGTGGGCTATAAGTTCGAGGTGCGTCAGTAATGCGCAAAAGTATTTCGGTCACCTTCTTTTCGATGGTGGCCACCCTGCTGGTGCTGGGCACGGCGGTGCTGGGCTGCTCCGAGTGGCTGCTGTTCAGCCGCTATTTTGCCCAGGAGCGGTACGACACGCTGGACAGCGTGGCGGATGTGACCCAGCGCGCGGCGGATTATATCGTGCAGCAGGCGGCTCTGCCCAAGGGGGCCGAGCTGGATGCCCTGAACACCAAGCTGGAGATCATCGGCGAGAGCGCCGAGGCTTACCTCTTTTTCACCGATGAAGAGGGCAGGATCCTCATTGCCTCCAACCCCGAGATGGTGGGAACAGATATTGTGGGGCCGGAGCTTATGAAAAAAGTTGCCGGGGATCAGCCCTACCACACCCTGAGCACGCTGGACGGTGTGCTGACCGAGAAGAGCTATGTCTCGGTGCGGCACATGCAGGATGCACGGGGCAACAACAGCGGCTATCTCTTCCTCTGCTCCTCCGGCGCGCGGCTGACCGACTTCAAGGAGGAGTTCTGGTCGAACTTCTTCTTCTCGGCCTGCGTCATGCTGCTCTGCGCCAGCGTGCTGACCTCCTTCCTGATGCGGAAGCTGACCGACCCGCTCCAGAAGATTACCGATGCCGCCCAGCGGTTCGGCGGCGGGGACTTCTCTGTCCGTGTCGAGGGCGTGGAAGGTGAGGGCGAAGTGGTGGATCTGGCCCGCACCTTCAACCAGATGGCGGAGAACATCCAGTCCAACGACAATTCCCGCGGCCAGTTTATGGGCAACATCGCCCACGAGCTGCGCACCCCCATGACCACCATCAAGGGCTTTGTGGACGGCATTCTGGACGGCACCATCCCGCCCGATATGCAGAACCATTACCTGCAGCTGGTCAGCGAGGAGACCGGCCGCCTGGCCCGGCTCATCCAGAACATGCTCGATCTCTCCAAGCTGGAAAGCGGCGAGTATCAGGTGAACGCCCGGATGTTCAACATCTGGGAGACGCTCACCGGTGTGGCCCTTTCGGCGGAGCAGCGCATCAACGACGGCATGATCGATCTGGAAGGCCTGACCATGGATGAAAAGGTGCTGGTCTACGCGGACCCCGACCTCATCCATCAGGTGGCTTATAACATTCTGGACAATGCCATCAAGTTTACCCCGGCGGGCGGCACCATCAAGTTCCATGTGGAGAAGCTGGGCCCCGAGGTGGAGATCTCGATCTGGAATTCCGGTCAGGGCATCAGCCCCGAGGCGCTGCCCTATGTGTTCCAGCGCTTCTACAAAGAGGACAGGTCCCGCGGCCTGCACGCCCGGGGGGCTGGTCTTGGCCTGAATATCTGCAAGGTGCTGGTCAACCTTTCCGGAGGCCAGATCCGTGTGGAGAGCCAGCAGGGCGAGTGGTGTCAGTTCGTGTTCACCCTGCCCGCCACGCCCCCCAACCCCAGCGGCATGAAGCGCCTGCCGGACGAATCCGGTCAGCCTGTGCCGGTGGAGGACCCCGCCAGCATGAAGCCTGTCAACTGAATCCGCGGCCAGACTGTTCCCCTGAAACGGGCGGGGCGGTCTGGTCGTTTTTGGTTTTGGAATGGATTTTGGATGGATACAGGGGCAGGTTTGAGACTTTTCCGTGAAAAACACGGCTCCGGGTTTGATTTTTTGCGTGTTTTCATGTAAACTAAGAGTAACCATGCCCGCCCTGCATTCCGGCCCCAAAACAGGTGCTCTGGCAGAACGGATGGTGTAATCTTTCTGAAAAATAACGGAGAGTATAAAACGCAATGACGATCATTAGTCCTTCGATCCTTTCGGCTGATTTCAATCAGCTTGGTGCAGACTGCCGCATGGTGCTGGATGCCGGTGCGCAGATGCTGCATTATGACGTGATGGACGGCCACTTTGTGCCCAACATCAGCTTTGGCGTGCCGGTGCTGAAAAGCCTGCACAAGGGGATGCCCGCAGCATTCTACGATGTCCACCTGATGATCAGCCACCCGCTGCAGTATGCAGAGCCTTTCATCAAGGCGGGTGCCAGCCTGTACAACTTCCACCTCGAGTGCGAGGACGACATCCAGCAGACCATCGATGCGGTCAAGGCACTGGGCTGCAAGGTGGGCCTGACCATCAAGCCCGGTACTGCGCCGGAAGCGCTTGCCCCGTATCTCGACCAACTGGATCTGGTGCTGGTGATGAGCGTGGAGCCCGGCTTCGGCGGGCAGAAGTTCATGCCCTCGGCGCTGGAAAAGCTGCGCTGGCTCAAGGAAGAGCGGGCAAAGCGGAGCGCCCGCTACCTGCTGGAAGTGGATGGCGGCGTGGATGACACCACCGCCCCCCTGTGCGTGGAGGCGGGTGCCGATATTCTGGTGGCGGGCAGTGCCGTGTTCGGCGCAGCCGACCCGGCTGCGGCGGTGCGCCGTCTGGCCGCCCTGTGAGAGGTGCCTTACCATGGATGAACGTTTGATCCAGCAGCAGGAGCAGGAGCTTGCAAAGACGGGGCGGTACTACCTGCACGTCTGCTTTATGACCATCCCGCTGCTCTGCATGGCCTGCTTCCTGTACGGTCTGCGGCCCCTGCTGCTCTGCGGCGCGGCGCTGCTCACCGGCAATCTGTGTGACCGCCTGGTCTCCCTGCTGCGCCGCCGTGTGTATCGGGCCGGGGATTTTTCCAACGAGAGCTTTGCCCTCATCATCGCCCTGCTCATGCCCGCCACGGTGGACTGGTATGTGATCATTATGGCGGTGCTGGCCGGTGTCCTCATCGGCAAGGAGGTGTTTGGCGGCTACGGCAGCTATCCCTTCAACCCCGCTGCTGTGGGCTACGCCGTGGCGGCGGTGTCCTGGCCGGAGCAGGTGTTCCGCTACCCCCAGCCCTATACCAACATCCCCCTGTGGGATGCCACCGGCGTGCCGGTGTCCAGCACCATCTCGGATACCCTGCGCAGCGGCGGCAGCCTGAACATCAGCGCAATTTCGCTGGTGCTGGGCGAGTATGCGGCCCCCATGGGCACGGGTGCCGCCCTCATCCTTCTGGCCTGCGGGCTTTTCCTCTGGCTGCAAAAGGATGTCCGTCTGGGCGCTTCTATCAGCTTTGTGGTCACCTGTGCCCTCATCGCCTTCCTCTTCCCTCGTCAGGTGGGTGTGAACGGCGTGGACATCGCCCTGCGCCTGCAGTGTGTGCGGGATGAGCTGCTGACCGGTGCCATGCTGTTCAGCGCGGTGTTCCTGCTCAACGAGCCCTACACCTGCGCCCACCACCATCTGGGCCGCATCCTGTACGGTGTGCTGGTGGGTGCAATCACCATGGGCTTCCGGTATTACGGCGTGTACGAGACGGGTGTCTGCTTTGCTCTGCTCACGGTCAACAGTATTTCCGGCTGGATGGACCGCACCGAGAGCCGCCTGTATCAGCTGATGCACCGCCCCGCGGCCGGAAAGGAGGGCGCTGAATGAAACGTTCCATTGCAGAACTGATCACTCGTGATCCGGAGAAGTTTGCCCACCATGACCGGGTGTTCAAAAATAACCCCGTTGTCATGCAGGGCATGGGTCTGGCTCCGCTGGTGGTGCTTGCCACCACGGGCAAAAATGCTTTGATGCTGGCCGTGGCTGTGGCCCTGCTGCTCACGCCTTCCCGGATGCTGGCCTGCCTGGTCAGCCGCCTGTTCCCCCTGCGGGACGAGCAGCCCGCCCCGGAAGAGCTGGAGAAAAAGCTGCTGCCCCGGGCGCTGGTGTACAGCGGCAGTGCGGCGGTGGTCTACCTTGCCGCTTATCCTATCCTGAACGCTGTGTTCGGCACCGACCTGCTGATGCTGGGCATCTACCTGCCCATGCTGGTGGTGGAGCCTCTGCTGACCTACCGCTTTGGCCGTGTGCAGGAAACCATGCACAAGGCTGTCTCCAAGGGTCTGCGCATCACGGTGGGCTACGCGCTCATCCTGTTCATCGTGGGCTGCCTGCGGGAGTGGCTGGCGCTGGGCAGTGTGTTTGGAATCCAGCTCAGCCGCTCTGTCCTGCCCATGGCATCCATGCCGGCAGGCGGTTTCATCGTGCTGGGCGTGGTGTGTGCCGTCTGGCGCGCGCTGGCCCGCAAACACAAGGAATACCTGAAAACTGAGGCGCGCGGCACTCTGGCTGCGCACCCCCGGAAGGAGGTGCAGGATCAGTGAGTGCTGTGATGAATACCATCGGTGTGGCCTTTGCCTACGCCGTGCTGGCCCTGTTTGCCCAGAACGCCATCTTTACCCGTGGTCTGGGCGTGTCGCGCCTGATCCAGCTGGTGGGTGACGAGCGCACCAGCAGCTGGTGGTTTGCCCTGCTGCTCTGTGTTACCCAGACGCTGGTGGCCCCGCTGGCGTATTTTGCGAGCAGCCAGATCGTGGATCTGCCCTACCGTGCCCAGCTCCGCCCGCTGCTCTACCTGGCCTGTGTGGCGGTGGTCTGCATCTTTGAGCACGCCATCCTGCGGGCGGTCAAGGGCCCCCGCAGCGGCCTGCTCATCCGCATCCTGCCCATTGCCGCCGTGAACAGCGGCGTGCTGGGCACCGTGCTGGTGGAGCGCACCCAGAGCTTTACGCTGGCGCAGTCCATCGGCTTTGGCCTGGGCAGCGGCCTGGGCTACCTGCTGGCTGTGATGCTGGTGACCGAGGCGGGCAACCGCCTGCGCAGCAAGGCCATCCCTGAAGCATTCCGCGGCCTGCCCATCACCCTGATCTATATCGGTGTGCTGGCGCTGGCCATCTACGGCTTTACCGGCCATTCCGTGATCCTGTAAGTTGACCCCAAGGAGGGTGGTTGATTATGGCAAGATATCCCAAACGCCAGAAGGTCAAGCGCTACCGGCGCAGCTTTTACACCCGCGAGATGCGGCTGAAAAAGGGCATCGGCATTGCGGTGTTGGTGGTGGCCGTGCTGGCAGCGGCCTGGGTGGCCGCGCCCCATGTGCTGGACTGGGCCACCCACACCTGGTATACCGTGGTGCGGGATCGTGACCTTTCCGCATCCAGTGCCGTCAGCGAGAGTGCATCCTCCGGAGCACAGAGCACCGCTGCCAGCGAACCGGCAGCTTCCTCGGTGCCGGAAAAGGAGCCGGAGCCCGAGGTCAAGGGCACTGATATTGTGACGGGCCTGTGGGCAGAGGTGGATGTGACCACCCTGACCGACGAGGCCGCCATCCGCTCCGCCGCCCGGCAGCTCAAGGCACAGGGCATGACCTATGCCATCCTGACCCTGAAGGACACCGCCGGGCAGGTGTATTACGCCTCCCAGACGGCGGTGGGTGCCGCCAACGCGGCCCCCACACAGGTCGAGCTGACGAGTGTGGCCTCCATCTTCAAGGAGGAGGGGCTGGTGCCGGTGGCTGCGCTGACTGCCTTCCGTGACCCTGCCGGTGCCCGGGCCGACCACGCTCTGGCCATCCGGTATCAGGGGCAGGAGTACCTTTGGCTGGACAACAAGGCTTCCGCCGGAGGCAACCCCTGGCTGAACCCCTACGCCGCTGAGACCGTGCAGTATATCGGTGATCTGATTGCCGAGGTGCACGCCGCCGGGTTTGATCAGGTGCTGCTGGAAAATGTCCAGTTCCCCTCGTCCACCAGCGCCAAGCAGGACTATGGCACCACCAACGGTGTGGATCGTGCCGGGCAGCTGACTGCGGATATCGCCGCCTGGCAGGCTCGCTTCGGGGATACGGTGACGCTCTGGTACGGTTATTCGCTGGCCGAGGTGACCGGCTCCTCCAGCCAGCTGGGAGCCCCTGCGGCCCAGCTGGGCGTGAAGAACCTGCTGGTGAAGGTCCCGTCCTCCTCTACGCTGGATGCAGCGGCCCGGGAGGAGCTGACCCTCTCCCTGACCGAGGCAGGTGTGGAGCATCTGGTCATCCGGGACGATACCGCCAGCTATTTTGAGTGATCCCTGCGTTTTTGTGAGAGGGAGGAAAGTATTATGAACAAAACACCCTGTTTTTTCCCGGCGCACATCCTGCTGCCGTCGGAACAGATCCCGGTGGGGCAGTGGGGCTGTGTGGCCTGCGATCAGTTCACCAGCGACCGCTCCTATTGGGAAAAGGCTGCGCAGGCCGCCGCAGGCGGCCCCAGCACACTGGACCTGATCCTGCCGGAGGTCTATCTGGAAGAGGATGACGTGGATGCAAGGATCAGCGCCATCCATGCGGCCATGGACGATTACACCCGGAACGTGCTGACCCGCGCGGTGGACGGTTTCATTTATGTGGAGCGCACCGAGCAGAGCGGCCGGGTGCGGCAGGGCCTTGTGGGCAGGATCGACCTGGAGGCATACAGCTATGCCGAGGGTGCGGTGCCTGCCATCCGCCCCAGTGAGCACACCGTGGAAAGCCGCATCCCGCCCCGCATGGCGGTGCGCCGGGGGGCAAGGCTGGAAACGCCCCATATTATGATGCTGGCCGATGACCCCGGCTGCACCCTCATCGAGCCCATCGGCGAGAAAAAGGAGCAGCTGCGCAAGGTCTACGAGGGCGACCTGATGCTGAACGGCGGCCACATTGCCGGCTGGGCAGTGGAAGATCCCGCCCTGCTGGCACAGATCGACAGCGCCCTGAACGCTCTGGGCAGCCAGGAGGCCTTTGATGCCCGGTATCCCCAGGCAAAGGGCGGCGCGCCCCTGACGCTGGCCGTGGGCGACGGCAACCATTCGCTGGCTTCCGCCAAGGCCTGCTGGGAGGAGCTGAAAAAGACCCTGACCCCGGAGCAGCAGCTGACCCACCCGGCCCGCTGGTGCCTGGCTGAGGTCTGCAATGTCCACTCTCCGGCCATTGAGATCGAGCCCATCCACCGTGTCCTTTTCAATGTGGACTGCGGTGCCGTGCTGCTGGCCCTCATCGCGTGGAGCGATTCCCACGCGGCAGGCATCTGCTTCGGCGATGCAAAACAGCAGTCCTTTACGCTGGCAGGCCCCCATGTGGCCAATGTGCTCAGCTTTGAACATCCCGTTGCCCCGCTGACCGTGGGCACCATTGACGCATTCATTGAGTATTTCATGGCCCGCCACATCGAGGCCCGGGTGGATTATGTCCACGATGAGCCCGCTGTCCGCGCCCTGTGCAGGCAGGGGGGTGTGGCTTTCCTGATGCCGCCCTTTGAGAAGAGCGATCTGTTCAAGGGCATCGTTATGGGCGGTGTGCTGCCCCGCAAGACCTTCAGCATGGGGCACGCAGAGGAAAAGCGCTATTATATGGAATGCAGAAACATTTTAGGTGAAGAATGACATTTAACGAACTGAATCTTTCCGCGCCTGTGCTGCGTGCTGTGGCACAGGCGGGCTATGAATCCCCCTCGCCCATTCAGGCAGCGGCCATTCCGCCGGTGCTGGCCGGGAGGGACTTGATGGGCTGCGCCCAGACGGGTACCGGCAAGACGGCTGCCTTTGCGCTGCCCATGCTCGACCGCCTGACTGCCAGCGCGCCCCGCAAAAAGGGTGCCATCCGCGCCCTGATCCTGACTCCTACCCGGGAGCTGGCTTTGCAGATCGGCGAGAGCTTTGAAGCCTACGGCAAGTATCTGACCCTGCGCAGCACCGTCATCTTTGGCGGTGTGGGTCAGGCTCCGCAGGTCGCAGCCCTGAAAAAGGGCGTGGACATCCTCATTGCCTGCCCGGGCCGCTTGAACGACCTGGTGGGGCAGGGGCTGCTGGACCTCTCCAACATTGAGATCTTTGTTCTGGACGAAGCCGACCGGATGCTGGATATGGGCTTTGTCCACGACGTGAAAAAGGTGATCGCCAAGCTGCCCAGACAGCGCCAGAACCTGATGTTCAGCGCCACCATGCCCAAGGAGATCGAGCAGCTGGCCGCAGGCATCCTGCATGACCCGGCCTTTGTCAAGGTAGACCCGGTGTCCAGCACGGTGGACCGCATCCAGCAGAGCCTGTATTTTGTGGAGAAGGGCAACAAGAAGTTCCTGCTGCCTTGGCTCATCAAAAACCTGAGGCCTGAGGTGGTGAACGCGCTGGTGTTCAGCCGCACCAAGCACGGGGCTGATAAAATTGCAAAAGATCTGAACAAGCAGGGCATCCCCGCTGCCGCCATCCACGGCAACAAGAGCCAGACCGCCCGTGTGACGGCGCTGGAGGATTTCAAGGCGGGCAAGACCCGGGTGCTGGTGGCGACCGATATCGCCGCCCGCGGCATTGACATCAGCGAGCTGTCCCATGTGTTCAACTACGACCTGCCCGAGGTGCCCGAGACCTACGTCCACCGCATTGGCCGCACGGCCCGTGCCGGTGCCGACGGCACTGCCGTCAGCTTCTGCGCCCCGGAGGAAAAGGAATATCTGGCCGGGATCGAAAAGCTGAACCGCCGCCAGATCCCGGTCGTCTCCGGCCATCCCTGGGACGGCGTGCCTGCCCCTGTCAAGGCTGCACCCCCGGTGCGGGGCAAAAAGCCCAAGGCGGAAGCAGAGCAGCCCGCCAAAGCAGAAAAGGCAGCCAAGGCCGAAAAGCCCGCTGCCCCCAAGAAGGAAAAAGCGGCTGCAAAACAGCCCAGCCCCAAGAATACCGAACCGAAAGAAGGAACATCCATGGAGGAAAACCAGAAGCGCACTTCCGGCGGCCGCAATGAGAACCGCCGCGCCAATAACAGCCGCACCCGCCGCGAGGGCAATGCCCCGCAGCCGGCCAACCGCGGCAGCAATGCCCCGCAGCCGGCCAACCGCGGCAGCAACGCCCAGCCCAAATTCGACCCCCACTTTGTGAGCGCCCCGGAGGCTACCCCCCTGCGCCCGGTCAAAAAGGCTCCGGCTGCGCAGCCTGCTGCAAAGCAGACTGCTCCGGCCCAGAACGGCCAGCGTCAGCGCGGCGGTCAGCCTGCCCGTGCCGAGCAGCGCACCGACCGCAATGATCCGCGCACCGAGCAGCGGGCAGAGCGGAACAGCCGCAATGCCCGCCCGGCCCAGAACAGCCAGAGCCAGCAGGGCAGCCGCAATAACCGCAATGCAGTGCAGAGCAGCCGCCCGGACCGCCCCGCCAAGAGCGAGGCACCCCGCGGCCGCAGCCGGAACGCCGCCCCCGCACGGGACGAGGACCCGGGCCTGATGCTGATCAGCCGCCGCCCGCCCCAGCAGAAGTTCACCAACTTTGAAGAGTATATGACCGCCCACGGCGGTGCCACCGCACCCATTGAGGATCACACCGATGAAACCTGAGCCGTTTGCCCCCTGGCAGTGCCCGCTCTGCGGCGAACCCCTGACCGGGGACACTGCCCTGAAATGCGGCAGGAACCACAGCTTTGACCGGGCGAAAGAGGGGTATTGGCATCTGCTGCCGGTGCAGAGTATGCGCACCAAGGCCCCGGGCGACAGCAAAGAGATGGTCGCCGCCCGCCGTGCCTTCCTGAACGCCGGGTATTACGGCATCTTCGGCTGGGCGCTGGGGGAGCTGTGCCTTGCGTATGGTGTTCCCACCGGGGCAGATGCACCGCTCCACCTGCTGGATGCGGGCTGCGGCGAGGGCTGGTACGACCGCTGCATTGCACAGGCCTTTGCGCAGGCGGGCAGGCCAGTGCAGCTGGCGGGCTTTGATATCGCAAAGCCTGCGGTGCGTCTGGCCGCAAAGGCACTGCCTGCCGCAAAATACGCGGTGGCATCCAGTTTTGCCCAGCCTGTCCGCACCGGATGGGCCGACCTGCTGCTCAACTGCTTCTCGCCCTTTGCGCAGGAAGAGTTCCGGCGTGTGCTGCGCCCGGGCGGACGGATGATCTATGTCGTGCCCGGTGCAGAGCACCTCTACCAGATGAAAGCTGTCCTCTACGACACGCCCTATAAAAATCCGGTGCAGGAGGTGGCCTATGAGGGCTTCCGTCCCATTGGGGAGCGGGAAGTCTCGGGCAGCATCACGGTGCCTGCCGGGGAGCTGGAGGCGCTGTTCGCCATGACCCCCTATTACTGGAAAACGCCACGGGATGGCGCGGCCCGCCTGGCCGCCCTGCCCGAGCTGACCACGGACATCGCGTTCCGCTTCCTTGTGTTTGAAAAAGAGTGATCGAAAAGCCCCCGGCCTGTGAGGATACAGGCCGGGGGCTTTTTGTATGCAGAAAACAGGGTCACATCGCGATCCAGCCCAGTGCGTTGGCGACCGAGCTGGCCAGGATGATGGCCGCGAAGATGGGGCAGAGATACCGGAGCATAAAGTTGAACACCGGCTTGCGGCGGAAGGGCTGACCTTCCCGTGTGATCTCTTCCTCGATCTTTTCTACACCGACGATCCGGGAGACCAGCAGGCAGGTGGCAATGGCCGCAATGGGCATCATCACCGAGTTGGTCAGGAAGTCGAAGAAATCGAGGAACTGCATCCCGAACACGGTCACGCTGGCAAGGGGGCCGTAGCCCAGCGCGGAAAGGCTGCCCAGTGTGATCATAATGCAGCCGATAAGGATGGTGGAGCGGGTGCGGTCCCAGCCCAACTCGTCCTCAAAGGTAGAAACAGCACTCTCGGTCAGGGCAATGGAGCTGGTGAGGGCCGCGAACAGCACCAGCACAAAGAAGAGCACGCCGACGGCAGTGCCCATGCCCATGCTGGCAAAGACCTTGGGGATGGTAATGAACATCAGGGCCGGGCCCGCCTGCAGGGTGTCAGGGTCGCCGCCCGAAAAAGCGAACACGGCGGGAATGATCATCAGGCCCGCCATGATGGCAATGGCGGTGTCGAAGATCTCCACGTTTTCCGTGGACTGCTCAATGGACACGTTCTTTTTCATGTAGGAGCCAAAGGTCACCAGGATGCCCATGGCAATGGAGAGGGAGTAGAACATCTGCCCCATGGCGGAAACCACGGTCATCCACGAGAAGTTGGCCGGGTTGGGCACCAGAAAATACTTTACGCCTGCCAGTGCGCCGGGCCGTGTGACTGAGTAGACAGCAATGACCACCGAGAGCACCACCAGCACCGGCATCATCACCTTGGAAACGCGCTCCACGCCGTTGCGCACACCCGCAAAGATGATGCCCAGCGTGATAAAGGTGAACAGCAGGAACGCGATCTCGGCCAGCAGACCGTTGGAGATGAAGCCGGAGAAATACCCGTCCGATGCCAGCGCGCTGCCGTGGCCGGTGAGATACTGGGCCAGATAGTGGATGACCCATCCGCCGATGACCGAATAATAGGGAACGATCAGGATGGGGATGACGGCGTTGATCCAGCCGCCGAACGCCAGCCCCTTCCCCTTGCCAAAATGGCTGTAAGCGCCCACCGGGCTTTTGCGGGTCATCCGGCCCAGCGCCGTTTCGGCAATGATCATGGTGTAGCCAAAGGTGACAGCCAGCAGGATGTAGACGAGCAGAAAAATGCCGCCGCCGTATTTTGCGGCCAGATACGGGAAGCGCCAGATGTTTCCCAACCCGACCGACGCACCGGCGGCGGACAGCACGAATCCGAGTTTGCCGGAAAACGCACTGCGCTTGTGTTGAGTTTCCATGTCCTTTTCCTCTTTTCCAGTTGATAAAACCAAGTGTAACATAGAGAAAACAGGATTTCAACGAATCGCAGGCGTTTCACCGGTGGAGAGATTTCAGGCGGAAGATGAAGAAAAGTGAATCACTTTCGGGTAAAGGGCTCCATACCGTGCTCCTCGGGGGCGTAGTATTCCATCAGGGAAATGTAGTTTTCCGGGTGGTGGCAGAACGCCGCGCGCAGAACACTGTCCAGCTCGCCCCGGGCGGTGAGCAGGCGGATGATGTATTGGGCCACCATCTGCACCACATCGGTCTCGATGCCGTAGCACAGGCCGACCGCCAGCACCGGGATGAGGATCTGCCGGGCCAGCAGGGGCACGTTCTGGCCGTACCGCTCAAGGATGGGGCGGCTCATGGTGGAGGCGGCCCAGACGCTGCCCACGATCTGCCAGTAATCGATCTCTTTCATGTGGGAAAGGCTCTGCAGCCGTTCCACGATCTCACCGTCGCTGAGGATGTAGCCATCGACCACCTCTTTTTCGGAGCGGAGAAAGGCACACTGGATCATGTCCATGATGGCGGCTTCGTATTTCTGGTGGAAATTTTCCCGGGAAACGCAGAACTTGGCCACGATGTCGATGAGGGCACTGGTGTCCTCGGCGGTGGCAAGACTGCTGATCACCAGCGGCGTGGGGCCGAATTCCGCCCCCAGTGCGTCCAGGTCGGCCAGCTCTTCGGCATTCCGGGTGGCGGGCAGAAAGCGGTCACAGCCGTTGCGGTGGTAGCCCCAGGCAGCGGGCAGCACCCGGGCCACCGCGTCGCCGCTGGAAATGATGCTGAAGATGTTGCTCTCGGGCCAGTTTTCCAGCAGGGTGCCGTCCGGGGCGTGATTGGCATCGAAATCCTGCTGCAGGTCAGGTCGGTCGGCGGCAGTCAGGGCTGCAGGCACCGCAAAGCCGTAGGCATAGATGTTCTCCCGCCCCAGCTGGGGGAGCTCCCGGGCGATCTTTGCCGCCAGCAGATTTGCAATGATGGAACCGCGGCTGTAGCCGCCCAGCCAGAGCTTGAAGGCACCGCCCTGCCCTGCCCGGGCCAGATAGGCTTTGAGGGACGCAAACACCGCTGCCACAGGCGTGACAAAGCCGGTGTGCGCGCTGGTATCGCCTATGTGGAAGTTGCTGGCCCACTCGCCGCCGTAGCCGCCGCCCCGCAGGACAAGCGCCACAAGGGTGGTACGCTGGCCGTTCAGGGTCAGGGTCTTGCGGGCCAGCGAGTAGCCCACAAAGTCTCCGGCCCGGCCGGTGTCGAGGTCGTAATTGTAGAACAGCGCGTCCTCAAAGCCCAGGGTCTCGTAGGCGGCGGCAATGTGGGCTTCCCGCCCCACAGAGCCGTTGACCCAGTATTCCGCATCGCTGGCCACGGTGTTGGCCGCAGCACAGACCAGACCCAGCGTTGCCAGCGCCAGCTGGTGGTCATATTGGGTGGCCGGGTGGGTGAAAAAGCTGTCGGAATAATAGAACGCGTGGGTCAGGTCACAGCCGCTCAGGTCGCTGCGGATGCCGATGGTGTAGCGGCCATCCGGCACTGCATGGCCCACGGAGCTCTGCCCGGCGGCCTGGACCATCAGCCCGGGCAGCAGAGTGCTGCCGGCCGCAAACCCCAGCACCTTGCAAAAACTTCTTCGATCCATAATTTTTCCCCTCAAAAACCAGAATGGATTTTTTCTTAGTATACCGTATCCTGGGCAGGGATACAATCCAAAGTTTTCCGGGCGGCAAAAAACGGGCCGGTGTTGCGCACACCGGCCCGTTATGTTACACTGTTGTTCAGTCCAGATCCTTGCAGCACTCCACGATGTGGTGGAACATCTGCTCCACGGCGGGAGCCATGGCGGTGGGGCGCTGGACGGCCAGACCCACCACGCGGTCCTCTTCGGGCTCGATGGGGTAGATCTTGACTGCTGCCGTGCAGTTGCGCAGCAGCATCCGGGGCATGATGGAAATACCCAGGCCGGCCTCGACCATGGCGATGTTCGACTGGTCGTCGATGACATGGCAGCGGCGCTCCGTTGAGAGGGAATACTTCTTGAGGAACTGACGCATCTCCGCGTCGGTGGCATCCCACTGCACCACAAAGTTCTGCCCGTTCATCAGGGCGGGGGTCATCACGCCGTTGGGCGGCTCGGGCCAGTCCATGGGGGTGATGCAGAGCAGCGGCTCGTGGAACAGCTCGGTCAGAACAAACTCCTCCCGGCAGTTGTTGGAGAGGAAGGCAATGTCCACCTGACCGGTGCGCAGCCACTCCTTAACATCGTCGTAGGTGCCCTGATAGACCTCGACTTCGATCTGGGGGTAGTGGGCCATAAAGCCCTTGAGGATGCTGGGCAGCAGCCCGGAGCAGATCGAGTTGAAGGCACCCAGCTTGACCTTGCCCTTTTCCAGGCCGTTCAGGCGGGCAATGCTCTGCTGCAGGGCCTCGTCGCTGTTCAGCACCGCACGGATGGAGGGGTACAGCGAAGCGCCGTAGCTGGTCATGGTAACGCCATTTTTGCCGCGATTGAATAAGGTAAAGCCCAGCTCAGCCTCCATCACGGCGATGGCGTGGCTGATGGCTGAGGGGGTCAGATGCAGCTGCTGAGCCGCCTTGTTAAAGCTGCCCTGCCGTGCAACTGCGTCGAAAATCTCATAAGAAAACAGCGTCATTCCCAATGCCTCCTTCCGGTCTGATCTGGTTCGGAGACGCTCGATCCTCTGTGAATCTTTTTCATCTTTGGTTTGAGATAGTTCAATTATCTTCTTGATTTTACTATCCCGCGCCCGTCCTGTCAAGCATTTTGGGCGGATTTGTGCACGCTCTATGCAGATTTTGCCGCAGCAGACGGAGGAAATGCCACCTTTCCTCCGTTATAGTTCTTATAACGATTTTTTACAAACTGACCGAGGTGTTTTTTATGACCGCACTTTCCCCGCGATGCAGCTTCAGCGGCACCGCCCTTAAAACCATTGCCTGCATCACCATGCTCATCGACCACATCGGCGCGTCCTGTATCGAGGCCGGCCTTTTGCTGCCGGAGCTGGAAACGGGAGAAGTTTCCGGCGGCGCATGGGATCAGCTTTCGCTGTTCCAGCTGGACAGGGTCCTGCGCTTCACCGGGCGGCTGGCCTTTCCCTTGTTCTGCTTTTTGCTGGTGGAGGGCTTTGTACATACCCACGATGTGAAAAAATACGTCCGGAGGCTGTTCCTGTTTGCCCTCATCAGTGAGGTGCCCTTTGACCTTGCGTTTTTCCGCACGCCCTTTGCACTGGACCATCAGAATGTTTACTGGACGCTGGCGCTGGGCGTGCTGGCCATGGCAGGTCTGAAGCATTTTGAAAAGCCGGACGGCTCTGCCAGCTGGAAAGGACTCTTGTGTGCGGCAGGCTGCACGCTTGCGGCGCTTCTGGCTTGTACGGACTACGACGGCATCGGTGTGCTCATCATCTGTGCGCTGTACCTGACCCGTGGCGACCGCAAGCGGCAGTGCATCGTGGGCGCGCTGCTGTTTTTGTTCGAGCTCACCGCCCCGCTGGCCTTTGTGCTGGTCTGGTTCTATAACGGGCAGCGGGGCGCGTGCAGTCCGCTGCATAAGAAGGCCTTTTACTGGTTCTATCCTGTGCACCTGAGCGTGCTGGCTGTGGTGACGAATCTTCTGCTGTAAAAAAGCAAAACGCGCTTTTCGGAAGGCCCCGGAAAGCGCGTTTTGTGTAAAAATCTGTTCAAGCCATGTGCAGCTGCTCTTTCAGTGCCTGCTGAAGGACGCAGGAAAAATTGATCCCCTGTGCCATGGCGGCATCGTTCAGCCAAGCAGGGATGGAAAGCGTCTTTTTGACAGATCTCTCGAAGTGCTGTTTTGCATATTCTGCCACGTCAACAGAAACAACATTGACAAATGCTTCAGGAACAGGCTCGTCGGGAGCAAATGCCCGAGACACAGCGATTGGGTCGATGGAACCCGGACGAGACGGTGTGGGAATCGTTTCGCCATCCCGCTTGCAGGTGTAGAGATAGCCTGCAAGGCAGTCCACTGCCATCTCCATGGCTTCCTCAAAGGTATCACCCTGTGTTGCAAGGTTGTTCAAATCAGGAAAAACGACAGAATAACCTTCTGCCTCTTTATAAAAACAAGCCGGATACATGGATAACATCCTTCATCCCTCCTGTATGATGATATGGCATTATTTGAGCCCTGCCTGCTTTCGGATGGAAAGCTCTGTGCGGCGGTCAAGTTCTTTTCCCTTGTGAAAAGGAATCGTGACCTTGCCGGGTTTTGTGGGATGGACATACTGACGGTGGGAACCGACCTGTTCCTTGAAGACCCAGCCATCGGCAAGAATCAGCTTTTCCATTTCACGCGGTTTTGGCGGCACAAGCTTCACATCCTCTCAAGAGAAGTATACCATATTATACGTATTGTGTAAATACGTATTGAAAGATAAGATGAGAACAAAATGGAAAAAGCCCGGTGATTTCAAAGAATCATCGAGCTTTTTCTTGGCGGAGTAGGAGGGATTTGAACCCTCGCGCCGTTGTTTAGACGACCTACGCCCTTAGCAGGGGCGCCTCTTCGGCCTCTTGAGTACTACTCCAGAGCAAAGTGCGTTACACTTATTCAAAAAAATGGCGGAGAGAGTGGGATTCGAACCCACGGTACGTTGCCGTACGGCAGTTTTCAAGACTGCTTCCTTAAACCACTCGGACATCTCTCCTCGTGGGCACCCGCACACGCCGTACCGAATGCCTATTTACTTTACCAGATTTCAGCGGCGCTGTCAAGCCCAAAATCGAAATTTCCGCTCGTTGTGCGCATTTTTGTGCGGAGCGACAACTTTTCTTCGAGAAAAAGCGGGATTTCCTCTTTACTGAAACATCTTTTTGTTGTATAATAAATACAGATAAAACCTTACCGGACCCGGTACAAGCAGAGGAGTGTTGAACAATGTCGTTTCCGGAGCTGTTACGGCAATGCCGAAAGCAAAAGCACATGAGCCAGGCGGAGCTTGCTTCCCTGTTGGGTGTGACCCAGCAGGCCGTGGGCAAATGGGAGAGCGGAAAGAGTTCCCCGGACCCCACCACCGTGGCAAAGCTGGCGGAGATCCTGGACACGACCGCGGACTATCTGTTGGGTCTGTTCGACCCCACCGCGGAGGGCCAGACCGAAGAGCGCTTCTTCGGCAGCTATGTGTACAGCCTGATCCCTGTTATCGGCACGGTCAAGGCGGGCTACGGCGCGCTGGCCTATGAGGAAGACTACGGCAAGGAGTATGCCCGGGTCAAGGACCCTTCCAGCTACTTCTATCTCGTTGTGCGCGGCGACAGCATGGAGCCCCGCATCCACGATGGTGACCTTGCCCTGGTGCACCGTCAGGACACGCTGGAAAACGGCGACCTGGGCGTGCTGATCTACGGTGACGAGGGCGAGGGTACCCTCAAGCGCTACCTCCAGCGCGGCAACTGCGTGGTGCTGCAGCCCTTCAACCCGGCCTATAAGGAAATGGTCATCAAGGGCGAGGAGCTCAACCATTTGCACATTGCAGGCCGTGTGGTGGAGACCAAGGCAAAGTGGTAAAAACGCCCCACCAGCGCCTGAAAAAGAAAAGCCATCCAGTGTGGCTTTCTTTTTTATCCCCATTTTTCGGAGGTGCCCCATGGAACAGAGCCTGATGGATAAGCTGACGATCCTGGCGGACAGCGCAAAATATGATGTGGCCTGTACCTCCAGCGGCGCTTCCCGGGCAGCAGGAGCGGGCGGGGTCGGCAGCTGTTACGCCCCGGGCTGCTGCCACGCCTTTACCGCCGATGGCCGCTGTGTCAGCCTGCTGAAGGTGCTGATGACCAACTGCTGCTCCTTTGATTGCAGCTACTGCGTCAACCGCAAGTCCAACGATGTGCCCCGGGCCACCTTCACCCCCCGGGAGCTGGCCGAGCTGACCATTGAATTCTACCGCCGCAACTACATCGAGGGTCTGTTCCTTTCCAGTGCCGTGCTGGTGAGCCCGGATTATACCACCGAGCGGATGCTGGCGGTTCTGCGCCTGCTGCGGGGGGAGTACCGTTTCGGCGGCTACATCCACGCCAAGGCCATTCCCGGCACCAGCCCGGAGTTGCTGGAACAGCTGGGCTTTCTGGCCGACCGCCTGAGCGTGAACATCGAGCTGCCCAGTGAGCGCAGCCTGAACCTGCTGGCTCCGGACAAAGGGCGGCACTCCATTTTCCGGCCCATGAAGCAGATCGCGGTGGAGGGAGCCGCCAACCGGGAAGAGGTGGCGCTCTACCGCAAGGCCCCCAGATTTGCCCCGGCGGGCCAGAGCACCCAGATGATCGTGGGTGCTTCCCCGGAAACGGATTATCACATCCTGCAATTAACGGAAGGATTATACAATAAGTATCACCTGAAACGGGTGTTCTACTCCGCCTACATCCCTGTGACCGAGGACACCCGCCTGCCCACGCTGGACACCAAGCCGCCGCTGCTGCGGGAGCATCGGCTCTATCAGGCAGACTGGCTGCTCCGCTTTTACGAGTTCAAGGCAGAGGAACTTCTGGACAGGGACAACCCCAACTTCAACCCCTATCTGGACCCCAAGTGCAACTGGGCGGTGCAGCATTACGGGCTGTTCCCGGTGGACGTGAACCGCGCCCCCTTTGAGATGCTGCTGCGGGTGCCGGGGATCGGCCCCAAGAGCGCCCGGCGCATCTGGCACGCCCGCAAACAGGCCGCGCTGGGGCTGGACGAGCTCAAGCGGATGGGCGTGGTGCTCAAGCGGGCACAGTATTTCATCACCTGCCGGGGCTTTGCGGGAGCGCACCCGGGCCGCGGCAGCGCCGGGCGGGAGCGCATCACCCGGGCGCTCATCGACCCCAACGTATTCAGCGGCGGGGTGGAGCAGCTGAGCATGTTCAGCCCGCCCGCCGTGGATCGGCTGGTGGAGCAGGGCGTGCCGCCCCGCACAGCCCAGAAAATGGTGCGGGAGGAGGCAGTGCAATGTCTGGCCAGAGCCCTGTGAGCCCTGCCCGGAAGCTCCACGATGCCGACGTGGTCTACCTCTATGATGGCAGCTTCGAGGGCTTTCTCTGCTGTGTGTTTGAGAGCTTTGCCCAGCATGAGCTGCCCTTCGCGATCTGGACCCCGGAACGGGAGACGGCTACCCTCTACCCTGTGAAGGAGATCCCCACTGACCACGCAAAGGCCCGGCGGGTCTTTGCCAGCTTCCGCGCCAAGCTGGGCGAAGAGACGGAATCCCTCGTCACCCGGGATTTTCTCTCGGGCTGGGAGGATAAGGAGCTGCGGCTCATCCGATTTCTGCATCTGGCCTTTGCGCTGGGGCCAGGCACCGTCAAGCGGCGGGGCCACCCGGAGGTGGCTCCGCTCTACCAGATGAAGCAGAGCCTGGACTGGGAAGTGGACAAGTTTCAGGGCTTTGTCCGTTTTCAGGAGCACGAGGGGATGCTGGGCGCAGTCATCCACCCCAAAAACTATATTCTGCCCCTCCTGCGCGGGCATTTCTGTGCCCGCTTCCCGGAGGAGAACTTCCTGATCTATGATGCTGTCCATCAGGCGGTGCTGCTGTACCAGAACCACAAGGCTCAGCTGCTGGAGCTGGCCGAACCCCTCGCCCTGCCCCCGCCCGATGAGCGGGAGCAGCAGTTTCAGGAGCTGTGGAAGCAGTTTTACAAAACGCTGGAGATCAGAGCACGCCACAACGAAAAAGGCCGCATGACCCACTGCCCCAAACGCTTCTGGGCCGATATGACCGAGATGAAAGAGGAATTGGAATGAAAACGGAAACAAAGACCGGACGCTGGAAATATGCTGCCATCGTGCTGATTGCGGCCCTGCTGGTGGGGCTGTTCTGGAGTTATGTAAAAAATGGGCCGAAGGGCGAAATCTATCTTTACGGAGAAGAACACAGCAAGCAGAGCATTCTCGACAAGGAACTTTCCATCTGGGGCGAGTATTACGAAAAAGGAATGCGGGATCTGTTTGTGGAATTCCCGTATACGGATGCACAATTTCTGAACCTGTGGATGCAGGCCGACGATGATGAATTGCTGGATCTGCAGTTCAAGGACTGGGAAGGTACAGCAGGCGGCACCGAGGTCGAGAAGAGTTTTCTGAAACAGATCAAGGAGCAGTATCCTGAGACCGTGTTCCACGGCACCGACGTGGGCCATACCTGGGAAAGAACCGGGCCGCGGTATCTGGCCTATCTGGAAGCCAATGGGCAGAAGGACAGCGAAGAGTACCGGCGTGCGCAGGAAAACATGGAACAGGGCAAACGGTACTATGAGATCGAGGCGACGGATGAAGCTTCTTCGGTCCGATACCGGGAGGATCGGATGGTGGAGAACTTCCGGCGCAGCTATCAGGAGCTGGAAGCGGTACGCCGCACCGATATCATGGGTATCTATGGAAGTGCACATATTGTGGAGTCGGAGTATTTGAACTCGGATTTTCGCATGGCAAAACAGTTGAGCGAGAACTATGGGGAACATCTCCATACCAAAGATCTGACGCAGGAACCGGAACGGATCGACGCGCTGGAAGTCAACGGAAAGACCTACACAGCATCCTATTTCGGTGAGCAGGATATTTCGATGGTAAAGGGCTACAAGACCCGAAAGTTCTGGCGGTTGGAAGACGCATACGAGGACTTTAAGGAGCTGCCGACACCCCGTGAGATTCTGCCAGCCGACAACTACCCTATAAAAATCCAGGCCGGGCAGGTGTTTGCTGTGGAGTACCTGATGTCCGACGGCTCGACCGAGTGGAAGTATTATATCACGGACGGCACAGTACAGAATGGCCAACTCGTCACAAAGCGGATGAAGATGGAATAAGCAGGCTCCCGGCCCCGGAACTTTGCCGAATTTACAAAAAGGTTGCAACCATGCAGTTGCAACCTGCAAAACCTATGGTATACTATAAGAGATATCCGGGCAGGCATTTCTGCCCCACACACCCCCGCTGCGGGGTCAACACAAAAGGAGTATTGTAGCGTTATGGTTCGCATTACTATGGAAGACGGCGGCATCATCGACATTGAGCTGAATGAGGAAGTCGCCCCCATCACCTGTGAGAATTTCAAGAAGCTGGTCAGCGAGGGCTTCTATAACGGCCTGACCTTCCACCGTGTCATCCCCGGCTTTATGATCCAGGGCGGCTGCCCGCTGGGTAACGGCACCGGCGGCCCGGGCTGGAACATCAAGGGCGAGTTCGCTGCAAACGGTGTGAACAACCCCATCAAGCACACCCGCGGCGTGATCAGCATGGCCCGCAGCATGAACCCCAACAGCGCCGGCAGCCAGTTCTTCATCATGCACAAGGACGCTCCCCATCTGGACGGCCAGTATGCCGCTTTCGGCAAGGTCGTTGCCGGAATGGAGGTCGTGGATAAGATCGCTTCCGTCCGCACCGACTGGAACGATAAGCCCACCACCCCCGTCAAGATGAAGACCGTTGAGCTCATCGAGGGCTGATCTTCTGCGCTTCTGTCCCGCATCTCCTGCCCGTGAAGTGCCCCGTCAAGCAGACAAAAAAATAATATAAGATTTTTGTTCGCCGTTTCCACAAGGGAACGGCGAATTTTTTGTGCAAATCGGCGTTAGGATGCTCGATTCATGGCACGGATGTGAGCTTGCAGCGTCCAACACGGGATATTTTTTTGATATTTTACTTCCGCTGTATCGTGATTTGTTCCTGCTTGACATGAAAATACCCCCAGAGTACGCAGAGTTTTCTTTTTACTCTGTCTACTCTAGGGGTAGCATATCATGTTGAGGATACAGGCCGGGGGCTTTCCATATATGCGTCAGAAAGAGATGAGAGGTTTACTTTTTTTCGCCTTTGGGCAGCAGACCGGCGCGCTCCAGAGCCGGGCGCAGGGCCAGATACAGGATGACCACGCAGATGGTGGAGACTACGCTGTTGACAAAGGTGACACCACCGGCGATCTTGGACAGGGCCTGTGCCACGGTGTACTCCTGACCAAAGATGTAAATGTTGCGGAAATAGCCCAGGAACGGGTCGGTGATGACGTTCAGCAGCAGGCCGGAGCCGCCTGCCACGATGACCTTGAGCAGGTAGCCCTTGCTGTGGCGGTCGAGATCGCGCAGCTTGAACACCTTGTGGGCCACGGCACCGCAGGTGATGCCGATGATGAACTTCAGCACAAAGGTGGTCACGGCATAGCCCGGGTCACCGGCCAGGATATCGGCCAGAGCCAGACCGATCGCACCGGCCAGGCCGCCGGAAACGCCGTCCAGCAGCAGGGCGGTCAGGGCGGTGAAGGTGTTGCCCAGATGGAACGAGGAGCCGCCGTAGAACGGCACACGGAAGAACAGGTATGCCACCAGGCTCAGCGCGGCCATAACGCCGGTCAGGGCCAGCTCCTTGGTGGTAAAGGTGCGCTTGTACAGCACACTGCCGAACAGGATGACAACGATCACCACAGCCAGCAGCAGCCACATTGCAGTTGTAGACATGATTTTTCCCTCCAAATTTTTCGGGGCGAAACCCCTCCATCCTGTTCCGCAGGATCATTCGCCCGTTTCAAAGCCACTTACCCATAAAACTACTTGACATTTGGGTGTGTGGTTGGTATGCTCCTATTATACGCGAAACTGGCACCATGAAAATACCCAGAATAAAGTTTTTTTATGGGGTCAGTTTGGCAAAGCATCCAAAAAGGGGAGAGGTCTTATGTTTCATCTGACAACTGCACTGGATGCCGCCAGCGGGGTGCCGCTGTACGAGCAGCTCTATGAGAGCCTTGCCGCCGAGATGCGCAGTGGGGCCATTCCGGCGGGCACCCGGATGCCCGGCAAGCGGCGGCTGGCGGCAGAGCTGTCGGTTTCTGTCAACACGGTGGACGCGGCCTATCAGATCCTGGCGACCGAGGGCTACATGGAGCCGCGGGAGCGCAGCGGCTTTTATGTGCAGGAATATCTTGCCCTGCCCACCCGGCCCGAGGAAGTGCCGCCCCCGGTGTCTGCCGCTCCGCAGCCGGAAGCGGCTGAGCCGCCCGTCCGGTTCGATCTGTCCACCCGGGGCGTGGACCCGGGGCTGTTCCCGTTCCGCACCTGGGCCCGGCTGCAGAAAGAGCTGCTCTATTCCTCGCCCCAGCTGCTGACCCATGGCGATGCGCAGGGGGATGTGGAGCTGCGGCAGGCGCTGGCGGACTATCTGGAGGAATACCGGGGCGTGCGGTGCACCGCCGAGCAGGTGGTGGTGGGTGCCGGTATGGAGTATCTGCTGAGCCTGCTGGCCCCGCTCCTGCCCGGCAAAACGGCGGTGGAAAACCCCGGCTACCAGCGCGCGAAGCAGGTGCTGGAAAACAACGGCGTGGCGTGCTGCTGCCTGCCTGTGGATGCGGACGGCCTTTCTGTTGAGGCATTGTCCGGCTCGGGCGCGGCGGTGTGCTATGTCACGCCCAGCCACCAGTTCCCCACGGGCGTGACCATGCCGGCGGGCCGCCGAACGGAGCTGCTCCACTGGGCCTCCCGCTGCCCGGGCCAGCGGTATATCATAGAGGACGATTACGATTCGGAGTTCCGCTTTGATACCCGCCCCCTGCCCAGCCTGCAGGGCATGGCCGGGGCCGACGGCCCGGTGGTCTACCTTTCCACCTGCTCTCGCAGTCTGGCCCCCGGCATCCGCATCGCCTACATGGTGCTGCCCCGGCAGCTGCTGCCCGCCTGGCGGGCAAAGTACCGGATCTATTCCGGCACCGTCAGCCGGTTTGAGCAGCAGACCCTGGCCCGCTTCATCCGCGAGGGCTACTTTACCCGGCATCTTGCCCGGGAGCGCGTGGCCTACAAGGCCCGGCGGGATGCTCTGGCTGCCTCTCTGTGCGCTGCCTTTGCGCCGGACGAGCTGACCCTGACTGGCCTGCATACCGGCCTGCATCTGTTGGCAAGGCTGAAAAATGCCCCGCCGGATGCCGCCCTTCACGCCGCCGCAAAGGCGCAGGGCGTGGCCCTGAGTCTGCTGAGCGATTATGACCTGACCGGCGGGGGACAGGATTTTTCCGGTACGTTTGTACTGGGCTATGGCTCCCTGAGCGAGGCATCATTCCCCGAAGCGGGCGAAACGCTGAGGAAGGTCTGCACCGCCGCCCGGGAAGCGTCTGTGACCGTGTAAGTGCCCGCCTTTGCATCCCACGCCCCGGGCAGGGCCTCGGCGTGGGGGAGGGCGCTGTTGTTGGCCAGAAACTCCAGTACTGTGCCCAGCAGGGTGTAATCCTGTGCGGCAAAGTCGGTGAGCAGGGCCGTGCTGCTGGCCCGCAGGGCATCCGGCAGGGTGGCGGGCAGCAGGGCGAGGTCCTGCCGGAAAAAGGCTTCCCACACTGCCGCCCGGGCAGCGGCCCGGCGGGCAGGCGGCAGGGTGCCGTCCGCATCCCAGCCGGAGAGCAGAGCGTGGGCCTCCTTGGCTGAAATGCTCTGCACGGCGGCGGAAAGCCCGGTTTCGGCCAGCTCATTGGCAGTCAGTGCCCCCGAAAACCCCACCCGCACCGGCCCGTAACGGGAAGCGGTCTTTTCCAGCACGGCGGGGGACAGCGCCAGATAAAACATATCCTCCGGCAGGCCCAGCACCTCCAGAAGCGCCTGACGGCACCGGGCGGGCCCCGCCGCTCCGTAGCAGTGGGCAAGGCTGGCAGTCTCTCCGTTGAAGGGAACCGTCAGCTCCCCCGGCACGGCCAGCAGGTTCAGACTGTTCTGGGCGGCGTTCAGGTAGACCAGCAAAAAGCCCGGCTGCTCTCCGGCGGTGCAGAGAAGCAGAGTCATCCGGTGCTCGGCCCGGGGCAGCTGGATGGGCACCCCGCTCTGGGGCTGGGCGGTCTGGATGCGGGTGCGCACCATCTGCCGGGTGAGCAGGACTGTGCCGCCCACCAGTGGAAGCAGCACCAGAAGTGCCGCCCCCAAAGCCGCCCAGAAGGGCCTCCAACCGTTTTTGTGCATCCCGTGTTCCTCCGTTCCGTTTTGGAACAGGGTGGGCCGGGATGCGCTTTTTTATACAGAAACCGCTGCCCGGGCATGAAAACGCCCCCTGTACCATACAGTAGAGCACAGGGGGCGTTTGTGTATGTGGGAGAGCTTGGCGCGGGTGAATGCGGTGGTCGGCGGTGTGGTATGGGGGCCGGTGGGGCTGGCGCTGCTGTTTGGCACCGGCTGCCTGCTGACAGTGCGCACCGGTTTTTTCCAGCTGCGGTATTTCGTGTACTGGATGCGGCACACCATCGGGGCCATCTTCCTGGACCGGAATGTGACCGCCCACACGGACGATGAAGCCATCAGCCAGTTTCAGAGCCTTTGCACGGCGCTGGCGGCGACCATCGGCACCGGCAACATCGTGGGCGTGGCGGCAGCCATTCTGGCAGGCGGGCCGGGGGCTGTGTTCTGGATGTGGGTCATGGCCCTGCTGGGGATGATGACCAGCTATGCCGAGAACGTGCTGGGCATCTGCTACCGCCGCCGGGATGCCGCCGGAAGATGGTGCGGCGGGCCCATGTACTATCTGGCCGAGGGGCTGGGCGGCGGCTTTGGCCGGGCACTGGCGGTGCTGTTTGCCTGCTTTTGCGTGCTGGCCAGCTTCGGCATGGGGAACATGAGCCAGATCAACTCCATTGCGGGCAATCTGCAGGCGGTGTTCCGGGTGCCGCCGGTGGCAACGGGCATCGTGCTGGCCCTGCTCACCGGGCGGGTCATACTGGGCGGGCTGAAGCGGGTGGCCGCAGTTACGGAGGCCATCGTCCCGCTCATGGCCCTGTTCTACCTGTTCGGGGCGCTGACCGTGGTCTGTGTCCATTGGGCGGCTGTCCCGGCGGCATTCGCGGCCATCTTCCGGGGGGCGTTTGGCTTGCAGGCCGCCGGGGGCGGGGTGCTGGGCTACGGCATGGCCCGGGCCATCAGCTGGGGATTCAAGCGGGGAGCCTTTTCCAACGAAGCAGGACTGGGCGCGTCGGTGCTGGTGCACTGCGCGGCCAACGTGGAGGAGCCTGTCCAGCAGGGAATGTGGGGCATTTTCGAGGTGTTTGCAGATACCATGGTGGTCTGCACCCTCACAGCCCTTGTGGTACTCACCAGCGGCCTTGTGGATCTGGACACCGGTGCGGCCCTGACCGGTGCGGAGGGCTCCGCAATGGTGGGGCAGGCCTTTTCTACGGTGTTTGGGGCGTTCGGGCCGCAGTTCATCGCGGTGTCGGTCCTGTTGTTTGCCTATTCCACTACGCTGGGGTGGAGCCATTACGGCACCCGGGCAGTGGTGTATCTGCTGGGGGAGCGCGCCGCCGCAGGATATAAACTGGTGTTTGCGGCTATGGTGCTGGTGGGTGCTGTGATGAAGCTGGACTTGGCCTGGGCGCTCTCCGATACCTTCAACGGCCTGATGATGCTGCCCAATCTTGTGGGCGTGGTGGGGCTTTCGGGAGTGGTGGTCCGGGAGACACAAGCGTACCTGAAACGAAAATGACCCTCTCCGTCCCTGCAGTCTGTCTGTCAGATGCGGGATGGAGAGGGTCATTCTTTATCGCTTCTTTTTATTCGGCTTCGGGGCAGGCCGCTTCAGGCTCCGCACCGCGTCACGCCCGGCGGCGATGCCGCTGCCAAAGGCCCAGTGCAGGTTGAAGCCGCCGCAGCTGCCGGCGCAGTCCAGCGTTTCCCCCACAAAGTAAAGGCCGGGGCAGCCCTTGAACTGGAAGCTGGGGGTCACTTCGGTCAGGCTCAGGCCGCCGCCGGTGGTCTGGGCCTGCTTCCAGCCGCAGGGGGTCAGGCCCTCGAACAGCCAGTGCTTGGCCGCGTTGGCCAGTACCTGCCAGGCGGCATCCGGCAGGGTGTCCACCGGTTTTTCAGGCAGCTTTGCCGCTGCCCACAGGGCGCGGCCCAGCTTGGGATTGAGCAGACCTGTCCAGAAATCCGCAGGTGCCTTGCCCGGCAGCAGGGGCACCCGGGCCGCAAACAGGGCGGTCAGGGCAGTCTCGTCCAGCATGGGGAAGAGGTCCAGCTCAACGGCCGGGCGCTTTGGCCCCCGCCCCGGGGCCAGATGGCCGGACAGCTGCATGATGCAGATGCCCGAAAGCCCGTAGTCCGTGAACTGCACCTCGCCGTTTTCCACAGCCACGGTGCAGTGGTGGTCGAGGTCCAGCAGGGTGGCAGCGGCCTTGGCCCGGATGCCGGCCAGAGATCGGTTGGGCTTTGCTGTCTGCAGGGCAGTCAGGCAGGGGTACAGCGGCTCCAGCTTTCCGCCGCACTGGGCGGCGAATCGGGTGCCGAAGCCGTCGGTGCCGAACTGCGGCCCGGCATTGCCGCCCATGGCGCAGATGACGGCATCGGCCCGCAGGGTCTGGTCCTGACCCTCGGCATCCTCGCACAGGATGGTGTAGCCGCTGCGGTTCTGGCTCAGGGTCTGCACAGTGCAGCCGGTACGCACCTCCACGCCCAGCCGGGCAAGGTGGCCTTCCAACAGGGCCAGCACGTCTGCGGCCTGGTTGGAGTAGGGGTACACCCGCCCGGCCTCATCGGTGCGGGTGTACAGGCCCAGCGCCGCGAACCATTCCAGCGGTGCGGCGGCATCCACCGCGGCCAGCAGGGGCCGCAGGGCGGCGGGGTCAGCGGTGAAATACTGCTCCGGTGCAATGCCGGTGTTGTCCAGATTGCAGCGGCCGTTGCCGGTGGCCAACAGCTTTTTGCCGCACCTGGGGTTGCGGTCCAGCACCGTCACCCGCACTGCCCCTGCCGGGGCAGACTGGGCGGCGGCCAATGCGGCGGCAAGGCCCGCTGCACCGCCGCCCAATATCACGATCTGCTGCATAAGAGCACCCCCTCAGAAATCCATACATTTTATTATAACATACACAGCAGCAAAAGGATAGAAGAATGCCCCAAATTTGCAGCGAATAATCTTTGACGAAAGCCTTGACAGAAAAAGCAGAATTTGGTAGTGTTGATTCGACGGAATTGCGTGGTTTCGCAGGCTGTGAAAATGCGGCCGGAAAAGGGCAGAGAGTTGGGACTCTGCTGAGGAGAAACTGAATATGTGGAAGAAAAAAGAAAGATGGGCGGCAGCTGCGCTGCTGCTGGCGATGGTCGTGGTGACAGGTCTGTGCTGGTACATCCTGTACATCCGGCAGCAGTTCTATGACGAAGGCACCCGCAACCTGCTGGAGACCTATGAGCAGGTGGATAAGTCGTTTGCCATCTTCAGCCGGAGCAACTGGAACATGCTGAACGAGTGGGGCAAGAGCCTGCAGGCTGCCAATGAGGAGGGCCTGGCGGAGGAACGCCTGCGCAGCTATGAGGCCGAGCGGGAGATCTGGCGGTACAGCAGCGTGTATCTGTTCAATGAAAACTGCGAATATTGGAGCATCCGGGGCAAGCATGAAAAAGTGGATCACCTCTGGACGGCCTTTGAGGAGATGTACCGCACCGGCAAGCCTACGGTGTCCAGCTACATCATGCGGAGCGGGGAGCGCCGGGTGGTATACTCTGCGCCCATTGCGCCGGTGGAGATCGACGGCACCACCTACACCAGCCTTGCCGTGAGCTATCGGAATAAGACCATAGAGGAATTGATCGGCGGCAGTGCTTACGGCGGCCAGAGCGACTGCTACATCATCCATCCCGATGGCGATGTGATGCTCTCGGAGGAGCCCAAGAGCGAGATCGAGGACTGGATGGACAACCTGTTCGACTACCTGCAGAAGCATGCGCAGGTGGATGCGGGCACACTGACCCGGGCCCGGCAGGACGTGGCAGAGGGCCGCAGCGGCAGCCTTTCCTGCTGGCTTGAGGGCAAGAGCTATTATCTGGTCTACCAGCCTGTGGGCTTTCAGGATCTGTCCATTGTGGGCATCGTCGGCCGTGACGTGGTGGACAGTGGAATGCGGAAGATCCAGAACGCCACCATCCTGCTGCTGGCTGGGCTGTTCTTCTGCGCAGGCATCGTGCTGGTGTACGGTGTCCGCACCGATGCCCGCCTGCGCGTGGAGGAAAAGGAGCGCGCCCTCCGGCAGGAAGAGGAGGCCCGCCAGCAGATGGAGGACCTGGCCAACACCGACGGCCTGACCGGACTGTATAATGAACGCTATTTTGACGCATTGTTGAAAGAAAACGAGCTGAACAGGACACCGTTTGTCCTGTTCTACCTCGACCTTGACCGTTTCAAGCCTGTGAACGACCGTTACGGCCACGATGTGGGCGACCAGCTGCTCAAGGAGGTGGCCAGCCGCCTGCGGGGCTGTGTGCGGGAGAGCGATGCGGTGTTCCGCATCGGCGGGGATGAGTTCGCCCTCATCGTCAACGGAGCCGTAACGGAGGGGTTCTGCAAGAGCCGGGTGGAAAAGATCAAGGCAGCCATCCGGGAGCCTTACCGCCTGAAGGATGCAGAGGTGCAGGTTGGCACCAGCTGCGGCTGTGCGGTCTACCCCTGCGACAGCGACGATGTGCGTGCCATCCGCATCCTGGCCGACCACCGGATGTATGAGGATAAGCAGCGCTCCGGCAGGAGCTGCGAGTGACGAGAACGATAAAAGATTTCTCCCAGTTTCTTGTGCTTTCTCCCAAAATGAGCGTATAATTGGGAGAAGGAAGAACGGGCTGGGAGAAGGAATGGGTGAATCATGCGTACATTTGATTATAAAAAGATTGCAGAATACTCCTGGGATAATGAGGTCTTGTCTTATGTTGCGAAGATCCATGAATGCAAGGGGCGGCAGGAACTATATCTGAAACAAAGGCCCGCTGAATTGGAGCGACTGGTGGAGATCGCAAAGATCCAAAGTACAGAGTCCTCCAATCGGATCGAAGGGATCATCACGACCAATGCACGCCTGAAACAGCTGGTTGAAGATAAAACGACTCCACGTAACCGGGACGAAATGGAGATATTGGGATATCGGAATGTTTTAAATCTCATCCACGAGAACTATGCCTATATTCCGGTAGAGCCGGGGTACATCCTGCAACTGCACCGTGATCTGCTGAAATATACGAATTTGACCTATCGAGGACATTTTAAGACTACACCCAATGAGATCGATATGACCCTTCCCAGCGGGGAACGCCATGTGCTGTTCCGCCCGCTGGAACCATACGAGACACCGGGTGCTGTGGAGGCACTTTGTTGCACTTATCAGGATGTGCTGCACAGAGAACTCGTTGATCCCCTGCTTTTGATCCCCTGTTTTATCTTGGATTTTCTCTGTATCCATCCTTTCAATGATGGTAACGGCAGAATGAGCCGGCTGCTGACCCTTTTGATGCTGTATCAGAATGGATATGTTGTGGGGCAGTACATCAGCATTGAAAAAGCAATTGCAGAGACTAAGGATGAGTACTATGCAGCATTGGCGCAGGCTGATCAGCACTGGCATGAGGAGGAAAATGACCCGACACCGTTCATCAAATATATGCTGGCGGTGATCTGCTCCTGTTATCAGGATTTTGAGCAGCGGGTCGATCTGGTTGGCGGGGGACAGAAGCGCGTGACGGCGTACGAACGAGTGCGCAGTTATGCGATGGAAAGGCTGGGAGCCTTTACAAAACAGGAGGCCGCAGAGGCCTGCCCGGGCTTTGGTACAAGCTCGATTGAAAGCGCGCTGAAAAAACTGACAGAGGAGGGCGTTCTGGAGAGGATCGGCGCGGGCAGAAAGACGCAGTATGTGCGCAGGTAAGGCTCCGGCCGGAGCTGAATGAATAATTCCCTTCCTGTTTCCACAGAATAACCATACTTCACAGAAATCTGGAAGCAAAACCGGAACATGGAAAGGAAGGGAACCTTATGAAAGCAACCGGCATCGTGCGCCGCATCGATGAGCTGGGGCGGGTGGTCATCCCCAAGGAGATCCGCCGCACCCAGCGCATCCGCAGGGGAGACCCGCTGGAGATCTTCACAACAGGGGACGGCGAGGTCATCTTCAAAAAGTATTCGCCCATGGGGGAACTGAGCGGGGTGACGGCCCAGTATGTGGATGTGCTGAGCAAGTGCTTTGCCCTGACGGCCTTTGTCTCGGACCGGGACCGCATTCTGGCGGCATCCGGTGCAGGCAGGCGGGATCTGGCAGACCGCAGCGTGAGCCAGCCGCTGGAAAAGCTGATGGACAGCCGCAAGCCCTACCAGAGCGATGGCAGCCCCGAAAAGGCATTGCTGCCCTGTGAGGGCTCGCCCCGGGCGCTGCTGTGTGCCGTGCCCATCATTGCGGCGGGGGATGTCACCGGCAGTGTGGGCCTGCTTACGGAGGACCGCACTGCCCAGCCCGATGCCGCCCAGCTCAAGGCGGTGAACGTGGCGGCGGCATTTCTGGCAAAGCAGATGGAGGAATGATCTATTATATAGGAGAGCCGCCGCAGGGCGGCTCTTTTTTGTGCGGCCTTTATGACAGAATTATGAATCTTTCAAAACTTTTCTGAGAAGCTATTGACAGCGCCGCAAAATTGGATATAATGGTCTTAGCACTCAGGAAGAAGGAGTGCTAAAGAACAAAAAGCGAACGAAGGAGGCAGGCGCTATGACGATGGATGCACGCAAACAGCGTGTCTTGCAGGCGATCGTTGCGCTGTATGGCCTCGAGGGCGAGCCCGTGGGCAGCAGTGTGCTGGCAAACTACTTTGATATGGCAGTCTCCAGTGCCACGCTGCGCAACGAGATGGCCGCGCTGACCAAGCTGGGTCTGCTGGAGCAGCCCCACACCAGCGCAGGCCGTGTCCCCAGTGCCAAGGGCTACCGTTATTATCTGGATCATCTTCTCACCGATGACCAGCCGCTGGACCGTGTGACCCGCGCCCGTGTGGACGCGGTGTTCGCAAGCCTTGACCACGAGCCGGAAAAGCTGGCACAGGGTGCCGCCAAGGCGCTGGCCGCCATCAGCGGCTGCACCGCCGCCGTCAGCACCCCCTGTGCTGAGGATCTCTGCATCGCCCACTACGAGGTGGTGCAGGTGGGCCGCAGCGCCGCAGCGGTGCTGGCTGTGACCACTGCCGGTTATGTCCGCACCCGTGTTGCGCGGGTCCGCACCGGTCTTTCCCGGGAAAATGCAGCGGCGCTTGCCGCCCTGCTCAACCGGAACCTGACCTTTGTGGCTCCTGTTGATCTGTCGCCCCGGCTCCTTGCAGAGCTGTGCAGCCAGATCAGCCCGGAGCTGGTGCCGGTGATCAGCGCCGCCGCCGCCATCCTGCAGGATTCCACCCAGCCCCATGTGTATCTGGGTGGTGAGCAGTACCTGCTGGACTGGCCCCAGCTGGACGGCAAGGTGGGCAGCATCCTGAGCCTGCTGAACGACGAAGAGCAGGCCGCCGCCCTCATTGCACCCCCGGCAGAGCAGAGCGAAAGCATCCTGCTGGGCGAGGATCTGGAACCTCAGATCCCCGGCCTGTGCATCGTGAGTGACCGGTATTTGGTGGGCGGAGGCCTCTGGGGCTCCGTAGCCCTCATCGGTCCCACCCGGATGCCCTTCCAGAAGCTGATGCCGCTGCTCCACACCTTTGCCGATCAGCTTGGCGAAGGAATGAGCGGCAAACGAAAAGATACCCCGCAGGCAGCCGCACCCCGGCGGACTGTGATCTATAAGGAGGACCTGGAATGAGCGAAGAAACAAAAAAGACCCCGCAGGCAGAAGAACCTGCCGTGGAGCCCAACACCGCCGAGCAGGCCGCCCCGGAAACTGCACCTGAGCAGGCAGCGGCTCCCGAGACGAACGCTGAAGCGGCAGACCCCAAGAAAAAGGATGGCTTCTTCAACAAGAAGGCCCGGGAGCTGGAGGCTGTGAAGGCAAAGCTGGACGCGGCTGAGAAGAATGCCAATCAGGCCAAGGATCAGCTGCTGCGGATGGCCGCCGAGTATGAGAACTACCGCAAGCGCTCCACCCGTGAGGCTGACCAGAAGTTCAACGACGGCGTGTCCTTTGCCGTGAACCAGATCATCCCCATTCTGGATACGCTGGAGATGGCGGCCAACGCCCCCACCACCGACGAGAATTACAAGAAGGGCGTGACCATGACGCTGGACAAAGCGGCCAAGGCGCTGAGTACCCTCCACGTGGAGGAGATCGAGGCGCTGGGCAAGCCCTTTGACCCCAACTTTATGAATGCCGTGCAGCAGATCCCCGCCCCCGATGGGCAGGAGAGCGGCACCGTGATCACGGTTTACCAGAAGGGCTACAAGCTGGGCGATAAGATCGTCCGCCATGCCACTGTTGTTGTGGCAGAGTGATTTTGCAAGACCCCGCAAGGGTTTTCAAATATAACATCCGCTTGGTAACATTTGAGCATCACATAAACAAAAAACGTTCTGAATTTGAGAGGAGCTTTCATTATGAGTAAGATCATTGGTATCGACCTTGGTACTACCAACAGCTGCGTGGCTGTCATGGAGGGCGGCGAGCCCGTTGTTATCGCAAACTCTGAGGGTGCACGCACCACCCCGTCTGTTGTCGGCTTCACCAAGACCGGCGACCGTCTGGTGGGTCAGGTCGCAAAGCGCCAGGCCATCACCAACCCTGAGAACACGGTGGCTTCCATCAAGCGTTATATGGGCACCGACCACAAGGTGACCCTGAACGGCAAGGAGTACACTCCCCAGCAGGTCAGCGCTATGATCCTGCAGAAGCTGAAGGCAGATGCTGAGGCTTATCTGGGCGAGACTGTCACCGATGCAGTCATCACCGTTCCTGCATACTTCAACGACAGCCAGCGTCAGGCAACCAAGGACGCAGGCACCATTGCCGGCCTGAACGTCAAGCGTATCATCAACGAGCCCACTGCCGCATCTCTGGCATACGGCATCGATAAGGAAGAGGACCAGAAGATCATGGTCTACGACCTGGGCGGCGGCACCTTCGATGTCTCCATCATCGAGATGGGCGACGGCGTGACCGAGGTTCTGGCCACCAACGGTGATACCCACCTGGGCGGCGATGACTTCGACCAGCGCATCATCGACTGGATGGCAGATGCGTTCCAGAACGAGAACGGCATCGACCTGCGCAAGGATAAGATGGCCGCACAGCGCCTGAAGGAAGCTGCTGAGAAGGCAAAGATCGAGCTGTCCAGCGCAATGAGCAGCCAGATCAACCTGCCCTTCATCACTGCCGATGCTACCGGCCCGAAGCACTTGGATATGACCCTGACCCGCGCAAAGTTCAACGAGCTGACCGCTGATCTGGTCGATCGCACCATGGGCCCCGTCCGCAAGGCTCTGCAGGATGCAGGCCTGCGTCCCTCTGACCTGAAGAAGGTCCTGATGGTCGGTGGTTCCACCCGTATCCCCGCTGTCTACGATGCAGTCAAGAAGGAACTGAACTGCGAGCCCTTCAAGGGCATCAATCCCGATGAGTGCGTGGCTGTGGGCGCTGCCATTCAGGGCGGCGTGCTGCAGGGCGATGTCAAGGGCCTGCTGCTGCTGGATGTCACCCCGCTGAGCCTGGGCATTGAGACCCTGGGCGGCGTGTGCACCAAGATCATCGACCGCAACACCACCATCCCCACCCACAAGAGCCAGGTGTTCTCCACTGCCGCTGATAACCAGCCCTCTGTTGAGATCAACGTTCTGCAGGGCGAGCGTGAGTTTGCCCGCGACAACAAGAGCCTGGGTGTGTTCCACCTGGATGGCATTGCTCCGGCTCCCCGTGGTGTGCCTCAGATCGAAGTCACCTTCGATATCGATGCAAACGGCATCGTGAAGGTCAGCGCGAAGGATCTGGGCACCGGCAAGGAGCAGAACATCACCATCACCGCTTCCACCAATATGTCCAAGGAAGATATCGACAAGGCTGTGAAGGAAGCTGAGCAGTTTGCTGCCGATGATAAGAAGAAGCGTGAAGAGGTCGATATCCGCAACGGCGCTGATCAGATGGTGTTCCAGACTGAGAAGATGCTGAAGGAGAACGGCGACAAGATGCCCGCTGACGTGAAGAGCGAAGCTGAGGCAAAGCTGGCCGACCTCAAGACCGCTGTTCAGTCCGGTTCCATCGATGAGATCAAGGCAAAGCAGGATGAGCTGAGCCATGTCTTTGAGAAGATGTATCAGGCTGCCGCTGCTGCCCAGCAGGCTGCAGGCGCACAGCCCGGCCCCGATGCTGGCGCAAACAACCAGCAGAAGCCCAACGATGACGGCGTTGTGGACGCTGACTTCAAGGAAGTCTAAGTTCTGACACAAACGGCAGATGCCCGGCCAAACCGGCGGGCAGGCGTGCCGGATAAAAGCAAAAGCCGCTCCGGTTTTGCCGGGGCGGCCTTTGCTGGTTTTATAGAGGTATGGTTATGGCACAGGAAAAGCGCGATTACTACGAAGTGCTGGGAGTATCCAAAACGGCCACCGATGCGGAGATCAAAAAGGCTTACCGCAAGCTGGCCATGAAGTACCACCCGGACTACAACCCCGGCGATAAGGATGCCGAGGAAAAGTTCAAGGAAGTCAATGAAGCCAACGAGGTGCTTTCGGACCCGAAGAAGCGCCAGCTGTACGATCAGTACGGCTTTGCCGGTGTGGATCCCAGCTATGCAGCCCAGAACGGCGGCGGCGCGGGCGGCTTCAGCGGCTTTGGCGGCGATGGGGTCGATCTGGGCGATATCTTCGGTGATATCTTTGGCGGCGGTTTCGGCGGCTTTGGCGGCTCTGCCCGTCAGGCAAACCCCAACGCCCCCCGCAAGGGTCAGGATATCCGTGTGCGGATCACCCTGAGCTTTGATGAGGCCGTGCATGGCTGCAAGAAGAACATCACCATCACCCGCCAGCAGGAGTGCACGGAGTGCCATGGCAGCGGCTGCGCCGCCGGCAGCAGCCCCGAGACCTGCCCGGACTGCGGCGGCCGCGGCTATGTCATCCGGCAGCAGCGCACTCCCTTTGGCGTGATGCAGACCCAGCAGCCCTGCTCCCGCTGCGGCGGCAAGGGCAAGCTGGTCAAGAACCCCTGCAAGGTCTGCCACGGCAGCGGAAAAACTGCCGCCAGAAAAACGCTGGAGGTGTCCATCCCCATGGGCATCGATGATGATCAGAGCTTTGCACTGCGCGGCATGGGCGATGCCGGTACCAACGGCGGCCCTGCCGGTGATGTGATCGTGATGGTCACGGTCCGGCCCAGCGAGGTGTTCCAGCGCGACGGCTATGATGTCTGGGTCACGGTGCCCATCACCTACAGCCAGGCGGTTCTGGGCGACAGCATCACCGTGCCTTCCATTGACGGCAAGGTGGAGTACACCGTGCCCGAAGGCACCCAGAGCGGCACCACCTTCCGCCTGCGCGGCAAGGGTATCCAGTATCTGAACGGCCGCGGCCGGGGCGATATGTACGTCAAGTGCGAGGTGGAGATCCCCAAGAAGCTGAACAAGGCCCAGCGGGATGCCCTGAAGAAGTTTGAGGGCACCCTGAAAGAGGAAAACTACGAAAAGCGCAAGGGTTTCTTCAAGAAGCTGAAGGATATGTTTGCTTAAAAACATAAGTCACATCAAAAAAGAGCGAAGATTCAGTTGAATCTTCGCTCTTTTTGTTTGCAGTCAGATCAGCCCATATAGCTGATGTTCACATCGATCTGGCCGCCGTAGCCGGGGATGCGGGCGGTGCAGGTGCCCTGCCACATATTGCAGGCAATGGGGCTGGAGGCCACGTTGTAGTGGGCGTTCCAGATGTAGTAGTTGGACAGCTGGCTCATATCCAGCCGCTTGCGGAACCAGGTGGTGGAGGCGTACACGCCGGGCTTGTAGCCCAGTGCCTTGACCTCTTCGCAGAAAGCCACAGCACACTTGGTGCGGTCTTCCACGCCCAGACCATCGGCACGACCGTTGCCTGCACCGGAAGCCTCAGTATCAAAGTAGATGGGGTAATCGAGCTGGCGGCCATTCAGCACATAGACGCAGGCCTGTGCTTCCTCGCGGGCCTCGTTCTCGTTGACGGCCTGGCTGAAGCAGTAGATGCCCACCCGCAGCCCGGCGTTGCGGGCGTTGGTGAAGTGCTCCTCAAACTTGGGGTCCTGCACCAGCGCGCCGGAGCCGTAGCCGCGGTAGCCGATACGGATGATGGCAAACTCCACACCTGCCGTTTTCACCTTGTCCCAATCGATGCTGCTCTGGTACTTGGAAACATCGATGCCGAAGGTGGCGGGCTGCTGCACGCCGGAAGCATCAAAATAATAGAGCTTGTTGTCGATGCTCTGGATGCCGGTAACGGGCTGATGGGTGTTCTGGTCGTAATAATAGGTCTTGCCGTTTTCGGTGCGCCAACCGGAATACTGGGGCGTTTCTTCCTCATCCTTGCCGAAGAAGAGTTCCCACAGCCACTGCAGCAGGCCGTTTTCACCGGTCAGGCAGGTGGGGTCGATGCTCTCCTCGTCCAGCGTGCCGCTGTCCAGTGCCTCCCGGATCTCCTCAGGGGTCAGCAGAACGGTGCCGTTGATATCCTTGATCTGGGCTTCGGCCAACACATCCTCGCCGTTCTCGGAAGCGGCAGGCGCTTCCTCAGCTACGGGGGCGGTCTCCTCCGTTTCGGGCAGGATGGCGGCCTCCTCAGGAGCGGCCATCGGGTCCTCGGCGGCCAGCGCCTCAGTCTCTGTCAGGAAGTGGGGGAAGGAGTTCTCGTTCTCGATCTCCGAAGCATCCCCGGCCATGGGGTCGGCGGGGACAGCCTCCGGCTGCACAGCGGGCTCCGCAGCGGGGGCGGTGCTCTCTGCCGGGGCGGCGGTGTTCTCCGCCTTGGTCACAGGCGCGGCAGGGGTGCTGGCTGCGGCCTGCTCCTGAGAAGAAGCGCTCTCCTCTGGCTGGGTGCTCTCGGCCTTTGCCTCGCTCCGGTCACTCTTATGATCGAATTTGGGCAGAGTGACTCTGCCCTCAGTCTGCAGGGCGGCGGGCTCGACCGTCAGGCCCGCAGGCTGGGATGCCAGCAGGAAGGTGGTGCCCGCACCGCCAATGGTGATGGCTGCCGCCATCACAAGGCACGCAACAACCTGGCCGATGCTGCGGCCGGTGCCGTTCTTGCTTGATTTTTTGAAAGATGTTGGTTTCATGCCGCTTGCTCTGCCTCCAAGCTGGACCGGGCAGGATACACGAACTGCACCGGCCCGCCAATATAGTCTCGCATAATTGCGGATAAAGCTATTTTTACTCTCCCAGTATACACCCAAACCCGGGTCGCCGTCAATCAGTTCGCTGTGCTCCGGCATCGCGTCAGGTAGAAAAAGCGGAAAGAAAAACACGCTCCACAGTAAAAACGAGCAGGAAGGCAGAATCATTGCATCCAAAGCTGTGAAATTTGTCGCTTTGGACGAAAAACGCGGCCTCCTCTTGCTGTCTTGACAGGTGTATGGTATGATACTTGACACGGAAAGCTCCCGCGCAATGGGCCGGGAGAGAAAGGTTAGGAAGAGTCTATGTCAAGTGTAAAGGACTTTTTGAAGCGGAAGGATATCGTTATCACTCCGCAGCGTTATCTCATCGAGGCTCTGGGTGCCATGGCACAGGGCCTGTTCGCCAGCCTGCTGATCGGCACCATCATCAAAACGCTGGGCCAGCAGACCGGGCTGGAGGTGCTGGTCGATCTGGGCGGCTATGCCTCGGCCATGAGCGGTCCGGCCATGGCCTGCGCCATCGGCTGGGCACTGCACTGCCCCCCGCTGGTGCTGTTCAGCCTGATCACCGTGGGCTACTCGGCCAATGCGCTGGGCGGCGCAGGCGGCCCGCTGGCTGTTCTGATCATTGCCATTGTGGCTGCTGAGATGGGCAAAGCCGTGAGCAAGGAAACCAAGATCGATATCCTTGTCACCCCGCTGGTGACCATTTTTGTGGGCGTGGGCCTTTCCATGCTCATCGCGGCTCCCATCGGTGCTGCCGCCAGCCAGGTGGGCACCCTGATCATGTGGGCCACTGAGCAGGCTCCGCTGGTCATGGGCATTCTGGTGTCTGTCATTGTGGGTGTGGCGCTGACCCTGCCCATCTCCTCTGCCGCCATCTGCGCGGCTCTGGGCCTGACCGGTCTGGCGGGCGGCGCTGCTGTGGCAGGCTGCTGCGCCCAGATGGTCGGCTTTGCCGTGATGAGCTATAAGGAGAACGGTGTGGGCGGCCTGGTCAGCCAGGGCCTGGGCACCAGTATGCTCCAGATGGGCAATATCATCAAGAACCCCCGCATCTGGATCGCCCCCACGCTGGCCTCGGCCATCACCGGCCCGCTGGCGACCTGCCTGTTCCACTTTGAGATGAACGGCGCGGCGGTCTCCTCCGGCATGGGCACCTGCGGTCTGGTGGGCCAGATCGGCGTGTACACCGGCTGGGTGAACGATATCGCCGCCGGCACCAAGGCCGCCATCACCCCCATGGACTGGGCTGCCATGGTCCTCATCTGCTTTGTTCTGCCCGCAGTCCTGAGCGTTCTCTTCTGCGAGATCGAGCGCAAGCTGGGCTGGATCAAAGAGGGCGATCTGAAGCTGAACTAAACTCCCTCCGTCATCGCTTACGCGATGCCAGCTCCCTCAATGAGGGAGGCTAAAAGGCTCCCTCATTGAGGGAGCTGGCACGGCAAAGCCGTGACTGAGGGAGTTATAAAGGTTTCCCGTCCAACACGGCTTCAGCCAGCGTATCATCTTCATATCGGAGTTTGAGCGAGAAAAAGGGTCTGTCCTCCTCGAGCAGGCGGAAGAAGATCTTGTCGCTCTCCCAGATGGGCAGCTGCTCCACCTGCTCTTTGGGCACCCATTCCAGAATGCCCTCGTTCCGGGCGGCATCCTTTACCAGTGTGCCCGTCCAGGCATCGGCGGTGTAAAGGAACATGTATTCGGTCAGCTCGCCCAGAAGAAAGGTCACCACGCCCCGGCAGCGGTAGGAGGTCAGGATGAGGCCGGTCTCCTCCTGCACTTCCCGCAGCAGGCAGTCCTCCGGGCTTTCAAACGGCTCAAACTTGCCGCCCACACCGATCCATTTGTCGTGGTTCAGGTCGTTCTTCTTGGTCACGCGGTGGAGCATCAGGTAGGCATTATCCTGTTCCAGATAGCACAGGGTGGTGTTGCGCATGGGGAATTTGGGATCCATCAGCAATTCTCCGTTTCTGTCAGCATTACAAAAAGCGTCCCACAGGGAGCCCCCTGTGGGACGCTTTTATCGTTTCTTATTTCCGTGCAGCCCGGCCTTTTCCGGCGTTGTTCAGCTTCCGCACCAGATCATTCTGGTGCTTGCGCTGGGAGGGCGTGGGCTCTGGGTCCCGCTTTTCCTCAGCACGGGCGTTGGTCTGCGCGGTGTCGGGGTCAACGCGCACCAGGTTCCATTCCTGATTGCCGCCCGAGACGTAATTCCAGATCTGGGCCTGTGCACCGTTGGAGGTGTTCATGCCCACAAGGTCGATGTACTTGTCGGCCAGCACATTGCGGATGCGGGTGCGGCCGTTCCGGGTGGACTCCAGCTCCCAGCACTGGCTCAGCCCGCTGGTGCGGCCCCACTGGTGCAGCCAGGTGCCCTCGACCACGCCGCCCAGGGCCAGATCGATAAACTTGCCTGTAAAGCGGTTCCTGATCCGCCAGCGTCCCTCGCCAGCGTCCACGAACTGCCACTGCTGCCACGGATGCCCGGCGTAGTCCCACAGACGGATGGCCGCGCCGTTCTCCGTGTTGAAGTTCTTGATCTCCAACACCTTCCCATTGGGTGCCTTGATGAGGTAAAACTCATTTTCCAGTAAAACGACCTGAGATGCTTTTGCCATACGTCCGTGTCTCCTTTCCGGTAAAATCTGGTTTGACGCTTCTATTATAGCGGATTTTCCGGTGCGCAACAAGATTGATTCTTGACGAATATTTTTCTTTTTATTGTGCATTTTGCACTTTCCGCAGCTTTCGACAGAGCCACGGCCCGGCGTACCACAACACCAGACAGACAAGCCCGATCAGCCGGATCTGTGTGTTGGTGCAGTGGGTGTTCAATTCCAGCCCGATGCCGAAGGAAAGGAGATTGGCGGTCAGCGCATAGAAGATGGGGTGAGGCTTTTTGCCCTCCGGCCAGGGCAGATACCGGTTGTAGACAAAGGCTTCCACGGAGAACACCAGCACCTCCAGTGCAAAATAAAGGAAATTGCCCCACATCGGCCCGAGATAGAGCGTGCCGTAGCACAGCCCGAGGTTCAGGATGATCTGCGTGGCAAGGTTGACCTTGCCGATGAGATCGCGCTGGGCGGGGCCGCGCAGCCCGAAAAGCAGGATGCCCCACGTCAGCTCTAAAATCAGGGTAATGAGCACCCGGGCGGCAAAGGAGGAAAGGATGTCGGAATCGTTGCGGTTGTGGTAGAGCCGCAGGCCGTCTTGGGAATCCAGAAGCACCTGCCACTCGCTGGAAAAGGCATAGCGCTCCACCGGCTCCTCGCTGCGGTAGAATGTACCAGTCTCTATATTATAGAGTAAAACATAGAACTTGTTGGGCGGGTAGTAGCCCCAGACGAACTCCTCGTCGGCCGTGCCGGGGTATTCCTGAAAATAGCCCAGAAAGTAGTAGCCCTCGGGGGCGGGGTAGTTCCGGAAGGCCTCCCAGGTCTCCCGGGAACCCATCCGCTCCCGGTAGTCTGCCGGGGCGGTCCAGGGGCCGTTGAGGGCCGTATTGCCCAGCAGGGTGACCGCATAGCGCTGGCCCGGCGTGTAATAGAGCTTGAGCGTGACCGAGGGCTTGGGGCCCATATCCGCAAAAACGGGCAGGGAAAGGGCCAGCATCAGCAGGGCCGAGAGGAAAAAAGCAAAAATTTTTTTGCGAAAAATTTTCTTCATGGCGGTGTCCTCACTTCAAAAAAACAAAAAATTCCGACACGTCTTTCCTTAACCTGTAAACGTATGAAAAACAGCTGTTATTGCAGGGCGCTCTGCACAAAATTGCAGATGGCGCTTTGTGCACCATTTCCTGTTTTTCTTGCAAGTACAAAACGACCGTTTTCGGCCTCTTTCGGGGCAGAATAGGAACAATTTGTTTCCGACTCACGGCCAATTCAGGACACTGACTTCACATTTATAAAGCAAAGCGAACTTTACTGCTTTATTTACATGAACAAAACGGCTTTCAAAAGAAACTTTAATTTGTTTCACGTTTTTGGATATTGACTTTATATCAAAACTGCGGTATAGTAAGGATGCGGAGAGCGGAAAACGCCCCGCCGACACTTGAGCTTCAGGCGTAAGCCTGTGAGAAAAATATAGGAGGTTTGACTTATGTACTATTACATTCTGGGTTGCGGCATTGCTTGTCTGGTTCTGTTCGGCATCAACAGCATGGATACGGTGGATGTCAAGCCGGCCGAGATCCTGGGTAAGGTCATTCTGTGGCCCGTTGCCCTGATGGAAGCAGTTGTTCGTTACAGCTCCACGCATCACAACATCAAGACCGCGCTGTAAAACATCTCGTTCCAAACCAACGAAGAGCAATCAGGCGGCTGCGCTTTCAAAAAGGAAGGCGCAGCCGCCTTTTTGTTTTGCACTTTACGGCGTTGTATGGTACAATAACACCAGAACTTTTAGGGAGGGAAATTGCTATGACCAATGAGACCTTACATACCCTTGAGACCCGCCGCAGCTGCCGCGCCTACAAGCCGGAGCAGATCACGAAAGAGGAGCTGGAAGCCGTTCTGCGTGCAGGCACCTTTGCCCCCAGCGCCATGAACCGCCAGAGTGCAAAGATCGTGGTGGTGCAGGATGCGGAGACCCGCGCCCAGCTCACCCGGATGAATGCCGCCGTGATGGGCAACACGGGCGACCCCATGTACGGTGCCCCCACCATTCTGGTGGTGCTGGCCGATGCCAACGCCCGCTGTGGCGTGCAGGACGGCAGCCTTGTGATGGGCAACCTGATGAATGCTGCTGCCGCCATCGGGCTGGGCAGCTGCTGGATCAACCGCGCAAAGGAAGAGTTCGAGACCGAAGAGGGCAAGGCCCTGCTGAAAAAGTGGGGCATTGAGGGAGATTACGTCGGCGTGGGCCACTGCATTCTGGGCTACCCGGCAGAGGAACCCCGGCCCGCCGCCCCCCGCAAGCCGGATTATATCGTATACGCATAAGGAGCACTATGAAACCCGATTACAAGCTGGTCGCAAAGGCCAAATACATTCATGCCAACGCTGACCTTGCCAGTGAGATCTGGCACGAGGTCTACAAGCGCTATTACCCCGCAAAGCAGCTGGACACGCTGGTGGAAACGCTGCAGAGCGCCGATGCCATTGAGGCAGATATCGACAACGATGTGAACTATTTCCTCGTGGTGCTGGGCGGCAAGACCATCGGCTACTTTGCCTGGAAGATGGAGAACACGGCCCTGCACCTGCTCCACCTCTACCTCAAGCCCGAGTACCGGGGCAAGGCACTGGGCCGGGATATCCTGGCCACCTGCGAGCGTCTGGCCCGGGGTGAGGGCCGGGGCCGCCTGTACTGCGAGGTGCACACCAAGTGCCTGCCGGTGCTGCAGTTCTTCAAGACCAAGGGCTACCGCGTGCTGGGCCCCGCCGAGGCAGAAGCTGCGGGCATTTCCATGCAGCTGACCACGCTGGAAAAAATGCTGTAAATTTCCCGTTGATTTTTTGCCGCGTTTGCACTACAATAAAGTAGTGTATTGAAGTGCCCCGCGCGGGCCAGACCCAACCTGAACGATAGGGGAGGAACAAGCCATGGCAAAAGATCATCCCACCGGAGAGTCCGGCCTGTATTCCGCATTGCTGGAGCTGAAAACGCCTGAGGAGTGCTACCGCTTTTTGCAGGATGTGTGCAGCTACGCCGAGCTCAGTGCAATGGAGCAGCGGTATAACATCGCGGAAAAGCTGGTCAACAAGCAGAGCTATACCAGCATCATGGGCAACATTGGTGCGTCCAGCGCCATCATCAGCCGGGTGAGCCGGGTCATCAGCAAGGATGACAGCGTGCTGCGCCGCCTGCTGGAAGAAAAGGCGGAACAGCCCGCCGAAGAATAACACGGACCGCGCGCCGCGGGGCAGGGGAGCACCCGCCCTGCGGTGCGCTTTTTTAGAAGGGAGTCTGTAAAGATGAGTAAGGCAGTTGTATTTTTTGCCGATGGCACCGAGGAGTGCGAAGCTCTGCTGGTGGTAGACCTGCTGCGCCGCGCCAAGGTGGAGGTCATCGTGGCCTCTGCCATGGGCCGCAGGGAGCTGGTGAGCAGCCATAAGATCCACCTGACCGCCGATGCGCTGGCCGAGGAAGTGGATTATTCCGATGTGGACATGGTCGTTTTGCCCGGCGGGATCCCGGGCACACCCAACCTTGCCGCCAACAAGACGGTCACCGAGACCTGTGCCGCCTTTGCCAAGGCGGGCCGGAAGGTGGCCGCCATCTGTGCCGCCCCCAGCATCCTGGCCTCTCTGGGTCTGCTGGAGGGCAGGAACGCCACCGCCCACGCTGGCTTCCAGGATCAGCTGGCCGGTGCCATCGTCCACGATGAAGAGGTCGTGGTGGATGGCAACATCACCACCAGCTATGGGCTGGGCGGTGCCATCCCCTTTGCACTGGAACTGGTGCGCCAGCTGGCCGGTCAGGCAGAGGTGGAGCGTATCCGGAACGCCATTGCGTATCGGCACTGAGAAAGGGGATACGGTATGCGCTTTATTACCTGCCGCTTGCCGGACGGCGTGGAAGACCCGGCGATTTTATCGGAGGATGGGCGGCAGGTCTGGCCGCTGAGCTGGCTGGGCCTGAGCTATGAGACCCTGAGCGAGGCCATCCCGTTTCTGACCCCGCAGGTGCGGTATGGGCTGTCGCTGGCCATTGCAGGCATTCCCGCTCTGCCTGTGGAGGCCGTCACGCTGGAAAGCCCCATCCCGGCCCCGGCGCAGGATGTTATCTGCCTGGGCATCAACTATATGGCTCACTCCGATGAGGCGGAGAAATACTCTGCCGCTGCCTTTGCCACCAAACACGAGGATGCCATCTACTTTTCCAAGCGCGTGACCCGCGCCGTGCCGGACGGCGGCCCCATCGAGGCCCACACCGATCTGGTGAAAAAGCTGGATTATGAGTGTGAGCTGGCTGTGGTGCTGGGCAAGGATGCCAGGGATGTGCCCGCCGGTCAGACCCGGGACTACATCTTCGGTTATACCATCCTGAACGATGTCTCAGCCCGGGATGTGCAGACGGCGCACAAACAGTGGTATTTCGGCAAGAGTCTGGACGGCTTTACCCCCATCGGGCCCTGCATCGTCACGGCAGATGCCTTTGCCGACTACCCGCCCAGGCTGGGCATTCGCAGCTTTGTCAACGGCGAGAAGCGGCAGGATTCCAATACCGCCCTGCAGATCTTTGACATCGACCATGTTATTGCCGAGCTTTCGCAGGGTATGACCATGAAAGCGGGCACCATCATTGCCACCGGCACCCCGGCGGGTGTGGGTATGGGCATGGACCCGCCGCAGTTCCTCAAGCCCGGGGATGTGGTGCGGTGCGAGATTGAGGGTATTGGTACGCTGACCAATCCGGTCAAGTGATTCCGAAATGCAATATCTAAGTGTAAATATCCGGGCGGTTATATAATTGATGACAAAATTGCTCTTGTTCATATACTGTTCAAAATAAGTTCATTTGAAGTTCACACACTTCCGGTATACATAGGGCAACAAAGGCGCACACCGCGCCGCATCCCCTGTGCAGTAACAGCACGGCAGGCCGCAAAGGATGCCTGTTGTGTGAGAGGAAAGGAATTGGAACGCTATGAAAATTGGTTTTACAGAGCTGATCCTGGTGGCCATCGTGGCCTTCGTGGTCATCGGCCCCGATAAGCTGCCCGAGTACGCCCGCAAGCTCGGCAAGATGCTGCGGGAGCTGAAGAAGTACACCGGTGCCGCTTCCGAGGAGATCCAGAAGAATGTGGTGGAGCCCCTGAACGAGATCCAGGCCCCCATCAAGGAAGCCGTTGCTCCCCTGACCGACATCAAGAAGGACATCGACGACAGCATGAAGGATGTCACCAAGAGCTTTACCAACATCGGTAAGACCAGCAAGGAAGAAGCCAAGAAGGCCGAAGAGATCGAGGAAGTGGCCGAGCTGGAGGAACCCGTGGAGGAGCTGCCCGAAGAGCCCGCTAAGGCGGAGGAGCCTGCTGCTGAGCCTGTGAAGGCAGAGGAAAAGGCAGAAGAGCCTGCCGCAGAGGAAAAGCCCGTGGAGGCCCCCGCTGCAAACGAAGCCCCTGCCGAGGCTGCTCCCGCTGAGGAGGCTGCCCCTGCCGAAGAGGCAAAGGTCTAAGTACATGGATACACCCGCGCCCGCGGTTGTAGGATAAAAACTGGAATCCAGCCCGCCAGAGCGGCGCGGCAAGAGTAAAAAGGAGATTATTATTATGAGAATCGGACCTCAGGAGCTTATCATTGTTCTGATCATCGTTCTGGTCATCTTTGGACCCAAGAACCTGCCGAAGCTGGGCAAGATGTTCGGCAAGACCATGAAGAACTTTAAGGAAGGCATGGACGACGTGGATGAGAACGGCGATGCCAAGCCTGCCGAGACCAAGACCGAGGAAAAGGCTGAGAAGAAGGACGAGGAGTAATTTGTGGCTACCAACGTGAAGCGCAAAAAGAAAGCCGAAGTCATGTCGGACGACGGCAGCATGACGCTGACCGGACATCTGAAAGAGCTGCGGAACCGGCTGATCATCTGCGCGGCGGTGTTTGTAGTGGGCGTGATCGGCTTCCTGGCAATTTCGGATAAGCTGATCGACCTGCTGACGGCCATGGCAATGAATGCGAACTACACCTTCGTGTTCCTGGCCCCGCAGGAAAAGCTGATGCAGTATTTCCGGGTGTCCCTGATCGCTGCGGTGATCGTGACCATTCCGGTGGCGCTGTATCAGGTCTACGCCTTTGCAAAACCTGGCCTGAAACGGAGCGAGAGCTTCTTCTTCCGGCTGGTGCTGCTGTTCGGTCTGGCGCTGTTCTGTGTGGGTGTGCTGTTCGCCTACAAGGTCACCCTGCCGTTCATGCTGAACTTCCTCGTCACGCTGGAGGGTACCGATTACATCACGGCATCCATCAGCATCGAGAGCTACATCAACCTCTGCCTGACCATGTTCATCATCTTCGGCTGTGTGTTTGAAATGCCTCTGGTCACCATCATTCTGGCCAAGATGGGCATTGCAAACCCCGAGATCATGAAGAAGGGCCGCGGCGTTGCCATTGTCCTGATCTTCCTGGTCGCAGCCATCATCACCCCGCCCGATATCGTGTCGCAGTGCTTCGTGGCTGTGCCCATGTGCCTGCTGTACTTTATCAGCATCTTCCTCAGCGGCATTTTCTATAAGCCCAAGACGGATGATGACGACGAGGATGAGGATGACGAAGAGGAATCCTCTGACGAGGAGTAAGTTCTCCCAAGGCTTTCCGGCCCTCCCACTGCGGGAGGGCCTTTTGCTTTGCCAAAAATCGAAACGAATTTTCGGCTTTTTGCATAAATCCTGTTTCAGCCGCTGTCTTTTGCAAATGGATATGTTATAATGATAACGATGAGAAAACCGGCGGCCTGACCGCCGCAAAGAAGGGGTAAATGAATATGAAAGAGTACGCATTTGGCATCGACCTGGGCGGCACCACGGCCAAGGTGGGCCTGTTCACCACGGCGGGCGCTCTGCTGGAAAAGTGGGAGGTGCCCACCGACACCTCCAATGCAGGTGAACACATCCTCGGGAACCTGGCCAAGGCCGTGAAGGACAAGATGCAGGAAAACGGCATCACTGCCGAGCAGGTGGAGGGCGTGGGTGTCGGTGTGCCCGGCCCTGTGCTGGACAGCCGCATCGTGCCCATTGTCTGCGCCAACCTCGGCGGCTGGGGTGAGCGGAACGTCTCCATCCAGCTGTCCGGCCTGCTGGACGGCATCAAGGTGCTGGTGGGCAACGATGCCGACGTGGCCGCGCTGGGCGAGATCTGGATGGGCTGTGCCAAGGGCTGCCGCAGCGCGGTGATGGTCACGCTGGGCACCGGTGTCGGCGGCGGTGTCATCGTCAACGGCAGAATCATCGAAGGTGCACACGGTGCAGGCGGTGAGATCGGCCACATCACCGTCAACCCCCACGAGACGGCGGTCTGCGGCTGCGGCAAGCACGGCTGTCTGGAGCAGTATTCCAGCGCCACCGGCGTGGTCCGCTGTATGAAGAAGCTGCTGGACGAGAACCCGGACACCCCCTGCACCCTGCGCGGCACCGACTTTGCCGCCAAGGATGTCTTTGATGCCGCCCGTGCAGGCGATGCACTGGCCGCTCGTGAGGTGGACGAGATGACCGACACCCTGGGCATGGCGCTGGCCTCCATTGCCTCCACCACCGACCCCGAGATGTTTATGGTGGGCGGCGGTGTCGCCCGTGCCGGTGATGTCCTCTTCAACCCCCTGCGGGAGCATTTCAAGACCTATGCCTTCAGTTCCTGCCGCGAGACCCCCATCGTTGCTGCTACCCTCGGCAATGATGCCGGCATCTATGGTGCCGTGCGGCTCATCGTGGGAGAATAAAACCTGATATTTCATGGCCCCATGCCCGCACCCTGAATGTGTGGGTATGGGGCTTTTTATAAGAAGGAGCTGAATCAATGAATTATACCCCTATTACAGAGGAAAATGTTGAAAAAGCAGCAACGCTTTATATGAACCACTACAACCAACATTCTGGCGGGTGCTGGACTTATGAAAAGGCATATAAGCGAATCCGTCAGATGGTAACGATGGAGGATTCCCTCTGTCTGATGCAAGAAGATGACAACGATATTCCAACAGGGCTTGTTATCGGTTTTTTGGAAAGCTACGATGAATTTACATTCTATTATCTCGACGAGATCCTGATTTTTGGGGAGTACCAGAACAAGGGGTATGGCAGATTACTTCTCCAAGAAGTGGAACAGCGTGTGCGGGAACGTGGTGCACAGATGATTGAACTGGTCTGTCCGGATGATGCGCACCACATGCACTTTTACGGCGGCTTCGGGATGGCGGAAGCAACGAACCTGAAGCTGATGAAAAAACGATTGTAAATCTGCCGTGGTTATTTTTGAGGCAAAAACGGACGAACTGGAACAGCACTATCTCCGGGATTTTGGAGCGCGTCCGGTTGCATCCTTACATCCTGGCGGGCCGAGAACATTTATGATTGCAGATCAGGCAGCCAAGGATATATTTTCATCGTATCTTTTTGAAGAATAGGGGGAAAGCAAATGAAACCATATGATAAGGATATCGACATTGTTTTTTCTCCAATGTCTGATGAAACCATGTCGTGGTTGGATGAACTGCTTACAACCTGTAAGCGGTTCGGTGTGGATTACTACAATGCCTCTGAAAAAGACCGTGCATTTGTGGAAGCAGTGGCGCGGAAAAATTATGGAATAAAGCAGGCGAAAATGAATGGAGTATCTGTCTCCACAGTAGAGCCCTTCTTTGGGATTCATCGAGCAGTATAAAAAGAGAACAAAGGAAGCGTGACCTCTTCGGGCCGGGAACGTTTTTCTGAAATCATTGCAAAGCCCCGTGCCGGTGCGATATGCCGGACACGGGGCTTTTTCTATTTTTGAAATATAAAATACAAGACAAAAAGTAAATTATACTTGACATAATGTCTGATGAGTGCTATTCTGTATCCAGAGGGAATGAGCTTGCCCTCACAGGAAATAGACGAGGTGACAGGATGCCGAAGAATCTGAAACTGAAAGCTGCCCGCGCGGAAAAAGATATGACGCAGGGGGCATTGGCAGAAGCGGCTGGGGTCTCGCGCCAGACCATCAACGCGATCGAAAAGGGCGAGTACAACCCCACCATCAATCTCTGCCGCAGCATCTGCAAAATTCTGGGAAAAACACTGGATGAACTGTTCTGGGAGGAATGAGAAATGAAATTTTCACTGTACAGCAAGAAAAATGTTCTGGATGAGATGCAGGAGCAAACTCTGCGCAAAATTGGGGAGCGTGGCTTCTGCTTGATGTGGGGCGGTCTGCTGGCCGCAATGGTGATTCAGCTGCTGACGGGCAATGCAGATAAAGCGATCGGAGAATGGGTCGTTTTTATGGCCGGATGTGTTTACACCGGTGCAGAGTGCATCCGGAATGGCCTGTGGGACCGCCATCTTTCTCCCAGTATGGGAGCCAATGCGGTTTGTTCTCTGCTGGCGGCCGTGGCGGTTACGGTGCTGTGTGGCCTGGCCTATGGCTATTGGATGGGCGCTGCGTTTATTGGTGTTTCGACAGGTCTGCTCTGCTTTGCACTGCTCCAATTCTGTGCATATCTGGTGAAGAAGAACCGGAAAAAGCTGGACGATGAACCGGAAGAAAAATAACACCTGATTTTCCACAACAAAAAGCGGAACCGTTGAAAATTCAGCGGTTCCGCTTTTTGTTGTTGCAATTATTTCTGATACCGGATGCTGTCTTTTTCGGTGATAGGCTGCAGCACCTTACAGGGGTTGCCCACGGCCACCACGCCGGAGGGAATATCCTTTGTGACCACGCTGCCTGCACCGATGACCGTGTTGGAGCCGATGGTGACCCCGGGCAGGATGGTGACATCACCGCCCAGCCAGACGTTGTCCCCCAGTGTGATGGGGGCTGTGGTCTCAAGGCCGCTGTTGCGCTCTTCCGGCAGCATGGGGTGGATGGCAGTGTACATGCCGCAGTTGGGGCCGATGAAGCAGTGCCTGCCCAGTGTGATTTTTGCGCAGTCCATCAGGTAAGCACCGTGGTTGATGTAGGTGCCCGCACCGATGAAGCAGTGATAGCCGTAATCCACATACAGGTGCGGCAGAATGACCACATGTTCTTCCATGTGGGGCAGCAGCTGACGCAGAAGCTCTGCCCGCTTTGCTTTTTCAGAGGGGCGGGTCTGGTTGAACTCGGTGTAGAGCTCCTCGGCTTTCTCTCGTTCGGCACAGAGCTCCGGGGTGTAGTTTGCGTCGTACCAGAGACCTGCTTCCCATTTTTCACGTTCTGTCATAAACGTTCTCCTGTTATAAGGTGTCCTCGCCGGGCAGCTGGTTCCACAGGCGGTAGTACACGCCCTGCTTTGCCAGCAGCTGGTCATGGGTGCCGGACTCCACGATGCCCTCTTCGCCCAGCACAAGGATGCGGTCGTAGTCCTTGATGGTGGTCAGGCGGTGGGCGATGGTCAGGGTGGTGCGGCCATGGGCCAGCTTTTCCAGGCTCTGCCCCACAAGGATCTCGCTCTCGTTGTCCAGTGCACTGGTGGCCTCGTCCAGAATCAGGATGGGCGGGTTCTTCAGGAACACCCGGGCAATGGCGATGCGCTGCTTCTGGCCGCCCGAGAGCTTGACACCACGCTCGCCCACATAGGTGTCGAAGCCGTCCTTCAGGGCCATGATAAAGCGCTCTGCACCGGCCAGACGGGCGGCTTCGATGATCTCCTCCCGGGTGGCATCGGGCTTGCCGTAGGCGATGTTATCCGCCACAGAGCCGCTGAACAGATACACGTCCTGCTGGACGATGCCGATGTCCTCGCGCAGGCTCTTGAGGGTGACCTGCTGGATGTCCTGCCCGTCGATGTAGATGTGGCCGCTGGTCACATCGTAGAAACGGGGGATGAGGTTGCACAGGGTGGTCTTGCCGCCGCCGGAGGGTCCGACCAGAGCCAGCCGCTCGCCTGCCTTGATGTCCAGACTGACATGGTGGAGCACCTTGTTGTGGTCGTCCGGGTACTCAAAGCTGACATCGTCAAAGCGGATGGCACCGGGGCCGGGCTGCAGGGGCCGGGCATCGGGAGCATCGTGGATGGGCACGGGGGTGTCCATGATCTCGGCAAAGCGCTCGATGCCGGTCATGCCGCGCTGGAACTGCTCGGCAAACTCGACGATGCGGCGGATGGTAGCGATGAGGGTGGTGACATAGAGCATGTAGGCCACCAGGTCACCGGCGGTGATCTTGCCGTTGACCAGCGACAGGCCGCCCGCCAGAATGACCACCAGATACATCAGGCCGTCGAACAGGCGGGTGGAGGTGTTGAAGGCAGCCATGGCGTAGTAGCCCAGCGTTTTGATGTGCTCAAAGTCTTTGTTGCCCTGCTCGAACTTGGCACGCTCCTGCTCCTCGGCGGCAAAGGCTTTTACCACGCCCTGCCCCAGCAGGCTGTCCTCGATGGTGGCGTTCAGCTCACCGATCTGGATGCGCTGCTGCCGGAACCGGGCACGCAGACGGCCGTTCAGATAAACGGACACCACGCCCATCAGGGGCACACAGGCGAACACCGCCAGCGTCAGCGGGATGCTGGCCTGGCACAGGATGATGAAGGAGGCCAGGATCTTGATGAAGGCGATGAAAAATTCCTCGGGGCAGTGGTGGGCAAACTCGGTCACATCGAACAGATCGTTGGTGATGCGGCCCATGATGGTGCCGACCTTGGTGTTATTGTAATAGGTGTGGTCGAGCAGCAGCAGGTGGTCGAAGGCATCCCGGCGCATGTCGGTCTCGATGTGCACGCCCATGATGTGGCCGATGCCGGACATGAAATACTGGGCCGCACCGTCGATGATGCGGAGCACAAAGTAGATGCCCGCCAGCTTGAGCACGATGCCGGTGGTCAGGGTGATGCCCACGCCCATGGCCGAGTTGGTGATGGTGCTCATGATCTTGGGCAGGAAGATGTCACACAGGGTGGTCAGCGCGGCGCAGAACAGGTCGAGAAAGAGCACTGCCTTGTGCTTTGCCAGATAGGGTAAAAAGCGGCGGATGAGCGCACCGCTGCTGTTGTGATGTGCTCCGGGGTCTTTGATGTTTTGCTTTGCCATGGTTCCTCCTTTTTAACGGGCTCACCCTCTCCGTCATTGCTGACGCAATGCCACCTCCCCCAAAGTGGGAGGCTTTGGCAGGATTTGCAAGCTTCATCTTTATGCCAAGGGCTCTCCCTTTGGGAGAGCTGGCGAGCGAAGCGAGACTGAGAGGGCGAGCAATTTTATCTTTTCCTATAATCTCGTTCGCCGTAGATCGCAGTGCCAATGCGCACCAGCGTTGCGCCTTCGCGGATGGCGTTCTCATAATCGCCGCTCATGCCCATGGAGAGGGTCTGCATCTCCACATTGGAATAGCCGCGCTCCCCGGCCTTTACGAACAGGTCATGGACGGCGGCGAGATACCGGCGGTTCTGTGCATCGTCATCATTGACCGGGGGAATGGCCATCAGGCCCTTGACCCTGATGTGCTCCTGTGCGGCAGCGGCATCCAGCAGGGGCCAGAGCGCTTCCGGCGAAACGCCGCTCTTGCTCTCCTCCCCGCCGATGTTCACCTCCAGCAGGACGTTCTGCACGATACCCGTTTTGGCGGCTTCCTTCTCGATGGCGGTCAGCAGATGTTCACTGCCCACGCTCTGGATCAGGCTGGCCCGGCCCAGGACTTTTTTGATCTTGTTGGTCTGCAGGTGCCCGATGAAATGGCTGGGCTTGCCGCAGTAAGCGCCTGCGTCAAAGTTTGCGCAGAGCTCCTGCACATGGTTTTCGCCAAACACGTCAATGGGCAGGGCGGCACTTGCGGCCACGGTTTCAGCGGTGCGGGTCTTGCAGGCAGCGCACAGCTGGACCTCGGCAGGGTCGCGGCCCGCCTCCCGGGCAGCGGCGGCCATCTTTTCACGGATGGCCAGCACGGCCTCCCGCATCTCTTCCGGTGTTTTTTCTGCCATAAGGCATCAGTCCTCCTCGGTATATTTTGCGCGCTCTCCGCCGATGAGCTTCGGACGGGTGCGGGCGCAGAGAATGTTTGCTTCCCCGATCCGGTTCAGGCTCAGCCGCACCGGCACGGCCACCCGGCGCAGGTGCATCCCGATCAAGGTGCCGCCGATGTCGATACCGGCGTGGGCGCGAATCTCCTCCACAGCAATGGGGTCTTTGAACTGCTTCCAGCAGGTGGTGGCCCAGCTGCCGCCCGCATGGGGCCGGGGCACGACACACACTTCCTCCCAGCCGTATTGTTCGGCGGCTTCCCGCTCCATGATAATGGCCCGGTTCAGGTGCTCGCAGCACTGTGCCGCCAGCCAGATGCCGCGCTGGGCCAGCACCGGCGCAATGCCTGCGTAGACGGCCTGTGCGGCCTCCAGACTGCTGTCCTTGCCGATGTGCCCGCCCACGATCTCGCTGGACGAGCAGCCCACCACGAACACGTCGCCCTTTTTCAGCTTTGCCTGTTCCAGCAGCTCTTCCACTGCCTGCCGGGCTTCCGCCTGGATCTGCTGTTTGAATGCGTCTGTCATATCAATTACCTCGTATCGATCGGTTGCCGCGATGGCCCGATGTTCTGTGTTCGATTGGGCCCAAGCGTTTACAACAATTTTTCCGGGATGCCAGGGCTCCCCTGGCAGGGGAGCTGGCACGCGAAGCGTGACGGAGCGGTTCAGATCCGTACAGAATAAAGCGCTTTTTCTCCCGCAATGCCAAAATACACCCGGTTCTCCACCGGGCAGAGGGCAGAGCTGCTGCCCTGAGGCTTGCCGGAAAAGCTCCACAGCCAGCTTCCGCTGGCGGTGGAAACGGCCTCGGTGCGGATGCCGTCGGCGGGCAGGGAGAACAGGTTCTCCTGCATCGATTCGCTCAGCCGCAGGGCCACGCCGCGCAGGAAGGTGCTGCCTGCATGGCGTTCCAGCCAGCTGGAGCTGGCCCAGCGGTAGCTGATGTAAAGGGTGCTGTCCTCATCCAGCGCCAGCGCGCCGGGATAGCCCGGCAGCCCGCTGAAGCTGCTCTGACAGCCCTTGCCCCCTGCAGTCAGGCTGCGGGCAGAGGCCGCCGCGCTCCAGATGCAGCGGCGGCCGAGGTCGGAGATGTAGAGAGTCTGGGTGCGCTCGTCCAGCGCAAGGCCGGACGCTCCGGCAATGCCGCCCACCACCTGCTCCACGGTGCGGGCAGCGGGATCATAAACGTATACCGCACCTGTTCCGGTGTGGGCCAGCAGCTCGGTGCGCAGGGCGCTTTCCAGCCCCTGTTCCGCACTCTCCTGCCCGACCACGGCAAAGTAGACCTTGCCGTCCGCACCGACCTCCACGGCAGAAAGGGCCCTCAGCGGGGCCCCGTCGATCTGCGTGACCACCTGCTCCACCGAAGCGCCCCAGCTGTCGTGCCGGGCGCGGCAAAGGGTGCCCCCGGCAGGGGTGAGGACTGTGAGCCACAGGTCTCCCGCAGCATCAAACGCAAAGCCGGTCAGCTCGCCCTCTACGCTCAGGATGACCGCAGAGTTGCCGCCGTCGGTGCGCACCAGATCGCTGGTGCGTTTTTTCAGGGAGGAGCCGTTCCATGCCGCCGCATAGACAAGGCCATCCCGGGTGCGGATGCAGTCCACACCCTGATACCCGCCCAGATCCCAGATCTCCCTGCGGTCGGTGGAAAGCTCTGCCTGCGCCGCGCCGGAGGCCTGCCGGTGATCCGGGGCGGTGTAGGCTTTGGGCGGGGCCTCAATGGGCCGGAGCACCAGCGCCCAGACCAGCGCAGCAACCGCGGCCAGCGTAAACACGATGCTCAATTTCTGGAATCTCTGGAGCACTTCCTCCCGCTCGGCGGCACGCTGGGCCTCCTGCACGGCCCGGCGGCGGGCAGCGGCGGCGCTGGCCCGGTTGGCGCGGCGAAGCCAGCGGTCTACCCACAGGGCCGCACTGGGCCCGATGGTCAGTGACGCGATGAGCAGGATGAGAAGCAGTTCAACGAATCCGATGCGCATAGGCAGATTTCCTTTGTTCTGATGGTTGTTTTTATCAAATCAGTATAGCACACTTTATAGCAGAGAAGCAAGCCGGGATGGAGCCACTCGGGCAGAATTCAGGCAGGACGCAGAAGCGCCCCATCCTGCTGTGGATGAGGCGCTTCTGTGTTTTGGGATTATTCGGGAATGGTTAAATAAGAAATGGTTTACTGAGCGTTTGCCTTTTCGGTCTGCTTTTTAATGGTATTCAAGGCGGCGAACTTGCCCACACCCTTTTCGGGGTGGAAGGTGCCATCCTCCTCGTTCTCCATCAGGCCGTTGGCAACGACCCACTGCTGGGCCTGCTCGGATTCAGTCAGGGAAGCGCCGTCAGCAGCTGCGACTTCGGGCTTGCCTGCGTTCTGCCACAGCATCACAGCAAGAGCTTCCTTGGTCTCGGGAATTGCCGTACCTTCGGGCAGGATGGACTGTGCGTACAGGTCAGCGGCGATGTTGTAGCCGGTCCAGCCGAGAATAGCTGCACCTACACCGGCGGTGGCCACGACAGCCACAGTGCCCAGCACATTAGGCTCTTCCACATCAGCCATGCGGTACATTGCACGGATGGTCACACTCGTATTGGGCATAGTGAACTGTGTCTTTTCAGCGCTGGCATCAAAGCCACCGGTCAGCTCAGTATTACCAGTGATTTCCCAGCGGTCAAAGACCATACCGTCAGGAATCAGAGTGGAATCTGCTTCCAGAATCACAGTATCACCAGCACGGGCGGCAGTGATCTCCTTATCCTTCGCGCCGTTGGCAGTTACGCTGTAAGCCTTGCCATCGGTCAGGTTCAGGGGGTAATAGCCTTCCTCGCTCTGTGCGGTCAAGATGATAGTGCCTTTGTCCTCACCGTTCAGCTTCAAAGTCAGCGGGTTGGTATGCTTCTGCTCTTCAGTCAGGGTGAAATCGGTATCACCGGCAACAGACCAGCACTTAAAGCCATCCGGGGCGGTAATGGTGACTTCCTGCTCACCGACAACACCGGCGGTGGTCATACCATTCACGGTACCGCCGTTCACGGTCACCCAACGGACGGAGGGGTTCTGCTCACCAAATTTTGCATAGCGGCTGAATACGCCACTGATGATTTCATCATTGTTGGTGAAGTCACCGGTACAGGTGACATTTTCTACGGTATTATTATTGATAACGCCACCTCTAATGGTGCCGTTTTTTAGCACTCCATTATTGGTAACACTCCATCTTACGGTATTTCCTTCTAAATCGGCAGTATACCAGTCCTCAATCTTCATAGACTTATTAGGCTCAGTGGTCTCTACGCCGTTGTTGTAAGTCCACCCATCCGATGGGCCGCCGGAATATTGGCCCTTTTCATCTATAGGTAAACTATCTTTGATTTTCAGTTCCGTCTTGATTTTTTCGACAGTAATTACAACATTTTTGCCAGCAGGCATTTTGAATGTCAATGTTGCATAATCACCATCATAGTCAAAAGTTGCATCCGGGAAAGTTGTTTTATTCACTTCCTGGCCATTAATAAACCATTTCTCAACTTTCTGGCGCGAATCTGGGTACGAAATCGTAACAGTCGGTTCACCAACTGTATAGGCTTTCGTCGAAATCATCTTATTGATTAAGCAGCCATTTGCGGTTATTTCATTAGGAGATGTTAAATTATCCTTCTGCTCAAATACGGCTGCATTGATAGTTCCCGCATTCGACTTCAATTTTTTGAAGGTTCCTCCATTGATTTCTCCATTAACAAGATTTGTCAAGATTTTAGCATATCCGCCTGTTACAGTGCCGCAATTGCTAAATGCGTTGTAAGAACCGCCTGTAACGGTTCCTTTATTAGCAAAATCGACAGTGATTGGAATTTCAGAGCCCGCATAGCTGCACCCTGCATAGATTTCTATAGCACTTGCATTTGTTTGGCCACGAACAATTTTGCACAGCCATCCACTACCATAACAATAATCCAATTTACCAGAAGCAATGGTTGTGCCATATTTTCTTGTAACATTAACGCCATCAATTGTTGCACTTGTCTGATCCGCTTCGGTATCTCCAGTTGGTTCTTCAGGAACCATTGGATATCCACCCTCCACAATTTTAAGTCCGCCAACCTCTGTTGCCGCAAACGCCGTGACCGCCGACACGGGCAACATGGCAAACATCATGCCAACGGCCACAATGGCGCTGACAAGTCGTTTCAGTTTCATAAACTTTTCCTCCTTTTATGATACTTCCCAAATAAAACTATGCATCCGGCCAAAACAAAAGAGCGCCGCACCAGCCAAATGGCTGGTACAACGCTCTGCGTTTTGTACTTTGGGAACCTACCGCCCTTGAGGTGATGCCCATGTGCGGTATGGTTTGGAAAGGGCAGCTAGCTGCCATATTACAGGCCCTGTAGCTTTGCGTCGCAGCCTTTCGACTGGTTTGCCGATTCTTCAATTTTAGCATGTGTGCAAAATGTACATGAATAATATACCCCCCCCCCCTACATAAAGTCAATATGACGAAAGTGATTTTGGAGGGGTGCACAAAAATGGAGGAAAAATTGTAGGGGGAAGTGACGATAAAACCCCTCAGTCAAAGCCTGCGGCTTTGCCAGCTCCCCTAATATGGGAGCCCTTGGCAAGGAGATGAAGCTTTACGCTATGCCAAAGGCCCCCCTATTAGCGGGGGCTGTCTCCGTAGGCGACTGGGGGGTTAAAAAAGCAGCCTGTCCCGCTTGACAAGCTGCTGAAAATTGACTATACTACAAATAGAAGAGGCGCTGGCCTTAAACGACTAGCCCCTTACCCGGTAGATCAAGAAAAATGACCGCTCAGGTTGGTAGCATGAGGCGGTCATTTTTTCTTGCGTTTTTTATCGCTTGTGGCGATTGTCCATGTAATCTGAAACGTCACGAAAATCGTTCCGCCAATCAGCGTCAGCAAAACTGCAACATCAGAAAAACTCATGGTCCTCACCCCCTTTCCGCTTATAAAGCATCCGGGGAGCGGGCAACTCTTCAAGAGCAAATGCCTTGCCCGGCGCTTTTGGAGCCGGGAAGGGGTCAGCCGCCTGTGTTGTGGACACAGCACCTTTTCGTCTGCTGTTTCCAGCATTAACTATAATATAACATATAATTAGACAAGTTGCAATCAAAACGCCCTTGACCGGTATACTGGTCAGGGGCGTTTTGTGGTATACTATGAGCGGGACGGGTGCTGTGCCTTTTTTCCAAACCATTCACTTAAACTTCACAAAATTTTCCAATAATTATATTATGATACCCCTAGAAACTGGAGCTATTTTGATAACGAGGAGGAAACCTCAGATGGCAAAGATACTGATCGTTGATGATGAACCCCGCATCCGGGAACTGATCCGGGAGCATTTACAATATGCAGGCTATGTCTGCGAGGAAGCGGGCGACGGCTCTGCCGCCCTTTCGCTGCTGAGCGGCGGCGGTTTTGATCTGGTGATCCTGGATGTGATGATGCCCTTTATGGACGGCATGACCTGCCTGCGCGAGATGCGCGCCCGCCACATCAACACGCCGGTGATCATCCTGACCGCGCGCGGCGAGGAATATGACAAGCTGGCCGGTCTGGAAGGCGGCGCGGATGACTATGTGGTCAAGCCCTTCTCCCCGCGGGAGCTGGTGGCCCGTGTCAAGGCGGTGCTCAACCGCACCATGCCCCGCTCCGAGGCATCGGACGGCACCATGACCTTCGGCGAACTGACCATCGACACGGCCAGCCACACCGTGCGGGTGGCAGGCGAGGATGTGAGCCTGACCCCCAAGGAGTTTGACCTGCTGGTGTTCCTGGCCTCCAACAAGGGCATTGCCCTGAGCCGGGAGAAGATCCTGCAGAAGGTGTGGAACTACGACTATTTTGGCGAGGACCGCACCGTGGATACCCATGTCAAGATGCTGCGCGGCCATCTGGGCAAATGCCGGGGCTATATTGCCACCGTATGGGGCATCGGCTATAAGTTCGACCCGGATGCAGCGCGTTAAACAGGAGGTTTGCGGTTGATGCGGCAACCCGAAAAAAAGCGGCGTACCGTGGGCATCCGCGGGCAGCTGATGTGGTTCCTCTGCTTCATCTGTCTGCTGCTGCTGGTGCTGTTCTGGTTTTTGTGCACCCAGCTGCTGGAGCCCCTGTACACCACCCATATCCAGAAGCAGCTGACCGAACAGGCAGATGCCATCGTGCAGAAACTGGACGATGCCATTGCCGACGGCCAGACCCTCTCTTATTGGGGGTTCGGCAGTCAGCTCTATGTCAACAGCCAGTTTTTCAACCAGCTCGGCAGCGAGATCTACGAAAACGGCGGTATGAGCAGCTTCTGCGTGGATATCTCCGATGTCACGCTGCGGCAGATCTTCAAGGTGGAGAACCTCTCCTACTGCAACCTGCACCGCACCCGGCCCACCGATGAAAACAGCGAGCTGCCCTCTTACAGCACCGCCCGCGCCATGCGCCAGCTTTGCCGCGAGACCGGCAGCTGTGTGCGGAAGATCAACCCGCCCACGCCCTCGGGCACGGTGGAGCTGATGGTGGGCAGAACGACCTCCGACGGCAGCTATACCGTGCTGGTGACCACCAGCCTGATGCATGTCTCGGAGGCTGGCGAGGTGATGAGCACGGTGCTGCCGCTGGCGGCGGCGCTGATCTTTGCCTTTTCCATGAGCGCGGCGTGGCTGTTCAGCGAGTGGTTCACCAAGCCCCTGCGCCAGCTTTCGGGCGCGGCCCGGCAGGTGGCACAGGGCGACTATGCTGTGCAGGTGGAGACCAACCGCCGGGACGAACTGGGCGACCTGGCGCAGGAGTTCAACCACATGGCCAAGGAAGTCCAGCACGCGGCTCAGATGCAGCGCGACCTGCTGGCAAATGTCTCCCACGACCTGCGCACTCCGCTGACTCTCATCAAGGGCTATGCGGAGACGGTGCGGGACATCACCGGCGACGACAAGGCCCACCGGGACGAGCAGATGAACATCATCGTGGATGAGGCCGACCGGCTGACGGCGCTGGTCTCCAGCGTCATGGAGCTGAGCAAGGTGACCAGCGGCGCGGAAAAGTGCGAGAAGGTCCACTTTGATATGGGCCAGCTCTGCGATGAGGTCAGTGAGCGCTATGACGCGGTCTGTGCCCAAAATGGCTGGCAGCTCAAGCTGGAACTGCCGGAGGAAGAGCTGCCTGTCTATGCCGACCCCAACATGATGCAACGCGCCCTCCACAACCTGCTGGGCAACGCCATGCACCACATCGGCGGGGACGGCATCTTCCTCCTGCGGGCCTCTAAGGTGCCCGAGGGAGTCCGGGTGGAGATCGAGGACCACGGCCCCGGCATCTGTGCCGAGGATCTGCCCTATATCTTTGACCGGTATTACCGCTCCCGCTCCGATGCGGGCAAGCAGGGCACCGGCCTGGGGCTTTCCATCACCAAGGCCATCTTCCAGCAGCACGGCTTCCGCTTCGGCGTGCAGAGCACGCTGGGCAAAGGCACGACCTTCTGGTTCATTGCAACGGATACAAAGTAAAACGACCCTCTTCGTCATTGTCTCAGAATGACGGAGAGGGTCTCTCTTTTTAAGCATCTGCTTTCCGGTAAATGCCCAGACTATTGTCCGGTTCCGGCATCTTCACGCGGGAGGCGCGGTCGTTCACCTTGACCAGCATCCAGCCCATCAGGGCCAGCACCACCACGATAATGAGCCATTTTACGGCGTTGGGGAGTTTCTTCATATTCGTATTCCTTTGTTTTTGATCTCAGGGGCGGCAGAGCTTCCGCGCCCGGGCCAGCAAGGCGGCGGCATCGGCGGCAGAGGGCGCTGCGACCCAGTCCGGGCGCTGGCGTGCCCCCGGGCCGCTGCTTCCGGCTTCAGCAAAGCGGGCAAGGCAGGTGTCCGTGCGGTCATTCCAGCCGGAAAAGCCCTCCGGCGCAATGTGGGCTCCAAGGCGGCAGTCCAGCACGGCAGTCTTGCCGGTGGGCCGCCAGGGCCTGCCCAGATAGACCGTTCCGGCGGGGCAGTCGGAGACGAAATCGCAGTCCCAGAACACGAAGCCCAGCCCGTTGGCACTGCCCGAAGGGGCGGTGATGTAGCTGTGGGGAAGGTGGTTGTCTACTGTGCGCAGGATGCACTGCTCAAACAGGGCATCGGCCCCGCCAAAGATGAAGTCGATGTCCCCCGCGATCTCGCAGCTCTGGTAATACTGCGCCGAGGGGCGGCGGGGCGCAAACTTGCGGGGGCCCAGAAAACCGTCCTTCTCCCGTTCAGCCTCGGGCAGGGGCGCGCAGAAGAGCGTGTCCTGGTTGCCCAGCAGCCTTACCCGGCGGAACACGGCCTTTTCGGCATCCACATAGGCGGCAATGGCCTGCCCCACGGCACTGCCCGGACCGGCATCGTTGGCAATGGTCAGATCCTCCACCGTTACGCTGCCGCCGCTGAAAAAAGCGGTGTAGCTGCGGAAGGTGTGGGTGGGCCGCCCATCCGGGTGGGGCAGCTTGCCGCCGTCCCCAAAGATCAGGGTGGTGGCATCAGCTCCCGCGCCCCGCAGGGTGAGCGCCCGTTTTTCACAGACCAGCTTTTCCCGGTAGATGCCGGGGCCGATGCAGATCTCTGCTTCCAGCTCGTAGGGCACCGCCAGCACGGCCTCCGAGATGCTGGCAAAATCGCCGCAGCCATCCTGGGAAACGGTGAGTTTTAACATGGGCAGTCCTCCCTTGTAAAAGATAAGGCTATTATATGCCCCTTTTGTGAAATTTTCAATGTCCGCAGGGCTCTAACCGGAGCACGGCGGCGGTGATATCATCGGGTCGGCCGGTCTGTTCGGCGCGGGCGCGGGCAGTCTCCACAAGGATCCGGGCCACCTTCTCGGGCGGGTCGCCTGCGGCGGCGGAGAGTTCCAGCTGCTTGGCCACCCAGCCGGGGCCGTCCACCAGCAGACCGTCCGAGACCAGTACGGCATAGTCCCCGGCAGCAAGATGCACCACCCGGCTCTGGCCGTTCACGCCGCCCAGAATGCCGATGGGCAGGCTGATATCGCCCACCGGACGGGCGCGGCCCCCGTGCACCAGAAAGCCCGGGGCGGCCCCGGCCTTGAAGATCCGTGCCGTGCCGGTGTAAAGATCCACACTGATCAGGTCGAGGGTTGCCCCGCTCTCCTCATCGCTTTTCAGGGCCAGCGCCACATTGACCAGCCGCGCCGCCAGCTCAGCGGTGAAACCGGCTTTCAGCAGGCGGGCAGTGAGCTCGGCGGCAAGGCTGCCGTCCACGGCGGCCGGGCGGCCCGTGCCCATACCGTCACACAGGATCATCTGGGCAGCGGCCGGGCTGCAGAACTGCTGGACCGCATCCCCGGAGACAGTGCCCTTTGCCGCCGTGCCCGCAGTTCCGAACACGGCCCGGAGGGCGGGCTTTTCGCAGAAGAGCAGGGTGGTCATCCCTTTGCAGGAGAGCACCTGCGGCGGGTCGAAGTCCCGGCGGCAGATGCGCCCGGTCTCCTGCGCCAGCGCGGCCAGCTCGGGGGAAGAGAAGCGGGTGCGGGGCAGAGTGACCGCCGCCCGTGCCCGGCCCAGGTCGTCCAGCGTGACAGCGCATTCCAGCGGCGGCGTGCCCAGACTGGCAAAAAACGCCGCCACCCGCCCGGATTTGTAAGGCTCCGGGTTTCCGGGGCGGCCCAGCTGCTCACTGAGCACGCTCAGGGCATCGGCCATGGCGCTGTATTGTTCGGTCAGGGCGGTGCGCATGGCCTCGGCGTGGACATGGGCCTCCTTCCGGCTCCGGTAGAGCGCAAAGGAGCGATTTGCCGCCGCACAGAGCGCCGCCGGGTGGATGCATCTGGACAGCTGGCCGGGCAGGTCGCTGGTCTGCAGATGGCCCTGCTGTTCCAGAATGGGCCGCAGGGCGTTCATCCCCTCCAGCGTGGCAGTGTATTCCTGCTTCCAGCAGGTCTCCCGCCGCCCGCAGTTGAAGCACAGGCTGTCGTGGGTGTTGTCGATGACCCAGCGGAAGGTGTCGCACCGGCGGGGAAACGCATCGTACACAGCGTTCACCGTCTCGGCCAGCGAGGAAAGGCTCTCGGCCACTGCTTCCAGCCGGGTGGCGGCGGCAGAAAGCCGGGGCGGCTCCTCGGGCGGCGCGGGGGCTTCCGGTACCGGTGTCAGCCAATGTTTTGGGAAAAAGGCAGGGGCCGCAAAGCCCAGCCCGGCGCTGAGGAGCAGGGGCAGGGCCGTGCCGGAGGCGGGAACACAGAGCACCCCCAGCACACATCCGCCCGCACAGGCGGCAAGGGTCTCAGCCCGCCGCCCGGGGACCAGCAGGACCGCTGCCGCCGTGCCGCAGCAGAGCCCCACCGCTGCCGGGGCAAGGGAAGGGTCTGCTGCGCAGAGCGCGGCCCCGGTGAAGGCAGCAAAGGCCAGCGCGGGCTTTTCCTGCCCACGGCAGCAGAGGGCGGCATCCACCATGGCGCAGGCCGCTACCCCAAGGCAGAGGGGGCCGAAGCGCAGCCCGCCCAGCGCCGCCGCCACGGCAGAAGCGGCCAGCAGGGTGCCAAAACCGGGCTTTTCGGGTGGGAAGCGCTGCAGTGCATAGCCGAAGCCGCCCGCCAGCAGGGCATCTGCCCCGCAGAAGAACACCAGCGTGAAGCCTGCCCCGCCGGGCCCCAGCGCAAAGCAGACACCTCCCAGCACCAGCGCCCCGCACCCGGCCAGAAATGCCGGGCGGAGCCTGCCGGGCCAGAGCCATCGGGTGGCCACGGCCGCCCCCACAGCGCAGAGCAGGCAGAGGCTGTCCAGCGAAAATGCCCCGAACCCGTGGAACAGGATGCTCAGCGCAGCTCCGGCTGCGCAGGCGGCAAAGCAGTCCGCAGGCAGGCCCAGTGTCAGCCCCAGCCCAAAGGGGAGCAGGGCCCCGTAGAGAACGGCCCAGCCCCCGGCAAGCCCCAGCGCAAAGGCCCCGCCCTGCCGCAGGGCCGGGCGTACCGCCGCCCGGGAGGCCAACGCGGCGGCAACAGGCTGCTTCGGGTGGAGTTTTGTGGTTTCCGGCATGAAAAAATCCCCGCTTTCCGGCGGGGATCTTTTGCAATGTTCTGTTTCCCGCGCCCTTTGCATATACTGTAGCGCGGGCGCGCGGCGTTTTATGGGGTCATGCGGGGAAGCGGCTCAAATCAGCAGAAATAGCGCACTTCACCAAAGAAATTCATCCATTTGGCAATCACTTCATCGCTTCGTGCTTCGATGATGGCCATGATGTTTCGCAGAACACGGGGCGGGATGTGCAGTGGATTCCAGGAACTTCTGGTAGCGGTCGATCTCAGCAGGGGTGAAGCCGCTGACATCCTCCCAGGTATAATCCGGCAGATAGCAGACCGCAGAGTGGAAACAATCCTTCTCGTCGGGCTTTTCGATGTAGACCTTTACACGGTGGTCTGGCTGCATCTCCGAATGCACGATCTCGGTGTTGTCGTCCAGTGTCATAAACGGGTACATCATAAAAACACCTCCGTGGATATGATTGCGAAAAGGGGAAGGGAGATCACCCGTTCAGCTTTTCAATGGCAGCCTTGACACGGGCAAGGGTCGTCTCGCGGCCCATCATGCAGGCAAGGTCGGTGCCGCCGCCAGGGGTGCGCTGCTTGCCGGAAAGGGCAATGCCCAGCGGGTAGAGCAGCCAGCCGTTTTTCTTGCCCAGCTCTTCGGCCTTGGCCTTGCAGGCGTTGAACACGGTGTCGCGGTCAGAGAAGTCCAGGCTCTCGTCGCTCAGCAGGGGAAGCAGGGCTTCCAGTGCCTCCCGGGCGGTCTCCGGGGTGGTCTTCTGCTTCTTGTTGGTGTACAGGCTCACATCGTAGTCGGGCATTGCGTCAAAGAAGTCCAGCTGCTCGGGGATCTCGCCCAGCACCTCACAGCGGGGCTGCAGGTTGGCGCAGAGCAGCTTCTTGTCGATGGGGGTGTGCACGGCCTGATCGATCCAGGGCTCGGCCTTCTTCTGGAACTCCTCAGGGCTCAGGCGGCGGATATACTCCGCGTTGATGGCCCGCAGCTTGAGGGGGTCGAAGATGGCGGGAGACTTGGAGATGCCGTCCGGCGTCCAGATCTTGACCAGATCAGCCAGCGAGAAGATCTCCTGCTCGGCGTACTCGCCCTTGGGGCTCCAGCCCAGCAGGCAGATGTAGTTCATCACAGCCTCGCTCAGGTAGCCTTTGGCCACCAGATCCTGATAGCTGGCATCACCGTTGCGCTTGGACAGCTTGTTCTGCGCGTCCTTCATCACGGGCGGGCAGTGGATATAGGTGGGGATCTCCCAGCCAAAGGCCTGATACAGCAGGTTGTACTTGGGGGTGGAGGACAGATACTCGCTGCCGCGGATGACATGGGTGATGCCCATCAGGTGGTCATCCACAACGTTGGCAAAGTTGTAGGTGGGCATTCCGTCGGTCTTGATGAGAATCTGGTCGTCCATCTCGCTGTTCTCGACCTCGATGTGGCCGTAGACCACATCATCAAAGCCGGTCACGCCCTCCTTGGGGATCTTCTGGCGGATGACATAGGGCTCACCTGCGGCCAGACGCTGCTTGACCTCCTCCTCGGGCAGGTCGCGGCAGCAGCCGTCGTAGTGAGTCATCTCACCGTTGGCGCGCTGTTCGGCGTGCAGTGCCTCCAGCCGCTCCTCGGTGCAGAAGCAGTAGTAGGCCTTGCCCTCTGCCACCAGCTGCTCGGCATACTGCTTGAACATGCCCATCCGCTCACTCTGAACGTAGGGGCCCACAGGGCCGCCGATGTCCGGGCCCTCGTCCCACAGCAGGCCGGTCTCCCGCAGGGTGTTGTAGATGACATCCACAGCGCCCTCAACATAACGGCCCTGGTCGGTGTCCTCAATGCGCAGGATGAAGGTGCCGTCCTCGTGCTTGGCCATCAGGTAGGTGTACAGCGCGGTGCGCAGGTTGCCAACGTGCATGTAGCCGGTGGGCGAGGGGGCAAAACGGGTGCGGACTTTATTGCTCGGCATAGAAAAACGCTCCTTTTATATTTACAGGCAAAAAATTGCGGATAGCTACCTTTTAGTTTAATCGCTGTGCGCTGTTTTGTCAACGAATCGGCCGCAGATTTGGCAGAATGGGCGTTTGGAAGCAAAAGAAAAATCTTTTTGTCGAAACTGCACGCAATCATTGACGAATGATTGGAAATTTTGTATATTGAGTGGGAGAGATGGCACAATGTTCCTTTGAAGGCTCTGAAGGAGAGATCAGGGCCGGGAGAGAAGGGGAAATGGCTGTCTGAGGTGTAAATGACAAAGGAGAAGAAAAAACTATGAAGAGTACCGGAATCGTCCGCGGCGTTGACGGCCTGGGCCGTATCGTCCTGCCCAAGGAGCTGCGCACCAGCATGAAGCTGGACAACGATGCCAAGCTGGAGATCTTTGTGGAGGGCGATGAGATCATCCTCAAAAAATACCGCCCCACCGGCAGCTGCGATTTCTGCGGCGAGGTGGACGACAACGCCATCCAGTATGCAGGCTACTGCATCTGCACCTCCTGCCGCAAGAAGATCGGCAACATGAAAAAATAAAGCGGAGAAGGAGGGCAGCCCATGAGCCAGATGATCGACTTTACCCTGCCGTCCTGCCAGCCGGGGCGGACGCTCCACGCGTTCCGCTGTGTGCCGGAGGGAGAGGTGCGGGCTGTGCTGCAGCTCTCCCACGGGATGGTGGAGTTCATCGACCGCTATAAGCCGCTGGCCGAGAACCTGGCCGCCCGGGGCATCCTTGTCACCGGCAACGACCACCTGGGCCACGGCGGGTCCATCCGCACCAAAGAGGATTACGGCTACTTCGGCGAACCCGACGGCAACCGCGCCGTGCTGGAGGACCTGCACGCTGTGACGACCCTGACAAAGCAGCTGTATCCCGGCGTGCCCTATTTCCTGCTGGGTCACAGCATGGGCTCGTTCTACGCGCGGCAGTACCTCTGTGAGTGGGGCGATGAGCTGGACGGTGCCATCATCATGGGCACCGGCTACCAGCCCAAAGCGCTGGTGCAGCTGGCCAGGACCATCTGCCGGGTGCTGGCCGTGTTCCATGGCTGGCACTACCGCAGCAAACTGGTGGCCAGACTTTCGTTTCTGGGGTACAACAAGGGGCTGGAGGGCCGCACGGCCCACGACTGGCTCAACCGTGACCCGGTGGAGGTGGACCGCTACCGCGCCGACGAGCGCTGTACCTTTATCTTTACCCTGAACGCCTATTACAGCATGTTCAGCGGCATCCTGCGGCTGTACGACCCGGACCTTCTGGCCCGGGTGCCCAAGGATCTGCCCCTGCTGTTCCTGGCAGGCGATGCCGACCCGGTGGGCGAACAGGGTGCAGGTGTGAAGCGGGCGGTCAAGAGCCTGCTGGATGCCGGTGTGAAGAACATCGAGGTCAAGTTGTACCCCAGTGCCCGGCATGAGCTGCTGGTGGAGCTGAACCGTGAAGAGGTCTTTGCTGACATTGGTGACTGGCTGGATCGCCGGCTGTAAAAACAAGAACACGCAAAAACAGAACCGCCGCCCGGAAATTTCGGGCGGCGGTTCTTTGCACACACGATCAAAAAGGAGAAGTGAGGAGAGTTTTTGTCAGAGCATGGGGGACAGGGGGATTACTCGCCGCGGACGGCTGCGAAGCCTGCCTCCAGATCAGCGATGATGTCATCAATGTGCTCGGTACCGATGGACAGGCGGATGGTGTTCTGATAGATCTGCTGTTCGGCCAGCTCCTGATCGTTCAGCTGGCTGTGGGTGGTGGAGGCCGGATGGATGACCAGGCTCTTCACGTCTGCAACGTTTGCCAGCAGGGAGAAGATCTTCAGGTTGTCAATGAACTTGAAGGCTTCCTCGCGGCCACCCTTGATGTTGAAGGTGAAGATGGATGCGCCGCCGTTGGGGAAATACTTCTCGTACAGGGCGTGATCCGGGTGATCGGGCAGAGAGGGGTGGTTGACCTTCTCCACCTGAGGATGGTTTGCCAGGAATTCGACCACCTTCTTGGTGTTCTCCACATGGCGCTCGATGCGCAGGCTCAGGGTCTCGGTGCCCTGCAGCAGCAGGAATGCATTGAACGGGGAGATGGTGGCACCGGTATCGCGCAGCAGGATGGCGCGGATGTAGGTGACGAAGGCGGCAGGGCCCGCGGCATCGGCGAAGGAAACACCATGGTAGCTGGGGTTGGGATCGGCGATATTGCCGAACTTGCCGCTGGCTTTCCAGTCAAATTTGCCGCTGTCCACGATGATGCCGCCCAAGGTGGTGCCGTGGCCGCCGATGAACTTGGTGGCGGAGTGGACCACGATGTCTGCGCCGTGCTCAATGGGACGGATCAGGTACGGGGTGCCGAAGGTGTTGTCGATGACCAGCGGCAGGCCGTGCTTGTGGGCAATGGCGGCAATGGCATCAATGTCGGGGATATCGCTGTTGGGGTTGCCCAGCGTCTCCAGATAGACGGCCTTGGTGTTGGGCTGGATGGCGTTCTCCACTTCGGCCAGATCGTGAGCGTTGACAAAGGTGGTGGTCACGCCGAACTGGGTCAGGGTGTGCTCCAGCAGGTTGTAGCTGCCGCCGTAGATGGTCTTTTGTGCCACGATGTGGTCACCGGCCTGTGCCAGCGCCTCGATGGTGTAGGTGATGGCGGCAGCGCCGGAAGCGGTGGCCAGAGCAGCCACGCCGCCCTCCAGAGCAGCGATGCGCTTCTCGAACACATCCTGCGTGGAGTTGGTCAGGCGGCCGTAGATGTTGCCTGCATCGGCCAGACCGAAACGGTCAGCGGCGTGCTGGCTGTTTCGGAACACATAGGAAGTGGTCTGGTAGATGGGCACGGCGCGGGAATCGGTTGCGGAATCGGCCTGCTCCTGGCCAACGTGAAGCTGCAGGGTCTCAAATTTATAGTTAGACATAGTAATTAACCTCTCTGTCTGTACTTAAAGTATAATTCTGACGCATAAAAAATCCCGGTCACTGACACCATTTCAGTGCACCGGGCAAAAATTCAGGTTTAGCGCTTTGGCAGCTTTGCCATCACATTCGCACACACATTCGGTCTGCAGAGGGCAATGCACAGCGCTCGGTCCCATATTCTGCCCGGGTGGTGTACATTCGCCCACAACGGAAGTTCGCGTGGAGCAGGTTTTTCCAGATCAGCGTCATTTTGGTGCCCTCCTTTCAACGATTTTCCCAATCCTCTACGACCCCGGGAAACTTGATCTCAATTTCCCACTAGGTTGGTGGATTTGTTGTCTGGATTATATCCCTATTTACCTAGATTGTCAATAGGCTTATTGCAAAAAGTTGGAAATTTTCCGCAGGGGTCTATTTTGCGAGGTTTTGAAGATCCCGCCCACCATAAACCATACGAACGAGAGTTACGGTACGGGTGCTTTGATCGATCAGGTAGAACAGCAGAAAATCCTCCACGGTAAACCTGTGCATCCCCATGCTCTGCCACGGTTCCCAGTCCACAACAGGGTGCCGCCCGGGCAGGGCATCCAGTGAGCGAGCAGCCTTGCGGATGCGGTTGACCAGTTTTTGGGCGGTAGCAGGCTCTTTGAGCGAAAATGCGACATAGGAGTAGAGATCCCGCAGGTCGTCCAATGCCTGCGGTGCGTAGCGGACCGTATAAGCGCTGCTCATATTCCAAACTCCTGATACAATGCGGCATCGACTTCATCGGCAGAAAAACTTTTGCTATTTTGCAGAGAGGCGACTCCCTTTTGCAGCTCGGTATCCAACTCGGTACGGCTCATGCCACCCACAGCAGTGGGGGTGGCAGGGGGAAGATGCAGATCGAGCGGGAGCCCCCGGGTCAGGACGATCTGGCGGTAAAGCATCTGGATGGCGCTGGATGGGGTAATGCCCAGTTGAGCAAGGATATCCTCGGCGCTTTCTTTCAGGTTGGTATCAATGCGGGCATAGACGGCGGCGGTGTTAGCCATAACGATCACACTCCTTTTTTACAGTATAACGCAAATTGCTTGCGAATGCAATCAGTTGCAAGCAAAAATAAATGCGGTGTTTTGCGTTGACGGGAAAACGGGGATGCTGTATACTAAATCTATTCTTTATTCTTGTAAAGGAGGGCGGGCAGATGAGCATTGGGCCAAGTATGCCGCTGCGGCTGGAAAAGCCGGAGGGCATCGACCTTGCACAGGCGGCGCGGTACTTCGGAGCCCGGGGCGGCGCGGACGCGGCCACCCAGGCGCTGCTGGAAAAATGCGCCGTGCCGCTGCTGGCGGCAGCCACGCCCCGGGCAGTCTGGCTGGAGGCCGACCCCGACAGCCTGACAGCGGCGGGCATTCTGGCGGGGGAAGATGTGGCAAAGCATCTGGAAGGCTGCACCGCCGCCCTGCTGCTGGCCGTAACGCTTGGCCCCGGTGTGGATGCCCAGATCCGCCGGGCCGGTGTGGGCGATATCGCCGCCGGTGTGGCATCGGATGCGCTGGGCTCCGCGCTGGCCGAACAGGCTGCAAAGGCCGCTGAGGCTGAGCTGCGCCAGTGGGCCGCCCGGCAGGGAAAGTATCTGACGGGGCGCTATTCCCCTGGCTACGGGGACTGGCCCCTTGCCGTGCAGCCGCTGTTGGCGGCAGCGCTGGACACCGCCCGCCGCGCCGGGCTCTGTGTCACGGAAAACAACCTGATGACCCCCCGCAAGAGCATCACGGCCATTCTGGGGGTCAGCGATCACCCGGTCCGGGGGCATCTGGCAGGATGCGGGCACTGCGTGCTCCGCACCCGGTGCGAATATAGAAAGAGGGGGATCACCTGTGCAAGCGAATGAACTGTTTGACCGGCCCAATACCATCCTGCTGGATGGCGGCATGGGCACCATGCTGCAGGCTGCGGGCCTGAAACTGGGGGCCCGCCCCGAGGAGCTGAATATCACCGACCCGGCGCTCATTGAGAGCATTCATGCTCGGTACGCCGCCGCAGGCAGCCGCATCATCAATGCCAATACCTTTGGCGCTTCCGCCCACAAGCTGGCGGGCAGCGAGTACACGCTGGAGGAGATCGTTGCGGCGGGCATTGCCAACTGCAAACGGGCCTGTGCCCCTTACGGTGCATTGGCTGCGCTGGATGTGGGCCCGCTGGGGGAGCTGCTGGAACCCAACGGCACCCTTGCGTTTGAGGATGCCGTGGCAGAGTATGGCCGCATCGTCCGGGCAGGCGTGGCCGCCGGGGCTGACCTCGTGTTCCTTGAGACCTTTACCGATCTGTATGAGCTGAAGGCCGCCCTGCTGGCCGTCAAGGAGAACAGCAGCCTGTCCGTGCTGGCCAGCATGAGCTTTGAAGCGGGCGGCCGCACCTTTACCGGCTGCACGGTCGAGAGCTTTGCCGCCACCGCCCGGGGCCTGGGGGCCGATGCCGTGGGTATCAACTGCTCTCTTGGCCCCAAGGAGATCTTCCCCATGGCAAAGCGGCTGACCGAGGCCCTGCCCGGCAGCTTCCCGGTGTTCGTCAAGCCCAACGCGGGCCTGCCCCGTGCCGATGGCTCGGGCTACGATATCACCCCGCAGCTCTACGCCATGCAGATGAAGCCCTACCGGGAGCTGGGCCTGTTTGCTGCAGGCGGATGCTGCGGCACCACCCCGGAGTTCATCCAGCTGCTGAACGGCGTGTTTGCCGATTGCAGGCCGGGCCGCCCCGACCACCCCATGAAGTCGGTGGTGTGCAGCCCCATGGACTGCGTGGATGTGGACGGCATCACGGTGGTGGGTGAGCGCATCAATCCCACCGGCAAAAAGCGGTTCCAGCAGGCCCTGCGGGAAGGGGATATGAACTATGTGCTGGAACAGGCTGTGAGCCAGACCGAGGCCGGGGCCCAGATCCTGGATGTGAACGTAGGTGCGCCCGGCGTGGATGAGCCTGCTCTGATGGAACAGGTGGTCAAGGCCCTGCAGAGCGTGGTCAGCCTGCCGTTGCAGCTGGATTCCTCCCATGCCGAGGCACTGGAACGGGGCCTGCGGGTCTACAACGGCAAGCCCATCGTCAACTCGGTGAACGGCGAGGCGGAAAAGCTGAACACCATCCTGCCCCTGTGCAAAAAGTACGGCGCGGCGGTGGTCGGCCTTGCCATTGATGAGCGGGGCATCCTGCCCAAAGCCGAGGACCGCGTGGCCATTGCCCGCCGCATCCGGGACACGGCACTGGCGGCAGGCATCCCGCAGGAGGATATCTACATCGACTGCCTGACCCTGACGGCCAGTGCCCAGCAGGAGGATGTGCTTGCCACGGTGCAGGCCCTTCACGCCTGCAAGGAGGAGCTGGGGGTGCGCACCATTCTGGGCGTGTCCAACATCAGCTTTGGTCTGCCCTGCCGCTCCTACCTGAATACCACCTTCCTCACCATGGCCATGTATGCCGGGCTTGACCTTGCCATTATGAACCCCTCCAGCGAGGAGATGATGGCGGCGGTCTACGCTTACAACGTTCTGACCAACCGGGACCGGCAGAGCACGAAGTACATTGAGCGGTATGCCAACCGGGTGCCCGCTTCTGCCGCACTGGTGCAGGCCGTGCAGAATGCCCAGACCGCCCCGGCAGCAGGCGAGACGCCGGAGGCCGCCGGCCCCTATGCCCCCTTGATGAAGGCGGTGGAAAAGGGTCTGAAGGGCGAGGCAGCTGCCCGCACCCGGGCGCTGCTGGAGGAAAAGGAGCCGCTGGAGCTGGTGGACGAAGCCCTCATTCCGGCGCTGGATATCGTGGGCGCAAAGTATGAAAAGGGCACCCTCTTCCTGCCGCAGCTGCTGCAGGCGGCCACCGCCGCGCAGGGGGCCTTTGAGGAGATCAAGACCGCCATTGCAAAAAAGGGCGAGGGCAGCGCCAGCAAGGGACGCATCGTCATTGCCACCGTCAAGGGCGATGTCCACGACATCGGCAAGAACATCGTCCGGGTCATCCTGGAGAATTATGGCTTTGAGGTCATCGACCTGGGCCGTGACGTGCCGGTGGAAACGGTCGTGAATACCGTCCGGGAGAAGGATGTGCATCTGGTGGGGCTTTCCGCCCTGATGACCACCACCCTCAAGAGCATGGAGGAGACCATCCGGGCCCTGCACGATGCCAAACTGGACTGTAAGATCATGGTGGGCGGCGCTGTGCTGACCCCCGAATATGCAAAAAAGATCGGTGCCGACTGGTACGCCAAGGATGCCAAGCAGAGTGCCGACATTGCCAAGGAGTTCTTTGGCGTATAAGTTGGAATATTAAGAGAAAACGACCCTCTCCGCATTGCATTGCAATTCCCGGAGAGGGTCGTTTTTTGGTTACTTTTTGATCCAGTTGTCCACTGCGCTCACCAGAGCACTGCCCCGGCGGCCCAGGAGCTTGGGCAGGAGCATCCGGGCCATGGCCCAGACACCTGCAAAGTTGAACAGGATGATGGCGGCGGTCAGGAGGCCTGTCCACAGGCCGTAGAGCGGAGGCTCGGCCAGCAGGAGCAGGGCCTCGCCCGCCAGCACGCCGAAGTTCAGCGCCACCCGGCCCGGGTGGATGGACATACCGATCATGTTGTGGGCATCCAGCGCGCGCAGCACGAACACGATGCCCAGACCGAAGAAGGAAGCCACCGTTGCGCCGATGGGCCCCCACCACTTGATGAAGAAGTAGTTCATAATGCAGTTGCTCACAGCACCGGCCAGCATGGTCCACAGGCTGTGGGTGGACTTTTTGTTGACAACGTATGCGCTGTTGAGGAACTGGTTGAAGCAGCTGCAGGTGGAAGCCAGCGTCAGGAAGGGCACAAAGTGCCAGGCGTAGTAGTAGTTGGCCTTCATTACGTGCATGACCGGGCGGCAGAGCCAGATGATGCCTGCCGCACAGCAGAACAGCACCGAGGAATAGGTGCGGAAGATCTTGGTGAAGAACCGGGCACGGCCCTCCTCCTCGGTCACGGCGGAGAGCTGCCAGGCATCGTAGAAGATCAGGCCCAGCGTGGTCAGGATGGTGGGCAGGAAGTAGCCGGTGGAAAGCAGGCCGCTCCAAGCGTCGCCGCTGTGGCCGTCCAGCCCGCCGCACATCTCGCGCACGAAGAACAGGTCCGATGCGTTGATGACCCAGAAGCTGATCTGGGCCGGGATCATGGGCAGGGAAAAGCGGAGCATCTGCTGCCAGAGATCCCGGTTCAGGCCCTTGAGCTCCACATAGTTCCACAGCCTGCCGGTGATGCAGAGGAAGAGCACGCTGACCAGGTCACCGCTGATGATGGCCAGCAGGTAGCCGTTGGCCCCCCAGTGGAAGCCCACAAGGTAGAGCACATAGAACATCAGGGTGGCAAAGGTGCACAGGATGCCGTCCACGGCCACCAGCTTGTTCCACTGGCGGCTGCGCACGAACTGGGTGCAGAGGGTGCGCAGGCAGCTCATCAGGACGTAGATGTAGATGAGGAAGCCGTACTGCGCCATATCGGGCAGGAACTGCGCCACAGGCCAGCAGAGGATCAGGATGCCGAAGCCCCCCAGAATGGTCAGCAGGCCGTTGGTGAACACCTGCTTTTCGCTGTTGCCCCTGTCCAGGCCAAAGCGAATGATGGCGTTGGACATGCCCATCGAGACAAAGGGGATGAGCAGGTTTGCATACTGGCTCAGGATCTTCGCCAGACCCAGATCGGCGATCTCGGCCATGGCGTAGGTCAGGAACGGCTGCACCAAAAGGGTCAGCAGCTTTGACGAAAAGCTCGAAATGGCAAAGATAATGGTGTTTCCGGCCAGCTTTGAATATTTGTCGCTGCCGGAGGTCTTTTTTTCACTTTCCAAGGGTCGAACCCCTCCTGTTGATTTTTATCACAAGGTTTATTTCAATAAAGCCCGCCGTTCTTTCCAGTCCGGCAGCAGCTTTTCCACCTCGGCCCAAAAGGCCGGGCTGTGGTTGGGCTGCAGGAAGTGGCAGTACTCGTGCACCACCACATAGATCTGTGCGGCGGGCGGCATATTGTAGAGCTGCAATGCAAAGGTGATCTGCCGCCGCTTCATGTAGCACACGCCCCACCTGCTGGTCATGTCCCGCACCTTGATGGTGGGCTTCTGCCCGCCCAGAACCCCGGCAAAGGCCGGGTAGACCTTGTCGCTCATGGCGGTAAAACAGGCCAGTGCCTCCGCCTGGGAGGGCAGGGGATGGTCATTCCGGGCGTTCCGCCGCAGCTGGCGGGAGACCGCCTCCCGGATCCACTGGGCCTGCTCTGTCACAAAGGCATCGGCAAAGCCCACCGTGTAGGACCACGGGATGCTCACGGCCACAGTGCCGTCCCGCCGGATGTGCAGGTTGAGCCGCTTGACCTTTTTGCGGGTCAGCTCATAGGGAATGCCTGCGGCGGTGCGCCGGGTCACTTCCTGCTTGCGCTGCGGCATTTCAGCCAGTCCTCCACGGGCAGCTGGGCCAGAACCACCGCTGCAAAGATGAGGGTGCAGCCAAAGACCTCCCGCATGGAAAGGCTCTGGTGGAGCAGCAGCCAGCCGCCCAGCGCGCTGAACACGCTTTCCAGACACATGATAAGGCTTGCAATGGCGGGGTTCACGTCCCGCTGGCCCAGGATCTGCAGGGTGTAGGCCACGCCGCTGGACATCACGCCGCAGTAGGCCAGCGGGAGCCAGTTGGCCCCGAACTCGGCCAGGGTAGGATTCTCGAACAGGAGGGCAGCGGCGGTGCTCTCCACAGCCACCACAAAGAACTGCAGCAGGCTCAGGCGGACACCGTCCACCTGCGGGGCAAAGTGGTCCACCGTCATAATCTGAAAGCTGAACAGCACAGCGCAGGAAAGCAGGATCCAATCGCTGGTCTCAATGCCGCCAAAGCCGTTTTTCATGCAGAGCAGATAGAGCCCGCCCACGGCGATGACCATGCTCAGCCAGAGCCGGGCACTGCCCCGCCGCCCCAGAAACAGCCCGAACACCGGCACCAGCACCACATACATGGCGGTCAGGAAACCAGCCTTGGCCGTGGAAGGGTTGAGCGTGATACCGATCTGCTGGGCAGCGGAGGCCGCAAACAGCAGGGTGCCGCAGCAAAGCCCCGCCGTCAGCAGATGTCTGCGGTCGGCAGGGGCTTTGGGCCAGCCATAGGCTGCGCCGTGCCTGCGGTGGAGGGCATCGAAGGCGCGGACGGTGGGCAGCAGCACCAGCACCGCCAGCCAGCTGCGCCCGGCCAGAAAGGAATAAGCCCCCATGCCGGAGCCTGCGCTCTGGGCCACGAACGCCGTGCCCCAGATAAAGGCGCAGAGCATCAGCATGAGAGAGTGTTTTGTTTGTGTGTTCATCTTAGCCGATGCCCTCCACTTTCATCAGACCGTAGAGGTAGTAACGGCTGGAATCGTAGGAAATGGTAACGCGGTAGCTTGCGTTGGGGTCAAGGTTGCCGATGTCGCAGTGGTAGTTCTGGCCGTCGGCGGTGAAATAGAAGGTGGTGTTGTCCACATACTGCGCGCCGCCGTCCACTTTTTTCCAGAGGGAGACCTTGAACTTCTGGGCACCGCCGTCGGTGGTGCCGCAGCCGTAAATGCTCAGCAGGCCGCTGGGCACGGTGAAGTATTCGGTCTTGCGGCTCCAGATGCCGTTGAACACGATATTCAGCGCCCCGTTGGCCCGGGCTGTGGCGTATTTGGCCGTGCTATCGGCAATGCCATCGAGCATCAGCGGGTCAGAGCTGAGCACGGCCCACTGGGTGGTGTCGTCCTCCTGCACCTCGTTGGAAGATCCGAACACCTTTTGGACAATGCTCTTGCAGCCGCTCAGGACGACAACGGCCAGCACAGCTGCCAGCGCAAAGGCAAGGATTCGTTTTGTTTTACTCATGTTTTTTCTATCCTCAAAAACAGCAGGTGAAAAATGCGAGATTTTTGCATGATACCATAGTATACCGCATTTTTTTCCTGCTTACAAGGGATTTTCTGTGTCTTAGCCGTTCAATCCCGTCAGAGCGGCACGTTCGGCGGCGGCAAGGCCGCTTTCGTCGGAGCGGAACAGGGAGCCATAGCGGTAGAGCGCCCAGCCCCCGGCACCGGCGCTGCGCAGGTCGGTCACCTGCCGGGCCAGCGCGCTGCCGGTGCACCACTGGCTGACGCTGTCGGCGTTGGCTCCACCGTCTCCCACACCGACCCGGTAAGCGCCCAGCCCGAAATAGAGGGCCGTGCTTTCGGCCCGGGGCAGGGCCAGCCACTCGGCGGTGATGTTCTCAAAGGCAAAGCGGGTGCTGCCGGAGGAGAGGGTATAGCCATAGCCCCAGTAGATCTGGGGGCAGAGGTAATCCACAACGGCATCCGCACCGGAGGCCGTCAGCCAGACGGAGAGATCGGTGTACTGCTCGTTCCGGTCGTTGTCCGGGTTGCCCTGGGGACTGACCCCGAACCGCAGGGTCGGGTCGGCGGCCTTGACGGCATCGTGGGCTGCCTTGACCAGCCGGGTCACGTTGGCCCGCCGCCATGCAGTCAGGTCAGCTTCCCCGCTGGCTGCAAACTGCGCCGCGTCAATGGAAGGATCGGTAGTGGGGTAGAAGTAGTCGTCAAAGTGGATGCCGTCCACGGCGTAGTTCTGCACCAGCTCTGCCACGCCCTGCACCACATAGTCGGCAGCCTCCGGAATGGCGGGGTTCAGGTAGGCCCCCTCGTTCACGGTGCAGATCCACTCCGGGTGGGTGTTCAGCAGGCTGCTCTCTGCAAGGACGGGGGGCATGGAAGCCGAGCTCCTGAGCCGGTAGGGGTTGACCCATGCCTCCAGCGAAAGCCCCCGGGCGTGGGCCTCGGTCAGCAGCACGTCCAGCGGGTCAAAGCCCGGGTCCTGCCCCTGTACGCCGGTGCACAGGTGGCTCCACGGGAAGAGGCTGCTCCGGTAAAGCGCATCCCCAAAGGGGCGCACCTGTGCAATGACGGTGTTCAGCCCAAGGGACAGGCAGTTGTCCATCAGCGCGGCGGCATCGGCCCGGAACGCGCTTTCTGAGGAAAAGTCCATCTCTGCAAATTCGAGATAGCTCACCCACACCGCCCGCCACTCGCCGCTGGGCAGGGCGGGGTTGGGGGCAGCCTGTGGCGATGGCGCAGGCTCCGCGTTGTTTCCTGCCGGGATAGAACACAGCAGATAATACGTCAGGGCGGCAGATACAGACCCGCCCAGTCCGATCAGGAAGGCACGGCGGCCAACCCGGCGCTTGCGGTGCCGGTTCCGCCGCCGCTGGGTCATGCGTCTTCCTCCTGCATCTTGTACAGGCTCAGTGCCGCCCAGCCCCGGGCGCAGGCCAGCAGCACCCAGAGCAGATTGGCCCAGAAGCTCAGGCCTGCCATGCCGCCGTAGACCGTGAGCAGGACAAAGAGCAGGTGGAACGCCTCAGCGGCACCCACCAGCTGCAGCTGGCGCTGGATGGGCCTGCCCTTCTGGTATTCCAATGCCAGAAGGGCGGGCCAGACCAGTGCGGAGAATAAGTAGGCTGCCCAGCCGTTCAGTACATAGCTGAGCATGAGCAGGACAAAGATCAGGAAATAGCTGCGCTTGTCCTTGGGGTCAGAGCCCTTTTCAGCGGCCAGAAACAGGATGGTGATGCCGGTGATGCAGAACGCCACCATCTCCAGAAAAGAAAAATCCATGCCGCCCAGCACGGCAAAGCCGTTGAGCATGGATGCCGCTGCCGCGCACAGCAGGAAGAAATACCAGGTCTTATGGGTGAATTTGAGCTTCATAGGGGAAGTCCTCCAGCAAAAATTTGGATTGTTTCAAATATTATAACACAATTTTCCGCAGGTTGTGTTACAATAAGGAAAACATGATTCAAAATCTGCGGAGGGACCCATGAACGTTGTATTCTCACTCATCCTGCTGGCGGCCGCCCTGGGCTGCATCGTTTTTCTGCTCACCCGGCGGGAAAACGCCCGCCGCAGCCAGTATGGCCCCAGCGGCCTTTCCGAATTCCGCACCGACCTGCCGCTGGACGACTGCTTCGACCGGCTGGACCAGCACAGCCCGGACGATGAGTTCGCCTACGAATGCCGCCGTGAGAACGATGGCGGTTTCCTGCTCCATCTGACCCTGCACCAGCCTACCCAGCAGCCGCTGGACACCCTGTATACCCTCCGGCTTGACCCCGGGCGGCAGACCATCGCCACCCTGATCTTCATCCGGGAGGCCTTTGGCTACAAGGAACCGCTTTTTCCGCAGGAAATGCTGGACAAGTTCATGCAGCAGAAGCTGGAAGCCCACCGCACAAAATAATTTTGCCCGAAACGCTTTTCATTTCGCGCGTTTTTTGTTATACTTACTTGTGCGCCCGGCAAACCGGGCAATGGGGGCTAGTAGCTCAGTTGGTCAGAGCTGGCGGCTCATAACCGCTTGGTCCCGGGT
>OGDN01000282.1_pt1 | contig 106886 bp, 114 predicted proteins | sample 1570271 | NCBI WGS metagenome assembly OGDN01 (sample SAMEA4384481, study PRJEB24528) | human gut metagenome
CTTCGATGACACCATCACCGATCTCGATAACGGATACATCGAATGTACCACCACCAAGGTCGTATACCATGATTTTCTGCTCGCCTTCGTTGTCAAGACCATAAGCAAGTGCTGCTGCGGTAGGCTCGTTGATGATACGTTTTACATCAAGACCTGCGATCTTACCGGCATCTTTGGTTGCCTGACGCTGTGCATCGTTGAAGTAAGCCGGTACTGTGATAACAGCTTCTGTTACTTTTTCGCCACCAAGATAATTCTCTGCATCGCCTTTCAATTTCTGAAGGATCATTGCGGAAATTTCCTGTGGAGAATATTTCTTTCCTTCGATATCGGCACGATAATCGGTACCCATATGTCTTTTAATGGAAGAAATTGTATTATCTGCATTGGTTACTGCCTGGCGTTTTGCAGGTTCACCGATCAAACGCTCTCCATTTTTTGTAAATGCTACAACAGATGGTGTTGTACGTGCACCTTCTGCATTTGCGATAACGACTGGTTTTCCACCTTCCATAACAGCTACACAGCTGTTTGTTGTTCCTAAGTCAATTCCAATAATTTTACTCATAATAATTACCTCCAAAATAAATTCTGTTAGTTTACTACCTTAACCATACTGTGTCTCACGACGCTGTCTTTATACATATAGCCTTTCTGAAATTCTTCAGAAATGATGTTTGCCTCTTTGGTCTCATCTTCGTCATGCATTACCGCATTGTGAAGATTTGGATCAAATTCTTTTCCGACGGCTTCGATCGGAGTAACTCCAATTTCTTCAAGTACTGTAGTAAACTGTTTGTAAACTGCTTCCATTCCTTTTACGAAGGCATTGTCTTTTTCCTCTTCCGGAACTGCTGCCAAGCCTCGTTCAAAATTATCTACGATAGGAAGAACTTTTTCCACAACATTTTTGGCACCCATGTCAAATTTTGCTGCTTTTTCTTTTTCGGAACGATTTCTGAAGTTTTCAAACTCTGCCATATTACGGAGAAGTCTGTCATTTAACTCTTCAATCTTTTCATCCTTCTTATCTTTCTTTTTGGATTTTTTCTTTTCTTTTTTTTCTTCCGCCTTTGCCGGCGTTTCCTCTACGGTTTGTTCCTGCGCCTGTGTCTCTTTGGCTACAGTTTCTTTTTCGGTTTCCGGCGTTTCCGCCTGCTCGGCTTTCTTTGTCTCTTCTGCCATTTTGTACCGCCTTTCTCCATCAACTCTGCTTTGTCACTATGTCTTGGATTTAAATATATCATCCAGCTGCTGCATGCAGCTTTCCAATGTGCCAACCACTTTTTCATAATCCATACGTTTTGGTCCGACAATTCCTATCTTGCCATACACACCTTCTTTGATCTGGTATGTTGCCGTAACCACGGAACAGTCACGCATGGATGCGACCGGTGATTCTTCACCGATATATACCTGAATCCCATGTTCTTCCGGATCGGTCGCCTCGTCATTGACCCAGGCTTCCAGTCTCTGCTTTTCTTCGAACGTGGAAAGGAGATCTACCATCTTTTCCTTATCACTCAATTCCGGATATTTCAAAATGTTCGTCGCCCCGGAAGTATATACCTCCGACGTCTCTTCATCACTCAGCGCTTCTCCGATGCAGTCTAATATGCTCGAAGCAAGTTCACCGTATTCACCGGCTTTTTCTTTGATCTGCTGCATAATCGCCATATTGATCTCTGTGACGTCCAGTCCATTAAGTGCGGCATTGATTATAAAATTCAACTGAGCCAGAACATTGTCCTCAATCGGCGCTGCCAGATTAATAAATTTGTTGTTTACATGATTGTTATCCAAAACTACGATCACAAGGATCTGCGAATCGGATATCTGATTCAATTGTATGAATTTGATCTTCTTGTGTTCATAACGGGGTTGGGAAACCATCGTCGTGTAATTGGTATTATCCGCAAGCAGTTTCGCTACCTGCTGTAGAAGAAGATCGATCTTGTCTGCCTTTTCGATCAAAATCCCTTTCGCATCGTCCACTTCTTTTTCTTTGTTGCGAAGCACCGTATCTACGTAAAGCCGATACGCTTTGTCCGAAGGGATTCTTCCTGCTGACGTGTGAGGCTGTAAAATGTAACCCATCTCCTCGAGATCTGCCATCTCATTGCGGATCGTCGCAGAACTTAAATTCAAATCGGTAAACTTGGATACGGTTCGGGAGCCAACCGGTTCACCACTTTCCATATAGTTGTGAATAATGGCCTCCAAAATCTTTTGTTTTCTTTCATCCAGTTCCATATCATCACTCCCTTTTTGTCTTGTTAGCACTCATCAAGTACGAGTGCTAATCATTGACTAAGATAAAGATAACACCCTTGCAAGGGTTTGTCAAGGGTGTTTTTTAAAATTTTTTTCTTTTTTTGTTATAATCCCTATTTGAAATAAGACTGTGATTTCTCTCTTCGGTGCCGCTCGCGCTTAAAGAACACACGTAGCAGTATGCGAGGGCTGAAACACGCCCTCTGCATACTGACGGTGTTCTAAACACCTCATAAAGAAATCACAGTCTCATTTTAAATGAAACTACAATATAAAAAACAAAAATTATATAAAAACGTTTTAGTTGCGAGCCGTGGGAATCGCTAGAATAATTATTTATTAACCACTAGAAAACCGTTCTCTCTTTTTTATTATAGTAATATTATTGTGGGATTTTAAATGAGACTATACTTTCTCTCACAGGCGTTTAGAACACCGTCAGCGCGTAGAGGGCGTATCACAGCCCTCACGCACTGCTACGTGTGTTCTCCTAAGCGCAAGCGGCGCCGAAGAGAGAAAGTATAGTCTCGCATTATATCACCGGAAAATCCATCATCTTCAATATGATCATGATCGGGCTGTAACTTTGCAGCCACATGACGACGGAATTGGCTCTTGCTGCTTTTACGATCTGAACTGCCCAGGAGTATTCCTGCACGCCACCGAGAATAACAAGAATTGTCCACACGATCAAAAGTCCGGACACTGCCCCAAACACAAAACCAAGCAGACGATTTACTGTGCTTACGATCGGCAGATCATCCGCGATGCGGATCAGGCGGGCAATGATTCCAAACACAAGCATCCATACGACCAAAGCAATCCCATAACCAATCGCTTCTCTGACCGGCCACGATTTTGACAGCCGCGACACGACGGTTGGTGCGCTTGCTGCTGCTGCAATGATGGTAAGCAGATTTTTGACCATGGCAAATACGCTGAGCAGGAAACCTCGGTTGGATCCAATCAATGCGCTGATCAAAATAATCGCCAGCAAAACCCATTCTAAAATTTGTCCTATCATTCCTACTGACATTTTATCCCCCTTCTTGGTATCTCTCATACCAGTTGTTTTGTAACTATTCAGGACACCCCTCTCTCAGATTCGCATTTCGAACACTTCGTGTTCTTTCTCGCCTTTGACAAGGCTAAAAATGCTCATATGGGGAGGGGAGCCCTATTAGGATCTAAATGTATGGAAATCAAAGCCTCTTACGTGCAAGCACGACGATTTATTGATTTCCATACATTGATCCTGAATAGTTACGTTGTTTTTATAGAAACTTCCGGCATAAGAAAACATCAGGTTATGTCTTTTATCAGCCGGACAGTTTGACTATCCGTATCGTTGTTTCATCAAGGAAAAAGTATTGGTTTTCCCTCGTTGTCGGGAAAAAATAATCGTAATTCTTTCCAAAATCAAAGGAAAACTTCACCGTTCCATTCTTTCTTAATAAGAAACAATTTTGGTTTCCCGTAAACAAGATTTCATTTCTCGTCATTTCCACCTGAGAATACTGTATCGTCACCTTCTTGGTCATCTTTTCTTTGCCCTGCAGTGTATACAAATGAACGACCTGATCGTCGATATTTCCGGCAACTCCGGTAACGATCAAAATATTTTCATCGTCCACGGCGATACTCTTTATCTCTTCTTTCAATGTAACTTCCGCCTGAATCCCCGGTTTTTTCATATCTTTAAAAATCGTAAAACCGTCTTCCGTAAAGATTACAACGCGGTCGCTGTCCAAATATTTGATCTGGGAGATCATCTTCTGCTCAAAAGATTTTCCACCAACCAATGTATTCTGGTCCTGTCCTACTTCCGTAAAATTGTAGAAACAGACCTTATTTTCCATCGTTCCGTTGGCGGCGACCAGGTAGGAGATAACAATGCTCTCTCCATCGGGTGCCAGATCCAAATCCATCGCATATCCATCGTCCAGTACATTGCTTGGGATCTCCACCAAAAGCTGTTCTCCCGCACTAAACGGATCGTATATATTGATCACATCGCTGTCGTCATCATGGAGCAAAACTGCCACTTTTCCATCGGCAGACACTTTTGCACGACCGATTGGCAGTGTCGTCTCAATCTCTTTTCCGGGATTTGTCCCATCATATATAATACAGGTTTTGCTTCCAATATCTGCAACCACAACATAATCTTCGCAAATATCAACCTGCGGCTGCTGGATCTCGTATCCGCCATTCCAAAGAACATTTCCGGCTTTATCCAATGCCGAGATTCCGTCCCTGCTGTATTTCAACAACTTTCCATGATACGAAAGATATTCCACATTATTACTGTCCTCTCTCGTGATCTCACGTTCCACGTCATATCCCGAAAAAGTACGGTTCATATAATAATAAGAAATGATAACAATCGCTGTCAACGCTACGACCACAGCGGCTACAATGGACCCAAACAGCAGAATTTTTCTGCGCTTTCTTTCCTTTTCCACACTGTTCCTCATTTCTGTGTTAAAACACTTTCTGATAAAAAAAGTATATCATAAGAATTTACAGATTTCAATGAATTTATCGCAATCCATTTATAACAATTTGTTATATATCCTGCCAGGATACCGGTAAGCGTCCCACACATGCTTGCATGATGTGGGGCGGTTATCAGGGATCCGCCCCTTATGAGGATGCAGCGATTTACCTCGTAAATCTGCGAAATCCGAATAAGGAAAGAATTGCGAAAGTTGCGTCAGCAACGCAGCAATTCGCGGGCAGGCTGCCAGGATACCGATAAGCGTCCCGCACATGCTTGCATGATGTGGGGCGGTTTGACTACTGTATCCCTGCCGGCGACACATTGGCTGCCGGCGACTGCGTCGGAACCTCCGTGGTAACTGCCGGCGGGGTCACGACTCCATTGCCAATCGTTTCCATCGTCGTATCCGTATTTAGTTCCTTTTGAATCTCATTTTTTATTCCCGTAAGCTGGTCATTGAGTCGCGAGAGGTTGATCTTGTTATTCCATGCGGCAGCCGCAAATACAATGGCAAGCACTATAACAAGGCCCGCAAAACCGTATCCACGCCGTTCACCCACCTCTCGTTCTTTTTTCTTTTCTTCCTTTTCCTGAATCACACCGCGGATATTACGCAGGACGCGGTCATCCTCCTGCTCGACAATATGTACAAAACGGTTTGCCTCTTCCATCATGTAGCGGCGCATTTCCGGATTTTTCTCATAATATACATAATAGCCGGTCTGTGGCACCAGCATGCTGTTTTCATATTGATAGCACGTCTCCTGCCATTCCTGCGGCGGAGTGCAGATCAGAAGCTTGTCCCCATCGGAAAAATTTCTCCGGTGCAGCTCCAGCAGTTCTTCCTGTGCCTTTCCTTTTTCCGCTTTTGCGCCGGTATAAAACCAGCCGACGACATCCACGCCCGAAAAATTTTCTTTCATATCAGTGTAAATGTCGGTCCACATTTCGGAAGAAAAACTGTCTCCTTTCCGCTCGGCAAAGTCGTGGATCACAACCATCCCCGAGATCTGAAACAGTTTCTCATGCGAACGGAACATCCGGTGGCCCAAAAGCACACCTGCTGCCTCGCTTCCCTCTGCTTCTTTCACAAGTCTTTTTGCAAATGTAATTACATAATCTTCTACATAAATTTTACATCTTCCCTTTACATCCCCTATCTGCCTCACACTTTTTGGTGTTTTCCAATCCATGATAAAACCTCACTTTCCTTACATGTTACTTTGTAACTATTCAGGACACCCCTCTCACACATTCGCATTTCGAACACTTCGTGTTCTTTCCCGCCTTTGACAAGGCTAAAAATGCTCATATGTGGAGTGGGGAGCCCTATTAGGATCTAAATGTATGGAAACCAAAGCTTCTTACGTGCAAGCACGACGATTCTTTGATTTCCATACATTGATCCTGAATAGTTACATTAAGTTAATTATAAGGAATACACAGTTTCTTTTTTGTCACAAATTGTCATTTGGCAAAAAACCGTTCGTTCTTCTTCGACACATTGTTTTCTTTTTTTCATATTTCCTTTTTTATCCTGCACATTCTGCCGCATAGTTTCTTTGTGCTTGGTTCATACTTCTTAGTACCGGCAGAATCGAGAGAGTATTCTGTTGTATGGAAAGGAGAAATTGGATTGACTCATTATTTTAATCCCGGCGATCCGCTCGCCCTTCGTCATTTTACAAAAACCCTGTCCTCGCTTTTGGAAAAAGAAGACCTGACGAACCGTGATATTGTGATCCTGTGCATCGGATCTGACCGCGCTACCGGAGATTCCCTTGGTCCTATGGTAGGACATCAGCTCGCGCGTATACAAAAAAACTTCCATCTTTATGGCACATTGAAAAATCCGGTACATGCCAAAAATCTGGAAGATGCTTTAACATTTATTGAATTAAATCATAAAAACCCTTTTATTATCGCTATCGATGCCTCCCTCGGTGTCGCCGAACACATCGGCTATATCACGTTAGGGGAGGGCTCCCTTGCGCCCGGCGTCGGTGTCGCAAAAAAACTGCCTGCCGTCGGCGATCTGTGTATCACCGGCATCGTCAATCTCTCGGGCTTTGGAGGGCAGATGCTGCTCCAGACCACAAGGCTTAGTCTGGTCTTAGAGCTTGCCTCCTTTATCGTAAGCGGCCTCCGCCGCTGTCTCTGCACACCGGGGATATCACAATTCCGTTCTTCCCTGCAGCGCACGAAATAACGTAACTTCATCGATATACTCGAGGTCTCCGCCGACGGGAACACCGCTTGCGATACGCGTCACCTTGATGCCGACCGGCTTTAACAGCTTGCTGATATACATCGCGGTGGCTTCCCCTTCCAGGGAAGAATTGGTCGCAATGATCACTTCCTCAACGTCCTCTGTCTGAAGCCGCTGCATCAGCTCTTTCAGCCGGATGTCTGCCGGCGTAATGCCAAGGCTCGGATTGATCGCGCCCTGCAGCACATGGTATAATCCATTATACTGTCCCGTTTTTTCATAAGCTGCCAGATCTCTTGTATCCTCCACAACCATGATCGTCTTCTGATCACGCTTCGGATCCGAACAGATCGGGCAGATTTCCTGATCCGTTAAAGTAAAACATTTTTTGCAGTAGCGCACATTTTTCTTTGCTGCTGTAATCGCTCCCGCCAGATTTTCCACGCGTTCCTGTGGCATATTCAGGATATGAAATGCGAGTCTCTGTGCCGACTTCGCACCGATGCTCGGCAATGCCGCCAGTTCCTCGATCAGATGGTTGATGGAATCCGAATACGTATTCATTAAAACGGAAATCCTCCGCCAAGATTTAATCCACCGGTCAATGCTTCCATCACTTTGGCACTATCGGCTTCCATCATGCGCAATGCCTCGTTGGTCGCTGCCACGATCAGATCCTCTAACATCTCGATGTCATCGGGATCCACTACTTCTTCTGACAATTTGACGGACAACACTTCTTTTTTTCCGGAAACTTTTACCGTAACGGCTCCGCCGCCTGCTGTCGCCTCAAATTCTTTTTCTTCCATTTCCTTCTGCTGCTCTTCCATCTGACGCTGCATTTTCTGCGCCTGCTTCATCAGATTGTTCATATTTCCAGGCATTCCTCCCTGAAATCCTCCACGTCTAGCCATTGTTTATACCTCTCTTTTCATTTTATTCTACTGTTTCTATGACAATGTCATTTCCATCAAACATTCCCCGAAGTTCAGGTAATGCGTCATACTCACGCTGACTTTCTACATATTTATACTCAATTGTCACCGTTTTGTCAAGTACCTCTGCCGCCGCATCGGCCACCGCTTTCTGATTGGCCTCCTGCGATGCAAAATACGAATAACCGGTTTCCTTCGCAAATGCAATGACAAGATTTCCATTGTCATTTACGGTAAGCGTCACCATATCCAGCATGGCTTTCGACACCGGATCCAATTGGTTCAGCACCTGCTGCCAGTTTCCGACAAGCTGCTTTACTTCCTTCGGTACAGCACTTGCCCGCAGTTTTGGTGCCGGTTTTTCCACTGCTTTCGGCGTTCCAGCCGGTGCTTCCGAAGCCTGCACGACCACGCCTTTTTCCAGCTGATGTTCCAGATTATGCACCCGGTTTACGAGCGAATCATAGTCTTTTTCCATCTCTGGTTTTCCAAGTTTTAACAGTGCAATTTCAAATAATACACGCTTTTGCGATGCGTATTTCATCTGATTTTCCACATCCGAAAGGACACGGATATAACGGAAGATCATCTCCGTTTCCAACAGTTTGCTCACTTCGATCAATGTCCGGCAGTTTTCCTCGGACATATCCACGATTTTTTCCGGATGCTCCGTCGTTTTCGCCATCAACAGATTACGCAGATACCAGATCAGTTCGTCGCAAAAACGGGTCAGATCTTTACCGGCAGCAATCACTTCATCGAGCATGGTGATCATGCCTGCCACATCGTCATTTGCTAAAATTTTCACAAAGTCTGCATAGACTTCCGTATCGACTGCGCCGAGCACTTTCAATACTTTTTCGTAAGTCAGTTTCTCGCCAAAATAAAAGGAAATACACTGTTCCAAAAGACTCAATCCGTCTCGCAGTGCGCCATCTGCCAGTTTGGCGATATACAAAAGGGCTTTTTCTTCTGCCTCAATTCCCTCTTTATCCAAAAGTTCTTTCAAACGGTCAGCGATCGTCTGCACCGAAATCCTCTTAAAATCATAACGCTGGCAGCGCGAAAGAATCGTCAGCGGGATCTTATGCACCTCTGTCGTCGCCAGAATAAAGATCAGATATGACGGGGGCTCTTCCAATGTTTTCAAAAGCGCATTGAATGCACTTGTCGTCAGCATATGCACCTCGTCGATAATATATACTTTATATTTTCCATTTGCCGGAGAATACTGGACTTCTTCAATGACTTGGCGGATGTCATCCACTTTATTGTTAGACGCGGCATCCATCTCGATCACGTTCATCGAAGATCCCTCTGCGATGGAACGGCACATGGCACACTCGCCGCAAGGTCCCTTTTCTCCCGGGTTTTCGCAATTTACTGCTTTGGCAAAGATTTTTGCCACGGTCGTTTTTCCGGTTCCGCGTGTCCCGCAAAAAAGATACGCATGACCGATATGATCGGATTTAATCTGATTTTTCAAGGTCGTGACGATGTGATCCTGTCCCTTGACATCTTCAAAATTATCCGGTCTGAATTTACGATATAATGCCTGATAAGACATAGTTTCCTCCGTTCTTCTCCTTAATCACCAAAGCAGATACCAAGACTTTTGGCCTCTTTGATAATAGAAGAATTTGGGTCTACCATTTTTAATTTGCCTGCCACTTCGGAAAGCGGAAGCGGCACAATCTCGTCTCCATGAAATCCGACCATATAACCAAATTTTCCCTCCAGCATGAGAGAAGCGGCTGCTGCCCCAAGACGGGTAGAGATCACGCGGTCATACGCACAGGGACTTCCGCCGCGCTGCGTGTGTCCGGGAACCGTAATACGGATTTCCTGACCGGTGCGCTCTTCAATCTCGGCTCCGATCTTATAGGAAACACTCGGATATGGATTATTTTTCAATTTCTGTTTATATTCTTTTTTCGTAAGTGCCGCATCTTCTTTTGAGATGGCACCTTCTGCTACCGCAAGAATGGAGAAACGTTTTCCTTCGTTCGTTCTTTTTTCAATCGCCGCAATGACCGAATCGATATCGTAAGGAATCTCCGGAAGCAAAATGACGTCTGCCCCACCGGCAATTCCGGCATGAAGTGTAAGCCATCCGACTTTATGCCCCATTACTTCGACGATAAATACACGTCCATGGGAGTATGCCGTCGTATGAATGCAGTCAATGCATTCTGTCGCAATATCTACGGCACTCTGGAAGCCAAATGTCATATCGGTTCCGTAAATATCATTGTCGATCGTCTTCGGAAGCCCCATAACATTCAATCCCTCTTCACTGAGAAGATTAGCCGTTTTCTGTGTTCCGTTTCCCCCAAGAATCACGAGACAGTCCAGTTTGAGATCACGATACGTTTTCTTCATCGCCTCAACCTTATCCAATCCATTGGCATCGGGTTTCCTCATATGCTTAAATGGCTGTCGGGAAGATCCAAGAATCGTTCCTCCCAATGTGAGAATCCCGGAAAAATCAGAAGGTTCCATTTTTCGGTAATTTCCGTAGATCAATCCTTTATAGCCTTCCAAAATTCCATATATCTCAATGTCTTTGTCCGCAGCATAAAGTGCTTTTGCCACGCCACGCATTGTCGCATTCAGTGCTTGGCAGTCGCCGCCGCTTGTCAAAAAGGCTACTCGTTTCATCACTAAATCATCCTCTCTTTGATACACATGATTTTTATTAACATCGTATACTATTTTTCTTCAAAACCTTTTCATTGTTTATAACATGAATTTTTTAATCAATTGCTGCATGGTCGAAACATTTTCCCGACTTTCCGAAACCATATCGCTGGCACGAACCGTTGCCCCGGCAAGTACATTCGTTTTATCAGCCACATCCGAAACTCCGGCCGCCGATTCACTTATTGCCTGACTGATCACTTCCAGAGATTGGACTATCTCATCCATCGCTTTTTGCAGTGTCTCCATACGGGCGTGAATATCTACCATATAATTCTCGAAAGTGGTCGCATCTTCGCTGTACATTTCTCCCAATTTGCCGAAATCTTTGTAATCCTTCATTACCGTATTTTCCAAAAATCCTGTAGATGTTCCAATACAAGTCTGCATGTTCTTTGTCGCCTCTTGCACTTCCTCTACCATTTTCTTAATATCATCTGCCGAAACCTGCGTCTGTCCGGCAAGATTTCCAATCTCAGATGCCACTACTGCAAATCCTTTCCCTGCTTCTCCGGCTCTCGCCGCCTCAATGGAAGCATTCAGTGCCAAAAGATTGGTCTGCTCTGAAAACTCACTAATTGTCTGCACCAGCTCATTGATTTTGGAAACTGCCGCCGCCTGCTGCAGGGACGAATCCGATTTTTCTTTCAAATCCACATAAATTTCCATAGTACGTTCGTTTGCTTCTCTGGTATGCTCTTTCAAATTTTTTGCGCGTTCTTTAATCTCTTTGGATATTTCACTTCCTTGAACGGATGCCTGATTGATATCCTGCACATTTCCATTTACATTATCCACATTTTTCAAGATTGCTTCCATGGTAGAGGCTGATTCCTGCATTCCGGCAGACATCTGTTCCATCGTAGCCGAATTATCCTGACAAAGTTCATTGGTTTCTTCCATCGTCTTCTCCAAGATGCCAATGCCATCATTTACAACAGTACATGAATTTTCAATCTGTCCGGCCATATTTCCGAGTTCTCCACTCATAACAGCCACTTCCTGAGCCATAACACCAATTTCATCTTTCCGCTTGGACAACAGTGCAACGCGCTCGTCCTTTTGGAGATTTAATTGTGCAATTTTAGCAATAACCGACGTAATCTGCTTCATCGGTTTTGCTATCGTTCCACTTATGAACCAGCTGCAAATACTTGTCAGAATAAACGCCGCTATCAGATACAATATCATTGTTTTAAGAAGAGCTTTTGAATTCGCCTCAATATCTGCCACCGGGGCCGTCAATATATACTTCATGCCATTTTGAAGGGTCTGGTACGCCATCTTTTTCTCTTCGCCCTGATAATGATAACCAAGAACGGTATTCTCTTTCTCTGCATCCGCGACAATCGCGCCTACTTCTGCTGCTTTCTCTTCCAGTTTATCACCCAGCTGAAATTGTTTGTGCTGTACAAAACCACCCTCGGAATCCACAAGACAAGAATACCCATTCTCATAAATCGTCGCTTCTTCAACCTTCTTTTGAATTGTATCCAAACTGATATCCATACCAATAATTCCTACCGACACATCATCAATATAAATCGGTATTACATAAGAAATCATTGTAACATTGATATTCTCATTAAGATACGGATTCATCCATGTTGGTTTTTTATTTTCTACCGGAATATAATACCATCCCACATGTTCCAAATCATTTTTGTCATATGTACTAAAATCCGTCGGCTCTACACTTTCAAAGCCATCATCTGTAGAATTTCGTGTCAGAAAAACCCCGGATGTCGGCAGCGTAAAATCCGGATTATATCTTGCATACGCTGTCAATGCTCCGTCTGTATTCTCTGCAAAATGCAGCACCGTATTTTCAATCTTTTTTGTATAATTTTCTACATATTTCGAACTGGTCTTAAATGAATCAAAATCATCCAGCTCACTTACAGCGATTTCTGTCAATGTCGCTACCGATTGCTGTATTCCCGATAAGATGCTGTCCAATTTTGCCTTTGTCTCCTCCGACTTGGCAAGCATCAATGTTTCCGAATCCTCCGTCGCCATATGTCCCGAATAATAATAACTTAAGCCACCCAGACTAAGTCCCATAATCAACGCACATATCGCTGCAATTGCTACAATCTTTTTTCTTATTGTTTTCACTAAAATCAACCCCTCGTAAATTACAAATTTAATCTTGAATCAAAACAGTTTCTTGTATAAAACTGTTGAATCAAGGATACCATTTTTCCACTTTTTTTTCAATATTTTTTAGGTTTTTTATTATTTTTTATACAGATTGCTTTTGCTTCTCGCAAACCACCCGGTCTCTGCCGCCCTCTTTTCCGGCATAAAGAGCACAGTCCGCACATTTTACCATGGATTCAATGCTCTTTTCGCTGTCTCCTGCCGCCACTCCGATGGTCATGGTGACATGGAAACATTCATTTTGATAGCGCAATTCCGTCCGATGAAGTTTTTCCCGGATCTCTTCTGCAAATTTTACAGATTCTTCCAGTGTGAAGCGTTTAAATATGATCAAAAATTCTTCACCGCCCCAGCGCGACACATAGCCTTGCCGGCCTACCTGTGTCTGCAAAAGTTCCGACACCTTGCGAAGTACCATATCGCCACAGTCGTGTCCATAACAGTCATTAAACTTTTTGAAAAAATCAATGTCTGCAATAGCGATGGAAAATGGCTCTCCGGTATCCCTTGCCTCCTCTTTTACCTGTTTCATCCATATTTCACCATAATGACGGTTATACAGCCCCGTCAGCGAATCTCTCTGTACCAGATCGCGAAGCGAATGCTGCATACGAACCGCCGTCCCCGCCATCTGACCGATCTCGTCTTTTCTCTTTGTCAGCGATTCGCTGAGTTCTACCGTAAAATCACCCTCTTCCACATTTCCAAGAAACCTCTGCAGCTGCCGGAATGCCCGATTGAGATGATCCGCATAATTCCAGATAACAAAAATTAAAATGATCATCGATAAAAGCACCAGCAATAAGATTGGCAAAATGCTCTTCCATACGATGCTATTTACATAATCCGAGGCTTTTCCGGCAAATACCATGCCTACACACTGGTCATTTTCATCAAAAAGCGGACAATAATACGAAAAATAGTTTTCGTTTCCGATTGTTGATTTCGTATAAAAATGAGCCTTTTGGCCATCATAAACTTCCTTTTTTATCACGCTGTTGATTCGTGTCCCTACAATGGGCTCTCCATTTTCATCTTTAATCGTCGTTATGACGCGAAGATCTTTGTAAAATATTGTAATATCCGTCCTGGAACATTCTTTATAATGTTCGAAAAACTTCAACGCTCCCTCTACCTTTTTTCCGCCTTTGTACAATGTTTTTGAAGCACTGTCATAGGCATAGTCGCCAGGGTAAGTCTCCTCATACAGATACATTGTCATCTGCGCCACATTTTCAAGACCGGACTCCACTTCCTGGTATACTGAACTCTCTATCTGGCGGACACTGCAAATAATAATACATATTCCAAATATCAATACCGGGAGCAATGTCGCCCGCAGCATTGACGCCCGTAATTTTGATCTTTTTTTCATAAGCACCTCACATTTCTTGCATACGCTTTTTGCCGCTCATTATTCTAATTCTAGTATACTCATTTTTTCCACTTATTGCAAGTAAAAAGAGAGGAATCCTTTATCCGGAATTCCCCTCTTTAATTCTCATTCTAATAAAATTTTATTATTTGCTTTTGATGTACTCGTCGATTGCCTTAGCAGCTTCTTTTCCTGCTCCCATGGCAAGGATTACGGTAGCTGCGCCTGTTACGGCATCTCCACCGGCGTACACACCTTCACGTGTCGTCTCACCTTTTTCGTCTTTGGTGATCAGGCATCCGCGGTTGTTTGCATCCAGACCAGGTGTCGTAGAACGGATCAATGGGTTTGGACTTGTACCGATTGACATGATTACAGAATCTACGTCGAGGACAAATTCGCTTCCCTCTTTTACGATTGGACGACGGCGGCCGCTTTCATCCGGTTCACCGAGTTCCATCTCAACGCATTTCATACCGGATACCAAACCATCCTCGTCACCAAGGATCTCTACCGGATTATGGAGCGTCTTGAAGATGATTCCCTCTTCTTCCGCATGCTCTACTTCTTCTTTTCTTGCAGGAAGTTCTTCCATACCACGGCGGTATACGATGTAAACTTCTTCTGCACCAAGACGTTTTGCACTTCTTGCAGCATCCATCGCTACGTTACCACCACCAACGACAGCAACTTTCTTTGCGTGCTGAATCGGGGTCTTGCTTCCTTCTTTATAAGCCTTCATCAGGTTAATACGTGTCAGGAATTCGTTTGCGGAGTAAACACCCTTCAAACTTTCTCCCGGAATGTTCATGAATCTTGGAAGTCCGGCTCCGGAACCTACATAAACGGCTTCGTTGCCCATCTCAAACAATTCATCGATTGTGAGGACTTTTCCGATTACCATGTTTGTCTCTACGTCAACACCGATGGCTTTCAGGTTGTCGATCTCTTTCTGTACGATTGCTTTCGGAAGACGGAATTCCGGAATACCATAAACAAGTACACCGCCGGCAAGATGAAGTGCTTCGTAAATCGTTACTTTGTAACCCATCTTAGCAAGATCTCCGGCTACGGTAAGTCCACTCGGGCCGGCTCCGATCACAGCCACTTTATGACCATTCTGCTCCGGCATTTCCGGTGTATCTGTGCAATGTTCTCTGTGGTAATCTGCCACAAAACGCTCCAAACGTCCGATACCAACTGCTTCACCTTTGATACCACGGACACATTTTCCCTCACACTGGTTTTCCTGTGGGCACACACGTCCGCATACCGCAGGAAGAGAAGTGGATTTGGACAGAATTTCAAATGCGCCGTCCATGTCTTCATTTGCTACGCGCTCAATAAATGCCGGAATGTCAATCTGTACCGGGCATGCGCTCTGGCAAGGTTTTTTCGGACAGTTGAGACATCTTCTTGCCTCGTTTACTGCCATATCATACGTGTAGCCAAGTGCTACTTCATCAAAGTTTTTATTACGAACGTCCGGGTCCTGTACAGGCATCGGGCATTTTTTCATATCCATATTACGTTCAGCCATTTACTTTGCCTCCTTTTTTAATAAGTTGCAAGCTGCTTCGCGGGCATGTGTCTCAAATTCCTTGTACATCGTTCCGCGGTGCATTGCCTCATCAAAATCAACCTGATGTCCGTCAAAATCCGGCCCATCTACGCAGGCAAATTTTGTCTCTCCGCCGACAGTCAGACGGCATCCGCCGCACATTCCCGTACCGTCGATCATAATCGGGTTCATGCTGACCATCGTCTTAATGTCATATTTTTTCGTAGTCAGGCAGACAAATTTCATCATGATCAATGGTCCGATCGCAATTACTTCGTCGTACTGGTTGCCTTCCTGAATCAATTTTTCAAGTGCGTCTGTTACAAGCCCTTTTTCTCCGTAACTTCCGTCATCTGTCATCATAACATATTTATCACTGGCACCCTTGAACTCATCCTCAAGAATAACCAGATCTTTATTACGAAATCCCACGATAGAATGAACTTCTGCGCCCATTTCGTGTAATTTTTTAGCAACCGGATATGCGATTGCACAACCAACTCCACCACCTACTACGGCTACTTTTTTCAGTCCTTCGGTATGTGTCGGCACGCCAAGTGGTCCAACAAAGTCATGAATGTATTCCCCTTCATTCAATGTATCAAGTTCCATCGTAGAACCACCGACGATCTGATAAATAATAGTAATCGTTCCGGCCTCACGGTCAAAATCAGAAATCGTCAAAGGAATTCTTTCGCTGTCCTCTTTCGCACGAAAGATAATAAACTGTCCCGGCTCCGCTTTTTTCGCGATCAAGGGAGCTTCTACTACCATTTTGGTTACAGTAGGGTTCAGGGACTTCTTTTCCACAATTTTAAACATAAAAAGTGCCTCCTGTTTATTTTTTTGATAAAAATAGTCAAATTTCTTTCTATCATACCACATTTTACGATGTAAATCAAGGTTTGTGTCCGTTTTTAATTTGGCTTTATTTCGTAATTACTTGAAATCCCATAATTACAATTCCCAAAATCACAAGCACAAGACCCGTCGCGCGGTTCAATGTCTTTGGTTCCGCTTTATTGGCAAATTTTGCGGCGATCCGCGCCCAGAGCAGTGTAAAGATCACACAGAGCACAAACACCGGCATATCCGGCTTTCCACCGATCCAAAAATGCGAAACCGCACCGGTCAATGCCGTAAATGTCATAATAAATACGCTTGTTCCAACGGCTGTTTTTAACTCATACCCAAGAACACTTGTCAAGATTAAAAGCATCATCATACCGCCGCCGGCACCGACGAAGCCACAGATAAATCCAATAACCACGCCACAAATAACGGACTGTACCGCCCGTTTTCCGGCAGATACGCTCTCCATCGCTTCTTTTGTCGTCATGACCGGACGCACGATAAATTTGATCCCGAGCAAAAATGTCATAAAGACCGAAAAGCCGCCCATTGTCGCCGATGGCAGCAGGCTTGCCACATAACTTCCCACAACGGTAAATGTCAGAACGCTTCCCATCATAATAAGTCCGTTTCTGACATCTAGATTTTTATTTTTATGATAGGTATACGCGGAAACGGCACTTGCCAATACATCCGACGACAACGCGATTCCAACCGCCATGTAGGGATCCATGTTCAAAAAGGTAATGAGCATTGGACTGACGACTGCTGCCGCACTCATTCCGGCAAATCCGGTGCCAAGTCCGGCTCCCATGCCGGCAAAGAAGGTAACAAGTAGTATCCATAATAACTGCATTTATTTTTCCTCCTTTAAGATCTCGTCCAAATTTTTATCCATCTGTTTTACTGCTTCAAAAAAGGCTTCCCGCGTCTCTTCTGTCATGCTGCAAAAAAGACTTTCGGAAAATCTATCCTGAAGTTTGTGTCCCCGGTCAATGATTGTTTCCGATTTTTTTGTACAATACAATTCCATCTTCCGCCGATCCCCTTTTACCGGTTTCCGCACAAGATAGCCTTCCTGCACAAGGCGGTCCACATTGACCGAGACCAGATTGGCTTTAATATGCCGGATCTCCACGATATCTCGTGCTGTCTTATGATCCGGATTGTTTGCAAGAAACATCAAAATATCAAATGCAGTCTGCGTCACCCCAAGCTCCCGGCACAACGGTTTGCAGATCACATTGTACGCAAGCGCGGTTTTCCGCGCAAATTCAAGACTAAATATCATAAAGGCTCCTTTCGTTCACTTTTGAATAGTTCATTTTTGAACTATCATAGCAAAAAAGAGCCTTAATGTCAAATCTATTTATATAAGGGAAATGATCTAATATAGACGCTCATAGATGGCACGCACCTCATCCCGGTCAAGTTCGGTATAATTGTTTGCCATCAGACGTCCCTGGCTGGTCATTACATTTTCTGTAAAATCCTCCAGTTCTTCTTGGGACACCCCATACTCGTGCAGTGCCTTTTTCGGGCAGAGATGATTTAACAGGGTTTCGAGTTCATCATACACGGCGCTCTTGTCGCAGGCAAGAATTTCCGCAAGCATTGCATTAAACTGCTGAATCCGTCCTTCCGGCGCCAGCCGGAGATAGGTCTTTAAAACTTCCGTGAAAATGGCGTAATTCGACTCGCCATGCGGCACATGATACCTTGCCCCCAGCGGATAACTCATTGCATGGACAGCGGCACAGCCCGCATTACCAAATGCAATACCGGCAAATGTACTTGCCAGCTGAAATTCCTTCAGATCCACCATACGCGCCTCTTCTCCCTCTGCCGCAATCCTCTTGTAACCCCCTAAAATCATATGAATCGCCTTCGTCGAATACATTCGCGTAAATGCATTGGCTTTGGGCGAAAGATACGACTCCACGGCATGGATCAGCGCATCGATCGAACTTGTAGCAAAGAAGCGGAACGGCAGTCCCTGCAGCAGTTCCGGGATCAGCACCGCCGCGTCGGCAAACAATGCCGGCTCTGCCAGTCCCAGTTTGGTATGGCGGCTTTTTAATTCCAATATGGAAATATTTGTCACTTCACTTCCCGTACCGCACGTCGTCGGCAGGATAAAAAGTTCTTTTCCTTTTTTTGCCGGAATCTTATGGTCGTAGAGGTCAAGCACCGGCGATACTTTTTCCAGCGCAAATAATTTTGACACATCGATGATCGTACCGCCCCCGATAGCAAACACGCGGCGGTAATAACAGTTTTTAATGTCTGCGTAAATGGCTTCTACCATCTCGTCACTCGGTTCGCCGGTTCCGTATTTTTCTACATAAACAACGGTCGCACCGCTTACATATTGGGAAAAATATGGTTCAAAGATATATTCATTTGATAAGATCAGATCACCTTTTCCAATTTTGTATTCGTCACAAAATTCCTTACAGGTATCGCACATAAAAATTTCCGGTTTTACTGCAAATTGTTTCATTGGGATTCCTCATTTCTACACATTTTGTCGCGCATTGTTACATATTTTCTTTGATTGCTTCTTCTAATATATCAAGTCCTGCCTGTAACTGTTCGTCGGTGATAACAAGCGGTGCCAGGAAACGCAGAACATTGCCGTAAATTCCTGCATTTTCTATAATAAGCCCCTTTTGTGCTGCCGACTGAATGACCTTGCTTGTCAGTTCTGCTGCCGGTTCTTTACTTTCAGCATCTTTTACCAGTTCCAGTCCGATCATGGCACCCATTCCACGCACGTCGCCAATCACCGGATATTTTTCTTTCCACGATTCATACGTCTCCATCACTTTTTTGCCAATTTCGCAGGCGCGGTCAGCCAGTTTTTCGCGTTCCATAATTTCAATGGTTTTCAGGGAGGCGGCACAGGCAAGTGGATTTCCACAATACGTTCCACCGATGATTCCCGGCGTCACTTTTTCCATAATTTCTTCTCTGGCAATGACCGCACTCAGCGGAAGGCCTGCCGCAATAGACTTCGCAGTTGCCAAAATGTCCGGCGCACATCCTGCTTCTTTCCAATATTCAGAAGCAAACATTTTACCGGTACGGCAGAATCCCGACTGCACTTCGTCTGCCACCAGACAGATTCCATATTTATCACAGATCTGGCGCACGGCTTTGACCCATTCAATTGGTGCCGGGATAAATCCTCCCTCGCCCTGCAGAGGCTCTACAACCATCGCAGCCACCGTCTCCGGCTGTGCACATTCCTCAAACACTTTCCCGATGCTTTTTACATAATATTCCAGTCTCTTATTCTCCGGCATTCCTTCCGGCGCACGATAATAATACGGAAATTCTGCGCGGTAAACGCCATCCGGAAATGGTCCCATGCCGACTGCATAGGCTTTTTTTGAAGTCATTGTCATGGTCATCAGGGTTCTTCCGTGAAATGCCCCGGAAAATACAATGATGTTCGGTCTGCCCGTATATGATTTTGCAATCTTTACCGCATTTTCATCTGCTTCCGCCCCGCTGTTGGCAAAGAACGTTCTTTTTTTGTCACCTTTTACCGGCACGATCTGATTTAATTTTTCTGCCAGTGCCACATATCCCTCATGTGTCACGATATTAAACATGCCATGAAAATATTTTTCGGACTGTGCTTTGACCGCCTCAATGATCTCCGGCTGGCTGTAGCCGACATTCAATACGCCGACACCTCCTACCCAGTCAAGGAAAATATTTCCATCCAAATCCTCAACCATTGCTCCCTCTCCCCGTTCAATCGCTACCGGGTAAACACATTTTACAGCCGTCGCCGTCGCCGCTGCACGCCGGTCGATCAACGCTTTGGACTTCGGTCCCGGTACTGTCTCCGTTACAATTTTCGGTAATGCCTGTCTTAATTCCATAATAAATTCCTCCGTTCTGTGAGTGGTTTTGTTTGTTGTTTCAGATACTAGCACAATTTTTTTACATACACAACGTTTCCCGGCCTAAATTTTTATTTGCTTTTTGTGCTGAATGACAAAAATTTTATTGATTTTCATTTTTTACTCTGTTACACTAAAGAAAACGAGAATGGAAAGGAGTTTGTATCATGTCATATTCACTGCATTATTTTATCCGAAAAACTTCCACGCGCTATCAGCTGACACAGCTTGCCGGAAACGCAGGGCTTCACGCTGATATTTCGTGGGTTTACCTAATGGAAGATATTGAAAATACGGACTTTCTGCGTGGTGGCGAACTTGTCATCACAACCGGCATGTCGATCCACTCGGAGCAGACTCTCCTCGCCTTTGCTGCGTCATTAAAAAGAAAACAGGCCTGCGGACTCCTGCTCAATGTCGGACATTATATCACGAAAATCCCTCTGTCGCTCATCTCCTACTGTGACGAAAATTCCCTGCCGCTTTTTACGATGCCGTGGAAAATTCACATTGCCGACCTTATGGAGCAGTATTGCAATGAGATTACGATCCAGCGAAATATCCGCTCACAGATTGAGAGTGCTTTTGAGAAACTGCTTTTTTCATCTCCCGCAGACGAAAGTGCACTTGCCCTCCTTGCCCGCTACGGCTGTCAGACCGGCGACACCTATCATATCACGGCAAGCCGCGACCCCATCCCATCCGCCACGCATTCTCTCCCCATGAATGATCTGTATTACGGCATCTTTTTTCCAGGCGAGTTTTCGGACACCCCCCATCCTTTTTCCTACGGGATTACTGTCTGCAACGACCTTTGCTCGCTGTATACTGCACACCGTCAGGCATACGAAGCCTATTTAGTCAGCCGGATCAAAAATCAGCCGGTCGTTTCTTATGAAGAAATTGGTCTTTACCGCACTGTATTTTCCATTCCCGACACCTCTTCCCTAATTGCCCTGTCTATGCCGCTTTTGCGCCCGCTCCTAAGTTATGACAAAAAGCACCACACGGATTATTTTTCCCTGCTCCGCCTCTACCTCGAACACGGGAAAAGTGTACAGGCAGCCGCCAAAGTGGTCTATACTCATCGAAACACCGTAAATTACCGCATTGGAAAGATCAAAGAACTGCTTGCCGCCGACTTTGACTCTCTGACACAATGCTGCGAATACGAACTTGCGTTTCACATCTATGATGTACTTTCGGTCACTGCGCCGGAAGTATGGGAAAACCTGAGTTGAGGCCAACTGCATCTTGACAAACCTTCTAATAAAGTATACATTATTAACAGGGTTACCCCTAGTGAAAACCATTTCAGAAAGTGAGGAATAGAAAATGAGTGAATGTACTCATGATTGCTCTTCCTGCAGTTCAAACTGCTCCGAAGCACAACCACAATCATTGATAGCAAGCCCACATAAGGGCAGTTCAATAAAAAAAGTTATTGGCGTCGTCAGCGGAAAAGGCGGAGTCGGAAAATCCATGGTAACTGATCTTCTCGCTGTGGCGTTTAGCCGCAAGGGATATCATTGTGCCATTATGGATGCCGACATCACGGGGCCTTCGATACCAAAAGCATTTGGTCTGACGCAAAAAGCAGAGGGAACTCAGGATACCATTTATCCGGTTAAAACAAAGACCGGTATCGACGTTATGTCGATCAATCTTCTTTTGGAAAATGAAACCGATCCTGTCATCTGGCGCGGCCCGGTCATCGCCGGCGCTGTGAAACAGTTCTGGACGGACGTTCTGTGGGAAGATGTCGATTATATGTTTGTCGATATGCCACCTGGAACCGGTGACGTACCGCTTACCGTATTCCAGTCACTGCCGCTTGATGGCATTGTCGTCGTTACGACACCGCAGGATCTGGTATCCATGATCGTGGGAAAAGCCGTCAAAATGGCGGAAATGATGGACGTTCCTGTACTTGGTATCGTAGAAAATATGAGCTATGTAGAATGTCCGGACTGCGGAAAGAAAATTTCCATCTTTGGCGAAAGCCACGTAAAAGAAGTTGCTGACAAATACGATCTTCTCGTACTCAGCCAGCTTCCGATCAATCCTTCACTTACGGCAGCAGTCGATGCCGGAAAGGTAGAAGATTTGGAATTTTCTTACATGGATGATGCTGTTAAGATCATCGAAAACACAGAACAGAAAGCGTGAGCCTAACAATGGAAACCTGTTATATATTCGGTGCAGGGGATTTTACTCCCTGCACCATTGATTTAACTTCAAAAGATTTGGTAATTGCGGCAGACGGAGGATATGACTATCTCATCCGTCTTGGTTTACGCGCCGATGTCGTATTGGGCGACTTTGACTCTGTCACTTCCCCGGATTTATGGGACGATGCAATCTGCGAAAAATTGACCTATCCGCCGGAAAAAGACGATACCGACATGATGCTCGCCATCAAACTCGGTCTTTCCCGCGGCTACCGCGAATTTGCCATTTATGGCGGCCTTGGCGGCAGACTCGACCACACCATTGCCAATATCCAGTCCCTTACCTATCTCGCAGGCGAAGGTGCTGCCGGTATTTTATACGGCGATTCTTATGCACTTACCGTCATCAAAGACAGTAGTTTTACCGTTCCAAAAGATGCCACCGGCATGGTGTCCGTATTTTCCCTCAGCGATTCCAGCGAAAATGTATCGATCAAGGGGTTGAAATACGAAGTGGATGGAGTTACACTAACCAATGCATTTCCACTCGGAGTAAGTAACGAAACAACTGCCAAAAAGGGCATTATCAGTGTGGGATCCGGTACTTTGTTGATCTTATGGCATCCGTAAGACACTAATGCCGGATTCCCCTTTTCCCCTTTCATGACAATTTTCTTCCTTTTCATGGATGTATTTCCCATATTTCGACAAATTATGATAAACTATCTTTAGAGACTTAGTCATTTTTGTGTATGACAACGTGGGAAACTCACAGTCTGATAAGCACGCCGCTTACCGGGCTTGTGCTGCAAAAAGGCAGTTGTCCGTATTTCAGACAACTGCCTTTCCATTTTGTCAAAGATAATTTGTTATCTTTATCGTACGTTCAAAGTTACTTTCGTACTTGCTTTTCCAACCTTGATCTTTACGATTCGTTTTCCTTTTTTCAATGCTTTCACTTTGATCGTAATTTTTCCGGCTTTTTTCGTGATCTTCTTTACTTTAATCTTCTTTCCGGATACTTTTACAGCATCGGTTGTTACTTTTTTCGGATTCTTTGCGGTAACCTTAATGACAATTTTTACCGTTTTTCCTTTTTTCGCATTGATTTTTTTCTTTGCTGCCACAATTTTCTTTGCCGGGTTTTTCTTTACTGCCGGCGTTTCGCTCAGAACGATGACACTTGGGTTTGCATCCGGTGTCGCACTTGGAGCTGCGCTTGGGCTGACACTTGGTGCCGCGCTTGGATTGGTACTTGGAGCCGCACTAGGACTTGCACTTGGTGTCGCCGACGGCGTTGCACTCGGATCCGGCTGTGGTCTTTCCTCTTCAAATGGTTCGGATGGCACTTTCGCCTCTGGAACTGTCTTTACGCGATACACGGTCTCTCCGGCATTTTCTGCTGCGTACACAAAAGAAGTAATACCACGCAGAATCTGCTCCGGTGAGTAGTTCATAACACTGGCTGACAGTTTTTCCTGATCCAGATCAACAAATTCCAAAATGGCATCCGCAAGTGTATGACCATTTTTCACAAAATCCACATTTTCTGTTTCAATCATTGGATGAATTCCAAATTCTCCCAGCATTGTCAACGTCTGTGCCGTTGTCCAAGCATTGTTTGCATCATAGGAATTTCCAAGATATCCTTGAGTATCCTGCATTTTTCCTGCAAAACGAATGACTTTCTGACAAGCCTTTTCTACCGATGCGCTCTCTGTATACGGAGCCAATGGCTGAACCGCCATAACGGCATCATCAATCGAATCCCATTTAATGGATCCAGCGATCGTTTCGTCTACATTTCCTGCGATTTTTGCCACAAGTCCCTCTCTTGTGCAGTAATTTTCGCCTTCCGGCAATGTATAATTTCCGGAATCAAATGCAAAAAGCATCATTTGTTCTGCGTTATAGCTATTATCTGCCTCATAAAGCTTTTTCGAAGCCATCTTCTCAATCAAATCATAGCCGCCTGTCGTACGGGCATCCATACCAAGTGCAGTCATTGCAAGAACTACATAGGCATAATTCTGCTCCGGTACTTTTTTCGAAGAGAAAGTCTCTTCCGTTATGTTAGTCTTTGTAACTGCATCGTAAGTAGTTCCTTCCGTTGCAAGTTCTTTCAGCTGGCGTGTCAATTTGTACTTCACTTTTCCGTAAAATTCCGGCGCTTCAAATCCCGCACGGGCAAGTGAAAATACCGCATACAATTCGTTGACACTTCCCAATCCGGGGATATGACCATCTGCAAAATATGAATTGTAAATTTCTTTTGCAGCAATTCCCTGCGCTTTTTTCATAGAAGCTTCCGCAGATTCAATAGCCGGTGTTTCCGGATTTAAAGAGATATCATCAGCAAATACCGACGCTTCTGTAGACAGATCATCATAAGTGTAGATCAAGCTGATCTGGTCACCTTCCTGAAGTACATAGGAACCCATTCCTACATTGCTGTACTGTCCATTGACATAGAAACTCCAGTAATACCAATTTTTTCCTGCTTGTTCTGTTCCCATCCCATTGATGGATTCCAGATAAGGACCATATCCCGTATCTTGAATATCATAGTTGTCTTTGTAATCAGAAGCGTCCAATACCGCTTTTACTGCTGCAGCGGCATTTGTTCCTTTATCAACCTGAACCGGGGTTTTATAGATTGCCACGGTCTTTGTTCCATCGAGACTCTTTCCCTGTGCTGCTACATATACAACAATCTTTTCTGTCTTAGTTTCACTTGCATACGCTGTCAATGCCGGCTCATTCCATGTAAAAATGGATGAAAATACAAGTGCAATGACAAGACATATGCTCCACACTTTTTTTCTCTGTTTCATGAGAATCCTCCTTGCTAATATATTTTTTCCATAGCTTACTATAACACTATCTTGAAAAAAAGTAAACAAAAAGGCAATTATATTTCTCTTGTACTTTTATAAAAAAACGAGTATAATATAGATGTGTAAGATTTTTACACAATTGATAAGGGGGTAAATTTTATGGAGGAGGAACTGTTATTTTTTGATGAGTTAACAAAAATATATAATCGAAAAGGATTTTTTACGTATACAGCTTTGCTGTTAGAAGAACATCCGGAGATAGACTTTTGCTTAATTTATTGGAATATTCAACAATTTAAAGTATTAAATAACCTATTTGGACTGCAGACAGGAGATCAAATTTTAATTCATATTGCAGATATTTTGCATAATGAATTGTCCGATCAGATTGCTACCTATGGGCGGCTTGAAGCGGACAATTTTATTTGTTGTGTTCCCAAACAGGTGATGGATGCGGGGTATTGGAAAGATTTGCTTGATATTTCATTTTCCATTTCCGGTTCTACGTATCATTTTTATTCTTGCTGCGGATTATATCAGATTGAGGACCGCACTCTTCCAATCAACAAAATGGTTGATATGGCACGTCTTGCCATGAACAGTATAAAAAACAATTACATGAAGCCTTATGCATGGTATGACGGTTCCATGTTGGATACCATGATTGAAGAGCAGCGCCTTGTCAGCGATTTCCGTACAGCGATCGTGCAAAAACAATTTACCGTATATTTCCAGCCAATCTGTCGCGCGGATGACGGACTGGTTGTTTCTGCAGAAGCATTGGTACGTTGGATCCATCCAGTCCGTGGCATGATTTCACCGGGAAGTTTTATCCCACTTTTTGAAAAAAATGGTCTGATTCACATTTTGGACCGTTTTGTTTGGAACGAAACTTGTGAAATGCTGAAATCACGTATTGAAGCCGGAAAGCATATTGTTCCGGTATCCATCAATGTATCGCGTGTAGAATTTTACAATCCGGAACTTGCGGATGAAATCAAAGAAATCGTAGACAGCCATGATCTGCCGACAGATCTGATCAAGATTGAGATTACCGAGACAGCATACGCAGATAACCCGGCACAGGTACAGCAGGCAGTAAAACGTCTCCACGACTATGGTTTTCTTGTTTTAATGGATGATTTTGGAAGTGGCTATTCTTCACTCAACATTTTAAAAAATCTTCCAATTGACATTTTGAAGATTGATATGCAGTTTATGGATAATCTGGATGACAACGAAAAGGCTTCGATCATTTTGGAAGCAGTCATCCGCATGGCAAAATGGATGAAACTCCCAGTTGTTGCCGAAGGCGTAGAAACCCGCAAAGAATGGAATTATCTCAAGAGTATGGAATGCGAAATGGTTCAGGGGTATTATTTTTACAAACCGATACCGCAGGCAGATTTCTGCGAAGTTCTCGACCAGGAAGCTCTCCAGAAATATGCTGTACAAGAGCGAAATCTTTTTGAACTTGATGATACTATTTTTGACATATTTAACCATTCCAATTCAAAGGAAAATATGCTTTTCTACGATATGATCGGTGGTATGGGTGTTATGGAAATGACCGACGATTCGCTGGAAATCCTGCAGGTCAACCGTGGATATTATGAAGTCTTTTACGGAACGGAAGCCCCTCTTACCGAGATAACACCGGTTCTCCACAAAAAGTTAAGTGAACCTACTCTTAGTCCTGTTCTTGCTTCCTGCCACAAAGCAAAAGACAGCAATCAGATTCAATCGCTTCAATTGCATTTGGAGCGGCCGGATGCCAGTTTTATATGGGTAAATGTAAAACTACGGTACATCGGAAGCCGAGGGCGGCATTCCCTCTTCTATTTTGCGATTGACAATATCGATGAATTAAAGAAAGCGGAGCAGGAACGTTATCTTACTGCTTACAGTTCGGCATTGTTGAAAGTATTTGACAAGGTTTACCGGCTCGATTACGAGAATGGCATGGCCGAGGTGCTTCACACGAACCGAAGCGATGACATGAAAATTAAAGAGCATTACTATTTTAGAGACTTTTTCCAGCGCTTTTCGAAAATGATCTCTGTCACAAATGGTGCAGAAGCGGATGCTTTCCAAGTGCTCGAATCGAAGGATGTATTGGATCAGCGACTGGCAGAAAGTGACAATGGCTGTTATGAGCTTACGTATCACTTTACACCACCACGTGGAAAAACGCAGACCATTTCGGCACTGATCTTTAAAATTGAACTGGAAGCAAATCACGAAGAATATCTTTGTTGCATGAAAAAACGGCTGCCTCACTAACGAGACAGCCGTTTAGCCTTGTCAAAGGCGGGAAAGAACACGAAGTGTTCGAAATGCGACAGCCCCAATAAAAAACTGCCGGCAAGACAATCTTGCCGGCAGAAACGGTATCATTTTATTTTACTTTGTAATAATCAAAATCAACATATCCACCAGCTTCTTTTGTTGCATAATTTACAAGCCAGCTTCTTGTTCCCATAAATGTTGTCGAAGTATCAAATCCAAGTGAGAATGTTTCGCCTATGCTCTTCCAATTCTCTCCATCTAAACTATAGAAGAAGTTTGCTCTATCTGCTCTTGTATTGCCTGTATTAAAGGCATACTCAATCTTAAGATATACTGGTGCGTTTCCTTCGATCTTTTCTTCAGAAACATCATTTTCTTCTATCCTATCCTCTTTCTTCGCCTTTGCACCACTATTCGTATCACTATTGCAGCCCTGGAATACGTAACGGTTACCATTTTCATCGCATTTTACACCAACCATTCCATAGTGTGCACTGATTGCAGCAAGACCTGCATAATCACCCGGTTTCATATTTTCTGTCAAAACGCATGTCTCTGATGTAAAGTTAGGCCCTACCGTTCTTTGTGTCAGAGAGTTTCTTGCAAACCAGATATTCCCTGCTACCTTACCGTTTTTAATTCGATAATAACCAGGATTTTCTGTTACTGACCAGTTGGCGTCATCCGGATTATGGTTCCACTGCCATACTTTCTTTAGGCTGTCACCTTCCTTAAAATCCGGATAGGAGAAGTCATCATCACCAACAATGTAACTTTCCTTATCACTCTTATTCAACTGGATAGTAAGTGGATTCTTAACCTTCTGGCTTGTTCCAAGACAATTTACAAAGTTTCCTTTATCATCATAGTAACCCATCATCGGCCAGTCTGGATAAGCCTTGTTATTCTTTGTATCAACATAATCCCAGTTTACAGCAAGTATAGACGGAACACGACCAAGACCATCATGATCCTGGAAAAGGAATCCATACCAGTCACCATAGATCGTGTCCACAATACCACCCTGTGCGATACCGGTTCCATACTCATATGTAGAGCCTTCAAAGATCAATTGAGCTTCCCAGTCTGACGCCTTACTATCATACAATTTTTTACTTCTATAGCATACTTCTCTGCGGAACCAGCTTCCATAAGAACCAATCATCATAAGATAATAGTAATCACCAATCTTATAAGCATGAGCACCTTCCCATAAAGACCAGTTGAATCCGCCCAATGTCTTATTAAACAGCGCTCTTGAACCGCCTTCTTTTACAACTTCTCCAATTCCACCTTCTGCCGATGATTCTTTTAAAGAAATCTTCTGAATGTTATTTCCATTGTAGATAACATACATTCCGTCACCGTCAAAGATCAATGCCGGGTCATGGAAACTTGTCTGTATGTAATATGCTTTCCACGTACCATTCTCGATATCCGGTGTCGTGTAACAATAAAAACCATCATTGTTAACATTGTAGATTACATAGAAAAGTTTTGTTTTTTCATTGTATTTTATTGATGCTGCCCAGGAACCATTCTTATATGTCTGCTGTCCGTTCTCAAGATTAAATAAATCCTTGTCCGGGAAACGTTTACATGCATAGTTTACAATTTCCCAATGAACAAGATCTGTCGACTTCATAACAGGGACACCAGGAACAAGGTTCATCGTTGTACTTACCATGTAGTAGTTCTGACCAACACGAATTATATCCAGATCCGGCACATCGGATGCAATACCCGGATAGTCCGCTACAGTAAGATTGTTCTTATCTAATTCCGGCATACCAGGCGCCAATGTTGGACGTGGTGCAGGAGATTTCGTTACGATCGGTGTTGGTGCTGCCGTCTCCGTTGCGGCTGGCGTTGCTGATGCTGTCGGCTCAACCGGTGCTGTTGGTGCTGCCTTGTTTACCGTTTCCGGTGTTGGCGTTACTACATTCTTCTTTTTCATGCCAGTTACCGTAACTTTAACCTTTCCCAATGTTCTTTTCTTCTTTTTACCTTTTTTCAAAACTTCTTTTACTGTTATAGTCGCTTTTCCAGCTTTTATTCCGGTAACCTTCCCTTTTGATGTTACTTTTGCCACTTGTTTGTTACTGCTGGTAAAAGAATAAGAATGTTTCTTAGTTTTATTCTTGATCAATATACTCTTTTTCTTTCCAACCTTAACAGAAATCTTCTTGGTCTTAAGAGAAGCCTTAGCCTTTGCTTCTACATCACTTCCGGCGCTGGATAGTGTTGTGATACAAAGAGCCGAAACCATAAGGCCTGCGATTACTTTTCTACTTGCTATTTGCATAATTGCCTCCTTCTAAATTGATTAAAATAGTATTTTAATTATAGCCCTATCTGTAAGATTATTCTATGATATATTTGGTACTTAAATTGAATTTTCTAGTATCTGTTTTCCTTTATAACAAAAAATGAGACTGCTATTGGTCTTCCATATAGACAACCACACCACTCAATCTTGCTTCAATAGCAAGTTCTGTACGACTCTCACATCCCGTTTTTTCCATCATATGGCGAATATGTTGTTTGACTGTATTTTCAGCAATTCCGAGTTCTCGAGCAATCGCCGCATTCGAACTTCCTTTCGTCATAACACGTAACACTTCCAATTCCCTCTCTGTTATCTCGGTACTAAAAGCCTGTCCAACCGATACTTTCGGTGGTTCATTCGGATACACCCGTTCTCCTGCCATCGTTCGTTTTACTACGGATAAAATAGTTTCCTGAGAAGCTTCTTTATACCAAAAACTATCTATCCCCATATTTTTTGCCTTATTAATCCATGACACTTCCGGCATTGATGTTACCATAACAATTTTTATTTGAGGACAGATTTTTTTTATGCGTTTAGCCATAACAAACCCATTAACATCATCTTTCATCAGCACATCCATAATGACGACATCCACTTGATTTGTTTTTACAAATTCTTCCACAAACGAGACTGTTCCCGCCTGACAAACCACAACATAGTCTTCCTGTCCTTCAAAATACCATGCGAAAAGTTGTCTTGCCATCTCCTGATCATCAATGATCATCACCTTATATCTTTTCATCTCTTCCTCCTGTTACAATTCTAATTTAATTTTGAACACAGGCTGGGACTGAATATCCATTATCCCCCCTGCTCCTTGTACCATGCGGCGCAGATTTCCAAGACCGCCCCCTTCTATAATCGGTTTTTTCGGACTTTCCCCGTCATTTTCAATTTCTATACACATTTTACCACCTGCCTCTGTTATCCTGCACATTACTTTCGTTCCCTTTGTATGTTTTACAGTATTTGTAAGTGCCTCTCGTATCGCCGCATAAAAAATATTTTGTATTACCGTTTGGTTGGGTATTTTCCCTAAAATTTGTAATTCCAGATTCCATTTCTCTGCATCCTTTTTCAGGCGCAGCCAAGAATCCTCCGTAATTCTTCTTTCTTTTTTAATATCCTCTGCCAAGCTTCTCCACCGGTTTAAAATCTCTTGTTTATTGCTCCGTTCCGGTTTTGCGAAATAATGCCTGAACGCAATCAGCAAACTTCCGATATCATCATGTATCTTCATCTTGGCAAGCAGTATTTCCTTCTGTACGACCGTCTGCTCAATTTCGTCATCAAACTGCCGCAGATGATCATTGTACTTCTGAAGCACTTTATATTGCTGCTCTCTCTTTTTCTTCAAAGTATAAACCTCAGTAACATCATATGCTACCACCTCTTGAACATTATGTTTTCGAATTAAAATATCCGTTTTTCGAAAATCCCATATTTTGCCATCTTTTGTCTGGGTGATCCACCGGCCGCCACGTCTCGCCAATTCACTTATAATCTTTCTTTCATCAATCCTATCGGAGCCCCCTATCAAGTCACAAAGCCGCAGCATTTGTTTGTTTACCAAAAAAGGCATCCCTTCCTCAGAAAAGTATCCAACTCCATCTGAAAGTATGTCAAAACACTGTTTCACAGTCTGCGGCATAATTATTTTTCTTTTCTTTTGACGGATATAACCATCCCAGACAAGCTGCAGCCCCAAAAACAGAAAAAGCATCCCCACTATAAAACACACCGGAATACTTCCCGTCATTTTCCCAATTTCCACCATCTTCGATGGCTCATTTTCTGCTTCTGCCAATCCATGATTAAATACGCATGCAGTTATTGTAAGCAAGACAGACGGAATCACAAATTGTTTTTCCATTCGTGACACGATACAGGATACTACATTATAAATTGAACATAGCAACCATAAAAGTCCGATAATTCCAACCACAATATGCACACTGCCTGATACATCTACATATTTCATCCTGTATTTTCCCCTTTCATCACCGCCAAATCAATATAGACCGTCTCTTGCTCCTGATGAATACTCATTTTTGACTTTTTGTTTTCCGTTTTCAGCTGACTTCCTATTTTTTCCTTGCTCACCCTTCCTGTGTTTTCAAACTCCATATGTATTTCAATTGATTCTTTAAAAGAAATCTGAACAAGAAAAATATAGCACGAATACAATATCGTTTCCAAGACATTTTGAAACAGACGGTATGCCTCCTGAATATCCTCTCCGGCATATTTTCCATTTCCATGAAATTCTGTATATGTCTTTACACCGTAAAATTTCAGGTACTCCACAGATTCTTGAACTGCCAGCTGAAGTTCTCTGCCATCTATTATTTTCCTTTCTTTTCCCAAAAGAATTAAATTGGCACATCTCTTGCAATAAACCTGTAAAACCGCGGCTTCCTTTACATTATCATCAAAATGCTCCGGATTTTTCAAAATGTCATGATATAATTCTTTTAAACGGATGTTTTGCTTTTTCGTCTGCGTAATAAGTTTATCATAAAGCTCGTTTTTCCTTGCAATCTGCAATCTCCTTTTTTTTATTCTGTTTTCCTGTTTTAATAACATATTCTCTTTTACAAGAACATCCCCTGCTTCTTTCAATTGTCGAGTAAGTTTATGAATTTCCGAAACATCTCTGCTCCAATACCCATATCCTCCCATCACTCGACAACTTTTTATTTCTATATTATTCTGTTCCAGCAAAATGCTGTTTTTCTCTGCTTTTTTTACAACTTCAAAAGAGACCGGAAAACAATTTTTCGAACAATAACACAATTTTCCATATTCATCCATGATCCCTCCACCAAGAGAAGACAAATTCCAAAGCAATTCATAATTATCATTTGTCGGAAATAAATGTGCCAGGATCAAAGCCTCCATAAATGCTTGAAATACAACACAACAAATCTCCGCCATTTTGAATAATCTTTGAAATATTCCATCCGGATCCAGCCAAAACAGAACAACGTACAAAAGCCCAATTCCAAGAGGAATAATGGGCATCCATATCTTCTTTCTATATTCAGCAAGTGCGCATCTCTGCATTGCCACAACCAGCATTGCTGCAAATAAAACCAGCATCCAGATCAAGGCCGCATAATAAATTACTCCATGCGTATAAGTTTCATTGGCATATTTAAGACCAGCCGGAAATCTAAATGCCCATTGATGTCTGTCATTTGTCATAATAAGCATTACAAGAAGCGTCGCCGGCAAATACAATATTTTCCATTTTTTATCAATCTTTTTTTCGAGCGGTTTTCCTATATGTAAAACCGCAAAAAACATTATAAGCACACTAAAAATCTGTGGGAAATAATACAAATACCAAAGCATTCTGTTTATCGCAGTCCCCTCTGCAGTATATACAAATTTTACTGTCCGGATAAAAATAAGAAATCCAAGAAAAACTGCCACACTGATAAGGTACTTTTTTTGTTCCTCGTGAAGCAGTCTTCTCTGTATCTGACATCCCCAGATTGATAATTCCAACATAAACAGCACACAAATAATAATGTTACTGATTCTCCCCGGGAAATAATCCCGTACCAAACGAATTCCCCCTGTCAGCAGCACTAATACGACACATATACTGTTCTGAATTTTAGTGTTCCTACTACTTTGCATATATTCCTCTTCAAACGATACAATTTCTATATCTTTTATTCATTCGATTCTAAACTGTTACATAAAGAGTATAACATACTTTTCACCAAAAAACACTATTTTTATCCAGGTTGTCAGCAAAAACACAACGTGTTCGAAATACAAATGCATGCGACAGGGGGCCGGATCGTTAAAAGTTATCGAATTTTAACTGTTTTTGCCTTAGATACTTCTCCGTAGGCCACAGAATAACTATTAATTTTCCGTTTTGCAAATACTTTTAATTTAATCTTCTTCGGAAATTTCTTTACACTTCCTGTTGTCTTAGCCAAAACAACCGTACCCTTTTCTTTTTTGATCTCATAACCACAACTAAAATAATAACTTGTGGCTCCCTTAATCTTTGTTACACGAATCTTGGCCTGACATGTAAATACATTATAGTATTCACGCCGTTCCGTAATCTTTCCCGGATTATGCACTATTGCATCGCGGCTTTTGATGATCTTTTTCTTTTTAACCGATTTAATCTTAGGAACTTTTTTCAACGCAGTACCCGCAGTAAACACTTTGCTGAGTTTACTTTCCATCCCGGATGCCGAGTCATAATTTGATAAACGAAATTGATAATTCGTATTTTGTTTCAATTTTTTTAACGTAATTCTTCCTTTTGCCGATTCAATTGCGCTCTTTTTCATCGTTCCTGACAATTTCCACTTTTTACCTTTTTTTGTGTACAAACGCATACAATCACCATTTCCGGTAAGTGATTGCGCAGATGGGTAGATAACAATTTTATTATATGTTCCTACACATTGAACACTGTCTACCGTTTGCGGAACAATTGTCACTTTTACTTCATCTACTTTCACACCACGTTCATCCAAATAACCGATCGTTGTGCGTCCGTATTTTTTTACATTAAATGTATTGATCGGATCCCATTTTCCCACACTGGAAAAATTTGAATCATGTACTGTACTCACAACTTTTCCATCTGTATTTGCCGGGTTATATGATATTATTTTGTTTTCAAAACTTCCTGTCTTGTATATGTCCTGAAATTCTACTGTAATATCTTTTCCTTTTGTAAAATTAATACTGTTGATCGGAATATAATCCGTAAAACTCATATTAATTTTTCCATCATAACCCAGACTGTTTTTAATATGCAGATAATAGGTTCCCGGATAAGAAGCCGTTCCTTTCAAAACCCCATCTTCCGAACCATCAAATCGATCTAAGCGGAAAAACATGATCATATCCTTGTCTTCGTCCGTGTCTTTATTCAGTATACTTTGTCCTGCTTCATTACAAAGGCTTACATAACTTGAAGAAGTTTTTACTCTCAACTCAAATTTCATTGATTTATCAATCGTAAATTTATACCAAACATCATTCTTTGTTTCTTGAAATGTGGAATCCATAGCATTGTAGCCGGCTGTAATATCTTTTGCCTTTTCCTTTGTACCAAAGTCATCCAAGGATTCTCCGGTTGTCTGATCCACAATACTCGTATAAGTCCACTTGATCGTACCGGCTGTCAACTTATTTCCCCGAATTTTTAATGTCATCTGCGTACCTGCTTGACAAAGTTCGTCACGAATCCAGATAACCGGACTTGTCGCACCATTTACATACATATTATAGGACCCTTCATTATCCAGACTAAGTTTTCCAGCCTCCGCAAATTTAAGGGTAATATAGGCATACCCGTCACTTTCTTCCCCAATCAGATAATCTTCTTCTCCCGCTCCAAATGTATCTACCGAAACAATCATCGGATCTTCTTTTGTTCCTTCCCCTGTAGTTGTGGCCGCTTTCGTTTGCATGACTGGCAGCATACTGATCATCATTATCACGATCAGACATATCGCCATACTTTTTTTGATTATTCTCTTCATATTGTTCCTCCTTATTAATAATATTTGAACATTACTCTATCATATTCTCATAAAAAAAGCATGACACAAAAGTGTTATGCACGAATAAAAATATTAGGACCTAATGTATGTGAGATCAAATCTGTTTTCGTGCAAGCACAACAAATTTATTAATTTCCATACATTGGGTCCTAAGTAGTTTTCTTTTAATAAATAAATACCGCTTCCTGGTATTTCGTCAACTCATAAATTTTCTTCGAATTTTCCGGTGACAGGTTCAAACATCCGTGGGAACCTCTTGTTTTGTACAGATCCTTGCTCCAACGGCTCCAAGGCTGCCATGTCGCGCAGTGGAATCCGGTTCCGGTCCAGGTAATTCTTACCCAATATGTAACCGGTGTTTTATAATTATCGCCAACAAGTACACGGTGTGTCTGGTGTTCTTTGATGAAATACATTCCCGTACGGGTCTTTCGTCCTTCTACCGGTCTTCCGGAAATGGTCTCACACTCAAATACCACTTTTCCTTTTCGCCATACATAAATCTTCTGGTCTTTCAGAGAAATCTCCGTAAAGTTCTGCGTATCCCAGTCATTGGTTTTATTTTCAAGATCCATCTGATATGCAGTATTGGCAAATTTTGTCTTCCTCTTCAATGTGATCGCTGCCTGATTTTCTTTGGTTGGATCTTCCTGATAAGCGCTTTGAAGTTTTGCATCAATCTCTGTATTCAAAGCCTTTTTCAACTGTTTCAACGTCTCTTCATAACTGATTGCCCAGCCATAATCTCCACCGGCTACGGAAATTTGTTTTCCTTTATGGTTTGTAAATGTGTGTGTCGAACCGACCGTCTTATACTTCAAACACATTTTTTCAACCCAGTCGGACATTTTCTCTTCATTAAAAGAAACTTTTCCATTTTTATAACGAAGCCAGGAATAAATCAATTTAGGTCCGATTTTTTCTGTCCTGTCATCCGTAATCTTCCAGGAAACCCATCGCATCACATAAGGATTACACGCATCTAACTTTTGTTTCAATACGGCATCATCCGAAAAGATCTCCGGACTCTCATAGACTTCCGGATACTCTTCTTCATTTGCCAGATCAATGGTTTCTTTTCCTTCTGCGAGTGCCTCGTCAACTGCCTCTGTCAACTGTTGGAACTGCAGGACATTTCCTTTATCTTCCGGCACAACGACAAGACATTTTTTCTCGTCCGAAAAGGCTACCTTTGCATCCTTCGGTACATTGATCGCATACTTTGTACTTCCCTTATACATTTCTGACTTTTTAAGGCATTTATTTAATTTCTCCGCATCATATGTCGGATTCATGTGAAGTTCCAATGTCTTCTTTTTCGGTATAGAAAAAACAGAGAACGATTCATGCTGCGCATCGTATTGTTTCTGCAATGCTGCTTTCAGATCGACTTCATACGAAATGTCTGCTTTTGTCACTACAAGATTCCCATCATTTCTTCCTTTAATTTCCAGTTTATAGTTGTCGTACACTTTCTGAAGCAGCTGCTCAGACTCGTCATAACTCATTCCGGATAATTCATGCTCTCCGATCCAGGTGTTCGCATACCAGCGGTTTCCATAATAGACATGCGCTGCAATCACCAGCGCAGAAACCGCAACGACCATTGCTGCGGTAATAATTATCCCTATTTTTACTTTCTTATTCATCGTCTTCTCCATTTCGAAGCATTACTAAATTATTTATTAATATGGAGGCTTCTAAAAAAGCCTACTATACGAAGTATAAAAGGATTCCGGATACTTGTCAATAGATGTCACAGTATTGTAATATATTTCTTATTGTAACTATTCAGGACCGCTGTGCAAAAACAAAGGATCGTCGTGCTTGCACGTAAGAGACTTTGTTTTCTGCACAGTGGTCCTAATAGGGCTCCCCACCCCCTTATGAGCATTTTTAGCCTTGTCAAAGGCGGGAAAGAACACGCAGTGTTCGAAATGCGAATAGGGGCGGGGGGGAGTCCTGAATAGTTACAAGAATATTTTGCTCATATGGGCGCTTGCGCTATACAAGCACGCAGTGGTATGGAATGCCCGGCGGCTTCGCCCCCGCCCAATCTCATACCAGCGCACTTGCAACCCATATTCTCAAAACATTCTTTAGAACATAGGATTACATCTTGGTTCTACATTTTAGTGCTTTCTGTTTTTTCCTTTGTCAAAGGCGGGAAAGAACACGCAGTGTTCGAAATGCGAATAGGCACCCGCTCCTACCGGTTCTCGACATCAAAGGTAATATCCAAAAAGTACTGGTCCTCGCTGCCCTCGTTCAGCTCCGTTTCGATCTGCTCCTGAATCTGTTTTTTCTTCCGTTCCAGGGTTTCGGGGAGGACAAGGTCAAAGGTAAGGCGAATCTCTGACTCACATTTGCTCACGCGAAAATCGTGCAGCGTGATCTGCGGATCTATTTTTTCGATACAGGCAAGAACTTTTTGCTTCCGTGCATCTGCTTCCTTGTCGTCGGTGATAACCGGGTCATAATGGATCACGAGATGCGTATCAAATTTTTTCAGGCATTCCCGCTCCATGCGGTCGATTACCTCGTGGCTTACGAGTGCATCGACATTTTTGTCAATCTCAACGTGAATGCTTGCAAAGCACTGCCCCGGTCCGTAGTCATGCACCATGAGGTCATGACAGCCGATAACCATATCGCAAGACTGAATGTATTTTGTAAGTTTGTCATGCAGTTCCGTATCTGCGCCTTCGCCAAGAAGCGGTGAAATAGTTTCTCTGGCAAGCGAAATTCCACTGTAGAGAACAAATAGCGAAACGACAAGTCCCATAAATCCGTCAATCTGATACCCCATGCCATGTTCTGCCAGTGTAGCGACCAAAACCGCGCTCGTCGCGATCACGTCATTGCGGCTGTCGTCCGCAATTGCTTTTAATGTCATTGAGTTTATTTTTCTTCCCATCTTATAGTTGTAGACCGCCATTCCCATCTTAATCACGATGGAAAAAAGGAGAACACAAAGGACAGCCCCGGAAAATTCGACCGGGGAAGGATGAAGAATCTTTTCCACCGAACTTTTGGCAAGCTCAAAGCCGATAAATAAGATCATCACAGCAACGGTCAGGCTCGCCAGATATTCGGAGCGGGCATGTCCGTAAGGGTGTACTTTGTCTGCCGGTTTTTCCGCAATTTTAAATCCGATCAGCGTAACGATCGAACTTGCCGCATCCGATAAATTGTTCAGTCCGTCTGCCGCGATCGACATAGAACCGGCAAGATTTCCGATAATAATTTTGCTTCCCGCCAAAATAAAATTGCAGAAAATCCCCACAATTCCCGATATTTTTCCTATTGATGTACGTTTTTTCGACTTTTCTTCCTGCTGCATCTCATTTCCTCCAATCCTTATTTTCTCCTGCAAATTCCATATTTTTCCTGCATACGTACCAATTTTTTCCGCATCGGCTTCCAGGCAAAATAGACAAAAACAATCGTACTGACGCCATGTACAACATCAAACAAAAATCCACTCGCTTCCATCATCCAAAATCCACTCCACGTCGGCGTATTCGTCACCAGTAACAGCGACGCAAAATTGAGGATTGGGCCATATACGAATACCGTCGCCAAAAATCCGATGATCATTGGCAGGATTTTTCCCTGCATCGAGCGGCAGAAGCCCCCAATGACGCCGATAAGTCCCCAGCTAAGCATCTGAAACGGAGTCCATGGTCCCTGTGAAAACATAAAATTTGACAAAAAACCGGAAAGCATGCCGACGAGCATTCCCGGCACACTGCCAAAACAGCTTCCGGTAATGAGAACCAAAGCCGAAACCGGCTTAAACTGGGGAATCCAGAAAAACACACCGCGCGAGATGGCGATAATCGCCGAAAGCACTGTGATCATGATCATGTCTTTCATACGCACCCGTCGCGCAAGATATAATAAAAAGCCGGCAAATCCCAGTAAGATCAACACCGCGCAAGGCACATAATAATGGCTACATAACCAGTCCCGCATCTTCCATCTCCTTTGTATTAATGCAATCAAACAACATACTGACCTGCGGTTTATACACCAAATTCTGCATCAGAACCTCGTGCGGCTCGCCTTCACTTGCCACATCGCCCTCAAACAAAAAGACAACATAATCCGCGATCTCGCCTACCAGATCAATATCATGTGTGATAATGATAATCTGCTTTTTCTCTCGGAACATATTTACCACTTTTTGGAAATTTTCTTTCATCCGTGGATCCATTCCTTTCGTCGGTTCATCCAATATGACGACATCAGCGTGTTTCATAAGAAATTTCAGCGATGCCGTAAGATGCTGTTCACCCCCGGAGCAGTCCAGCGGATTTCTGTCCGCGATCGGCGCGATCATTTCCTGCAGTTCTTCCGGAATATCATCTTCCACATCGAGTTCATCCCTTACTGTGTCTTTGGTAAAAATAGTAAGTACATCCTGTGGCATCATCACACAGCGCTTTATCATTTTTTTACCAAAATATCCGCTGAACATTTTCCCAAGCGTCGTTTTTCCTGCGCCATTGGGACCGATCCAGCAATTCACTCCGGCTGCGATCGTTATCTGCGGAATATTGAGAACATTTTCGTTACCATATGCTTTCCGGATATTTCGCACCTTCTGCCACACCCTTACTTCTCCGGGCTCCGTGTGAATCTCCGTTTTTTCTGCCAGTTTTCTAATCTTCTGCCGCACTTCCGTCAATGACATCTGCGGAGCATCCAAAATCCGGCGCTGCCACGGCAGAAACCGTCTCTGATAACTGCCTGTCATCCCTTCGGAAAGCCAGAGCACTTTGTCCGCCTTATCATATATATATTCACTATCAAGCTCGACAATGACAAAAGAAATTCCCATTTCCTCATGCACGCGCACAACCATTTCCCAAAACATCCGCGCTGAGATCGGATCCAGCTGCGACGTCGGCTCATCGAGCACAACCATCTCCGGATCCATACAGATCACCGACGCCAGCGCCAGTTTCTGCTTCTGTCCGCCGGAAAGTTCCGCCACTCCTTTATGAAACCAGCTTTCAATGCCAAAATACGTCGCGATTTCCGCTACCCGGTTACGAATCGTCTTTGCCGGCATGGCAATATTTTCCAACCCAAATGCCAGTTCATGCCAAACTTTATCACATACGAGCTGGTTATCCGGATTCTGTCCGACGTAACCGATCGTCCCCGCCGGCACCTCGTCAATCGGCATTCCGCGGTAACAGACAGTTCCCTCCAATGTTCCTACACGATTGATCCGCGGAATCATTTCCCGAAGCAATGTCGTTTTTCCCGAACCGGAAGGTCCCATAATAAGAGTGATCCCCTCTTCAATTTTCCATTTTATATCAGAGAGAATGGGAGTTCCCCCGATCTCTTTTTTTTCAATCGCAATCTCTATCATAGTTCCTCTCTTTCGGTCTGCCACCAGATCAACGCGCACAATGCTAACGTAATAAAAATATTTGCCACTCCAAAATGGATCTCGATCCGCGGAATCAGCAGGCAAAATGGTTCGCTTACCCTTTGCAGCACGACAATTCCCACAAATGCTGCCATAATCAGGATATCCCCCGGCAAAAGCCGGAATGGAGTATAACTTGTCCGTAATTTGCTGCCATACGCCCGACATTCCATCGCATCCGCGATCTCCAGTCCGTTTTCCAATGCCCAGTTGATCAAGATGGAAATCGAACGGATTGCTGAAATCATGCGGTTCCACAGTCCTCTTGCCGGCTCCATGGACATTTGAAAATGATAGATCTCGACCAATTTATCCGTGTAACGATTCACGGAACGAATCGCCATGGACAGCACGATTGCCGCCGGTGGAAATAAGTATTTGAACACGATTACCATTTTCTCTGATGTCATTGCGCGCCCCATGCGGTAAGTCCAGCGGCACAAGAGCCAGAGCTGGACACCGGCAAAGACGCCATACGCCAGCGACTCCATTGTCACAATATTATCATTCAGATAAAATAGGTAGGTCTCCCCTTGGTGGTTGACGAGTGCATTTACAATAACTGACAATGCAGTCATCCCCAAAAGTGCCAGCACACTTTTTACAGATGGCGCAATGACAAATTCAAGTATCAGAAAAAGAACTGACACAGAGGGATTTCGCGTCAAACATAAAAGCACGATTGCCGCCAGAAATTTTACAAATTCTACCAAGGGATGTCTCATTTACTTTCTCCGCTCATAAAATCACTTCCAAGGTCTGCGCCCAGTCCGTTGCAGGTGTAACGCCATTGAATCGCTTCTCCCGCTTTCAATACATACCGCGAGCATCCGTAATTTGGATACCAGCCGTCAACATTGTACATCCATCCTGACAAATTTCCGCAGTCAAACTCATACAAGTTGCCAATGCCTTCGATGTAATTGGATCCATACAGCGGTGTATAAGAATTTTCCATCTGAATGGAATAGGCCTTGCAGACCTGCTCAAGGATATCGTACACCGTCTGACCTTTTTTGCATTTTACCTTTGTCGTCTTCAAAATCCAGCCGTCGCCGACATATTTTTCTTTTCCCTTTTCAAGATTATCCATATTTTGTAAAACCGTCAGGCAATCAATGGAAATCGTCACATAAAATTCTTCGTCGTTATCGACTTTCTGGTCTTCCTGGTTGACCGGAAGCGGTTTTCCGGATGGCACAGGATCGGTCTGGAACTTATCTTTGTCTGTCGCCGTTCCATCGCTCGTCTTGCGGTCATCGTCTTTTTTTGTCTCATCTTCCTGCCGCAGTTGCTCGTTTTTCGGAACCGTTATAACTACTTTCGGATAATCCTTATTCTGCTTTGCTTCCTGTTCTTTCTTTTTTCCGATTTCTTCCTTTGTCTGTGGCGCTTTTGTCTGTTTTGGCGTCGTTTTGCTTTTCTTTTCTTTTGTCTTTTTTTCTGTCTTTTTCTCATCCGGCGCTGTTTTCCCCGTTGTCTGCGTCTTCGGTTTCGCTGTCTCTGCCGCCTTTTTTCCTGTTTTTTCTGTTTTCTTCCCTTTTTGTTTTGCCTGTTCTTTTTGTTTTGCCTGTTCTTTTTGTTCTTCCTTCGGCTGTTCCGTCTCCGCTGTCTCTGTCGCAGCCTCTTCCTCCGATAAAATCTGTTCTTCCCCGATCTCCACCGGCTGAAGTGCCTCCATCGCCCGTTTCTGCTCATCCTTCACGGAATGAATCGAAGTGCCGGCAATCGCTGCCGCAATGACAAGAAGAACGATCACAGCAGACAAAATAGTCTTCCAATTCCGCTTAAAAAATCTCATAACATTCTCCTTTTAATACAGCTGCACATTTCACTACAAAATGTGCAGCCGTAGTTGTACTGAATTTACTTCACTGTGATTTTGACCGTCTTTTTGACTGTCTTTTTGCCCTTCTTATATTTTATCACAACTTTATATGTTTTTCCAGCCTTCGCCTTCTTCTTGGCTTTAATTACCAGTTTTCCGTTCTTAACCGTAACTTTCAATGCCTTTTTGTTATACGAAGACACTTTGCATTTGACTTTCTTTCCGTTTACTATTGCTTTGATCGTAATCTTTTTGCCTTTTTCCACTGCTGCCTTTTTCACAATCTTGGAAATAACGATGGTTTCCGGTACCTTTGTAACAGCCGGTTTTTTCGTAGTTTCCGGAGTTTTTGTAGGCTCCGGTGCTTTTGTAGCCTCAGGTGTTTTCGTAGGCTCCGGTGCTTTTGGTGTCGCGGTTGGTACAGCTGACGGTGCCGCCGTTTCACCAGCATCCGGATTTTCGGACTGAACCGGTGTAACCGTTGGAACTGCCGGTTCACTTGGTGCTGCCGTCGGTGTTTCTGTCACTTCCGGTGTCGCTATCGGTGTTACAGTCGGTGTTGTGTCCGGGATATCACGGAATCCATTCTGATACAATTTCTGGCCTTTTTTCTGGCACCAAAGTGCAACCATCGCATAACCTGCCTGCTCTGTCGCCATCTGATTATAGCTATAGGTACCATCTGAATTTGCAACGTGTGCGTATCCACGATACTCTGAATACGTAACTTTATCTTTTACACAGTCCGCACTAAAACTCTTTAATGCATCCACAAGGGTATTTCCATTTTTGATAAAACGCTCATCTGTCGTCGGATCGATACCAAGCATGGTAAGTCCACAGATCACCTGTGAAATCGACTCTGCATTTACAGAACCCCAGGAAGAATATCCCCCCTGAGCATTCTGTTTACTGCTCATTACGGTAAGTGCCCTTTCAACAGCATCATTTACTTCTGGAAGATAAGTATATTTACTAAGCGCCTGAACCGCCATCATGGTAATATCCGGATCTGCTGAATCGCCAAATAATGCCCAGCCACCGCCTGGAATTTCTTTTGATAATATATAGTTCAGATAATCATCGCGAAGTGTGGTCGTATTTTCTTCCGTCACATTCGTAACTTTTGTCTCGCCTTCTGAGTTATATCCGGCATAATCCAATGCGATCAATGCATAAATCGGTCCATTGATTCCCTGTTTTAATGTTGCTGTATAATCTGCGGATTCTTCTGTCTTATCTCCGCCAACATTATCACCGGCAAGCGGTGCGCAAAGATTCCATCCATTAAAATCGGTCACATCCGCACCAGCAGAATACAGTCCGATAATTGCTCTGGAATTTTCTGTCAATTTTGTGCGATGCAGCTTATTCTGTGCTTTCAATGTTTCACTCACATTATCAAATGATGTTTTCACTGCAGCCAGATATTTTGTTTTCCACTCCTCTGTCATGCGGCCGGCACGTCCCAGTACCAAAGCGGCCCATTCGCCGCCCATGGAACCAAATGCCGGGTCGGATACGACAAATTCCATCGTATCGCAGACTTCATTGACTTCCTGACTGTAGTCTCCTGTTACTTGTGTCACGCTCTCCGCGTCAGCTTTAGGCACATAACCAATTCCGCTCACGACAAGCGCAGCAGCCAATGCAATGGCTACTCGTTTCTTTGCTCCTTTTACTCTCATTGAGTACCTCCTTAATTTTGTCCCAATCGGGGTAACATTGTATTTATGTAACTATTCAGGATCAATGTGTGGAAATCAATGAATCGTTGTGCTTGCACGTAAGAGACTTTGATTTCCATACATTTAGATCCTAATAGTTACGTATTTATAAACAACTCAGGTCTGACTCTGACAGTGGGGGCAACCGCGATGACTTTCACATACATTCCGAGAAGCTTATATCGATTTTAAGCGCAATCACGCTTTTATACTATAACATTTCACGCAAAAAAAGTAAAGAGCGGATAACTCTTTACTTTTTCTGCACAATGGTCCTGAATAGTTACTTTCAAACTATTTAACTCATAAACATTTGTGCCCAGTAACGCTTCATTCCCGTTGTTGTCTCGACATATCCTATTCCCATATAACGATATTTCGCAGACAAAATATTCGCACGATGTCCCGGAGAACTCATCCAGCCACTTACGACTTGTTCCGGTGTTTTCTGCCCTGCCGCAATATTTTCGCCACAGGCATAATAAGAGGCAATGCCTACTTCTTTAAATACAGTAAAACATCTCTCACCGCTTGGCCGGGTATGGGAAAATGATTCCACAAGCTCATTTGCACGAATTGCGGTAGCCTGACTCAATTTGCTATGCAAATTCAATGCCTGCAAATTTTCCTTTGACCTTTCAACATTGACAAGGCGCAATACTTCTTTTTCGTAATTTGCCGCCTGCTCTGTAATCGTTACCTGTGGAGCAAGGGTTGGCTCCGGAGTCGCTGCCGGTGTCGGAGTCGCTGCCGGTGTCGAAGTCGGCGCCGGTATTTCCTCCGTTTCTTGTAAAGCTTTTTTTATCGTAATCTTATAAACGATTTTTTTCTTTCCTGTTTTTGCCTGCAAGCGAACAGTTCCCTTCTTTTTTGCCAGAATGAAAACCGATTTTTTTTCGCCTTTGTAAAGCCGAATTTTGTTCTTTCCGGAAAGTGTTTTCCAGGCCACTCGCTTCTTCGCATTTTTAATAGTTAAACGTTTAAGCTCTCTGACACGCATTGTAAACCTCTTCTGTACCGTTTTTGCCTCTGCGGGTCCCGGCACAAGAATACTCAGCACCAATGACAGTGTCAATAAGAGCGCTGCTATTTTCTTCATATCTTTTCCTTTCCGCGAACTCAGATTTTTTCAAATACCATCGTCGCCTGAATTCGATCTCCGCCTAAAAATCCTCCGCTCTGCGCCGAAGCCGTCGTAATCGTGTGCAGACGATACCCCTTTGCTGCCTGCTCATTTAACACTTCTTCGAGCGCGGACAGATTTCCGGAACCGGTTCCTAAAAATTTTTCTTTCAATGTTACCTGTAAAACTACGTACTGCAGCCCGTCCTTTCCGGATGCTGTCGAATATGTAGAAGAATCTCCGTAATTTGCCATATGTGTTTCCTCCTTTTTCTTATTAGTCTTTTATTACTACACTTTTAAGTATACAGGAAAATGAGTGGAGATGCAAGCGAAAGGGGCTGAGAAATAGAGGGAAAGGGGGATTACTGCCTTAAACACAGTTCTCTTACACTTTCTTCAATAGAAACATACTCATAATTCATAAACTCTTCCCTCTCTGTCGTTCCGGTCAATACCGCCACGAAATCCACGCCCGCGCTCTGGGCTGTTTTTGCATCTACGATACTGTCTCCCACATAAAGAACCTGATTTTTGCTGACATTCAATTTCTGAATTGCCGTCAGCAGCCCTTCCGGATCCGGTTTCTCGTTTTTCACATCATCGCCACCTATTATCACATCGATAACACTCATGGCATTGTTAGTCCCCCCTCATAAAGCCGGGTATTGTCCACCATAACTTCATCCGCTTTTTCTTTAAAATACTGAGTAAACTTCTGTGCAGCCTCTTCATCCTGTATCCCTGTCAATTCAGACAATGTGTCTTTCAACGAAAGCCCAATTGTCCTTTGAATGGTCTTCGTATCTCGTTTTTCCAAACCAAGTTTTTCCAATGCGTGGTTGATACTTAATACAATTCCATTTGTAGAATCGCCTAATGTATAATCAAAATCAAAAATTACTGCTTTGTACATTTTTTCACCTCAGGTTTCTGAATTGCTAAATTTTTATTTCATGGTGGATAAAAATAGATTTTGACCCACTTTCTTATTTTCAACAAAAAACCATATATTTATATCATCATTTTTGGTCCAAGCAGAAATTACTCAATTCAAACCACAATTTGCATCAGATGTTTTGACCCCGACAATAGTTTTGTGTCTCAAACCACATGAATCCACTTTCTTTTATGGTTTATTTTCGCTTTTTTATACGCAGACCAAAGCAAAGTCAAAAAAATTTTGGTCTATTTCTAAAAATTTTTCATGGAATCAAATCCAACATATCTCCCAGACAATTACAACTCCTCCCTGCACCCTCACAACGTCTTTCCCAGACAATCACAAGCCAGCTACCCACACACCATATTCCACCAGCAATCACAAGCCGCCTCACATCGCATACGCCACAAATGCCACAGCACCACAAATAAGCGTAACCGCCGCAAAAAAGCCCGAAACGCATGCGTTCCGGGCTTTTGATATCCATATTTTTGCAGATAACTGCTTATCGTTTACTAAACTGAGGAGCTCTACGTGCTTTCTTGAGACCGTATTTCTTACGCTCTTTCATACGTGGGTCACGTGTGAGGTATCCGGCTTTCTTCAATGTAGGTCTGAGATCCAAGTCATATTTGTTCAATGCTCTTGCGATACCATGACGAATGGCACCAGCCTGACCTGTAAATCCGCCACCTTTTACATTTACGATTACGTCAAATTTGTCTGCCATGTTTGTAGCTTCCAAAGGCTGACGTACGATGATTTTCAATGTTTCAAGTCCGAAGTACTCGTCCATGTCTTTTTTATTAATTGTAACTTTTCCTGTTCCTGGTACAAGATATACGCGTGCTACGCTTGATTTTCTTCTACCTGTTCCGTAATATTTTTCACTAGCCAATGTTATTTCCTCCTTTCAACCAATTAAATGTCCAGAACTTCTGGCTTCTGTGCAGCATGTTTGTGATCCGGTCCAGCATATACAAACAATTTTTTAAGCATCTGTCTTCCCAAAGGTCCCTTTGGAAGCATACCTTTTACTGCATGAGTGATAACATACTCTGGCTTCTTCTCTTTCATCTCTTTGAGTGTAGTCTCTTTCATACCGCCTACATACTCTGAGTGATGATAATAAATCTTCTGAAGGTCTTTCTTACCTGTTGTAACAATCTTATCAGCGTTTACAACGATAACATAATCACCTGTATCAATATGAGGGGTGTAGATTGGTTTATTCTTACCTCTCAAAACATTTGCAATTTCAGATGCAAGACGTCCCAAGGTTTTTCCTTCGGCATCTACTACATACCATTTTCTTTCCACATCGGATGGACTTGCCATATAACTTTTCATCCTGGAAACCTCCTAATATAATTTCTTCTCGCACAAAACTGTGCGCTTCCTGTATACAATAATGCATAAATAACTTTGGTGCCTCATGAAATTCATCTGAAATGTCCGGAACAGATGCTTTCACGTCACACTTGCTTATTATATTACATTTTCGTCTGCTTGTCAACAGAAAAAATGGCTGCATCTGACATTTTTCAGATACAGCCATCGGAAAATCGCTTTTTTCTTAGTAATTGTAATTGATCAGCTGTGCATCGTTTGAAACTGTCTTCTTGCCAACTTTGATCTTAGCAACTACTTTAATGTAATATGTTTTATATTTGTTTAATCTCTTTTTACCAAATTTTGTAAGTGTTACACTCTTTGCCTTTTTGCTGAGAGATTTCACTTTTTTGTATTTTCCGTCTCTGCTTGTAGACATCAACACATTGTAACCCTTTGTACCGGAAACTTTTGCCCATTTCAATTTAATCTTCGCATTGCGGGAACGGAGAGAATAATGTTTCTTTCCTGTTACATTGCTGAGCCAGAAATAACGATATCCGGACCATCCGCTGTACATCTTTGTCACACCGTTTGTTGCATAAAGACGAACGCGGTATTTGTATGGTGTGTTTTTACGGAATTTTGTAGAAGCAGAGTACGTTGAAGAACTGGAAATTGTCTTAATAAGCTTTCCTTTCAAATTACGTACTTCCAATTCATATCCGTTTGCTGTTCTATTTGGATCTGATGCCTGGAATGTAATTGTACCCGCAGGAGCACTTCCTGTGTAAACACCAAAATTGGATGTAGATGGTGTAGCAGGCGCTGTCAATACGGATCCTGTGTTGCCGGTAGGAAGAGAAGTTCCTGCTGTCTGTGTGTAAGTTACTGTAGTATAACTATCCGAAGCTTTAAAACCGCTGGATGAAGTACGGCATGCTACAACGTTAAATCCGTACCAGGTTGCCGGTGCAAGATTTCCAACTGTTGCAGAAGTTGTTGTTACACTTAAGTTTGGTACGATATTGTCATAACGGCTGGTAATATCGTAGGAAGTTGCACCTGTTGCCGGTGTCCAGCTGAAACTGATCGCATTTTCTGTTACTGCAGTTACCGTTGTCTGCACTTGACTTGCATCCGGAGCAGTAACTACTTCAAATGCTGCAGATTCCGGACCTTTATTTCCATTTTTATCAATGGCATATACTTTAACATAGTATGTTCTACCTGCGGACAGCTTATAATAACTTTCCTTGATATCCCATGCTCGTTCTGGTTCACTCCATGCCATACCATCGCTAATGGAAGTGTAATAATCATATGCGCCAATCACCGTATCCCAAGTAAATTCAACAGAATTATCCGTTGCCCTCGTCTGTCTCAGATTTGTCGGTGTACTCAATGCTGCTTCTGACGTTGTCGGTACAAATGCTACCGCAGCCATCAGAAAAATAAAAGTTACAATTGTCTTTAGATAGTTTTTCATCAAACTATACTCCTTTCTCTTTTTGATCGCCCTCTTTTAGTACGATACGATATATGTTTATTTTACTTCCTTGTACCATACTTTGTCAACTAAATCTTGTTTTGAAAATCAAACTTTACCTTGTTTTTACAGAGATTTCTCAATCCAGCTGCCAAGGACATCGGAAAGGACGGTACGCTGTCCGCAGAGTCCGTGATTGGTCTGCAAAACCTTGTAACAATATTTTCCACTTCCCGGCTGATCTGTCAAGCGGTTATAAAGCGGCCGGATCATAATATCCGGCGGTGCTACCGTATCTTTCTCCGCTGCCACGAAAAGTACATTCTGGTCTTTCAAATGATCGTAAGTATTGATGACAGCATATTCTTCGCTCTGATAGTGTGCATTTTCGTATACTTCGCTTGCGGATGTCATTTTGAGGCATTGACCCTCGCCCTCGATCATGATAAACAATTCTTTTTCAAGGCCATTTTGAAAGGCTGCACGCAGATCGTATGGTGCAATCGCGGCGACGCCGCGGATAAATCCGAGTTTGCCGGCGGCATTTAATACCGTCATGCCTCCCATACTGTGTCCGACAAGGAAAATCGCATCCGGGTCAATATTGTACTGATCCGTTGTCGCCGGGTTGTGCGCCCATTTGGTAATGGCGACGGCGTCATCCACCAGATTGGAAAAAAGATAATTTCCCTCACTTCCCCAGGCACCGCGGTGGTTCACATGGATCACCACACAGCCCATCCGCATCAGCGCATATTCCAGATCGTTGTTGGTCGTATATCCCGGAAATCCGTGAAACATCACGACTGCCGGGTGTGGTCCTTCGTACTGCGCGCCGGGTTTCAAAAGATAGCCATACAGATGACATCCCCCACTGATGATATTAAGTGGAAGAGCATCCGGCATCTCTTCGGCAGTTTCATAATCAAAGTCTGTGTAAGCATTGCTTTTATTAAATTTCATAGGTATCTCCTTTATAATCAATTTTTATTAATGTCAGTCCTTCCGGTGGCGCCGTCGGGCCCGCAAGTGCCCGGTCCGCCTTGGTTATCGCCTCTTCGACCATCGAAATTTCCCGTCTGCCAAGTCCCACTTCTATGAGCGTCCCCGCAATGATCCGCACCATGTTATACAAAAAACCGCTTCCTGTCACACGGATACAGATCTGATGTCCTGTTTTTTCGACCTCACACCGGTAAATCGTCCGCACCGTCGTCTGCACCTGGCTTTTTGCCGAGCAAAATCCGGCAAAATCGTGTTCCCCGATAAAAAGCTGTGCTGCTTTCTGCATTTTTTCGATATCTAACGGAAGATAGACGAAATACGAATACAGACGCTCTGTCGGAAGCTGGATCGGCACATTACTGATACGATACTCATACGTCTTCTCACTGACTGCATAACGCGGATGAAAGGTCTCTTCGACCTGCTCGGATTTCATCACACGGATATCTTCCGGAAGCCGCTGATTGACGGCGATTGCAATCTTTTCTGCCGGGATTCTCGTGTCCGAATCAAATACTGCCACATTTCCCTGCGCATGTACACCGGCGTCAGTCCGGCTCGCCCCGATCAGTTCTACCGGCTCGCGCAAAAGTTCCCGGAGTGCCTCTTGCAATACTTCCTCCACGGAAATAGCATTGTTCTGGATCTGCCACCCGTGATAATTTGTCCCATCGTATGCTACCACTAATCGTACGCGCATCATTCCACTCCTTTTACAAAAAATGTCTCACAATCAATAGTATAATGATATATAATACCACGATCCCCATAGCAAGACCGTCTGCTTTCCGGTATTTCGGCGGTTTCATCTTCGTACGTCCCTCACCGCCGCGGTAACATCTTGCCTCCATCGCAAGGGCAAGGTCATACGCACGCTTCGTCGCAGAGACAAGGAGCGGTACGAGGATCGAAACCATGCCTTTCAGCCGTTCGATCAATTTTCCCTCTTCAAAATCCGCACCTCTGGCACTCTGTGCACGGATAATACGGTTGGCTTCTTCCAGCAGAATCGGGATAAAGCGCAATGCAAGCGACATCATCATCGCGATGTCATGCACCGGCACTTTGATCTTTTCCAACGGTTTCAAAAGCGCCTCGATAGCATCCGTCAGTTTATTCGGTGTCGTTGTGTAAGTTAGCAGCGACGAACCGATGACAAGATAGGTCAGCCGGAGTGCCATAAATGCTCCCCTCTTAATGCCGCCGCTTGTGATCGATATAAATTTCCACTGAAACAGCACATCGCCTGCCTGCGTAAAAAACACGTGGAAACATGCCGTAAATAAAAGCAAAAACAAAATCGGTTTCAGGCCTTTCGTGATATAGCCGAGCGGCACATGACTGTACGCGATGACCACACCAAGAAATACCGTAACTACTGCATATCCGGCAAAATTCTGAAACAAAAATAAGGAGATCAGATACAAGATCACCGCGATGATCTTCATGCGGGGATCCAGTCTGTGAATCTTTGATTCCACCGGATAATATTGTCCTATCGTAATATCTCGTAACATTTATCTCTCCCCTTTTCGATAAGCCAGAATAGCATCTGCCGCCTGCTTTACATTGATGGCATTGTGGGGAAGGCGAATTCCTTTTTTTGCCAGACCTTCCACCACATACGTCACCTGCGGAGCAAGAATACCGATTTTTTCCAGTTCTTTGTAGTGGGAAAACACTTCCTCCGGTGTTCCATCATAGGCGACACAGCCGCTGTCCATGACGATCAGACGCTCGGCATATTTTCCCATATCTTCCATACTGTGTGAAACCACGATCACTGTGATCTTCCGCTCCCTGTGCAATTTTTCGATCAGATCCAGGATGTCATCTTTTCCCTGTGGATCCAGTCCTGCGGTCGGTTCATCCAGTATAAGGATTTCCGGCTGCATCGCAAGCACTCCGGCGATCGCCACACGCCTTTTTTGTCCCCCTGACAACTCAAAGGGAGAGACGTCTAACAGATCTTCGCCGATTCCAACCTGCTTCAATGCCTCATACGAGCGCATATCCATTTCCAGATTATCAAGTCCAAGGTTTTTCGGGCCGAATTTTACATCTTCCAGCACTGTCGTCTCAAAGAGCTGCTGCTCCGGATATTGGAACACGATTCCAACTTTCGAACGCAGTTTTTTCTTGGAAAAGCCTTTTTCATTGATGTCCTCGCCATTGTAATACACGCCGCCGTCTGTCGGTTTCAATAGTCCGTTCAGGTGCTGGATCAATGTCGATTTTCCGGAACCCGTGTGTCCGATCAATCCGATAAATTCTCCCTCGTTGATCTGCAGATTGATGTCATAGAGGGCTACTTTTTCAAACGCGGTTCCTTTTCCATATACATGTTCCACATGATTTAACAATAAAGCCATTTTCGTCCTCCCTCGTCAGGCGAGTTTTTCTGCCAGACAATTTACAAACTCATCTACTGTGATCAGATCCGTCGGAATATCCATCCCCTGCCGTCTCAGTTCCAATGCCAGTTCCGTAACCTGCGGCACGGCAAGATGATATTCCTGCAGTTTTTCTGCTTCCGCAAATACCTGCTTTGGCGTTCCCTGCATCGCGACTTTTCCGTGATTCATAACGAGTACACGGTCTGCCTCGGTCACTTCATCCATATAATGCGTTACCCATAAAATGGTAATTTCTTCCTTTTTATTGATCTCATGAACCGCTTTCAATACTTCCCGCCTTCCGACCGGATCAAGCATCGCCGTCGATTCATCAAATATGATACATTTTGGCTTCATCGCCAATACCCCGGCGATCGCCACACGCTGTTTTTGTCCACCGGAAAGATTGTTCGGTGATTCTTTCCGATGTTCATACATCCCGACTTTTTTCAGGGAATCGTTGACACGTTCCCAGATTTCGGCTGTCGGCACGCCCAGATTTTCCGGCCCAAATCCCACATCTTCCTCGACGATATTATGCACGATCTGATTGTCCGGATTTTGAAATACCATGCCCGCGCGCTGCCGTATTTCCCATACCATTTCCGGTTTCCTTGTATCGATTCCGTCGACTTCGATACATCCCTCTCCCGGCACTAAAATCGCATTGATCAATTTGGCAAGGGTTGACTTTCCGGAACCATTGTGGCCTAACACCGCGATAAACTCCCCTTTGTTTATCTCAAATGATAAATGGTCGACTGCCAGTTCTACGCCTACCACCTGTTCTTCATCATCCCTGCGTATATATTCATACACTACATCCTGTATTGATATCACAATGGTACCTCCTGCATTATTTTAAAAGAGCGATACGGTAAAAAACCATATCGCTCTCTTTTTACACATAAACGTGTTCTTATACTAATTCAATAACAACTTCCATAGCTGCGTCGCCCTTACGTGGTCCGATCTTGATGATACGTGTGTATCCACCTTTGCGGTCAGCATACTTTGGAGCGATCTCGTCAAATACTTTGCTTGCTACATCAACTGTCTTCGTTCCTTTTCTCTTACCAGCTGTTGTGGTAGGAACTTCTGTGATGCCATAAAGCATTTTGTTCATCTGACGTCTAGCATGGATTCTGGAAGGAGCTTCTTTTTTGATTTCTTTATCTACTTCATCAAAAACAGTAACTTTCTTTCCATCTACTACTTTCTTTACTCTCTTACCATCTTTATCTTTCTGGGCAACTTTAGCCTTGACAGTAACAGTCTCAACGTTATCTTTTTCGCGAATACCAAGCGCGATCATATGCTCAGCAATTCTGCGGATTTCTTTGGCTTTTGCTTCTGTGGTAACGATTTTTCCATGATAAAGAAGGTTTGTCACCTGGTTACGAAGCAAAGCTTTTCTCTGGCTGGATGTTCTTCCAAGCTTTCTATAACCTGCCATTTTCATGTCCTCCTTGAATATTTATAAAACAAAGTTCGATTAATCAACATTTTCACGCAATGACAATCCAAGTTCTTTCAACTTAGCAAGCACTTCTTCCAAAGACTTACGTCCCAGGTTACGTACTTTCATCATGTCATCGGCTGTCTTATTGGTGAGTTCCTCCACCGTATTAATTCCTGCTCTCTTCAGACAGTTATAAGAACGAACAGACAATTCCAACTCATCAATGCTGAGTTCAAGAACCTTCACAGAATCGTCTTCCTCTTTCTCTACGATCACTTCTGCCATACGAGCTTTTTCTGACAGATCGATAAAGGTATTCAGATGCTCACTCATAACCTTAGCTGCAAGGCTGACTGCTTCATCCGGATCCAATGTACCATTGGTATATACATCCAATGTCAATTTGTCAAAATCTGTAATCTGACCAACACGAGTATTCTCGATGTTGATATTTACGCGCTCAATCGGAGTAAAGATAGAATCAATCGGAATTACGTCGATTGCCATCTCTTCTTTCTTATTTTTATCAGAACTTACATATCCACGACCGTTTACTACTGTCATTTCAATATAAAGTTTGCTGTCTGCTCCACCGTTCAATGTAGCAATGACTTGATCTTTGTTGATGATCTCAAGATCAGAGTCACATTTGATGTCCGCTGCAGTGATAACACCCTCGCCATTAGCATCAATGTACATGGTTTTTGTCTCATTGAGGTTATCGCTGTGATTCTTAATTGCAAGACTCTTAATGTTCATTACAATCTCAGTAACGTCTTCTTTGACACCAGGGATCGCACTAAATTCATGAACAACGCCATCGATTTTAATGTGACTTACTGCTGTACCTGGCAGCGATGAGAGCATAATTCGTCTCAAAGAATTACCCAAAGTTGTACCGTATCCTCGTTCAAGTGGTTCTACTACAAAACGTCCATATTTCTTATCTTCAGAAATTTCCGCAATTTCAATTCTCGGTCTTTCAAATTCAAACACTCTAGGACCCTCCTTTTGGGTTTACTTAATTACTTGGAGTACAACTCGACGATAAGCACTTCATTGACAGGTACATCAATCTCAGCTCTTGTAGGAATCTGTGTAACTGTTCCTTTGAGATTTTCATGGTCAGCCTCTAACCAAGCTGGAACCATACGAGATCCTGTAACTTCAAGAATGTCTTTGTATCTCTGTGCTCCCTTAAATTTTTCTTTGATTTCAATAACATCTCCAGCTTTCAACTGATAAGATGGGATATTAACCGGTTTACCATTTACAAGCACATGCTTATGATCTACGATCTGACGTGCTTCTTTTCTTGTTCTACCATAGCCGAGACGGAACATAACGTTGTCAAGTCTCAACTCAAGGAGAATCATAAGGTTTTCACCTGTTGTACCGTATTTCAGCTTCTGAGCCTTTGCGTAGTAGTTACGGAAAGGTTTCTCAAGTACACCATAGATGAATTTCGCTTTCTGTTTCTCTTTCAACTGCATTCCATATTCGCTTAATTTTCTTCCGCTTCTTGCATTTCTATTTGATTTCTTGTCGATTCCAAGATAAATTGGATCGAGGTCAAGAGATCTACATCTTTTCAGAACAGGCGTCATATCTCTAGCCATTTTAATACCTCCTATACTCTTCTACGTTTTGGTGGTCTACAACCATTGTGAGGAACCGGTGTTACGTCCTGGATACTTGTTACTTCGATTCCACAAGCCTGAATTGCACGGATTGCAGCTTCTCTACCTGAACCTGGTCCCTTAACCATTACTTCTACTGATTTCAAACCATGAGGCAATGCAGCTTTTGCTGCTGTCTCTGCAGCCATCTGTGCTGCATAAGGTGTGGATTTTCTGGATCCTCTGAATCCAAGTCCACCTGCACTTGCCCAGGAAATTGCATTTCCCTGCATGTCGGTCAGTGTTACGATTGTATTATTAAAAGATGACTGAATATGTGCTTGTCCGCGGTCAATATTCTTTTTAACACGCTTTTTTGTCACTTTTTTTGCAACTTTCTTAGCCATTGACAAAACCTCCTATATTATTTCTTCTTATTTGCTACTGTACGTTTTGGACCTTTACGAGTTCTAGCATTCGTCTTTGTCTTCTGTCCACGAACCGGAAGTCCTTTTCTATGACGGATTCCTCTGTAGCATCCAATTTCCTGTAATCTCTTGATGTTCAAAGCAACTTCTCTACGAAGATCACCCTCAACAACCTGAGTCTTGTCAATAACGTCACGAATTTTAGCGACATCGTCGTCGGTCAAATCTTTACAACGAATGTCCGGGTCTACGTTTGCTTCGCTCAGGATTCTTTTTGAGCTTGCAAGACCGATACCATAAACATAGGTAAGACCTATCTCTACACGTTTTTCTCTTGGTAAATCTACACCACTGATACGAGCCATGTGTACTTTACACCTCCATTAAAATTTTAAAATGTTTGTTTCGTGAATCTTCTGTGATTCACTATAGCCGCTTTAAATCACAACAACTCTGCTGACCAAGAACCCGTTTTTCTTTTTCCAAAGAATCACCGGAGAAACATCGGCAGTGCTTTTCGTTGTGATATCACAGTTCCCGCAATGACGGTGGAATCTACAATTCCTGCGGGGTCCGCTGTAACACAGAAAGCAAGACATTATATAAGCACGAAAAGAACCCGAAGTCACCTTCAGGTCTCTCAGATATATTTATTAGCCCTGTCTTTGTTTGTGTTTTGGGTTCTCACAGATCACTCTGATACGACCCTTTCTTTTAATAACTTTGCATTTTTCGCAAATTGGTTTTACTGATGATCTTACTTTCACAGTAATAACCTCCTTTCACATGTTTTGACATGTTTGTATCTATAAATTTCCATCTTTTCGGACTTTCTTGGGTTAGGGAAAGTCTTGTCAGAGCGCACTTAGCCCTCTTTAGACGAAAATCCATTTCTAACTATAACATAAATCATAAAGGAATGCAAGCACTTTTTTATTTATCTCTCCAAACAATTCTTCCTTTTGTCAGATCATAGGGAGACAATTCCAAGGTTACTTTGTCACCAGGCAGAATACGGATGAAGTTCATCCGGAGTTTTCCGCTGATATGTGCCAATACTTTATGTCCGTTTTCAAGTTCTACCTGAAACATTGCATTTGGCAGTTTTTCAACAACAGTTCCTTCAATTTCAATTACGTCTGCTTTTGACATACCATTACTCTCCTTTTTCGTGCCCTTTCCGTGGCACCTATTTACAATGATAAAATTTCTGGTTCGCCATCCTTACGGATATAGATGGTGTTCTCATAATGCGCCGAATTTTCGCCATCCTGTGTCACTACTGTCCAGTCATCGTCTAAAAACCAGACCGGCCAGTCTCCGGCATTTACCATCGGTTCGATGGCAAGTGTCATTCCGGGTTTCAAGACAGGACCATGCCCAAATCTCGGTTTAAAATTCGGTACTTCCGGCTCCTCATGAAGCCGTCTTCCAATTCCATGTCCCACCAGATCGCGAACGATGGAAAATCCATTTTCCTCCACAAATTTCTGGATTGCTGCAGAAATATCATATAAGTGTCCGCCGGCAACAGCATATTTTATTCCTTCAAAAAAGCTCTGCTTTGTCACCTCGATCAGTTTTTGATCATTTTCCGATATTTTGCCGACGGCATGAGTTCTTGCAGCATCCGAATGATATCCGCGGTAAATCACACCTGCGTCCAGGCTCACGATATCTCCTTCCCGAAGAATGACATTTTCTTTGGGAATCCCATGCACCACTTCATCATCAAGGGATACACAGATGGAGGCCGGATATCCTTCATAATTCAGGAAAGAGGGAATGCATCCGAACTCGCGGATCCATTCTTCTCCTTTTCGGTCAATCTCCAGCGTGGAGATGCCCGGTTCAATGATTTCACCCAATCTGTTGTGAACTTCTGCCAGAATCTTTCCGGCTTCACGCATAAGCCGTATCTCTTCTTCTGACTTTATCGTTATTCTTTCTTTTTTTCTACGCATGTCATTTCACTCTGCTTTGTCTGCGGATCAGCCAAGGATCGCTGTGATATCATCAAATACTTTCTGCAGATCCTGTGTTCCGTCAACCTCTTTCAAGATTCCTTCTTTGGTATAATAATCAATCAAAGGCTGCGTCTGTGTATGATATACTTCCAAACGCTGTTTCACGGTTTCCGGCTTATCGTCATCACGAAGAATGAGCTCGCCGCCACATGCGTCACAAATTCCTTCTTTTTTGGTTGGATTATATTTAATATGATAGGTTCCTCCACATGCTACGCAGGCACGTCTTCCTGACATGCGGTCAATGATGTTCTCATCCGGAACTTCTACATTGATGGCATAATCCATTTTTTCTCCAATTTTTGCCAATGCTTCTGTCAATGCTTCTGCCTGTGGAATCGTACGTGGGAATCCATCGAGTACATATCCTTTTTTTGCATCATCCTGTGCCAGACGGTCTACTACAAGGTCAACGACCAATTCATCCGGTACAAGAAGTCCTTTATCCATATATGTTTTTGCCTTCTGTCCAAGTTCTGTATTCTCTTTGATATTTGCACGGAAGATATCTCCGGTGGAAATGTGTGGAATACCGTATTTTTCGGAAATCATTTTTGCCTGCGTACCTTTTCCGGCACCAGGAGCACCAAGCATAACAATTTTCATAGCCATTCTCCTTTTCATTTCAATGCAAAAAAGGTAAGCGACCATACGAAAATAAATTTCCGCAGGTCGATTGCCTTTTTATCCTATCATCAATTTCCCAAGAATCCTTTATAATTACGGACTAACATCTGGGATTCAAGCTGTTTCAATGTTTCAATAACAACCCCAACAATGATGATCAAAGATGTACCGGTAAAGGATACGTTTGCTCCGAACACACCTGAGAAGATGATTGGAAGCACACATACGATAACCATTGCGACAGCACCGATAAAAATAATGCTGTTGAGTACATTGGTAAGATAATCGGTTGTTGGTTTGCCGGGACGAATACCCGGAATAAATCCACCCTGCTTTTTCATGTTGTTTGAAATTTCAAGTGGATTAAATGTTACTGAGGTATAGAAATATGCAAAAAAGATTACCAATGCGATATATACGAGTAATCCTAATGTATATTTGAAATCACCCCACGAACTAATATTACACCAGTCGCTCTGATTGCAGACCTTGAGGAATTTCTGGATCAAGGATGCTCCTTCTCCGGATGCCGGTTTCACACCTGCAAAACTGGCAATGACAACTGGAAGCTGTAACATAGAACTTGCAAAGATAACCGGGATAACGCCGGCTGTATTTACTTTCAACGGAATATGGCTGGACTGACCGCCAAACATTTTCCGTCCCTGCATTTTCTTTGCATACTGTACAGGGATTTTTCTCTCGCCATCCTGAAGCCATACGATAAATGCAAACATGGCAACGATCAGAACAAGAATGATCACTGCTGCAAGAATTCGGTTCGTGACATTTGCTGCGCTCTTGATGAACTGATTATACAAAGAGATCAGATCACTAGGAATACGTGCAACAATGTTGATCAACAAGATAATGGAAATACCATTTCCAATACCTTTTTCTGTAATTTCCTCACCAAGCCACATAAGGAATGCAGCTCCTGCCGTCAAAGCAACAACGGAAATAATCACAGATGTATATCCGGATTCTGTAAAGAATCCCTGGTTACGGAATCCGATAACGATAGCAAGACCTTCGATCAAAGCAAGTACGATAGAAAGATATCTTGTGTACTCGTTGATCTTCTTTCTTCCGTCTTCTCCATCTTTCTGCAATTCTTCCAAACGCGGAATTGCGATGGTAAGAAGCTGTACGATAATGGATGCTGTGATGTACGGTGTGATGTTCAATGCAAAGATGGACATTCTTGTAAAGGATCCACCGGTCATAACATCGAGGAAGTTCAACGCCTGATTGTTATCAAACAAATTCTGGATAACATTTGTATTTACGCCCGGAAGCGGAATGTTACATCCGATCCGGACGATGATAAGCCCAAAAAACACAAACAAAAGTTTGTTTCGGATCTCTTTCGTCTTAAACGCATTTTTTATCGTTTCAAGCATTAGATCACCTCTGCTTTTCCACCAACTGCTTCAATTTTTTCAACAGCACTCTTGCTAAATGCGTTTACTTTAACTGTGAGCTTTTTGGTTAATTCTCCATTTCCAAGAATTTTGACTCCGTCTCTAGGATTGTTTACAATCCCTTTATCCATAAGAGTTTCAACTGTTACTTCTGCGCCATCTTCAAATGCATTGAGACGGTCAAGTCCGATAGCAACAATGTCTTTACTATTGATATTTGTAAAACCTCTCTTAGGCAGTCTTCTGTACAGTGGCAGCTGACCACCTTCGAATCCTGGTCTAGGTGCTCCAGAACGTGCTTTCTGTCCTTTATGACCTTTTCCGGCAGTTTTACCATTTCCTGAACCATGTCCACGTCCACGACGGAATTCATCGCTGTGTTTGGAACCTGCTGCAGGTTTTAATTCTGATAAATTCATTTATGGCACCTCCTTATATTAGATTTCTTCTACTTTAACCAAGTGTCTAACTTGCTGAATCATTCCTCTAACTGCATCGTTATCAGGCATCTCAACTGTTTTGTTGAGCTTTCTGAGGCCAAGAGCCTCAACTGTTTTACGATGTTTAGGAATGGCACCAATGGTAGATTTTGTTAATGTGATTTTCAATTTTCCAGCCATGAAAAAGTACCTCCTAACCTAACACTTCTTCTACGGAAAGTCCGCGAAGTTTTGCTACTTCTTCCGGTGTCTTGAGCTCGCTCAAACCAGCGATCGTTGCAAGTACAACGTTCTGTTTGTTACGGGATCCCAAAGACTTTGTACGGATATTTTTGTATCCTGCAAGATCCAATACGGCACGTGCCGGACCACCGGCGATGATTCCTGTACCTTCTGGAGACTTCTTCATAAGAACTTCAGCACTGCCGAATTTTCCGATGAAGTCATGTGGAATACTTCCATTCTCATCGATTGGAACTTCGATGAGTTTCTTCATAGCATCTTCTTTTCCTTTGCGAATTGCTTCCGGAATTTCCATTGCTTTTCCTAAACCTGCTCCAACGTGTCCGTTGCCGTCACCTACTACTACCAATGCGGTAAATCTGAAGTTACGACCACCTTTAACAACCTTGGTAACACGTTTAATTGATACTACATTATCTTCTAATTCAAACTGACTAGCATCAATAATTTCACGTTTCATGAGTTTTCCTCCTTGTTTAGAATTGAAGACCAGCTTCTCTAGCTGCATCTGCTAATGCCTTAACTTTACCCTGATAAATGTAACCGCCACGGTCAAATACGACTTCGTTGATTCCATTATCCAAAGCTTTCTTTGCGATAACTTCACCAAGTTTTGCTGCAGCTTCTACATTATTCGTTTTCTCCAGACCTTCTTTTACTTCACTCTGAAGAGTAGAGGCAGAAACGATTGTATTACCGGCAACATCATCAATTACCTGTGCATACATATGATTGTTGCTGCGGAATACTGCCAAACGTGGTCTCTCAGGAGTTCCGGACAGACGGCTACGTAATCTTCTGTGTTTGTTTACGCGAACTTCGCTTCTATTTACTTTACTAACCATTCTATTTTACTCCTTTCTATTTCTTACCAGTCTTACCAACTTTACGTCTGATCACTTCATCAGAGTACTTAATACCTTTGCCTTTATATGGCTCCGGTGCTCTCTTTTCTCTGATCTCAGCAGCATATTGGCCAACTTTTTCTTTATCAATTCCCTTAACGATAATCGTGTTCTGACCATCCACAGTTACTTCCAATCCTTCCGGATCTTCCATTTCTACAGGATGAGAATATCCAAGAGATAATACTAATTTTTTACCCTGCTTTACAGCTCTGTAACCAACACCGTTTACTTCCAATGTCTTAGAATAACCTTCTGTTACACCTACGATCATGTTGTAGATCAATGTTCTGGTCAAACCATGCAGAGATTTCATTTTCTTCAAGTCATTTGGACGGGAAACTTTGATCTCGTCTCCGTCTTTTTCAATTTTCATTTCCGCAGGCAATACTCTTTCAAGTGTTCCCTTTGGTCCTTTTACTGTCACCTTATTATTTTCTGCAATATCTACAGTTACACCTGCAGGTACCGCGATAGGCAATCTTCCAATTCGTGACATTTGCCGTACCTCCTATATTTTGAATAAGTTCCATTCGGCAGAGGATCTGCCTCACGGAGTTTAAACTACCATACGAATGCTAATACTTCGCCGCCTACGTTCAACTTACGAGCTTCTTTGTCTGTAAGAACACCTTTGTTTGTTGAAACGATAGCGATTCCGAGTCCGCCAAGAACCTTAGGAAGTTCTTCTGCGTTAGCGTATACACGAAGACCTGGTTTGGAGATTCTCTTCAAACCGGAGATGATCTTTTCGTTTTTGTCTTTACCATATTTCAATGTGATGTGGATTGATTTAAATCCATCAACATCTACCAAATCAAAACCTTTGATATATCCTTCCTTCAAAAGAATCTCTGCAATCGAAATCTTCATCTTAGAAGCAGGAACATCAACTGTATCATGTTTTGCAGTATTTGCATTACGGATTCTTGTAAGCATATCTGCAATTGGATCGCTCATAGTCATTACATTTTCCTCCTTAACTAGATAACAAGTTCAGTCTTACCAACTTGCTTTTTTGACACCTGGGATCTGGCCTTTGTATGCCAACTCACGGAAACAAATACGACAAATTCCGTATTTTCTCAAGTATGCATGTGGACGACCACAGATTTTGCAACGGCTGTATTCTCTGCTTGAAAATTTAGCTTTACGCTGCTGTTTAATCTTCATAGACGTTTTAGCCATGAAAAACCCTCCTAACTATTTCTTAAACGGCATACCAAACTGTGCCAACAATTCACGTGCTTCTTCATCAGTCTGAGCAGTAGTAACAAAGATAACGTCCATACCACGTACTTTATCTACTTTATCGTACTCGATCTCAGGGAAGATCAACTGCTCTTTGATACCCATAGCATAGTTTCCACGACCGTCAAAGGCATTAGGATTTACACCTCTGAAGTCACGTACTCGAGGCAATGCAAGGTTGATGAGACGATCAACGAACTCATACATCTTTTCACCACGAAGTGTAACTTTACATCCGATTGGCTGTCCCTCACGGAGTTTGAAGTTTGCTACAGATTTCTTAGCTCTTGTTACTACAGCTTTCTGTCCTGTGATAATCTCAAGGTCACTGATTGCTGTATCCAAAACTTTTGAATTTTCCTTTGCTTCACCAACGCCCATGTTGATAACAACTTTGTCGAGCTTTGGTACTTGCATAATATTTTTGTACTCGAATTTCTTCTGCAATGCAGGAACGATTTCGTTCAAATACGTTTCTTTTAATCTAGCCACTTTAAGTACCTCCTCTCAAATTAATCAATCACTGCGCCAGTTGCTTTTGCATAGCGGACTTTGTTTTTACCATCCTCAGTTTTGAAACCGATTCTTGTAACTTTTCCGTCTACTACATACATTACGTTGGAAATGTCAAATGCAGCTTCTTCTTCAACGATTCCGCCTTTTGCATTTGCCTGATTTGGTTTCACATGTTTTTTCACCATGTTTACTCCCTCAACTTTGACTTTTCCATCTTTTACTTCGATTACTTTACCTTCTTTATCTTTATCGACACCGGCAATAACGCGAACGGTATCACCTACTTTGATCTTTGATGTTGCCACTTCAGGGACACCTCCTTATAATACTTCTGGAGCCAAAGATACAATTTTCATAAATTGTTTATCTCTCAACTCTCTAGCTACAGGTCCAAAAATACGTGTTCCTCTTGGGGTCTTGTCATCTTTGATGATAACTGCTGCATTTTCATCAAAACGAATATAGGAACCGTCTGGACGACGAATTTCTTTTACTGTACGAACAACAACAGCTTTTACTACGTCTCCTTTTTTAACAACTCCACCTGGTGTTGCATCTTTGACCGTAGCAACGATGATATCGCCAACTGCTGCATATCTTCTAACGGAACCGCCGAGTACACGGATACAAAGCAATTCTTTTGCACCGGTATTGTCAGCAACTTTAAGTCTCGTTTCCTGCTGTACCATAATAGTAACTCCTTTCGAAATTTTGAATATAACAAAATTTTGCTTTTGCAAAAACTATCTAGCTTTTTCGATTATTTCTACAAGTCTCCATCTCTTATCTTTGGACAATGGTCTTGTTTCCATAACTTTTACTCTATCACCGATGTTACATTCATTCTGCTCGTCATGAGCTTTCAATTTATACGTTCTCTTTACGATTTTTCCGTAAAGTGGATGTTTTACGTTGTCAACGACAGCAACAACGATTGTCTTATCCATCTTGTTGCTTACAACTTTTCCTACACGAGTTTTTCTAAGTTTTCTCTCCACAACAAAGTCCTCCTTTCTTGCACCTTCTAGTTAGCGGCTTTCTGTTCCATGGACATTGCTGTCTGGATACGAGCGATATTCTTTCTAACTTCTTTAATTCTACTTGTGTTATCAAGCTGGTTTGTTGCGTTCTGGAATCTCAAGTTGAAGAGTTCCTTCTTAGCAGCTACTAACTCGTCATTTAATTCGGCAAGTGATTTACCATTCAAATTGTTCATGAATTCCTTACTCTTCACTGCCCGCACCTCCTTCTAAGTCTGCGCGTGAAACGATCTTACATTTTACCGGCAATTTGTGTGTTGCAAGACGAAGAGCTTCTCTTGCTGTCTCTTCTGGTACACCGGCGATCTCGAACATTACACGTCCTGGCTTAACTACAGCTACCCAATATTCCAAAGCACCTTTACCTTTACCCATTCGAGTTTCAGCTGGTGTCTTAGTTACCGGCTTGTCTGGGAAAATCTTGATCCAAACTTTACCACCACGTTTGATGTAACGTGTCATAGCAATACGGGCTGCCTCTATCTGATTGGATTTAATCCAGGCCGGCTCTGTAGCAACGATACCGAAATCACCGTATGTGATCTTATTTCCGCGCAAAGCCTTACCTTTCATAGAACCACGAAACTGTTTACGACGTTTTACTCTTTTAGGCATTAACATTATTTATCGCTCCCTTCCTTTGAACTAGCCTTAGCTGGTTTTCCACCTTTGGTTGGAAGTACTTCACCATGATAGATCCAAGTTTTAACACCGATCTTACCATAAGTTGTGTTTGCTTCTGCGAAACCATAATCAATATCTGCACGAAGTGTCTGAAGTGGAATATTTCCTTCGCTGTAGAACTCTGTACGAGCCATATCAGCTCCACCAAGACGTCCGGAACAAGATGTTTTGATTCCTTTTGCGCCTGCTTTCATCGCTCTTCCCATGCAGGATTTCATTGCACGACGGAAAGAAATACGATTTTCAAGCTGCTGTGCGATATTCTCAGCAACAAGCTGTGCATCGCTGTCTGGTTTCTTTACTTCTTTGATGTCTACGAGAATCTTCTGATTGGAGAACTTAGCAAGCTCTACTTTCAATTTCTCGATCTCTGCTCCACCTTTTCCGATTACTACACCAGGTTTTGCTGTATATACGATAACTTTAACACGTCCGGTTGTTCTCTCGATCTGAATCTTGGAAACTCCTGCATGATACAGTTTTTTCTTCAAGAACTCACGGATCTTATAATCTTCTACAAGAGCATCAGCGAAATTTTCCGGCTCTGCGAACCATTTGGATTCCCAGTCTTTGATAACGCCGACTCTCAAACCATGAGGATTAACTTTTTGTCCCATTGTTATTCTCCTTTCACTATCTCTCATTCAAGATTACTGTAATATGGCACATTCTCTTCTCGATTCTGTAAGCCATACCACGAGCTCTTGGGCGAATTCTCTTCATTGTCGTTGCTTTGTTTGCAAAGCACTCTTCAACGTAAAGATTTTCCGGATTCATTCCATTATTATTTTCAGCATTTGCAATTGCAGATTTCAATAACTTCTCAATTACAGATGATGCATATCTAGGGTTATATGCCAAGATACCAAGTGCTGTCTGTACATCTTTGCCGCGGATTGCATCCAATACAAAGCCAGCTTTCTGTGCGGACATTCTTGCATATGACAACTTAGCGGATGGTCTAGTATCTTTATTCTGGTTTCTTTCTTTCTTGATCTGTGATCTATGTCCTTTAGCCACGGATGAAACCTCCTTTCAATATTTAAAACATTATCTGCTTTTTTTCTCATCTTTTCCATGTCCACGATAGGTTCTTGTTGCAACAAACTCACCGAGTTTGTGTCCTACCATATCCTCTGTAATATATACAGGAACATGTTTTCTTCCATCATGAACAGCGATCGTATGACCTACCATGCTTGGGAAAATCGTAGAACGACGTGACCATGTTTTAATAACTTGTTTATCTCCAGATTCGTTCATGGCATCTACTTTTTTAAGAAGATGCGCATCAGCGAATGGTCCTTTTTTCAATGAACGAGCCACTAGCTTTACCTCCTTTTATGCTTTATTTTGCTAAAGCTTTACCATCTCTTCTTCGAACGATCATCTTATTCGACTGTTTGTTTTTCTTTCTTGTCTTAAGACCAAGTGCAGGTTTGCCCCAAGGTGTACATGGACCCGGACGTCCGATACCGGTCTTACCTTCACCACCACCATGTGGATGGTCATTAGGGTTCATGACAGAACCACGAACAGTTGGGCGGATACCCATATGACGTTTACGTCCTGCTTTACCGATGTTGATCAAGTTGTGCTCAGAGTTTCCAACCTGTCCGATTGTTGCACGGCAGTTGATTGGAACCATTCTCATTTCGCCGGATGGCATACGAAGTGTTGCATATTTTCCTTCTTTTGCCATAAGCTGTGCACTGTTTCCTGCTGCACGAACGAACTGTCCGCCGTGTCCAGGATAAAGTTCAATGTTGTGTACCAATGTACCAACAGGGATATCTTTGAGTTCAAGACAGTTTCCGACTCTTGCTTCTGCTGTCTCACCATTCATAACCTGCTGTCCGACTTTCAAACCAGCTGGTGCAAGGATATATGCTTTCTCGCCGTCTGCATAGCAGATCAATGCGATGTTTGCTGTTCTGTTTGGATCGTATTCGATGCTCTTAACTGTTGCAGGAATTCCATCCTTATTTCTCTTAAAGTCGATGATTCTATATTTTCTTCTAGAACCGCCTCCGCGATGTCTGACAGTGATCTTACCCTGTGCGTTACGTCCCGCATTTTTCTTAACGGATGTTGTAAGGGATTTCTCCGGAGTTGATGCTGTGATTTCAGAGAAATCATATCCGGACATCTGTCTTCTAGAAGGTGTATATGGGTTAAATGTTTTAATTCCCATGAGTTACACTCCTTTCAATTCAATCAAATGTTTCTTATAAGCCTTCAAAAATTTCGATATCAGCGCTATCCTCTGTCAACTGAACGATAGCTTTCTTTCTCTTAGCAGTTTTACCTGTTGTCATTCCACGTCTGCGGTTTTTACCTTCGCAGTTCATTGTGTTGACTTTCGCTACTTTTGTACCAGCGAACATTTTTTCAACTGCTTCTTTGATCTGACTCTTTGTTGCCTCAGTGTGTACATAGAATGTGTATTTCTTCAATTCCATGCCAGCCATAGATTTCTCTGTGATAACTGGTTTTGAGATAATGTCATAATATTTCAAATCTGCCATTATGCGTACACCTCCTCGATTGCTGCAACTGCACTCTTTGTCAAGATGACATTGTCATATTTCAAAATGTCATATACATTGATGGAGTTTGCGAATACGCCTCTTGCGGTAGGAATGTTGCGAACAGAAAGTGTTGCATTTTTTCCTTCTTCCGCTACTACGATGAGCGCTTTTTTCTTATCTAAACCATTCAAAAGGGTTGTGATTGTCTTTGTCTTAGGAGCGTCAAATTCCATTCCTTCAACAACAACAAGTTTTCCCTCGTTTACTTTTGTTGTCAAAGCAGACTTGATTGCAGCTGCTTTTTCTTTTTTATTCATTTTGAATGAATAATCTCTTGGTGTTGGAGCAAATACAACTCCGCCGCCTTTCCACTGTGGAGCACGGATCGAACCCTGTCTTGCATGTCCGGTTCCTTTCTGTCTCCAAGGTTTTCTACCACCGCCACGAACTTCAGAGCGTGTTTTTGCTTTCTGTGTTCCCTGGCGTTTGTTAGCAAGTTGTAACACAACTGCCATATGAACCAAATGTTCATTTACTGGAGCAGCAAAGATAGAATCGTTCAATTCTATTTTACCTGTTTCTTTGCCTTCCATATTGTAAACAGATACGCTTGCCATCTGTGTCATCCTCCTTTCCGAAAAGTTATGCCTTAACGGATTCTTTAATAATAACAGTTGATTTCTTAGGTCCCGGTACTGCACCTTTTACCAAGAGAAGATTGTTTTCTGCATCTACTCTTACTACTTCAAGGTTCTGGATAGTAACCTTTACAGCACCCATCTGACCAGGCATTTTCTTGCCTTTAAATACTTTGCTAGGATCCGATGCGGAACCATTGGAACCTGCATGTCTATGGAATTTGGAGCCGTGACCCATAGGTCCTCTGGACTGTCCGTGACGTTTGATCGCGCCCTGGAATCCTTTACCTTTGCTTGTTGCTGTTACGTCAATCTTGTCACCGGCTTCAAAGATATCTGCTTTGATTTCCTGTCCTAATGTGTACTCCTCTGCACCGTCAAGTTTGAACTCTGTAACAAATCTCTTGTTGTCCACACCTGCTTTGGAGAAGTGTCCCTGCATTGGTTTATTGACGAGTTTCTCACGGATATCGCCATAACCAACCTGTACTGCACTGTATCCGTCTGTCTCTTCATTTTTGATCTGAGTTACATAAACCGGACCAGCTTCAAGCACAGTAACCGGTGTCAAAACACCGTCTTCGTTGAAAATCTGAGTCATTCCAACTTTTGTAGCTACGATAGCTTTTTTCATCTTTCTTTACCTCCTAAATTCTACAGCGGATCACTTTCATAATTGGTCGTTTCTCACAGGCAGAAACCTGATCCAAAAAGCGGAAAGTAATCATCCTAGATGGTTTTCCCTGATCCTGAACCGGAGGACCGCTTCCAACCTTAGGACCGGGGCACTATTTTCACCCCGTAGGTTTTACACCTTATCTTATATTAAATGAATTATTTCATTTTAATATCAATTGCAACACCAGCCGGCATTTCCAAACGGGATAATGCATCAACTGTTTTCTGTGATGGCTTAAGCACATCGATCAGTCTTTTATGAGTTCTCTGCTCGAACTGCTCTCTGGAGTCTTTATATTTATGAACGGCTCTCAGAATCGTAACAACTTCCTTCTTTGTAGGAAGAGGTACCGGACCGCTTACTTTTGCTCCTGTTTTCTTAATTGTATCAATCAGTTTGGCTGCTGCCATATCGATTAACTGATGATCGTATGCTTTTAAAATGATTCTCATTGTCTGCTGACTTGCCATAAAAAAAGCCGCCTCCTTTTCGTACTGAATTAATAATAGTTCGTACGACAAGTGGTGACTGTACACTCATCCGTGTGTGTCGTGCCGGTTCACACGAAAATGCCACATCGTGGCATACTTTCTCACACGTTTATCTGCTCTCTATCTGGCAGAAACTATGTTACGTACAGTGACTTGCCGTCAGGTTTACTGACCGTGATATGCTGATCTACGGTCTCTTGACATTCGCTCCACGGAAAACCCATCCATCGGATGGCAACCTCGCGCTTCTTCGCTATCATGTCACAGCAATTGCTATTATACACTAAGTTTTTGGGGAATGCAAGTACTTTTTTTATTTTTTTTGCAAGCTATTTTTCATCGTTTTCAGATTATCAATATTCTAAAAAATGTACCCGCATTTTAGTATCTTGTAAAGAAGGCTGCCCCCTCGCTTCAATATTGTCAAGAGTGCAGCCTTCTTTTCTTCTTTTCTTCTTTTCTACTCTTCTGCTTTCTGTACTTCTACGATTGCATCCTTTTTCATAGGGATACGGCAGTTTTTGTTGTTTCCGAATTCTACGATCACAACATTATCGTCCGGCATGTCGATCACGACGCCATAAAATCCGCTTGTTGTCAGGATACTGTCACCTACAGCAAGACCACCGATCAATGCCTGATGTTCTTTTTCCTGTTTTTTCTGTGGTCGGATCGCAATCAGCCAAAATACACCGATGATAACTACGATATAAATAACCATTCCAACTGTTCCCATTTCTTTACCTCCTGGCTCTGTTACGAGACTTAGTATTCATTAGATTCCATCGAATCCAATTTTTTCTTTTTATATTCTTGAAAACGATTTTCTTCAATCGCATCGCGAATCTCACTCATCATTGTATTATAAAAATAAAGATTATGCAAGACCAATAATCGAAGTCCCAGCATTTCTTTTGCTTTGAGCAGGTGCCGGATGTAGGCACGCGAGTAGTGGCGGCACGCCGGACACTGACATCCTTCCTCGATCGGACGCTCATCCAGTTCAAAGCGTTTGTTCATCAGATTCATCTTACCAAAGTTTGTATAGGCGTGTCCATGCCGGCCATTTCGCGCCGGATATACACAGTCGAAGAAATCCACACCGCGCTCGACACTTTCCAAAATGTTCGCCGGCGTTCCGACTCCCATCAGGTATCTCGGTTTGTTGTCCGGAAGATGTGGCACAACTTCATCAAGAATGTGATACATCTCTTCATGGCTCTCGCCGACAGCCAGTCCGCCGATGGAATACCCCGGCAGATCCAATTCGGAAATCCGCTGTGCATGCTCGATACGGATATCTTCAAATATTCCTCCCTGATTGATTCCAAAAAGCATCTGCTCTTTATTGATCGTATCCGGAAGGGAATTTAAGCGGTCCATCTCGCGTTTGCAGCGTTCCAGCCAGCGTGTCGTACGCGCGACGGACGCTTCCATATACTCGCGTGTCGCCGGATGCGGCGCACATTCGTCAAATGCCATGGCGATCGTTGATCCCAGATTCGACTGAATCCGCATACTTTCTTCCGGTCCCATGAAAATCTTTCGGCCGTCAACGTGTGAATTAAAATAAACGCCTTCCTCTTTAATCTTGCGGAGCCCTGCTAAAGAAAACACCTGAAATCCACCGGAATCCGTGAGGATCGGGCGATCCCAGTTCATAAATTTGTGAAGTCCGCCCATTTTGCGGACGACATCGTCCCCCGGTCTCACATGAAGATGATACGTATTGGAAAGTTCTACCTGTGTTCCGATTTCCTTCAGATCCATCGTAGACACCGCCCCCTTGATCGCTGCGACAGTTCCTACATTCATAAATACGGGAGTCTGAATATCCCCATGTGGCGTGTGAAATGTTCCTCTCCGCGCTTTTCCCTCTCTGGCTTTTATCTCAAACATTGTCTTCTCCTTTATCTTTTTTTGGTGTCAATAAGATTACGATACGAAGATAACCCCAAAGTACGATCGGAAGCAAAATAGATGCTCCGAGGCAGGCTTTAAACAATCCTGCTGCCCGCGGGGATGTCGTCAGTGCCGCAATCAGTGTAATAATATATAGTGCAAGTAAAAGAATAATACCCACCATCGCGATAACCCGGATGGATTTCGGATATCTGCTTTTTGTTTCTTTCTTATTGTCCGCCATTGTCTTCCTCACTTTCTCTGTGGATGCGTGTCAAATGCTCTTTCAGCCGTTTTTCATATCCTTGCTCTGACAGGTTGTAAAAATGTATGTCTTTGCAGGCATCCGGCAAATATTGCTGTCTGGCATAATGGTTTTTGTAATCGTGGGCATATTTGTAACCGATTCCATGTCCCAGTTTGACTGCCCCTTTGTAATGTGCGTCTTGCAAATAGGAGGGAATTTTGTAATCGGGATGTGCCTTCACAAATTCCATCGCACCGTCGATCGCCATAATCGCCGAATTGCTCTTTGGTGCGCACGCCACATACGTCGCCGCCTGTGCAAGGATAATCCGTGCTTCCGGCATGCCAAGCTGCATGACTGCCTGCGATGCCGCCGTCGCCACGACAAGTGCCTGCGGATCCGCATTGGACACGTCTTCCGCCGCACAGATCATGATGCGGCGCGCGATAAATCGAATATCTTCACCGGCATAGAGCATCCGCGCCAGATAATATACTGCCGCATCCGGGTCGGATCCCCGCATACTTTTGATAAATGCGGAAATCGTATCGTAATGATTGTCTCCGGTCTTATCATAGCGGATCGTGCGCTTCTGGATACATTCCTGCGCCACTTCCAGCGTAATATGCACCTTTCCGTCCTCGCCGCGCGGTGTAGTGCGGCCACCAAGTTCAATTCCATTCAGCGCCATGCGGGCATCTCCGCCGCTGATCTCAGCCAAAAAAGAAAGCGCCTCTTCATCCATCTCGGCATGATAACTGCCAAGTCCTTTTTCCACATCCGTAACCGCCCGCGTCAAAAGTGCCTTGATATTTTCTTTGGAGAGTGGATGCAGTTCAAAAATGATGGAGCGGGAAATCAACGCTCCATTTACCTCAAAATACGGATTTTCCGTCGTTGCCCCGATCAAAATGATCGTTCCATCCTCGACAAAAGGAAGCAGATAATCCTGCTGGCCTTTGTTGAAACGGTGAATCTCGTCGATAAATAAAATCGTCTTTTTGCCGTACATTCCGCGGTTTTCTTTTGCTTTTGCGACCACTTCTTCCATATCTTTTTTTCCGGCAGATGTCGCATTGATCTGTAAAAATTCCGCTTTTGTCGTCGCCGCGATCACTTTCGCAAGTGTCGTCTTACCTGTCCCCGGAGGACCATACAATAGGATAGAACTCAGTTTATCCGCCTTAATTGCGCGGTATAGTAATTTATCCTTCCCGATGATATGCTCTTGCCCCACCACTTCATCCAGTGTCGTCGGACGAAGGCGCGAAGCCAGCGGAGACTCTTTTTCTCTATTCATTTCATTCATATATTCGAGTAGATCCATATTTTACTTCCTCTATCTATCTTACATTTTCCACCGGTTTTGTCAACCAGTTCTTTTTCAAAGGCATCGATTTCCGTCTCAGGGACCTCATACGTAATCGACACATTTTCCCCATAATCGACATTTTCTTCTTTTAATTCTCTGGCAGCTGCCAGATATTGGATTTTACCAAAATCCACATAATCCGTGGCAATTGTCATACGATACCCGACTTCCTTCTGACGGATCTCGCAGTTTTCAAGCGCTTCTTTCGTCGCCGCTGAATATGCCCGCACAAGACCGCCGGTTCCAAGCAGCGTACCGCCAAAATATCTCGTCACGACAGCAAGCGCATCGTGCACCCCGGCTCCGACAAGCAGGTCTAACATCGGCCGCCCCGCAGTTCCCGACGGCTCACCGTCATCGCTGCAGCGCTCCACTTCATTTTTTTCACCGAGTACATATGCGAAACAATGGTGTCTGGCATCATAATGTTTTTTCCGGATCTGATTTACGATATTCTGCGCTTCTTCCTCCGATCCGATGGGATAGATTTCTCCGATAAACCGGGATTTCTTTTCAATTACTTCGGCACTTCCGCCCTGATATATCATCTTTATCGCTTCTGGCATTTCCATTATCCTTTCGCCCCTTTTACAATAGTGTACTAATTTTTCTTTCCCTTTGCAAGACTTTTTGGTATACTATAAGAAAAGGATTGAATAAAAATTCAGAAAGGAAGGATATTTTCTATGAATTTCAGCCGAAGAAATACGGTTGAGCGGGCAAGAAAATTAAAATCACCTGCCACTCACCGTTTGAATAAATGCAAAGTTATGGCACTAAGAGTTGTCCTCATCTCGCTGGTCGTTATCGCTGCTGTCGCACTCAGTGGCGTGTCCGGCATCGTAAACGGACTGATGGAAACCGCTCCAAGCATTGACACCATCAATGTCATCCCGGACGGTTATGCGACCACTATATTAAACAGTAAGGGAAAGACCATTCAGACGCTCGTAGGAAAAGAGGCAAACCGTCAATATGCGACGCTCGATACCATTCCAAAGCACCTGCAAAATGCTTTCGTTGCTATCGAAGACGAACGTTTCTGGGTTCACGACGGAATCGATCTGCAGGGAATTTTCCGTGCGACATTCAGCGGACTGTCCAATGGCGGAGAATTTCATCAGGGTGCCAGTACGCTCACACAGCAGCTTTTGAAAAATCAGGTTTTCAACGGGGGCGAAGAAACGACTTTCGCTCAAAAACTGGAACGAAAAGTGCAGGAACAGTACCTCGCCATCCAACTCGAAAACCGTCTGACGAAAGAGCAGATCCTCGAGTATTATCTGAACACGATCAATCTCGGACAGAATACACTCGGCGTTCAGGCAGCTGCCAAACGCTATTTTGACAAAGATGTATCGGAACTTACCATCTCGGAATCCGCCGTGCTCGCTGGAATTACGCAGAACCCCGCCGGCTACAATCCGATTACACATCCAAAACGAAATGCCAAAAAACGGACAACCATTCTTTCTTATATGAAAGATCAGGGATATATCACTTCGGATGAATATGACAAAGCCATGAAAGACAAAGTATATGCCCGCATCAAAGCCGTAAACAAAGAAACTACCGCCACGCAGACGACGACTTCTTATTTTACGGACGCTTTGATCGATCAGGTCATTTCAGATATGAAAAATGAACTTGGTTACACAGAGACTCAGGCCTACAACGCTCTTTACCGCGGCGGACTCACAATTTATACCACGCAGGATGCTTCGATCCAGAAAGTCTGCGACAATGTGATCAACAATCCTTCGTATTATCCGGCAGGATCCACGTATCAGCTCAGTTACCAGCTTACCGTAACCGATGCCAAAGGGGTTGCCCACAATTACAATGCCGGAACGATGAAAAACTGGTTTGCCAAGAAGAAAAAGAAAAAAATCCCTCTTTATTATACGGATAAAAAGAAAGCCAATCAGTATATTAAAGTATACAAAAAAGCAATGTCAAAAGGCACCGGATGCCAAGTGGAAGGCGAAAAGATTGATTTTGTCATCCAGCCACAGGTTTCCTTTGTTGTGATGGATCAGACGACAGGACAGGTCAAGGCCATCTGCGGCGGCCGTGGAGAAAAGACAGCCAGCCGTACTCTGAACCGGGCCAGCACGTCGCTTCGTCAGCCGGGTTCCACGTACAAGATCCTTTCCACGTATCTGCCTGCTCTCGACACTTCCGGCATGACACTGATTACCCAGCAAAAAGACGAGCCATATTATTATCCGGGCACGAAGCGTCTTATCAGAAACTGGTATCGCGGATACCGCGGCACCGTAACGATCCGCAAAGCGATCGCCGATTCCATGAATGTGATCGCGGTCAAAACATTGGAGCAGGTAACCCCGAAAGTTGCCTATGACTATTTGTTAAATCTTGGATTTACCTCTCTGGTGGAAAGTTATACGGATGCAAGCGGTAAGATTTACAGTGACATTTCCCTGCCAATGGCACTCGGCGGTCTGACAAAAGGAGTTTCAAACCTCGAACTGACCACCGCTTTCGCGAGCGTTGCCAATGGCGGTGTCTACAATAAAGCGACATTTTACACAAAGATCGTTGACCACGACGGCAATGTTCTGCTCGACAAAACACCGGTTGTCACAAAGACGCAAAATAAAAAAGGCGAGGACATAACGGTCGTCACAACGTCTTCGAGCAAACAGGTTATGAAAGATTCGACGGCATATTTGCTCACGAGTGCAATGCAGGATGTCGTAAATTCAGGTACCGGAACCGCCGTAAAACTGCGCGGGATCAACGTGCCGGTTGCCGGAAAGACCGGAACTTCCACCGGAAATAAAGACTTGTGGTTTGTCGGCTATACGCCATATCTTACTGCCGGAATCTGGGGCGGGTATGACGCCAGCGAAAAGCAGAGCAATACGACCTACCACAAAGCAATCTGGAAAGCGATTATGGAAAAATTAAGCAAAAAGCATAAAGATGAGAAAGCGAAATTCACGATGCCGTCTTCCGTCGTTTCTGTGCGGATATGCACCGTATGCGGAAAACCATTGGCTGAAAACCACTACAGTTCCCAAAGCAAAAAGGAATATTTCGCCAAGGGAACTGTACCGGAAGAAACGTGTTCGATTCATTGATAATGGTAACTATTCAGGACTCCCCACCGCCTTTACAGTGGCCCTGAATAGTTACAATAAATTTATATATCGTGCTACTGCATCCTGCCAAGCCGGGAGCAGGGAAAAACCGTTTGCGACGAGTTTTTCTTTGCTCATCCGGCTGTTTTTCGGCCGTTTTGCCTTTACCGGAAATTCTCCGCTTTTCACCGGTGTCACGGAAACGTTATCCATGCCGGCGGCGCGGAAGATTTCTTTGGCAAATTCGTACCAGCTGCAGATTCCTTCGTTGGTCGCATGGTAAGCACCATAGCGGTCACTTTCGATCATATCGACAAGCAGTCTCGCAAGATCATACGTATAGGTTGGCGATCCGATCTGGTCATCCACCACTTTCACCGCGCCATTTTCACGGCCGAGGCGGAGCATGGTCTTGATGAAATTATTGCCATTGATTCCAAATACCCAGGAAATGCGGACAATAAAATATTTTTCCACATACTTTTTGAGTGCCAGTTCTCCGTCATACTTGCTCTGTCCGTAGGCATTGAGTGGCGAAGCCTCATCATCCGGCTCCCATGGTCTCTCGCCGTCGCCGGAAAAGATGTAATCGGTACTCAGATAAAGCATTTTGCAATCTAATTTTTTACATATTTTAGCAATATTCTCTGTGCCGTCCACATTGACTCTGCGACAGATTTCGATGTCTTCTTCTGCGCGGTCGACGGCGGTATAGGCACTGCAGTGAATGACTGCATCCGGCTGCACTTCTGTCATGACACGTTCTACGGCTGCCGCATCGGTAATATCCATCTCGTCGATATCCACGCCGACTGCCTCATGTCCGCGTTTTTGCAGCTCACGCACAACATCGTAGCCCAGCTGTCCTTTGACTCCGGTTACTAAAACTTTCATTCTGCCAGTTCCTTTCCATACATTTTATCAAAATAATTCGCGTACTCGCCGCTGATAATATTCTGCCACCATTCTTTGTTATCAAGATACCACTGAATCGTCTGTTTGATTCCTGTCTCAAATGTGTATTTTGGTTTCCATCCAAGTTCTGTCTCCAGTTTCGTCGGATCGATCGCATAGCGGAGATCGTGTCCCGGACGATCGGTAACAAATTCGATCAGACTTTCCGGCTTATCGAGTGCTTTCAAAATTGTCTTAACCACTTCCAGATTCGTACGCTCATTGTGGCCTCCGACATTGTAAACTTCGCCGACACGCCCTTTGTGAAGAATCAGATCAATGGCTTCGCAGTGGTCCGATACATGGAGCCAGTCACGCACATTTTCACCTTTTCCATAAACCGGAAGTTTTTCATCTGCCAGTGCGCGGGAAATGATAAGCGGAATCAATTTCTCCGGGAAGTGATATGGTCCGTAGTTATTTGAACAGCGGGAAATCGTCACCGGCAGTCCATAAGTACGGTGGTAAGCAAGCACGAAAAGGTCGGCACTTGCCTTACTTGAAGAATACGGGCTGGATGTGTGAATCGGCGTATCTTCGCGGAAAAAGAGATCCGGTCTGTCAAGTGGCAGATCGCCGTACACTTCATCGGTAGATACCTGATGATAACGTTTTACTCCGTATTCTTTGGACGCATCCAAAAGTACCTGGGTTCCGAGCACATTGGTCTGTACAAAGATTCCCGGGTCTGTGATGGAACGATCCACATGGCTTTCCGCAGCAAAGTTCACAACTATATCCGGGCGTTCTTTTTCAAACAGATCCATAATAAATTTACGATCTGCGATATCACCGCGAACAAATTTATAATTTGGCTTATTTTCTACCGGTTTCAATGTTTCGAGGTTTCCGGCATAAGTCAGAAGATCGAGATTAATGATCTCGTAGTCCGGATATTTATTCACCATGTGATGTACAAAGTTACCTCCGATAAATCCGGCTCCGCCGGTTACAATAATTTTCATCGTTTTGTTTCCTCCATTACTATTATTTTCGCGGGTTTGCAATAAATACACCCGCTTGCTTTGTGATTTTAAAGTATCCTTTTTGTTCCATTTTTTCTTGCAGATAAGTTACAAATGCATCATATTCTTTAATCAAATATTCCTTTTGATTCCCATGACAAGATAAAATATAATCCATCAGTGGCTGCACTTCAGGAACAATAAGAGAATCTTTATATTCTCTTTTTTCAATATTCTTAAAGTAAGGCTGCAGCATTTCTTTTCCATTTTCCAAGCCAAAAAGATCATATAATTTTATCTCGGATAAATGAATCTTAGGCTGATAAGAATGCACAAGATTTTCAATCTCTGCCATATGCTTTCTCCCATAGGTAGCACAGATAAGAACACCATCCCTTTTCAAGACACGCCGTATCTCCGAAAATGCTTTGTCCCTGTCTTTTATATAGAAAAGCACAAAATTAGCTACTACCACATCAAAGGTATCATCCTCAGCCGGAATTTCACAAGCATCTGCCACTCTAAATGTCGCGCGCTCTTCCTCTGCATCAAAATCCAAATTTTTACGGCTGTCTTCCAGCATTCCAGGTGATATATCTGTAATGTGAATATGAACATCTGCCGGAATCCGTTCCCAGTTTTCTTTCCAAAACTGCCCCGTTCCACAACCAAGTTCCAGTATATTACCAAATACTTTATCCTCAATTTGATCGTAAATCCAGCAAAACCAGTTCTTCGGATTTTGCGAATACAAACGATGAAGTCGGATTCGGGCATTGATATTGGTTCCATTTTTATACTGTTCGACAAGTTCGCGGTCCATATTAGCAATACGAATCAGATTTGTGATCTCATTCCAATTAGGCTTTTTCTCACGTTTCAATTTTTCGGATACTTCTCCAAGTGCTTTTTCAACCGTCTGAAAATATCGAATTTTGCGCTTCATTAAAAAGCGCTGCTGTTCAAGAGACTGCTGTAAATAATCTGCATCGGTTTCATTCAGAGAAAGTGCCTGAATTTCTTCCAGCGAAAATCCAAGGATCTTAAGCGTCAGGATTCGCTGCAAACGCGCAAATTCCTGTTCTCCATAATAACGGTAACCGTTTTCTGCAATTTTTAACGGACGTATTAATCCCTTTTTTTCGTAAAAATGTATTGTGCGAATGGAAACATTTGCTTTTTTTGCAAATTCTCCGGTTGAGTACAATTCTTTTCCCTGCATTCATACACCTCACTTTTTCTCATTATAAACCATGACGTATGGTAACAGTCAACGTTTTTTTACCTTTTTTGCTTCTTTCTTTTCTCCTGCCGCCGTGCACGCGGCTTTCCAGCTGGTTTTCCACGGTCCTTCTCATTCTTTTTATCGCTCTTTTTCTCGCTCCACGGTCTCGGTGGAATCAGACATTTTTTGTCGAATCCGATAAGATCCGTTCGTCCCAGTTTTAAAAGGGCTTCTTTTACCAACGCATAATTTTCCGGCTTGCGGTATTGGATCAGAGCGCGCTGCATCTCTTTTTCATGACGTTTCTTCGGCACATAGACCGGCTGCATCGTGCGGGGATCAAGGCCGGTATAGTACATACACGTGGAGATGGTCGCCGGTGTCGGATAAAAGTCCTGCACCTGCTCCGGCATATAGCCGAGATCCCGGACGTATTCGGCAAGTTCCACCGCCTCTTTCAACGTCGACCCCGGGTGCGACGACATCAGATAAGGCACCGCATACTGCTGCTTTCCGGTCAGCCGGTTCACTTTGGCATAACGTTTTAAAAAGTTTTCGTAAACCTCATTTTTCGGTTTTCCCATCGCGTCAAGGACGGCATCCGATACATGTTCCGGCGCCACACGCAGCTGACCGCTGATATGGTACTCGCACAATTCCTTCAAAAACGTATCTTTCGCATCCGCCATCACATAATCAAAACGGATTCCCGAACGCACAAAAACTTTCTTCACTTTCGGAAGTTTCCTCAATTTTCGTAACAATTCGACATAATCTTTGTGGTCTACATTCAAGTTATTACATGGTTTCGGAAATAAACATTGTTTGTTTTTGCAGACCCCGAATTTCATCTGCTTGTCGCAGGCCGGCTTCCTGAAATTTCCGGTCGGTCCACCCACATCATGAATATATCCTTTGAATTCCGGATCTTGCGTCATTTGCTTTGCTTCCCGCAGGATGGAGTCATGACTTCTCGCCTGCACAATGCGCCCTTGATGAAATGTCAGCGCACAGAAACTGCAGCCGCCAAAGCACCCGCGGCAGCTCGTCAGACTGAACTTAATTTCCTGAATCGCCGGTACACCGCCCTGCTTTTTGTAACTCGGATGGTAGGTTCCCATATACGGGTAATCGTAAATGTCATCCATTTCCTGCATCGTAAGCGGTTTGGCCGGTGGATTCTGCACGACAAGGACTTTTCCCGGATAGCGCTCGACCAATGTTTTTGCCGTAAACGGATCCGTATTTTCGTACTGCTTCATAAAACTCTCGGCGTATTTTTTCTTCTCAGCCACCGATTCCTCGAAATCAGGAAGTTCAATGCTGTCATAAATCTCTGCGCCCTCTTTCGTGCGGTAAACCGTTCCTGCAATATACGTAATATCCTTCACATCCATGCCACTCGCCAGTGCATCGGCGATTTCCAGCATACTATGTTCTCCCATTCCATACGAAATAAGATCTGCCCCCGCATCAAGCAGAATGGACCGTTTCACCTTATCTGACCAGTAATCGTAATGCGATAAGCGCCGTAAACTTGCCTCGATCCCGCCTAAGACAATCGGCACGTTTTTGTATGTACGACGGATCAGATTCGAATAAACGACCGTCGCGTAATCCGGCCGTTTTCCCGATACACCCCCTGGTGTATACGCATCCTGATGACGTCGCTTTTTATTGACCGTATAGTGATTTACCATGGAATCCATATTTCCTGCGCACACCAAAAAAGCGAGTCTTGGCTCACCAAGCACGGTAATACTCTTGTCGTCTTTCCAGTCCGGCTGCGAGATAATCCCCACTTTGTAGCCATACGCCTCCAAGTGACGGCTGATGATCGCCGGTCCAAACGACGAATGATCGACATAGGCATCTCCGATCACAAAGACAAAATCGCACTGTTCCCATCCCCGTTCTTTCATATCTTTTTTGGATATCGGCAAAAATGCTTTTTCCATGGGTTCCTCCTTAAAGTGAAAAAGGCCAGAAAATGTCTGACCTTTTTATATGATACCAAATTGACTGACTTTTCCTGTCAAATCCGGATTTTATTTCAAAAATTCTACAGCTGCTTTCTCGATTGGAAGCCCTTCCTTGTAACGGCTGATAAATTCGTCAAAGCCTTTTACGTCTGCCGGATCCGGTTTTTCTTCCACACCTTCAAAGCCGGCAAATACTTTCTTTTCGAGATAATCGTCGAGCGTCTGGCCTTCTTCCTTATTTTTCATATAAGCGGCAAGAAGGGCAATTCCCCAGGCACCACCTTCTCCTGCTGTCTCCATAACGGAAACCGGCGCATTCATCGCTGCTGCCATGATCTTCTGTCCGACTCCTTTGGTCTTAAACAAACCGCCATGTCCGAGAATACGGTCTACTTTCACGCCCTCTTTTTTGAGCAGAATATCAAGTCCGACTTTCAATGCACCAAGTGCCGTAAACAAGTTTACACGCATAAAGTTTGCCAAATTGAATTTACTGTCCGGTGTACGAACAAACATTGGACGACCTTCATTGAAACCGGTAATATGCTCACCGGAAAAATAATTGTACGCAAGGAGTCCGCCACAGTCGTCGTCTCCTTCCAATGCTTTATTGTAAAGAGTTCCAAACAACTGATTCATATCGACTTTCATGCCAAAACTCTCTGCAAATTCTTTAAACAAATTGACCCACGCATTCAGATCGGAAGTACAGTTATTACAATGTACCATTCCAACGAGATTTCCGGTTGGTGTCGTAACAAGATCAATTTCTTCGTAAACTTCTTTCAGTTCTTTTTCCAATACGATCATCGCAAACACCGAAGTTCCGGCAGATACATTCCCTGTGCGGACCGCCACGCTGTTTGTCGCTGCCATACCGGTTCCGGCATCTCCCTCCGGCGGACAGAGCGGGATTCCTGCTTCCAGATTTCCCGAAGGATCCAACAATTTTGCTCCTTCTTCCGTGAGCACTCCTGCCTGTTCTCCGGCAACAAGAACTTTCGGGAATATATCATGCAAGGTAAAGGAATACCCCTTTTTCTTTGCCTCTTCGTCAAATATTTTTACGCGTTTTTCATCCCAGTCTTTTGCTTCGCAGTCGATCGGGAACATTCCGGATGCCTCGCCGATACCAAGCACTTTTTCACCGGTCAGTTTCCAATGAATATAGCCGGCAAGTGTCGTCTGGAACGCAATATTTTTCACATGTTCCTCGCCATTTAACATCGCCTGGTACAAGTGTGCGATGCTCCATCGCTGCGGAATGTGATAAGATAACAATTTTGTCAGTTTTTCCGATGCTTCTTCTGTGATCGTATTTCTCCATGTACGGAACGGAACAAGCAATGTGCCCTCCGCATCAAATACCATGTAACCATGCATCATGGCACTGAATCCAATGGCTCCCGTCTTTTTCAGAACAACTCCGTATTTTTCTTTTACATCTTCTGCCATCTTCGCATAACTGTCCTGAAGTCCTGTCCAGATATCCTCCAGAGTATATGTCCATATACCGTCTTCCAGACGGTTTTCCCAATCATGGCTTCCCGATGCGATCGGTGAATTGTCCTCTGCCGTCAAAACGGCCTTAATTCGTGTCGAACCAAATTCAATTCCTAATGATGTCGTGCCATTCTCAATAGATGCAAGTATTTGTTGTGTTGTCAGACCCATGGCTGTCCATCCTCCTTTTAGTCGTTTAGTGTAAGTGATTTATTTTTCTTTAATGATGCCATCATACCTTTTGCCGCTGCCGAATAGTATTTCTTGGACGCAGTCGGATAGGTAAGCTGGAAAGCGATCTCACCGTTTTTGATGAATACATAGCAGTACTGAATGGTATTTTTTCCTATTTTATAACTATAACTGCATTCTGTCTTTGTCGCCTTTTCTACATTGATTTTTCGATTTTTCTTTGCCGTCGCTACGACAGTCTTTCCGCTTCTCTTGCCGGTCTTTCCATAAGAATTCCAAATGGTCGCCTTTGCTTTTCCATCTTTGGAAAACAGTTTGGTACCATCTCCGGAACTATAATCCGCACGCCGAAAAGTAGACGGATATTTAACCGTATACGTAAAGCGGGTATTGGTGTACGTTGCATATTTTACGACTGCTGCCTGTGCATCCATCGCCGGAACAGCTGCTAACATCGTTACTACAGTTGCAATTGCGATTACTTTTCTCAAAATATGTTTCATGATAAAGACCTCCTTTGTTCTTGTTATAGTGTTTATCGGTTCAAATTTATAAAAAGTTTATACTTTTTTCAATTTCTTTTAAAAACCGAGACGGAGATTCCTCTTTCTGAAACCGCTGCTTGACATATGAGAGATATAAATGCTCCCTCGCCCGTGTCATGGCAACGTACATTAATCTTCGTTCTTCCTCAATCTGCCCGTCTTCGACGGATTTACGGTAAGGGATCATCCCTTCGTTCGCATCGGGAATAAATACAATATCAAATTCAAGACCTTTGGCGCTGTGCATCGTCATCAATGCCACTCCCGGCTTGTCATCCGGGCTTTTCTGCCTGCCTTGTTTCTGTTTTCGCTCTTCTAACTGTTTTCCATATTCTTCAATATGCGAAAACCACGATTCAAAATCGTTATAACCGGAAGCATCTTCGCGAATCTCTTCTACGATTTCCTCCCAGTCTTTTACATTGACACCGCGCTCAGCCGCATATTCGGCAAGAAAATTTTTATATCCCACCGTATGATAAAGGTAGTCGATCGCACTATATGGTGTCATCTGTTTCATGGCAAATAAGTCGTTCTGCAGATCATTGATCCGCTCGCACATATATGCCTTGTCGCGGTAATAATCATACAAGCTGCCAAAGGTAACCGGTTCCGTCGTAAATGCCACACGGCTTAAATACCGCTTTGGCCGGTTCGCCACTTTCAGAAACAGATTTCTGGAACGGTCGCCCATCGCCATTTTCATATAACTTAGCACATCTTTGGCAACCCAGTGCTCAAATATATTCTGAATGGAGTCTTTCATCACAAACGGAATGTTGTACTCCATAAATTTTCTTGAAAAAATGTTCATCTGCCGCGCCGTCCGAAACAAAAGTGCAATCTGCTCCGGCGGTGTACCCTGCTCCATCGCCTGCTGTATTTTTTTTGCAATGGCCTCTGCCTGCGCCGCAGGTGTCTGATACATCGCGACATGAACCAGTTCACCCGATCCTTTCATCGCAAGCAGCTTTTTGTCGTACCGTTTTTTATTGTGCCTGATCAGTGCCGTCGCCGCCCGCAGAATCTGACTTGTACACCGGTAATTTCCACCGATGGTAACCCGTTCCAAAGATTTATACTGTTTTGGAAAGGACAGCATAATATCCGGTCTTGCCCCGCGGAATCCATAAATGGACTGATCGTCATCGCCGACAATGAATAAATTGTTTTCCGGCTGTGCCAGCATCTGAATCGTCGCGTACTGCAATCGGTTGATGTCCTGAAATTCATCGATCAAAATGTACCGGAATCGTTTCTGCCAGCCGGCCAGTATGTCCGGTCTTGCACGAAACAATTCGTAGGTATAACAAACCATGTCATCAAAATCCAAATAATGGTTTTTCTGCACCCGGCTTTGATATCCTTCATAAATCTGCCGGAATATCGCCTCCGGGCAGCTCGCCGAATAATAATTTTCGACTTCAATGCCCTCGCCCTTGATTCGGCTGATCTCTTTTTCGATCTCTTCCAGAAATTCGGAACGATCCTCGATATCATCGTATTCCGTCTCCATCAGGGCTTCTTCCAAAAATCGGTATTTCAAACGCTGCGATAAAATATCTTTCGCCTCATAATGATAGGCATTGCGCAGCACCTGAAAAAACAGCGAATGAAAGGTTCCAAATCGAACCGGAAGTCTCCTGCCGTCTGTGATTTTCTCAAACCTCTCCCGCATCTCGACGGCAGCGGCCTTTGAAAATGTCACGACTAAAATCTGCGCAGGATTTACTCCCTCTTTTTCAATCAGTTTCTTTACCCGGTGCGTGATAACCGTCGTTTTTCCGGCTCCCGGGCCGGCAAGTACCATCATCGGCCCATCGACATGATCGATCGCAATCTGCTGTTCCTTACTGTGCTTCATTAAGCAGTTCAATTCCCTTTCTAATACGCGCAAGCGATTCTTCTTTCCCAATTATTTCCATAATCTCGTACGCGCCACCCGGTGTCATCTGTTTTCCGGACACTGCTGTACGAAGTGGCCAAAGTGCCTGTCCGTTTTTGCAGCCTTTTTCTGCCACATAATCCATCGCTACTTTTTCGATGGCAGGAATGGAATAATCGTCAAGCGCCTCGTAAAGTGGAAGCATTTCTTTCAAAACTTCCAGCGAATTTTCTGAATTTGTCTTCATTTTCTTATGCGTATACATCGCAATGTCGTACTCCGGCAATTCCTCAAAGAAGTCAATCTTCTCTGTAATGTCCGGAAATACTTCGATTCTTGTCTTTACAAGATCCGCAATTTTCTTCAGATCCAAATCTTTTTTGATTGTCTTTTTGATCACCGGCAATGCATACTCATAATACTTGTCATTGTCCATCGCTTTGATGTACTCGCCGTTCATCCAACTCAATTTCTTCATATCAAATACCGCCGGCGATTTATTGATACGGTGGTAGTCAAATGCTTTTACAAGTTCTTCCAGACTAAAAATCTCGCGGTCCTCTGCCGGACTCCAACCAAGCAGTGCCACATAGTTCACAACGGCCTCCGGCACATATCCGAGTTCCATCAGATCCTCGAACGAAGATGCTCCGTGACGCTTGGACAATTTTTTATGATTCTCGTCTGTGATCGTAGGACAATGCACGTAAACCGGAATATCCCAGCCAAATGCCTGGTATAAACGATTATACTTCGGCGCACTGGAAAGGTACTCATTTCCACGTACCACATGCGTAATTTCCATCAAATGGTCGTCGATTACATTGGCGAAGTTATACGTCGGATAACCATCCTGCTTGATCAATACCATATCGTCAAGTTCTTCATTTGGTGCTGTAATTGTACCATAAATGACATCGTCAAAGGAAGTCTCACCCTCCGTCGGATTATTCTGGCGAATGACATAAGGCACTCCTGCTGCCAGTTTTTCCTCTACTTCTTCTTTGGAAAGATGCAGACAATGCTTATCGTACTTCGCTGCTGCCTCGCCGCGCTCCTCAGCTTCTTTATGCAGTCCTTCCAGACGCTCTTTGGTACAGAAACAATAGTACGCTTCGCCTTTTTCCACCAACTGTTTTGCATACTCAAGATACATTCCTGTTTTCATTCTCTCACTCTGAACATACGGACCATATCCACCATCTTTATCCGGTCCCTCATCATGCTCCAGCCCGGTTTCTTTCATGGTTTTATATATCAAATCCAAAGCTCCTTCCACGAAACGCTCCTGGTCGGTATCCTCGATACGAAGCAGGAAATCTCCGCCCTCGTGCTTTGCGATCAAATACGCATATAATGCTGTTCTCAAATTTCCAACATGCATCCGTCCGGTAGGACTTGGTGCAAATCTTGTACGAATTTTTTTCATCTCATCGAATCCTCTCTAAAACTATAACTTTATTCAGCAACTATTCAGAATGTAATATGTGGAAATCAATGGATTGTCGTGCTTGCACGTAAGAGTCTTCGATTTCCCTATATTTAGATCCTAATAGAGTTCCGCCCCATATAGAAGTATTTTCCGCCTTGCAAAGGCGGAAAGAACACGAAGTGTTCGAAATTCGAATGTGTGGTCGGAGTGTCCTGAATCGTTACTATCATAAATAAGGGCAAAATGCCCCTTACTCTCTATCTTTTTATTATAAATAGAAAGTCTGGGTTTGTAAAGGCTTTTTTGAGGAGCCGCTCATCGTCTGCGAAGCAGACGATTCTTATAGCAGCGACGATTTGCCGCAGCTGCCGGCCTTGCTGACGTCAGTCAGCAACTCTATTGCCGGTAGCGTCCTGCCGCCGAGCCTGGGGCGAGGGGGCGCTTCCTTATGCGAGGGAGCGCTTCCTTGTGGGAGGGGGCAAATACCTCGGGGTGACTTGTTTTTCCCTTCTTCCGAGGTGCATTCCCTTTACTTCTTTACTTCTTAAAAACATGCCCCTTAACTAAATCTGCAAAGCCCCTCTACAAATTCATCCAGTCCACGCAGTCTTTTTACCCGGCGAAGTTTGATCCCACACACCACATTATCTTTATCATCTAAAATGACATGAAGTATATTGCCATTTTCAAAATCAACAGAAATCGCATTCTCTTCATAATACGTTAAAATTTCCCCAGTAACAACTAAGGCATTTCTGGTGATGCATCGCGTATTCTGAATACACATTCATACTTTCCTGCATCGCAAGCATCAAAAATGTATTCAATCCCTCAAAGCCTTCGTAAGCAGATACACCCTAACACTCTCCACCTCTGCCAAGGTTTTCTCTCTTTTATTCTCGTCTCCGTCTCATACAATTTTTCCCATTCTTTTAATGTCGCTTCTTTCCGCATAAAATCAATTTCTCCTAAATCCGTATTCTTTCTAAAATACATTCAAAACTCTTATCTGTATTTTATCATGTCTCTTCATACATTGCAATGACAAGGAGAATCCAACCTGCAAAAGCAGCATTAAACATTGCAGCCTTCTTTTTCCATTGCGGTCAACCATGATACTTATTCGAAATTATCGGAGTTTTTTCACTCTTTTCCGGTTAATAATCAACTCAGAAATAAAAGTTCCCGGTTCCCATAATTCTTGTCCGTCAAGACTATATTTTGAATTAATGCAAATAGCATCCATTCCCATGGATAACCTCTTATATATATTTGTTTCTTCATCAAAAAGTCTTTTCTTCTCCACAATTAATTTTTTTAGGTCATCCAATGATTCCACACATGAATCATCAATATACAAATGCGACAAATTAATTAATCCTTTAATAAAAGATATATTTTTAATATTGTGACCGGTATAAATATATAGTTGATACAAATTAACCATGTTAGCAATAAAACTATAGTCATCTAAATCACACCCAATAACCAATGTCGTAATTTCATCCCAATAATCTATCTTTTCAATTTCTGACGCCTGCACAATTTCATTTGGCGCTTTAAAATTAAAACACGTTGCATCATATTTCCATGGAAATCCATAGACACAGTCTTTTACATTAACTTCGCCATTCTCAATCAATATTCTTCTCATAATATTCTCCTTTCCGCCTTTTGAAGAATCTCATAAAAATCATCCAGTTCGTCTTTGCTGACCTTTTTACTACTCAAAAAAGAGTTTACAAGCAAACTCAGACTTCCTTCATACACCCGGTTCAAAAACTGTTCGGTTTCTTCCAGTACCGTTTCTTTTTTGCGAAATGATCGAGTAATATTCTTTTGCCCTGCCATTTCTGCGGTACTCGACCGCCCCTTTTTTCTCCATGCGGCTAAGAAGTGTGATCACCGTGTGCTTATCCCAGAATTTCTTTTTATTTAACTCCGCTACAATCTGTGTTATCGTCGCTTCAGGAAATTTCCAAAGGATATTCATAATCTCCCATTCTGCATTTGACAAGTGAACTTTTTCCATACGTAATCATTCTTTCATAAGGTATACATTTGCTAATAACAATTGTATACCTTATGGTGTGCTTTGCCAAGACAGTTTTTTTGTAATCAAGGTGCTGTCTTGTATGCTCTTCTGCTTTTTTGTGTGAAATCTCAATTACATTTTTCCAACATTTTACTCCATTACGGTCAAATTTGTATTTTGTATTCAATTATACCGTAATATTTTCCATATTTTTACAACGTTTTTCAATTATTACGGCCATTTCACAGATTTTCTCCCCCTTTTGACCGTAATTTTCTTAACTTCTCTTTAAACCCTTCCAGCAATTTCCATTTTTTACGGTCATTTTAAGAAATTTCTTGCTTTTTTACCGTAATCCGCCCAGTTTCCCATTTCCCTATCTCACTGCCACGTTGCGCCCCCCAAATCGCCACAGTCCCTATCTCACTGCCACGTTGCGCCCCCAAGAATCGCCACAGTCCCCAGTCCCACGCATCCCCCGCCTCAGAAACCAGCGCGCCCCCAGAAACCCACGCACTGCAAAGCCGCTCCCCATCAAAATTCTGCTATAAACCACAAAATAGTCTTGTTTCATTTTCCGCGGCATATGGTATAATAGAGATAAGTTAGGACGTCGGGGTGACATTCCCCGATGAGTACATTAAGGAGGGTTAACTATTATGGCTAGATTTACATTACCTAGAGATTTGTATCATGGAAAAGGTGCGCTGGAAGCGCTGAAAACATTTAAAGGAAAGAAAGCGATCATCTGCGTCGGCGGTGGTTCGATGAAACGTTTCGGATTTCTTGACAAAGCCGAGCAGTATCTGAAAGAAGCCGGCATGGAAGTAAAATTGTTCGAGGGCATTGAGCCGGATCCATCGGTAGAAACCGTGATGAAAGGCGCCGCAGTCATGCAGGAATTTGAGCCGGACTGGATCGTAGCGATGGGCGGCGGTTCTCCGATCGATGCTGCCAAAGCGATGTGGATCAAATACGAATATCCGGACATCACTTTCGAAGATATGTGTAAAGTATTTGGTATCCCTGCGTTGAGAAATAAAGCACATTTTTGCGCTATCTCTTCCACTTCCGGTACAGCTACCGAAGTGACGGCATTCTCAATCATTACCGATTATGAAAAAGGAATCAAGTATCCGATCGCTGACTTTGAGATTACGCCGGATGTTGCTATCGTAGACCCTAACCTTGCCGAGACGATGCCGCAGAAACTTGTCGCTCACACCGGTATGGATGCAATGACACATGCGATTGAAGCTTATGTTTCTACCGCAAACTGCGATTTCACGGATCCACTTGCCCTTCATGCGATAAAAATGATCCAAAACGATTTGGTAGATTCTTACAATGGCGACATGGCAAAACGTGATTCGATGCACAATGCACAATGTCTCGCCGGTATGGCATTCAGCAATGCCTTGCTTGGAATCGTACACTCGATGGCTCATAAAACCGGAGCTGCTTTCGCCGATTATGGCGCACATATTATCCATGGTGCCGCCAATGCCATGTATCTTCCAAAGGTAATTGCCTTTAACGCCAAAGACGAAACCGCGAAAGAGCGTTATTGCTATATCGCTGATTTCATGGGACTCGGCGGTGCTTCTGCCGATGAAAAAGTGGCAAATCTGATCGCATATCTGCGCAAGATGAACGACGATCTGAACATTCCACATTGCATCAAAAACTACGGCGCAGACAGTTATCCAACTGAAAATGGCTTTGTGCCGGAAGAAGTATTTTTAGAGAGACTTCCGGAAATTGCAGCCAACGCAATCCTGGATGCCTGCACAGGCTCAAACCCAAGACAGCCAAGTCAGGAAGAAATGGAAAAATTGTTGAAATGCTGCTACTATGATACGGAAGTAGATTTCTGATTATAGAAAGTAACCTGAATAGTTACTACAGAAAACAGTATTACATGAGGGACTCCGGCATAAGCACATAGCTTGTGCCGTGAGTTCTTTTTAAAGGAGAAATTCAAGCCATGAAAATTATGACCATAAATGTAAATATTACAGGGATGCAGCGAGTCTCCACATCGAAAAAAACTGTCACCCAGGTTCTCTTTGACGGAACCGCTGAGGGAGAATATTTTAACGGAACCATTCTCCCGGGCGGAGTCGACACACAAATCAATGTACCGGAGAAAGGGACTCTTTCTGCCAGGTATATGCTGGAAGGCAAAGATAATTCCGGCGATAATTGCAAAATGTATATTTCTAATGATGCAATACAAAACTGTAACATCACAACACCACACATCTTAACCGACAGCGAGAATCTCCGCTGGCTAAATGAAGCGGAGCTGCGCGGTGAGTTGACAATTGTTGAAAATGGAGTACAGATTGAGATTTTTTCAAAGTAAATAACCATAAATGAAAAAGTCCTCCCGAAAGGCTTCGCATTGAAACCTCCGGGAGGATTTATTTTTTTAACGATTCCGCATTCGTCCCAAATCGTTTCTATTTCTTCTGTTCTGCCAGATTGATTCGTACAAGAGATTTGCGGAGTGCCAGTTCAGCACGTCGCATATTGACATGCGCATCCAGACTCTTGATCCTTCGCTCGGCGCGCGCCTTCGCTTCCAGCGCACGTTTCATATCAATCTCCTCCGGCCATTCACACGACTGTGCGAGAATGGTTACTTTGTCCGGGAGGATCTCCAAAAAGCCCTCTAAGACAGCGGCTTCCCGAATCACATCATCCTCAGAATTTTCGGTAATCGTCAAAACCCCCGGAGCGACGATCGTCGTCAATGGGATATGGTCGGCATACACACCGATGTCTCCCTCTGTCGTCGTCAATTCCACCATTTCGACCTCTCCGGTGTAAAATACACGCTCCGGAGAAATTACCTCTAATTGGAATTTTTTCATATCCGCCATAGCCATCTCCAATCCGCTCTCGCTACTTGCGTGCGATGACATCGTCGATCGTACCTGCATTCAAAAAGCAGCTCTCTGGGATGTCATCATGTTTTCCATCCAAAATCTCCTGAAATCCTCGAATCGTTTCAGAGATTGGCACATATTTACCGGGAAGACCGGTAAACTGCTCTGCCACGAAGAATGGCTGGGAAAGGAAACGCTGTACCTTACGTGCACGGTTGACAAGGACTTTTTCATCCTCTGACAACTCGTCCATACCAAGAATTGCGATGATGTCCTGCAATTCCTTATAACGCTGTAAGATTTCCTGTACGCCACGAGCCACTTTGTAATGCTCTTCGCCGACGATCTTCGGATCCAGAATACGGGAACTGGAGCCAAGCGGATCTACCGCTGGATAAATACCAAGTTCCACGATCGAACGATCCAATACGGTCGTTGCGTCAAGGTGGGCAAATGTCGTCGCAGGAGCCGGGTCCGTCAAGTCGTCGGCAGGCACATAAACCGCCTGAACCGACGTGATAGAACCATTTTTTGTCGATGTAATACGTTCCTGCAAAGCACCCATTTCCGTCTGAAGAGTTGGCTGGTAACCAACGGCACTTGGCATACGTCCAAGAAGTGCGGACACCTCGGAACCCGCCTGTGTGAAACGGAAAATATTGTCAATGAACAAGAGGACATCTTTTCCTACCTGATCACGGAAATACTCTGCCATCGTAAGTCCCGTAAGACCTACACGCATACGCGCTCCGGGCGGCTCATTCATCTGTCCGAATACCATCGTCGTCTTATCGATAACTCCGGATTCAATCATTTCATAGTATAAGTCATTACCCTCACGGGTACGTTCTCCAACTCCCGTAAATACGGAATATCCACCATGCTCGGTCGCGATATTGGTGATCAATTCCTGAATCAAAACGGTCTTTCCTACACCGGCACCTCCGAAAAGTCCGATTTTTCCACCCTTCTGATAAGGACACAAAAGATCGACAACCTTGATACCGGTTTCCAGCATCTCTGCCTGAGTAGACTGTTCTTCAAATGCAGGCGCCTTTCTGTGAATTGGATGATATTCTTTTACTTTCGGTGGTTCTTTTTCATCGATCGGATCTCCGAGTACGTTGAACATACGTCCCAGTGTCTCTTCGCCGACCGGCACCGAAATCGGGGCTCCTGTCGCAATCGCTTCCATGCCTCGCACCAATCCATCGGTCGGTCCCATCGCGATACAGCGAACGGTATCGTCGCCCAGATGCTGTGACACTTCTACGACAAGTGTATTTCCATCTTTTGTCGGTATGTGAATGGCATCGTAAATCTCAGGAAGATCTCCATCCTGAAAACGGATGTCAAGCACCGCTCCGATAATCTGAGTGATAACACCAGCATTTTTCGTTTTCTTCGCTTTTGCCATTGTGGTTCTTTCACTCCTTCCATTATTTGTAAATTTTTATTCGTTACTCGATCGCGGATGCACCCGCTACAATCTCCGTCAATTCCTGTGTGATCGCGGACTGTCTTGCGCGGTTGTACTGCAGACCGAGTGTATCAATCATTTCCTCTGCGTTGCTCGTCGCAGAATCCATTGCCTGCATACGCGCACCATTTTCACTGGCAACTGCCTCGACCAGCGCGCCAAAAATCAGGCTGTTCATATACATCGGAATGATGTAGCCGAGCGCCTCTTCTTCTGTCGGCTCATAATTCATGAGTGCGCCGGATGTCGTCTCCGGCTCGTCATTTGCCGCCATCGTCTCGATATCCTCCTGCGAAAACGGAAGCATTTTGATCAGCGTAGGCACTTGTGTTACCGTATTCTTAAATACAGTGTAAGCAAGATAAATCTCATCGATCTCGCCGCTTTCCATCGCTGCCATCGCTGTCTTTCCGATCGAAACAGCATCGCCAAACAGCGGATTATTCATTACTTCCGAGTAATCGCCGCGGCAGGTATAGCCATTTCGCTGCATCGTCTCCAAACCTTTTCGTCCAACCGGAAAAATAATGGTATCTTCCTTCGTAAAATCACCCTTTGTGATCAATTTCACGACATTGGAATTGTACCCGCCGGCAAGTCCACGGTTTGAGGTGATCATAATCACACCTTTTTTCCCGGAACCTCCGGCTTTCTCTGTCAAAAGAGGATGGTTGAGATTCTGCGATTTGGCAAGCATCCCGGAAACCGTCTCATACATTTTGTCAAAATATGGTTTTGTCTCCTCGGCTCTTCCTTTGGCATGCTGCAATTTTACGGTCGAAACCAGCTTCATCGCCTTGGTGATCTGAGACGTACTCTGAATACTCTCGCGTCGCCGTTTTATATCTCTCATTGAGGCCATTTTTCAATCACCTCACCTTTCACGCTTGAAGAAACTGTTTTTTATACTCTTCAATTGCCTGAATCAGCTTTTGTTCCATTTCATCACTAAGCACTTTGGTATCACGGATCGAAGCCGGAATCTCCGGATATTTGGTATCGATAAAGGCAAACAGTCCTTTTTCGAAATCCAATACATCTTCTACCGGAATATCAAGCAGATATTTCTTCGTTGCCGCATAAATAATGATAACCTGATACCAAACCGGCTGTGGTACATACTGACCCTGTTTCAGCACTTCACGGATTCTTTCACCCTGATCCAGCTTCTCTTTCGTATCGGCATCCAGATCCGAACCAAACTGGGAAAATGCTGCCAGCTCGCGGTACTGTGCAAGGTCGATACGGATTGAACCGGCGATCTTCTTCATCGCCTTGATCTGCGCCGAACCACCGACACGCGATACACTAAGTCCCGGATTGACCGCCGGGCGGAAACCGGAATTAAACATCTCTGTCTCCAGGTAAATCTGTCCATCTGTGATAGAAATTACGTTTGTCGGGATATATGCCGACACGTCACCGGCCTGCGTCTCAATGATCGGCAGAGCCGTCAAAGATCCACCGCCGAGTTTGTCCGAAAGTCTCGCTGCACGCTCCAAAAGACGGGAATGCAGGTAAAATACGTCTCCCGGATAAGCCTCACGTCCAGGTGGACGACGAAGGAGCAGTGACAGGGTACGGTAAGCCGCTGCATGCTTGCTCAAATCATCATATACGATGAGAACGTCTTTTCCCTGCTCCATCCATTCTTCTCCGATCGCACATCCGGCATACGGAGCAATATACTGAAGTGGTGCCAGTTCACTCGCCGTAGAAGCTACGACGGTAGTATAATCCAATGCACCGTTGTCTTCGAGTGTTTTTACAATATTTGCCACTGTAGACGCTTTCTGTCCGATGGCAACATAAATACAAAGTACATCCTGGTCTTTCTGATTCAGGATCGTATCAATCGCAATCGCAGTTTTACCGGTCTGACGGTCACCGATGATCAACTCACGCTGTCCTCGTCCGATCGGAACCATGGAGTCAATTGCCTTGATACCTGTCTGAAGCGGCGTATCTACAGATTTACGTGAAATAACACCACTTGCCACACGCTCTACCGGTCGTGTCTTGTCGGTATGGATCGGTCCTTTGCCGTCGATCGGCTGTCCCAACGCATTGACAACACGTCCGAGCATCGCATCACCGACAGGAACGGTTGCGACATTTCCCGTCGTCTTTACGGTATCGCCTTCGTTAATATTGGAAGAATCTCCCAAAAGTACGGCTCCGACATTGTCTTCCTCAAGGTTGAGCACCATACCGTAAATCTCATTTGGAAATTCCAGAAGTTCTCCCTGCATCGCTTTTTCCAAGCCATGAATACGGGCAATTCCGTCTGCCACCTGAATGACCGTTCCGACATCCGAAACGTCAAACTCGGTGCTATATTTTTTTATTTCATCTTTAATAACTGAACTTATCTCTTCAGGTCTTAAATTCATGTTCCTCAAACACCTTCTTTCCTTAGAAGTTACACTCTGACCTTGCTTAATTTTCTTGTCATTTCTTCCAGCTTCGTCCGGATCGTATTGTCCACGACACGGTCGTCAATGCGAATGCGGATTCCGCCAAGCAGACTCGCATCCACGTTGTAATTCATCTCCAGCGTCTCATACGAAGACGTTTCTGACAAGCGCGCTTCGATCTTTTGTTTCTGTGCATCGGAAAGTTCGGCCGGTGTCGTCACATAGACAACGCCAATCTTCTTATATTCTTTTGCTCTTTTGTCAAAATATTCCAGCACGGATTCAATTTCACCAAAGCGTCCTTTTTTTACGAGTACCTGCAAAAAGCCCATCATAACATCCGAAACTTTTCCGCCAAATACTTCGTCCATCATCGCAAGTTCTTTTTCCCGCGTCATCTCGGGATGATTCATAATATCAATAAATGCTTCGTTTTCCTGCAGGATCGAGGCGATCTCTCTGACCTCATCCCATACGGCATCCAGCTGGTTTTCTTCCAGCGCTGCCTCAAACAGAGCATCTCCGTATACTTTTGATACTAATTTTGCCATGTCTCATCACCCATTTCCTTCAATGTTTCGTCAATGAGCTGCGCCTGTTTGTCCTCATCCATCGATGCAGCGACAAATTTTCCTGCCATAGCAGATGCCACATGAACGATTTCCTGTTTCATTTCATCACGAACTTTATTCTTCTCCAATTCCACCTCGTGCTCGGCTCTTGCCTTGATGGTCTGAGCCTCATCGGAAGCCTTGGCAACGATCTCTTTCTCTTTGTCGAGCGCCTTTTTACGCGCATCGCTGAGCATCTCTTCTGCCTCGTCCTCAACTTTGTCTAATTTCGCACGATATTGGGTCTCCAGTTCTTTCGCATCCTTCTCTGCCTTTGCTGCTTCTTCAAGCTGGCTGGCGATAAACTCTTTCCGTTTCTGGATCAGTTTTCTCGCCGGATTGAATAACAAATATGAAAGCAGGATAAACAATACCAACATGGCAAGCAATCCAATCGCCGTATCAAAGAGCAATTGCGGATCCAGTCCAAAAATTCGATTATCCATGTCTCTCTCCAATCTTTTTGATTATTCTGTGCTTTTTATGGAAGCAATGGATTGGCAAACAAAAGAATCATCGCAACAGCCAAACCATAAAGACCTGTTGTCTCGGCAACGGCCTGTCCAAGAAGCATGGTTGACATGATATCACCTTTTGCTCCCGGATTACGTCCTACGGCATTTGCTCCATATCCGGCTGCGATACCCTGTCCTACACCGGGACCGATACCTGCGATAACTGCTAATCCTGCACCAATTGCAGATGCTGCACTAATTAAATCTGCTCCTGAAAAATTCATAATATGTTTCCTCCTTAAGATATATTTTGTTCTCTTTTACTTGGCTTCGTCCCCTGCTGCATTGGCAATAAATACCATTGTCAGCATCGCGAAAACATACGCCTGCAATGCTCCGGAAAATACATCCATATACGCATGCAGTGCTGCCGGCCACGCAAGTGTGGCAAGTTTTGGCAATAACCCGTAAATCAACGCCATCATCATCGTACCGGAAAGTATGTTAGCAAACAAACGAAGTGACATTGAAACCGGTGTTGCAAATTCGCTGATGATATTCACCGGCAAAAATACAAATATTGGTTCAAACAGCCCTTTGATCTTACCCATTTTCTGCCATTTGAATCCCTGGTATTGAATCATTACAAACGTAATCAATGCCAACGGAAGTGTGATACCATAATCCGCAGTCGGCGGACGGAGTCCAAACAATCCGGAAAGATTACATGTAAGAATCAACATAAACAATGCTCCCACATAGTTTCGAAAACGCGGGGCAAGTTTTCCGCCCATGTTATCAAGTACCAGTTTATCCACGGTTTCCACCAGAAGCTCGATGACATTTAAAAATCCTGTCGGCGCTTTCCGGTAATCCGCCTTTTTGATAACACGGTTTGCCACGATTGCAAAGATGATCAATGCAACCATAACGATTACCAGACACACATGGCTTGTCGTGATCCAAAATGTGTAACCACCAATGTGTACCTGTTGATACCCATGGACGTAAAAATCCACTTTGTTATCCAAGCCTAAGTCTCCTTTCTCGTTTTTTCAGACAAATGTCTGTGTATAGTTTATTCCGCCAGATCCTGTTTTTCCCGGAAAATGACCGGATATAGGAGTGCCGCCGCCTTGGTGGCAAACAATCCCGCAAACACCGTAACCGGGTAGAAATACTGTCGAAAATAAAAACTCAATAATAATGTCAGCAGGCTGATCAGACTTCGTACCGACGCCTGCATACGAAGATGCCGTATGGCGTTCTTTTTTGCCATATCCAGTTCGACATCCAAGGTATTAAAGCGATGCCACATAAGCAGACCGGAAACCAGCGTTCCCAATACTTCACCGCTTACATAGGGAAAATAGGGAAAGGGATGAATCGCAAACAGAATGGCACCTACGATCAAAACCACTGCCGCAAGTCCCCACATAATGCCGATTACCCTAAGGAGTGTCTTTTTTGCTTCCTTCATGAATGTCCTCCTGATCCGCCGGTGTTTCTTCTTTTTTGGAGCCGTTGTTTCCATATTGTCCCGTCAGGACAAGAAGGCTGCGCATCGACGCCAATATTCCGATCACCAGCATGATGATAACCCATATCTTTGTTCCAAGCAGTTGAGCCAGATAATACCCGATGGCAAGACTGATTCCCATACAGGTCAGCATCGCCAGACCAATCTGCAGTATCATGGAAAGGGCATGAATGACTTCCCTTCGTTCACGTTGCTTATCTCTTTTTTTCATCGCACCATTAACTCATTTCTTTTGCTTTCTTTACGCAGGCTTTCATCGCTTCGATCACGGCACTTCGGAATCCTTTTTCTTCCAGCACGCGGACGGCTTCAATCGTCGTTCCTGCCGGAGAACATACCATGTCTTTCAGTTCTCCCGGATGTTTTCCGGTCTCAAGAACCATCTTGGCACTTCCCAGCACCGACTGTGCTGCCATCTCATACGCCTGCGCTCTTGGCATACCATCTGCCACAGCGGCATCCGCCATCGCCTCGATAAACATAAATACATACGCCGGTGAACTTCCGCTTACGCCGATCACCGTGTCAATCATGGATTCACTCACTTCATTGGCAATGCCAAAACTGGAAAATATCTCCATCGTCGTTTTTTTGTCATCCTCTGACACATGATCGTTATAACAGACACCCGCTGCCCCTTCGAGCACCAATGCCGGCGTATTTGGCATACTTCTTACTAATTTGATAGTCTTTCCAAATAATTTTTCTATATTCGCAATCGTCTGGCCGGCTGCAATCGAGATCACGAGTGTATTCTCTGACACTTCATTTCGAATCTCCGAAATGACGGTCTCAAATTGAAATGGTTTTACCGCAAGGATCAAAACGTCTGCTTGTTTTGCCACTTCGGCATTGTCTGTCGTAACATTTACACCAAATTCCTTTTGAATGTTCTGAAGTGCTTCTTCATTTCTTCTCGATACGAGAATGTCTTCTTTTGCATACAGACCTTTACTCAAAATTCCTTTGAGCATCGCCTGCGCCATATTTCCACAACCAACAAATCCTAACATTTTTACCATCCATTCTGAAGCTGTGCTTCGTTTATTCTTCTATCATTTCCACACGGCGGATATGTCTGTCCACGCTGGAAAATTCAGTATGCAGGAATGTGTCTACGATACGTACGGCAAGTCCCGGGCCTGTTACCCGTGCGCCCAGTGCCACGATATTGGCATCGTTGTGAAGTCTCGTCGCCTCGGCACTGAAACAGTCTCCGCAGACCGCTGCGCGGATGCCTTTGACCTTATTTGCCGCAATCGAGATACCGATTCCGGTTCCGCAGATCAGGATTCCTTTGTCGCACTCGCCATCGGCAATCGCGTGTGCCACTTTTTTCCCATACACCGGATAATCGACCGGATCTGTGCTGTAACTTCCGTAATCTTTGTATTCATATCCATTTTCTTCCAAATACTTGATAATTTCCTGTTTCAATTCATAACCTGCCTGGTCACTTCCCAATGCAATCATAGCTTACCTCCACTGTAATTTCTTTTTTATTTTATAGAGCAGATCTTTGCACTCCGTATAGCTTGCCTCATACGCTTCCTCGCCGCCTCCAAGCGGCGGCTCGGTATCGCCTTCTTCCCCGGCAAGTTCCCGCAATGTATAGACGTTTCTCTCCAATCCATAATCTTCCAGAACTTTTACCTTCTCCGCAAAGTTCATCGTAATGATCACGGTGTCGCGCGTCACCTCTTCCGGCGAAAATGCGACGGAAACCTGTTCTTCACATGGAATTCCGTGATTGATCAAGATATCGGTTATTTTCATATTTCTCGGCTCTTCGAACAATACGACAAGCCCTCTCGAAAGAACCTCTTTCTCTTTATCCATAAGAATACTTTTCAGAATCCACTCATTCATCGGTCCCAGCGTAATATTGTCCTTGCTGACAAAGATCACGCGGCTGCAGGCCTCATAAGACTCTACCTGTACCAGATTCTGCCCGGCCGCTTTTTTCAGCCGGTTCATAACCGCCTCTTCTTTTGCCGAGTCAAAAAATGTCTCCGACAAGATCCGCTTTACGTGCAGTTCGTCAAATCTGCGAAGAGCATCGTACAAATATTTTCCCTCGGTATCTTCTTCTCTGGAGCCCGCCACGACAACTTGTCCCATCGGATAACGGTCCGCCGATTCGGTCGTCGCAAGGATACCGATCTCCTCCGGCCGATATGTGCCATTTTCCACATATGCCGCAACCTCCCGGTTAATATGGGCGATCACATCTTCCGTATCTCCCTGATACAATGTCATGTCCGCTTTCGGCGCATAATGCCGGTACTTCATCCCCGGTGCTTTCGGCTTCTGGTCGCCGCTTACCTGCATCAATGCCGGATCCATCTGCACTTCTCCGACAATCTCCTGCAGCATCTTCTGCGTAATAAATCCCGGACGCAGAATCACCGGTATCTCCTCGGTCACATCGACAATGGTGGATTCAAATCCGATTCCCACTTCTCCGCCGTCGATGATCATATCTATTTTCCCATCTAAATCTTCTTTTACATGTTTTGCCAATGTCGGGCTTGGACGTCCTGATGTATTGGCACTTGGTGCTGCAACCGGCACTCCGGCTTCTTCCAAAAACCGTAAGGCCCCCATGTGCTGCGGCATACGCACCGCAACCGTGTCCAGTCCGCCTGTCGTCTCATACGGCACACAGTCCGCCTTTTTAAATATCATCGTAAGGGGACCCGGCCAAAATGCCTCGGCTAACGTCGCCGCCGCTTCCGGAATCTCGCTTACCACCTCGTGTAATTGATCGATTTTTGCAATATGCAGTATCAATGGATTGTCCGAAGGACGCCCCTTTGCCGCATATATTTTTTGGGATGCCTGTGGATCCAGTCCATTTCCCCCAAGACCATATACCGTCTCTGTCGGAAATGCCACCAGACCGCCATCCCGGATGATCTGAGCCGCTTCCGCAAGTTCGTCCGCCTCAAATCCCCGTTCTTCATTCCATGTAATAATCTTTGTATTCATAGCGTTTTCACCGCTTTCAGTCCGAAAAATATTTGTTTTTATTGTACCACATTTTCACTCGTTATACAAGAATTTTTCAATCCCCTCTGCGACTGCCTTTGCCATTTTCTGCTGATACTCCTCGGAAATTAAGAGTTTTTCTTCTTCCGGATTGGACAAAAATCCGCACTCGATAATAACAAATGGGCCGCTGGATTTTTTTAGCATATAATAACTGTCATTGGCCTTTTCTACGCGGTGGTTTCCGTCCCCCATCTCCTCTTTGATCGTCTCTTGGAGCACGTTCGCCAGCCGTTTTCCCTCCTCAGAACCCGAGTAGTAAAATACCTGCGCGCCCTTTGTCCCCGCAGAATAACTGTTTTGGTGGATGCTCACCGTAAGTTCGGGCTTTTCCTTGTCTATAACCGCAAGTCTGGCATTGAGATCTTCCACTTTCTTTTTTCCCGTCGTCTCCCCACACAAAGCCTCGTCTTTTTCTCTCGTCATCGCTACCGTGTAACCGCTTTTTGTGAGAATTTCTCTCAATTTAAGAGAAATGTTTAAATTTACATCTTTTTCCAGCGTTCCCATCGTCCCTACTTTGCCCGGATCAAAACCGCCGTGCCCCGGATCGATCACAATATGCACCTTGCTCCCCTTTGCCGTAAAATTCAGCACCGGAAGCGTACTTACCCGGATCGTCGCCGCCACCACAATGGCAAACAAAAATATCGTAACCACCCATATTTTCCAAGTTCCTGTCTTTTTTTCTTTCATAAAACAAAACACTCCGCACATTCTTATTACTAATGTACGGAGTATCGTTTGTCCACATTCATTATTTCACATATTTTTCTATCGTTGTCCAGGTAGCCATTCGTTCAAATCCAAGTTTCCAGAAGGCGATGCCTGCTACATTTTTCGCCATAACAGTTTCCATTTTTTTACTGAGCGACGTTTCTTCCTCCAGCCAGATCTTATATTTGGCGCCGTCTGCCTTAAATTCGGCGTAATACTGGCTTGTCTCCTCGTCCCATTTTGGCGTCGCACTATTGGACTGGAGTACGCTCTCCGCCGAACTCATGCCATATGCACTTGAGGTTACCGCAACCCCATCTCCGCTTTTCACTTCTTTCCACAATCTGGTATAAAACGGAAGTGCCACGACTGTTCTTTCCGCCGGAATATACTGCAATCCCTTGTCCACGCCATTTTCCACAAACGGCAGTGAAGAAACGGAACCGCTTTCCTTGCTTCCTGCGTAATGCTCGTCATATGCCATAAAGATTACGTAGTCTGCCACTTTTCCCTGTTCTTTCCAATCGTAATAGGCAGTCGCATCGGTCGGCAGATAATCGTCCACCGTCACCGTAATGTCATTTGCATGGCACACCAGTGTCAATTCTCTCAAAAATTCGAGATATGCCGGTGCTACATCGCTCTTTATTTTTTCAAAATCGATATTGATACCATCCAATTTGTAACGCATCGCCGTTGACACAAGATTATTGATCAGGCGGCTTCTCGTACTTGTCCGTCCCAATATTCTTTTCAACGATATATTTTTGTCAAAATCATTGATGAGCCCCCACACTTTCAAGCCTTTTGCATGTGCGGCTGTCACATATTCTTCGCTCGCCAGAGAACTAAAGTTTCCTTTATTATCATTTAGGGCAAACCACGTCGGCGATACAACATTCAGACTTCCGGCCACCGCCACTTTACTCTCAAGTTCCGCCGCACCCACGGTCTGTGTCATCTGATGCCATCCCAGACACACGGTCGTTCCGATGCCTTTTTGTGTAAATGTCTCCTCCTCACTTTGACGTTTCCACGCAGTCTCTGTCTGTCCACTCAAAAATTCCGCCGGCACGTAACCTTCAATTCCGTCGGTTGTAAATACTTTCTGATAGTCATTTTCGGCCTGGCTCTGCGTATCGACGATCACTTTCTGATCTTTTTTGAGATCCAGCAGATAATCGTATTTTTTATTCGGTCCCACACGAAGTCTTGTCTTTTCGCTCAACTTCGCTTCCATATGAGTCGACTCAAAATCCGCATTCAAAATAACACGATTCGGAGCCTCGCCCTTTGACGCCCATTTCAACGTACTTTTTTCCTGTGTCATCTCATCATAAAATGGCACGGAAATATACATCGTATCGCCATCCACATAAAGAATCTGATCCGTCATTTCTTTATTTTCTTTCCCAACAGTATATGTCGTCGTATTCGGAGCCACGGTCATCAGCCCTCTTACCGGGCTGACAAAACTGAGCACCTGCTCTTTTTTATCCCAGTAAAATCTCTCGTTCATTTTATCGATCACCGTATCCAATGGCAGATACATCGTCTCGCCAATAATTTTTCCTTTTTCTTCCAGCGGAAATCCATCCAGACAGATCAGTGTCTCGTCCTTCGCCAAATCCTTATACTGTTCTTCCATCGTCCGCTGCGTATAACTCGGTGCAAATTTCTTAAATAAAATCGCACCTACGGCAGCCACAAACACAAGGGCAATAACTATTCCCATAATAATCTTCGCTTTGTTCTTCATAACCTTATCCTTTCCCTTTCTGTAAAGACTGTACTTCAACTTATCTTTCTATTTTTGTAATTATCCAAAACCTCACCCCACACATCGAATTCTGAATTATTACTTTTTTCAGTATAACAGACAAATGTGAAACTTACAAGTCAGGAATGCTTGATTTTCCGCATTTCTTTCCACAAACTCACTTGACTTCTGTGGAATCGCCACGCTTAAATGCACATGGTCGATACATATCGCTCCCGCTATTATGTCGACTTGTTTATATTTGAATAACGTTTCAAGAATCTCTCGAATTGGATCACCTCCTATGATTTTGAATTTGGCTTGCGACACCATTTTCATTATACATAGGAAGTTTTTTATCGATATACTCTCCACTTCCGCTTACTCCATTCTCCCCAGCATAGCTTGGTGATTAGGCTCTTTATTTATATATAAAATAATTTGACATTATACCAAAAATATAGTAATATAATAGTCAATTTATTTTTTTCTTCACAACTTTGTCAGGCATTATTGGTAAAATCAATCATTTAAGATTTAGGAGTGTTGGCTTATGAATATCACAAAGAATTTGAAAATCTCGAGCATTTTTATGACGAGTGTACTTGTATCTACTGTATTATGTATCTCATTGTTGTACCAGTTGGCGAGCCACAGTTCTCAAGCAGCAATACATACTGGTATGCAGCACAATATGGACACGTATTTGCAGGCAGAAACTTCCGCTGTTCAGGACTTTGTTTCATCCAGTGAACAGTCTTTGATTCTCTTCAGCAAATCCCCTATTGTAAAAGAGTATTTGAAGGATCAGAACAATAAAGATTTATTTCAAAAAGCTCAGAGTTATACCACAGAGTACTATAACCATCTGGAAAACTGGGAAGGATTGTACATAGCAAACTGGAACTCCAAAGTTCTTACATACAATGTTCCTGAGGTAATTGGTAAAGTTCTTCGTGAAGGTGACCGCCTAGAAGAACTTCGCAATGGCATGTTAAATGCAAAAAACGGCATTTACAATCTTGGTATCATCGTATCTCCCGGAACTGGTAAATTATGTCTTTCCATGTATGTTCCGGTTTTTGACACAGATGGCAAAACCCCTATTGGTTATGTTGGCGCTGGGGTATTCAACGATCAGCTTGATACAATTTTGAAAAAAAATTCGATTTCCGGTCTGACCAAAAGCCAATTTTACATGATCAACACAGAAACAAAGATTAATTATATTAATCCGGATAAGAAAACTCTTGCCAAAGAAACAACTGATCCCATCCTTTTGAAGCAGATTGAACTTACGAAAAAACAAAAAAAAGAAGGGACCTTTGATTATAATGATAAAATTGTCATCTACAAGCAAATGAAAAATTATCCTTGGTCATTGATTCTTGTAAATGACAAAAATGAAGTACTTTCCTCTGCTAATGCAACCAATAAAAAATTGTTATTTAGCTGTATTGTGGCAGAAATTTTAATCTGCATCTTATGTTTGCTCGCCGTTATTATCACAACAAAACCTTTAAAAAAGACAGCAACAGCAATTCAAAAACTTGGCATGCTGGATTTGACACCTTCAAAAGAACTGCAAACTTACATCAACGGAAAGAGCGAAGTCGGTATTTTGGCAACAGAGATTGACCATATGCGTAATGTATTTCTTGACATTATCAATACATTACATTCGTGTTCCGACGCCATCCACACTTCCTCTGAAAGTATGACAAACCATGCTTCCGAATTAGTTGACGCAGTTGTTACAAATGCCTCAACAACCGAGCAGCTTGCCGCAAGTATGTCTACTACAACTAATGTTTTGACTGCATTAAATGAAAAAGTAAAAACAATTGATCAACTGATCTCAAACGTAGAAAGCGTTATTGAAAAAGGTAATTCCAAGAGCAATGAACTACTTGATAGCGCAGAGACAATTGAAAACAAATCTCAATCTTCCTATAAAGATTCTGAAAGGAATATTGAGCTCAACCGCAAACAAATTGAAGAAGCAGTTAACAAACTTCAAGAGTTATCACAAATTAATACACTTGTTGCAGATATCCTAGAATTGTCCAACCAAACAAATCTCTTATCCTTAAATGCATCAATCGAAGCTGCGAGAGCTGGTGAAGCCGGGCGTGGATTTGCCGTTGTTGCCAGTGAAATTGGTAATCTGGCGAACAATTCTTCTACGACAGCTGAAACAATTAAAAACATCTGCCTAAACGCTAGTGGAAATATTAAAGATGTTTCTAACTGTTTTAATCAGATTGTTGATTATCTGGAAAGTAATGTTACGCCTAAGTTTGCTGAATTTAGTGAGATTGCACGTGGCAATAATACTATGTCTGTAGAACTTCAGGAGATCATCTCTAACATCAAAATAATTGTTGATGAATTTGTTGATTTCGTTAAAATGGTTACTACTCAAATGTCCCAGATTGGTGAGGCTGCAACCCAAAATGAAGAGGGAATTGACATCATTGTTGAACAGAATAACCAAACAAGCCTTATTGCAGAACATATTTCAACAGCCATTGAACAGAACAACGAAAGTGCGGAACAATTACGTAATATCATAGAAAAATTTCATTACTAAAGGGAGTATCCCAAAGTTTGTGTAAACCTTCAAACTGGTGTAAGATATAATTACTCA
>OGDN01000283.1_pt1 | contig 106586 bp, 123 predicted proteins | sample 1570271 | NCBI WGS metagenome assembly OGDN01 (sample SAMEA4384481, study PRJEB24528) | human gut metagenome
TTTTTGGCTTTTACTTCGGTCTTTCTTTTTTAGAGGATGTGCAACAGCCCCTTTTGGCAGGACTTTGCGCACAGCGTCCGAACACTTCACCACACGCAGCATCGTTGATTTCTTGCATCCGAACGACCACCTTACCCTTATCGGTATAATTAAATGCAATGTCAAAGTGATCGTCGTACAAATAGATGGCATTGACAAATGTCTTAATCAGCCGCTTTTGGCTATCACGGTCTGCCATATCCAGCGCGGCTATCTCTTGCAGGAAAAATAGAATCATATCCCGTGTGAGCTTAAAGCCCCCAGCCAATCCCGCCTCAGCGCGGCCCGCGCTGAGGGCTTGTTTTTGGTCTGTCAGTTCATCCATGCGGGCTTTCGTCATCTCATTGATGATGCCCATTTCGATGGCTTTCATTACATTGGAGAGCGCCCTATCCACATCGGCTATCTGCTTATCTAGTGCCTTGATGGTATCGCCGGATGTATCGCTACGCTCATAGGCAGCCCATACCTGATCGGCGATGTTTTCCAGTGTAGCCGGATTTTCTAGCAGTTTGCCGATTGACCTCAGCACCAACGGCTCGATAACATCTTGCCGCACCGGTTTTTTGTCGCACAGCTTTTTCTTTTTGCGATTCCAGCAGGTATAGTAGTTGTGCTTTGTGCCGTTGCGCCCGTGACCGCTCTCCCCTACCATCATCGCGCCGCAATGGCCGCAGAACAGCTTATCGGTCAGCAGATACTCAGTCTTAGACCACACCCGTGCCGGGGCGCGGCGGTTGACCTTGAGCATTTCTTGCGCCTTGTCGAATGTGGCGCGGTCAATCAGTGCAGGCATACCGCCCTCATTGCGGATGTCGTGGAAGATGTACACGCCGGTATACTTCTCATTTTTCAGCAAGCGGTGCAGGCTGTTGACGGTGAACTCGCCGCCGCGCGTCGTTCTGACCCCCTGCGCGTTGAGCCATGCAACGATCTCCGAGATGGTTTCACCGTTGGCGTACCGCTTGAAAACCTCTGTCACAAACGGGGCGGTTTTGGGGTCAACCTCATATCGTTTTGTGTCGGGATCGACATTGTACCCGATAATCTTGCAGCCGCCCACGGTTTGGGATTTCTTGGCACTCTCGCGCTGGCCCCGGCGCACATTCTGCGCCAGTTGGAGCGAGTAGTATTCTGCCATGCCCTCAAGCACGGAATCCAGAATAACGCCCTCCGGGCCGTCTGGCACGTCCTCTGCGACGCGCTCCACCCTGACCCCGTTCTTTTTGCAGCGATAACGGTTAAAGGCTATCTCCTCACGGTTACGCCCGAATCGGTCAATCTTCCATAGCAGGATGACCCCGAATTGGTGCGTTGCAGTATCGGACAGCATCCTTTGAAATTCTTCTCGGTCATCGTTGCGCCCGGTCATCGCCCGATCAGCATAGACATGGATAATCGTGTAGCCATGTTGCTCCGCATATTTCTGTGCTGCAGCGATCTGCCCCTCGATAGATTGCTCGGTCTGACCGTGGGACGAATACCGCGCGTAAACAACGGCGATTTTGTCAACTGAACTCAAACTGTCACCCCTAACCTTTTAATCAACACATAACACTTTTATTCGCTTTCAATGCAGATATCCATTTATAGCAAACATAGCAATCCCCAAAATAACCGCAACTACAATAGAGCCTATTCCGCCATTTAACAATGATTTACACTTGTCATCGATATCTTTTTGCGTTGTAAAGTCAAAGCTAAACCCGCAATCGCTACAGTATGCTACGTTTTTATGATGAATTTTCTTTTCTATTGACGAAGAACCAATGCCGATTCGCCTTGCGTTTCGAGCGCCAAAATTCGTATTAGAAAACCCCGTTGTGTATCTATCGGATGAAGAACCTTGTGTTACATACTTGAATTTTATGTTACTGTTGCCGCACATCGGACACACCCTTTGTGTCGGCTTTTCTTTTGCGGCCTTGGAACGGGCAAAAAAGCAACATACCGCAAGGCCGATTGAAAAGAAAAAGGCAAACTCGACTGCCAAAATGCCAAACCACATGCACAATCCCACTATTAAAATTATACCCATAATCGTGAACATATCTTGCATTCCTCCGCCTATATTTAACATTCCGTGTTGTATTCTGGCAGGCCACGGCAGATGCCTACAGCCACACCTTCGATTCGCAAATCGTTTATTTCTTCTTTCGTGTAGGTCATCGGTGTAAACCGTGGATTTTCTGGCTGTAAAATCACAGTGTCATCATGCCGATAAAAATGTTTGAGTGTTGCTTCATCGTCAATCAGTACCGCTGCTATCTGCCCGTTTTCAACATTTGGCTGAGAGCGGATACAGACCAAATCGCCGTCTTGAATTGTCGGGGACATCGAATCACCCTTGCATACTAAAGCAAAGTCGGCTTTCCATAGCGAAGACACACCTATATATCGTTCTATGTTTTCTTGTGCCAGAATCGGAGTGCCGCAGGCAATATTACCAATCACAGGAATGGCCTTTGTATCGGGCAACGGGATGAACCCTTTAGGGACGGCTTTGCCTTTTGCGGCCTCGTGCGCCGCGTCGCGCTCCATCGCCTGCCAATCCTCCCACACGAGGCGACTGTTACCATGATGTTTTTCCGTCAATTCATTAAGAATCGCATCAGGAATAGCGTCAAGCCGATTGTCTGGGTCATCGTCCCAATTATAATCATCTGTCGTCCACCCAATTAAATACTCTGGCGTGGTTTTTAATGCATGGGCAAGTGCAACTATTTTACTGTGATAGGGGTCAATTTTGCCCGCTTCAATTTTTGCAATGGTTGAGCGCGTTCCGTATCCGACTGTTTCAGCAAGTTCAGCCTGCGAAATGCCGAGACGCTTCCTGCACAACCTAATTCTATCACCTATGGAATCCATAAAAACCTCCATATAGCGTAATGTATAAAGTTTTCTTTATATAATATCTTACTACATAAGTGACTAAAAATCAAGTTTTTTTTACTTTTTTAAAAAAAGCTGTTGACAAATAATCACTCCGGTGTTATGATGCGTGTAGTGATAAATAATCACGCCCCGAATAGAGAGGAGGTTTGATAAAATGTTCAACGGTTTACTTCTTGAAATGGCAATTACCCGTTCACAAATTTCAAAACGTGATCTTGCAAAAAAGCTCGGCATATCGGAGCAAGGGCTTTATAACAAGCTGAACGGCATTAGCGAGTTCAAGGCAAGCGAGATTCGCGTCCTGACCGACGAGCTGTCTCTGTCCGCGCAGGAACGAGAAGATATTTTTTTTGCAAAGGGGTGATTATTTATCACTCTTTGGAGTGAGAGGTACAGCATGGAAAGCATCACAATCGACTTTGACAAAATGCCGGAGAAAGAAAAGCGGGTTCTGGGCGATACGCTTTACGCCGCTTGCAAGGCGTTCTATGAGAACCCTGACAACCTCGCCCGGTACAACGCATGGAAAGCAAAACGGGAGGCCGCTCATGTATAAGATTATCAACCTTGCGGGCCGCATCTCACTTTTCTTCGTGATCGAGGTTGCTATGTACTACGCCATGATCGACCCGCTTCTCCGCATCATTTTCGGTCTGCCTGACCGTCCCGCACTGCTTATCGCATCGTGGGCGCTCCTGATTGTCGCCGCTATCATCGACGATACGATTCTCCCCGTTTTCAATTACGACAAGGGCAATGATGCCCACGTCAAATAAATTTTGGAGGTAACAAACCATGATCGAACTGAAAGTGACCGTTGACGCTCCTGAACTGAGCGCCGCCATCAACCATCTGGCCGAGGCCATCGAAAGCAAGGGTACTGATGCCCCCGCCGCCCCGGCAAAAAACTCTCGCAGCAAGAAAGCCGCTGCCAAGACTGCCCCGGACGCACCTGCGGCTTCTGCTCCTGCCCCGTCTGAACCTGTCGCCGCCCCAGCATCCATTGAACAGCCCGCCGTGACATCTCAGCCCGTGCAGACCCCCGTCATCACTCCTGCACAGCAGCCTACTCCTGCCGCCCCCATGGCCACGCCTGTGATGCCTCAGCCCGTTGCAACGGCTACTCCCGTGATGACCCCGCCTGCCGCTCCTGTGACCCAGCAGTTCATCCCTCAGCCCGCCGCTGCACCCACTCCCGCTCCTGTCGCCCCGGCACATCCTCAGCAGAGCAACATCACCCTTGAGCAGATCATCAACGCCGCCATGCCGCTGATGAACAGCAACCCCGCATTTGCTATGCAGCTGCAGGGCATCCTCGCAAAGTACGGCGTTCAGGCCGTCACGCAGATTCCCAAAGAGTATCTGCCCAATGTGGCCGCTGACCTCGCCGCCCTCGGCGCAAAGTTTTAAGGGTGCTAAGATGACAGCGTGGGAATATGATGCCCTGCAAGCGCTGCTAACTCGCAAGGCCCAGAACAACCCACACAGCGGAAAACGCGCCGAGGGGTATATGGACGGGATTCTCGCGGCGAAAAGTATTCTTCACGCCTTTTATCAACAGCAAGAAAAGGAGAAAGCAAATAGCAAGCCCTGAAATTCATGCCAAGTGCGGCGCATCCAATGCGCACCGCTATCTGGTCTGTACCGCGTCGCCCACGTTTGAGGCGCAATTCCCGGCCAGTACGAGCGTCTATGCCGAGGAGGGTACGCTGGCGCACAGCATTTGCGAGTTGTTCGTCAAGACCCGTGGCGATGTGGATGCGATGGCTGAGGAGCTGCGTCCCCTGCAGCGGAACAAGCTCTATCAGCCCGAAATGCTGACCTGTGCCAAGGTCTACTGCGACTGGATTATGGAAAAGGCGCTGGGCTACACCAATCCTCCGGCGATTATGACGGAGCAGCCGGTAGACTTTTCCGATGTTGTGCCGGAGGGTTTCGGTACTTGTGATTGCGTGATGATCGGCGATGACACGCTGAACATTTTTGACTATAAACACGGCAAGGGTGTCCGTGTGGATGCCGTGGGCAATCCGCAGATGCGGCTTTACGCCCTCGGTGCCCTTGCAAAGTACCGGCCCTTGTACGGTGACACCATCAAAAAGGTGCGCATGACCATTATCCAGCCCCGAATCAGCGCCGACCCGTCTGAGGATGAGATGACCGTGGATGACCTGTTGGCATGGGGCGCCGAAATCCATCCCCTCGCTGTGGAGGCATTCAACGGCCCCGGCGTATTTGTTCCCGGCGAGCACTGTAAGTTCTGCCGGGGCAAGGCAAAATGCCGCGCCCGTGCCAATATCAACACGGCTCTGGAAGATTTCGCCGCCTGTGTGCCTATGGGCCGCGTCCCCGCCGATGAACCGAAAGACAACATCACGCGCCGCGCGATGGGTCTGCAAAAAGCGCTGACCGATGAAGAAATCGGTCAACTGCTGACGCGCGGTCAGTTTTTGGTGAGCTGGTATGACGATCTCAAAGCCTATGCCCAGCAGACCATCCTCGACGGCGGTGAAATTCCCGGATGGAAAGTCGTTGCTGGCCGCAGTGTTCGCGCATTCCACGATACCGATGCCGCGTTCCAAACGCTTATCAAGGCAGGCTACGATGAGGCCATGCTTTATGACCGCAAGCCCGTTTCTCTGTCCGAACTGGAAAAGCGGCTCGGCAAGAAAAAATTTGCTGAACTGCTGGCCGACCAGATTGACCGCCCGATGGGCAAGCCGACATTGGTTGACGAATCTGATACGCGCGAACCGTACAACAGTGCCGCCGCTGATTTTGGAGGGGTTTAACCCATGTTTGACGATTACGACCATATCACAATCAGCTATCACCATCGGGACGATGGCTGGTTTGAGATGGAGCTATATCTGCCACTGTTGGTTGACTGCCCCAAAAATAAGATGCCCGCTATCCTCTCCCAATTCATTAAGGATGAAAAGTGCGAGGATAAGGCCAAAAAGCTACTGACCTATTGGGAGCGGCAGCGCGATAAGTACGAGCGTGATCGTAAGGACGCGGCAAATGCCTATGTGAACATCTCTACCGAGGTGTCAGATCTGCAAACCGCCATCCGTACTAAAAAGCATCCTGTCGGCACTCGGCTATCTAATACCGAATTGCAGGATGCTAAAAAGCAACTTGCAAGCAAAAAAGCTCTTAAAAAGCGCACCTACGACACTTTGAAATTCAGCTATGACCGCAAAACCCGGCTGGACTTCTTTATCGAGATGCTGAAATGTCACCCCAAATTACAATGGGTTTTCAATTCTGAGGAGGTACAGAAATGAAAGTTGAGAAAAACAGCCCTCTGGCCCAAATGCTCTTGAAACTGGCCGCTGAGCACGACCCGAAACTGCGCGAGGCTATCCGCAACGGCGAGGTTGAGGGCGTGAACATTATCGCTGTCGGCGGCGCACCCGATGGCGAAGTCAAAGAACTGCTGGAATCTCTCGCCAAAGACGAGGATGACTGCAAGAATTGCGAAAACCGCGATGGGTGTGAGGACGCCAAGACGGCTACACCCTGCGATGATACTGAGGATGCGGACGGTGACATCAGCATCGTTGATGAAATTCGCAGTATCGCCAATGACCCGGACATTCCTGAAAGCATCGCGGCCCCGGCCCGCGTCGTTTTGGTATCTGCCGAACTCGTGGACATTTTGAACTCTGTCCCGCGTATGGTTTCTCCGAAACGGATGCGCCCGTACACCGCCCGGCGTGCGGCAATGCTTGCCGATGTCAGCGCCGCCATCTGCCGCGCTCAGACCGACATCCTCGATGCCATGCACCGCTACACCGAATTTGCCGAAATCACCGATGCCTATTTCGATGATAGCGACGAAGAAAATACAACTGAAACCGAATAAGAAAGGAAATGTGTCATGTATAACAACGATGCACAGAGATGTTTGACCGGCGAAGTTCGCCTGTCCTATGTCAGTCTCGACAAGCCCCGTCAGCCGCAGGGCGGCGTGGGTGATGCCAAGTACAGCGCCACGCTTTTGATTCCTAAGACCGACACCGCCACTATCGCCGACTTCCGCAGTGCCATTCAGGCGGCGGCTCAGATCGGCGCGGGGACGCTGTGGGGCGGCATTATCCCGCCGAATCTGGATTCCATCATCCACGACGGCGACGGTGTACGCCCCAGCGGCATCCCGTTTGGCGATGAATGTCACGGCTGCTGGGTCATCACCGCCAGCACCAAAAACAAGCCGCAGGTCGTCGGGCAGGACAACATCAACGTAGAACTGGCCCCGCAGGACATTTACAGCGGCATGTATGCCCGCGTGACTGTCCGCTTCTACCCCTTTAACACCGCAGGCAAGCGCGGTGTCGGCTGTGGGCTGGGCAACGTAATGAAAACCCGTGACGGTGAGCCGCTGTCTGGCGGTGCATCTGCCGCCGCTGATTTCGCGGGTGTCGGCAACGCCGTAGCCCCCGCCGCTCCCATGCAGCAGGGCTGGCCGCAGGCAACCCCTACGCCGACTGCCGCTTCGGCTGTGCCCGTGTACCAGCCGCCCTACTCCGCGCCTGCCGCGAATCCGGCACCGTGGAACGGCGCTACACAGACATATCCCACTGGCGGCGCTGTGAATCCGCTTACCGGGAATCCGATGTAATCGAAACACTCCCTTGCAGGGTGCGTGATGCCCTATTCAACCCAGCTACCACGCTTTTCGGCAGGGTACTGGTAATTAAATAACCATCCACCTCTTTCTATACCGGGAGGGGCTGCGGCCCCTCCTCTTATGTACTCGGATAGCTCAATGGCAGAGCAAGCGCGCGATGTCGGTTCAACTCCGGCTCCGGGGCAGAAATCAAGAGGAAATTCAAGCCCGTACATAAAGGAAAGGAATCTACAAATGAGCTTTGCAACTTTGCGTAAAACCGTCTGCACCGATATTGACATCGGTACTGCCCTGAAAGAAATCACTTCCAACCCGCATGTTGGCGATGCACTGGCCTTTGACCTGCTGGATGGCCGTCACATTGAGTGCGCCGTCACTGACATCGACGATAAGGCCATCCGCTTTGATTCTGTGGATTGCCTCGGTGACGACATGACCTACGGCAAGGTCGAAAAATGGCTTGACCGCATCGATCATCTGATGCCCGATGAACTGCGCGAGGCCATCGTTGATACTGAGCGCAAGCACACCATCGACGGCAAAAAGGTATGCCGCCTTGAGCGCTTATTTCTGCCCGCCGCGTCTGAACTGTTCAGCGGGGATGCTGTTCTCGGCGACGACGGGCTGTACAAGCAGATGGATTGGTACAAAGATCGCCGCCATCGCATGAAGATGGACGAACACGGCGGTGATTCAACTGCCTATTGGACATCTTCTCAGCGCTCCGGCAACTCCTCCTACTTCTGCGGTGTGTACAGCTACGGCAGTGCGGCCAACTACAATGCCTCCTACACGTGGCTGTCCGCGCCCGTCTGCTTCCGTATCCGTAAATCGTAATTATCCCCGCGCCCCTTGTGGGCGCGGCCTATGCGGATTCCCTTATAAATAAGGAAAGGAAATGCCCAAATGAAAACCAGATTTGACAGCGCCGAGATTTGGCGCACAAACAATGATACGGCTGTAAGTATCAAGGAACTGGAAACCTCGCACCTTATGAACATTGTACGGATGCTCCTGCGCCGCCCCGAAACCGTGCAGACGATGCTCGTCTGCGATATTGAGCGCCAGACCCGCAATGTTTGGAGAGCGAATGATCTTGTTGACGAAGATGCCGTCGCATCTATCCACAATGCCACTTCCATGACTCCTCGTGAGATTGTTCAGTGGGTACAGGGTACGCCCCTGTTTACAGCTATCGTCATTACCCTTGAGGGGCGTGGGGTCAACACCTCCGTGCTGATTGGCTCGGTTTTGGCTGAACTCGGATATGAGGAGAACGGCAATGAGTGAACAGCTACACCATCTGAGTATTGACCTTGAGACTTACAGCACCGTCAGCATCGGCGCGGCGGGGTCATACCGATATATCCTCGACCCGTCTTTTGAGATTCTGCTTTTCGCATACAGTCTCGATGGGATGCCCGTTGAGGTCATCGACGTGGCAAGCGGGCAGGTTATTCCCCTTTGGCTGAAAAATGCCCTCAAAAATTCCCTATACATCAAACACGCCTACAACGCGGCCTTTGAATGGTTCGCTCTCAGCAAGTATCTGGGATGGCTGCCCCCCGATCAGTGGCGCGATACGATGCTCCACGCGCTCTACTGCGGCTACCCGGCATCTCTGGACGCGGCGGGCAGAGCGATGGGTCTGCCCGAAGATAAGAAAAAGTTGACGACGGGCAAGGCCCTTATCCGCTATTTCTGCGTTCCCTGCAAGCCCTCCAATGCCAACGGGAACCGCACTCGCAATCTTCCTCGGCACGACCCCGCCAAATGGGCGCTGTTCAAAGAGTACAACGGGCAGGATGTCGTCACCGAAATGGAGATTGACCGCCGCTTGTCGGCGTTCCCCGTGCCCGCCTTTGTGCAAAAGCAATGGGAAACTGACTTGATGATGAACGCGCGAGGCGTGGCCGCTGACATGGAAATGGTGAGCGGCGCTCTCGTCATCGGCGCTACGGTCAAAAGCCAGTTGATGGCCGAGGCCCGCCAGCTCTCCGGGCTGGACAACCCCAACTCCATCAAACAGTTGGCTCGATGGCTGACCGATGCTACGGACAGCGATGCCGAGATTACCAGCGTCACCAAAGAAACCGTCGCCACGATGCTGAAACAGCCTCAGCCCGCCAATGTGCAGCGGATGCTCGAAATCCGGCAGGAACTCGGCAAGACCAGCACCAAAAAATATGATGCGCTGGAAACCTGCATCGCAGATGATGGCCGCGTCCGTGGCCTGCTCCAATTCTACGGGGCGAACCGCACCGGGCGCTGGGCGGGCCGTCTGGTGCAGGTGCAGAATCTCCCCCGCACCTATACCCACCCCCTGCCCCCGGCGCGTCAGCTCGTCAAAGATCGCAATATTGACGGTCTGCGGCTGATGTACGGCGGTATCAATGATACACTGTCGCAGCTTATCCGCACAGCCTTTGTAGCGACCCCCGGCAATGTTCTGATCGATGCCGACTTCTCGGCCATTGAGGCCCGCGTCATTTCGTGGCTGGCGGGGCAGGAATGGCGGCTTGAAGTTTTCCGCACCCACGGCAAAATCTATGAAGCGTCGGCATCGCAGATGTTCCATGTGCCCATCGAAAAAATCAAAAAGGGCAACCCCGAATACGCTCTGCGGCAGCGCGGCAAAGTTGCTGAACTGGCCCTCGGTTATCAGGGCGGTGTCAGTGCGATGCGCCGCATGGACACAGGACACAACCTTGATGACCTCTCCGATGATGAAGCCAAGGGCATTGTTGATAGATGGCGCGAAACAAACTCGATGATACGCGATTTGTGGAACACCGTTGATTCTGCCGCCGTCACCGTCATCACCAATGGCGGCGCACAGACTATCCGCTCTGAAACCACGGATGCTGTTGTCACACTGGCCTGTGAACTAGATGTCATCACCGGCACCCGGTACATGACTATCCTGCTGCCGTCCGGACGCAAGCTGTACTACCCATCCCCCGAAATCGGGGTGAACCGCTGGGGCAATCCCTCGGTCAGCTATATGGGCCAGAACCAGACCACCAAGCGATGGGAGCGGGTGGAAACCTACGGCGGCAAGCTGGTGGAGAACATCGTGCAGGCCATTGCTCGTGACTGTCTGGCAATCGCCATTGAGAATCTTGAGGCACAGGGCCTACACGTTGTATTCCACATCCATGATGAAGTCGTCATCGACACTCCCGCATGGGCTGGTGAGGATACAATGCTGGACACCGTCACAAAAATTATGACAAAACCCATCCCGTGGGCGCAGGCGCTCCCCCTCAATGCCGATGGGTGGGTCGATAAATTCTTCAAAAAGGATTGATTGCCGTATGAAAGCGTTAATTCATCTTGACCAGAACGGCAAAAAGGTCATGGAACGGCGCGTCCATGAGGCCGTTATGAAAGAACGCACTGACATCAGCACCCGCGCTCAGTACGTTTGGGCGCTGTCCATGCTCCAATGTGGTCTTTCCCCGCGAACTGTCCAGCGTGTCGTCAATCATTTTGATGCCGTCGTGGACAAGTACATGGAATACCAGACCGAAGATTTAGGCGACCTGTTCATGCGCTCGATGCTTCACGATTCGGGCGTCGAGGTCAAGGCGACAAGCCGAGAAAGGAAACGTAAAAGAAGATGAGCAAGGTACAAATCACCGCCTTTACCGGCGAATACCGCTTTTTGAGCAACTACTGCGCCTGCCCTGTCACTCTTGATGGGCTGACTTATCGGAGCGCCGAGGCCGCTTTTCAGGCGGCAAAATGCAATGTCCCGATTGACCGCGCGGCGTTCTGCACTGTCCCGCCCAATGTGGCAAAAGCCATCGGGCGCAAAATCAAACTGCGCAAGGGATGGGATAAAGAGCGTGACGGCATCATGACCGATGTCATCCATGCGAAATTTTCTCAGAATCCTGCCCTTGCACAGGCTCTTATCGACACCGGCGACGCCGAACTGATCGAGGGTAACACATGGAATGACAACTACTGGGGCGTGTGCGAATGCGCCCGCTGCCGTAGTGAGGGCACTAAGGGGCTGAACAAGCTGGGGCAGATTTTGATGGCCGAGCGCAAAGCACTGATGGCTACACACACTGCCGCCGCTGTTACTGAGGAGGCTTGACAATGGTACATCTTGGCGACATTACGAAAATGAGCGGGTACACCATCCCGCCCGTGGATGTCATTACGTTCGGATCGCCGTGTCAAGACCTTTCCATCGCCGGGAAAAGGGCCGGTATGGCCGGAGAACGCTCTGGGCTGTTCTCTGAGGCTGTCCGCATCATCCGCGAAATGAGATACGCCACTTTTGGCGCGTACCCCAAATACGCCGTCTGGGAGAATGTTCCCGGCGCGTTCAGTTCAAACAAAGGAGAAGATTTCCATGCCGTCCTGCAAAGCCTCTGTCGGGTCATCGACCCCGACGCTGTTATTCCTAGACCTACGGACGCACGGGGGGGGATTAAATGGCCCCGCGCCGGAGCCGTTCTGGCAGACCACTACTCGCTGGCGTGGCGAACTATGGATGCCCAGCACTGGGGCGTTCCCCAACGTCGCCTGCGCATCTCGCTTGTCCTCGATCTTACAGGTGGGCGTGCCGGAGAAATACTATTTGAGCCGGAGAGCCTGCGAGGGCATTTTGCGCCGGGCATCACGCCGGGGCAAGCGGCTCCCGTCGTTGTTGGAGGATGCACTGAGGATGCAAATAGAGCGTTCACTCTGAAAATCCGCTCTGGGTGCGAGGGCGGCGGCAAGGGTGCATTGGTTCAGACCGAAAAAAGCGCAACCCTCTCCACGTTGCAAGACCAGACGCTTTTTGTGGCGGAGCCGCCAAGGGCATACAGTTTTGACAGTTTAGCGTCCAATTCCATGAAATCCAGCAACCCGCACAGCGGGTGCCGCGAGGTTGAAATCGCAAAGACCCTTGACACCTCGCTGCCTGACCCCGCAAAGAATCAGGGCGGCATCGCTATTGTCGAACCGACATTCTGTATTCAGGGCAACACGATTGACCGCGCAGACACGGCGGGCGCAAACGGCACCGGTGTCAAAGAGGATGTCTGTTACACCCTGAATACGATTGATCGTCCTGCCGTTGCGTTCGCGCTTGACTGCCGCAATATGACCGCCAATGAAGAACTGTCCGCAACCTTGCAAGCAAAAGGCAACGGTGGACAAAGCCTCAACTACATCAATCCCGTAGCCGAGCCACTTATCTATGATGCGCGGGGCAACGGCGACGGCATCACATCCCCTACAATGACCGGCGACCACAACAGCCGCGTCACCGACTATACAGCCATCACATTACAGGGCGATACCGTAGCAGGTGCGCTACTGGCCCGCGATTATAAGGGCCCCGGCAGGGCAGATTCTCTCGGTAGAGTAATCGCTCAGCCCGTAGGTGCAGACCTATATAACGGTACGCTAACAGGTGATAAGGCTACAACTCTGACGACTGTCACCGGGCAGGGCGGAGCTAACACAGGGCCATCGGTGATTGAAAAAATAATCCGCTGGATTGTACGCCGCCTGACCCCTACCGAGTGTGAACGCCTGCAGGGCTATCCCGACGGATGGACAGACCTCGGAGAGTGGATAGACAGCAAGGGCAAGACCCATAAGGACGCTGACACGCCCCGATATAAAGCACTGGGTAACTCCATCGCCCTGCCGCAGTGGTACTACGTTCTCGGTGGTATTGCTGATCGTCTGCCGGATAATGCCACCCTCGGCAGTTTGTTCGATGGCATCGGCGGTTTCCCGTATGTGTGGGCACAGCTACACGCTGGGCGCAAAGAGTTATGCGTTTGGGCCTCGGAGATTGAGGAGTTTCCCATCGCGGTTACGAAGAAATGGTTCCCGGAGGTAGAGGATGGAAAATTATTCTGATTTCGTTGTTCACAAGTCGGAGCGGGCAGTACATACCGACAGCATCGTTCTGACCGTGAACGATCTCAACGACAAGCTGTACGACTTTCAAAAAGACATCGTGCGGTGGGCGCTGGCAAAGGGCCGCGCCGCTATTTTTGCCGATTGCGGACTTGGCAAGACCGCGATGCAGCTTGAATGGGCGCATCGGGTGTGTGTGCATACAGGTGGAAATGCCCTCATTGTGGCGCCGCTGACCGTTTCCCCTCAGACCGTGGGCGAAGGCTTGAAATTCGGAGTGCCCGTCACCCTCTGCGAAACCGCCGACGATATTCAGCCCGGTGTGAACATTACCAACTATGAAAAACTGGACAAATTCGCCGGGGTGCATTTCTCAGCCGTAGTGCTGGATGAATCCAGCGTCCTGAAATCCTTTACGGGCAAGGTGCGCAATCAGATCATCGACTTTTTCTCGGATACGCCGTTCCGGCTGGCTTGCACCGCCACCCCCGCACCTAATGACTTTATGGAGCTGGGCAATCACGCGGAATTTTTGGGCATAATGTCCTACTCTGAGATGCTGTCCATGTTCTTTGTCCATGACGGCGGGCAGACATCCAAATGGCGGCTCAAGGGCCACGCTGAGGATGTTTTCTGGCAATGGCTGGGTAGCTGGGCTGTGGTTATGAACAGCCCCGCAGACCTCGACTATGATCTGCCGGGGTACGACCTCCCGCCGCTGAGGGTGCATGAGGTCATCGTGGACGGGGATGCACCGATCACCGAGAGCATGACGCTGACGCAGCGGCGCGAGGCCAGACGGGCTACACTTGCAGAACGGTGCCAAGCGGCGGCCGATCTGGTGAATGGCGACCCCGGCGAACAGTGGCTCGTGTGGTGCGACCTCAATTCGGAGAGTGAAGCACTGGCGCACGGTATCACCGATGCGGTAGAGGTCAAGGGCAGCGATAAGGCATCGTTGAAAAGCTCTCGCCTGCTTAGTTTCTCAATGGGTTTTAGCCGGGCGCTTGTCACAAAGCCCTCTATCGCCGGATTCGGCATGAACTGGCAGAACTGCCACAAGATGATTTTTGTTGGTTTGTCCGACAGTTATGAGCAATATTATCAGGCTGTGCGGCGCTGCTGGCGCTTTGGACAGTCTGAGCCGGTGGATGTGTATATCGTTATCAGTGCCCGTGAGGGCGCGGTCAAGGCCAATATTGAGCGTAAGCAGGCCGATTGCGATAAGATGCGGGCGGCGATGGGCGAACAGACCCGCGAAATCGTCAAAAAGCAGTTGCAAAGCACCTGCCGCCTGACAACGCCCTATGAACCGCAAACGACTATGACACTGCCCGCATGGGAGGAATTTAGACATGAATGTGCTTAACCAGTTGATCGACAGCGCACAGCGCTGGGCAATGTATCAGGGGGATTGCGTGGAAACCCTGCGCGGCATCCCCGATAACAGTATCCACTACTCCATCTTTTCCCCGCCTTTCGCCAGCCTGTACACCTACTCCAACAGTGACCGGGACATGGGCAACAGCAGCGATGGTGCGGAGTTTGCACAGCACTTCGGCTACCTCGTGGCGGAGCTGTATCGGGTCATCATGCCGGGGCGGCTGGTATCCATCCACTGCATGAATCTGCCCGCCATGAAATCCCGTGATGGCTTTATCGGCATCAAGGATTTTCGCGGTGACATTATCCGCGAGATGATCGAGTACGGGTTCATCTTCCATTCGGAGGTGTGCATCTGGAAAAATCCTGTCACAGAGATGCAGCGCACGAAAGCCCTTGGCTTGCTACACAAACAGATCCGCAAGGATTCTGCGATGTCGAGGCAGGGTCTGCCCGATTATGTCGTGACATTCCGCAAGCCGGGTGAAAACCCTGAGCCTATCCCTCACGACCATGAATCTTTTCCCGTGGATGTGTGGCAGAAATACGCCTCGCCGGTCTGGATGGATGTGCGGCAGTCCAACACCTTGCAGCGCAAGAGCGCCCGCGATGAAAAGGACGAAAAGCACATCTGCCCGTTGCAGTTGGATGTAATCGAGCGTTGCATCGACCTGTGGACGAATCCCGGCGACATCGTGCTTGATCCGTTTGCGGGTATCGGTTCTGTGCCCTATCAGGCCGTTCTCATGGGTCGTCGTGGGCTGGGTGTTGAACTGAAGGATAGCTACTACGCACAGGCCGTGAAAAACCTTGAGGGCGCGGCCAGTGAGGCCGACAGCCACGAAATCAACACCAATGTGCGCCTGCGCTGCCCCGTGTGCGGCATCAAGGTTGACGGCAAAATCTGCCCGCTGTGCGGTAAGGATTTGATGGCAAAGGAGGAGTAAAGCATGGAACGGACGACAAACTCTGCGGATGCCCGCCGCGCGGCGGATTATTTGTCCAGATACTGTGACGAGTGCATTGGGTGCGTCAACTGCATTTTTGACATTGGCGAGGAGGGGCAGTCCTGTCGTATCAATGATGGGAACGCCCCTATCAGTTGGGTGCTACCCTCAATCTGGACGGAGCAAGACATTATGCTTGCAAAAGCCATGCTGCCATTTGCAAAAACCATCGTCTGGCCTATTGAGGCGAAACCTAATCCGAATCACCGCTATTTTAAGGGCGAGGGACAGCGCACCATTCCGCTACCGACAGGGGCTTTTAATAATCTGCGTCCCGGCGAGATTATCAATCTAGCTGACATTGTGGGAGGTACAGACGATGCCCGATGACGTTTTGGAGATGATCGGCACGGCGGCACTGCTGGAACAACTCGCCGAGGAATCGGCTGAACTGGCGCAGGCCGCGCTCAAGATGGCCCGCAAGATACGCAACGAGAACCCCACGCCGAAATCCCGCACGGATTGTGTTGCCAATCTGCAAGAGGAAATCGCGGATGTGGAATTGTGCATCAGTATTTTGCCCGCCGCACTGAATGACCCCGCCGAGGTCGGCAGGACGATGTCCGCAAAGCATCGGCGGTGGAACGAACGGCTACACGACGAAAAGCTCTGGGAGGTGAGCAGCCATGAGGATTGACATTCGAGACAGTAAATACTCCATCATCTACAACGAAAAGACTGGCGCAGTTGAGGATGTCTTGTGGTGCAATGAAAGCGCCGATGATTTGAAAAACCTCAATGTCGTAGCCGATATGACCCGTGAACTGGCCGTGTATCGGCGGGCGGGTGTCGCCATGTTTGCCGGGGCAAAGGCCATCCGTGACCTGATTGAGCATGGTCGGCGCACCTACCATCAGCGCATTGTCCACGGTATGCGTGTCAACTACTATAATATACGCCTTGCAAAAGCTATGGATTTGCTGATGCAGGCGGGAGCTCTGGCAATGGATGAACGCGATGCCCTGCGCGAGTGCGCCAGCAGAACAGCCGCCGAGCGCCTTTTTAATTCGCTGTTGCAGTGAGGTGCCACTATGATGCACTTGAAAATTACCGATGAAATTCGGGAGCGCTGTCTGCGCGAGGCGGCGCATGATGCCCACATCAATGATTGCATCGTTACCTCTACCCCTCAGACCCTTGCCGAGCGAGGCATGACGATGCTCGGCAGTACCCGCGCTACCCCGCGCATCCGTTCCTACCTCTACTGTGACGCTGTGGATGCCTGTTTCTACTACGCCGGGGCGGTGCCCAGCGTCGTCGTGACCGCCCGCTGGACGGCTGACAGCCCCGACATCGCCGAGGGTTCTAAAAAGCTGCAAATCGCCGCTGAGGTCGTGCGCCGCATGATGACCGCGATGGATAAGGCGATGAAAGCCGAAAAAGACCGCCAATGGGCGGCATACATGGAGGAGCAAAAACTGAAATGAGCCATCCGACCACATACGCCGTTGACTTTGACGGCACCCTCTGCGAAAACGCCTACCCTGAAATCGGCGCACCCAATTTGCCCCTGATCGACAAACTCATATCTCGCCGCCGCCTCGGTGCGAAGGTCATTCTGTGGACGTGCCGGGAGGGCGAGATGCTGACCCGCGCCGTGGAGTTTTGCCGCTGTTACGGGCTGGAATTTGACGCAGTGAACGACAACACCGAGGAGTTGAAACGGGCATACGGCACCAACCCGCGTAAAATCGGCGCTGATTACTACATTGATGATAAGGCTATGCCGCCTGATCTATTCGTATCATAAGAGGAATTAGAAAATGGTTATTTTGACAGCTATCGCAAAGGTTCTCATGGGCCTTTTTGTCATCGCTTTAGTTCTGGCGTTTATCACTGCCATCTTCCTGCTGGGAGCTATTGTGGCAGCGCTCGGAACAGCTACACAGCCGTTATTTGGGAGCGATCAGGAGGATAATGAGCCGGAGATGGTGAATCACCCTGACCACTACAACCGCCCCGGTCAGAAAGAGTGCATCGTCGAGATGGAGGAGCGGTTCGGCACTGCCGCCGTGCAGTATTTTTGTCTGTTGAGCCGCTACAAATACTTATACCGCTGCGGTCTGAAAGACGGTGCAACGCAGGAATTGTCAAAAGCCAACTGGTACAAAGATAAGTTTCTCTCGCTGGGCGGCGATGACAAACTGCTGAAAATCGTACCCGATAACGCAAAAGCTGCCGCTTACCAGCGGATGGGCGGCAACGCCTGCATCGAAAAGGAGGCCCTGAGCCATGAATGTTGAACTGATTGCTTGTTCCCGCCCGCTCCCCGGTCAGTGCGGCACGGTCAATAATCCGATGGGCATTACGCCCAGTCCCATGCGCATTATTGAACAGGCTGCGAGCGTGTGCTACGACAGCAAGCCGGATTTCTGGGATTTCAAAATCGCCCATAATTGTGCCAAAACCGGGCATCTGAGTGTATATGAGCATGCCTACTTCACATTCCGCATCAAGGGTGTCAGTCGTGCTTGCCTCGCCCAGTTGACCCGGCATCGGCATTCCAGCTTTTCCGTGCGCAGTCAACGCTATTGCAATGAAAGCCGCTCCGAGCCGGTTTTCCCTACATCCACTAATGAAGATCAGAACGGCATCATTGCCGATGCCTACGACTACGCATGGGATGCCTATGACCGCTTGATTGAGGCTGGCACGGAAAAAGAGGACGCGCGGATGGTTCTGCCCAACGGCGCCCCCACTGAATTGTGTATCTCCATGAACGCGCGGGCGATGATTGAGGCCAGCTATTTGCGGATGTGCCGTAGGGCGCAGTTTGAAATCCGATCCCTGTTTATGGCGATGCGGCGTTGCGTTGCCACCGTTGCCCCCGACATCGCAAACATGATGGTTCCGCAATGCGAAATCAACCCGCAGTATCAGTTTTGCACTGAGGCTAAGTCATGCGGCAAGCATCCCCGCCTGCAGGACGTGCTGGCAACGGCTACACTGAAACAACTTGAGGAGGCTGACGAAAAATGAACAAATATACGACGTACGTTTGCGAGTTCTGCGGCAAAGAGTTCAGTTCTGCAGCAGAGTGCGAAGAACATGAAGAATCGCATGACCACGATTATAGCTTTGACGCTGATGTGGTTATTATTCAAAGGCTCCGCGAAATTAAAAGTACTTGTTATGACCATCGCATCGGTAACACCCTCATGGGTATGCCCATCTCGGCATTTTCGAGCCTTATTGAAACCGCCGCCAATAGGCTTGAAGATTTGAGCAATGCTGTTCTCAGCAACGATTTTTAACAAAATAAGGAGGCTGACGAAAAATGAAATGTCTGTATAAAGTACCGTTCAGCGGCTTTTTTATGGCTTATGCCGAATCTGCCGAGGATGCAAAGAAGATGTCCCCCGATGACGGCGAGGTTATCTATTCTGAGCAATCCACGGGCGAGATCGAGGCTTTCCCCGATGGCGCGTCCATCCCGATTGATGAGCATCACTGCCGGTTCATTGAACCGGCAGATGAAGATTTTGACGAGGGCATCTCTGAGGATTGGGAGGATGAGCTGTGAACACTGATATTGTTTGGGGCGGTCTGCTGGTGCTGGGTACCGTCTGCGCTACGATTCAGCACTACATCACCAAAAAGAGCGCGGAATCTGAAATCGCATCCCTGAAAACGCGCCTTGAGTTTGCCAAGCAGGAAACCCGCATCTGGAAAACCACCGCATATCGTCATGCCGATGATCGAAACCACGCCATCCACATGGCCCAATACTGGCGCAAGCAGGCTCTCAATGAGCATTTCGGTTTTGAGCCGGAAAAGGCAGCCCCGTCCCCTACCGTGGCCGAGGTCGTAAATGAGATGATGCGGTATGATGCTCTGATTCAGGCCGCGGGCTGGGCACCCGCTAACAGCCCCGCAGAGGCCCCGTCTGAGGGTGAAACAGTCACAACAACAAAGGTATCGGACGAAGCCGAAACCGCCACACAGAGCGCCGCTGTGGGCGCAGAGGAGGGCGGCAATGACTAACATCCCCATCACAACCCTGCGCCCCGGCGAACACTTCATGTTCAAAGATTTTGAGTGGGTCTGCCTTGACCCGAACCACCCTGACGGCGGCGTGCTGGCCATTATGGAAAAGCCGTGGGCAAAAGATGTAAAGTTCTGCCCAAGTGATATATTTACTGACGAGAAGGGCAACTGGAATAACTACCGCACCAGCAATGTGCGGGGAATCCTATCCGATATGGCGAACTCTGTTTTTGGTGGAAAAGGTCTACTGGCGCATACCGTTGACCTTGTTGCAGACAACGGAGACCACGCCTATGGAACGGTGAAAGACGCCGTTTTTATCTTGACTTGCGACGAGTACCGCAAGTATCGCGAGTTCATCCCACACTACGACAGAGACAGATTGATTTGGACTGCCACGCCTTTGTGCTGTGGTGATGAGGATTCCGACGCGGGGGAATCGAGCGTCGTTCGCACTATGAGCACGGATGGTCTGCTGTACAACTACGGTGCGTGCAACGGCGGCGCTGTCGCACTGGCTTGTATTCTCAATCCAGAATTTCTAAATCTGCGCAAAGACATGGCGTGTGTAGAAGAGGTATCAGAATGAATACAACAATAGAATACTCTATTTCGGGTGCAAGCCGGGCGAAAGAACCACCTCGGCTGATTGATGCAAACAGCATATTACATTCAATAGACATGAACGGTAGCGCCTATGACGGCAGCGAATATCAGGCATATAAGGCGGGTGCCGAATATGTGCGCGGTCTGATCGAGGACGCGCCAACCATCAACCCGGATTGCGGTGCAAGGATGGTGAATTATAGTGATTGATTTTTCTGTCGATGAGCGGGCGTTCAACTCCCGCAACAACCCCTACTACAACGACAAAGGCTATGCTGATCCTACCGCTTATCAGGGCGTTGAGGCGGCGGCAACCAGTGAATACCGGGCGCGGTTCGATGCCATCGCCGCGCTCATCCACACGGTCAAGTACATTTGCGGGCTGGCGGGGTTTGAGGTCGTAGGCCGAATCACCCTGCGGCACAAGCAGAGCGGCGACATCTACAAGTGAGGAGGAAATCTGAGATATGGCTACACCGAATGAAAAAGAGGATGCCGAGGTTTATCCCGTAGTCATCCTCGACCCGAACAGCAACGATTACACAAAGGGCATCGCGGCATGGCTGACGGCCATTGCAAAGCAGAATCCTAAAAATCTGGTGTGCATTGCCCGTGGCATCGACCCCGAAAAGCCGGAGCAGTCCATGTACACGCTCATGCGGTGGGAAACCAAGGGCATTGAGCTTTCCGAAATCGCCGGATACCTGACATCCGTTGCATCTGAACTGTTCAGCCGTGAACAGCCTAACAGCGAAACTCCATTATAACGATAAAGCGAGGAAAACGGTCATGCAATTCGATAGACAAATTACCATCACCACCGGCGCATCCCGAAACGATCTCAACTGGAAACCTCAGCTGATGACCGTGGCAGAGCTGTATGACCGCCTGCGGAATCCCGTCCGTTCGACGGAAACGCTCGACGCTTATATGCACCTGCCGAAACCTCAGCAGGACGCATTAAAGGATGTCGGCGGGTTCGTGGGCGGCTCCCTCAACGGCGGACGGCGCAAGGCCAATGCAGTGACCGGGCGTGACCTTGTGACGCTTGACTTCGATAATATCCCCGGCTGGGGCACCGATGAAATCGTGAGCCGCGTGGATGCCATCGGATGCAGCTATGCGATCTACTCCACACGCAAGCACTGCCCCAATAAGCCCCGCCTGCGCGTTGTAATCCCCCTTGACCGTACTGCTACCCCCGATGAGTACGAGCCTCTGGCGCGGCGGCTGGCGTGGCTGATCGGCATTGATAAGGCCGACCCTACCACATTTCAGGCAAGCCGCCTTATGTACTGGCCGAGCGCCTGCGTGGATTCGGATTATGTGTTCCGTTGCAAGGATGCGCCGCTGGTATCTGTGGCGTTCCTGCTGGGAACCTACACGGACTGGCGCAACATGGTCGAGTGGCCACAGGTTCCCGGCGCCGCCCCGAATTACCAAAAGATGGCACTCAAACAGGGCGACCCGCTGACAAAGCCCGGCATCGTGGGCGCGTTCTGCCGCGCCTACGACATCCGCACGGCGATGGACAAGTTTCTGCCCGGCATCTATACCCCGTGCATTATGGGCAGTGAGGAGCGGTACACCTATACGGGCGGCAGCACGGCGGGCGGCGCTATCATCTACGATAACGGCAAATTCCTGTACAGCCATCACGCTACTGACCCCTGCTCTATGCAGCTTGTGAACGCCTTTGACCTTGTTCGCCTGCACCTGTACGGCGATAAGGACGACAGCGCCCCCGGCAATACCCCGGTCAGCAAGCTCCCATCTTATAAGGCGATGTGCGAAATGGCGATGCAGGATAGCGCGGTGCAGGCCATCTACAACAAAGAGCAGTTTGCCCAGTTGCAGGCTGACTTTGGCGCTATCGCCCCCATCCCCGGCACCGGGCCTCAGCAGACCCCCGGCGACAGTGACGGCGCCGAGCCTGTGCAGGGCGAGGTCATCGGCGATGACGGTCAGCAGACCGACCCCAACGCATGGCTGGGCTATATTCAGCGCGATGAAAACGGCAAAATCAAGCAGACCATCGACAATGTTCTGCTGATTCTCAATAATGACCCCCGCCTGTGCGGGCGGTTCATGCTGAATGAGTTCAGCGGGCGCGGCGAGGTGCTGTACCCCCTGCCGTGGGACAAAGACCCCGACAAATTCAAGCGGCGGGCATGGGCTGATTCGGACATCAGCGCAATGTACTGGTACATGGAAAAGGGATACAAGATTACCAAGCGCAACGCCATCGACGCGGGGCTGGACATCCACGCGGCTACACACGCATTTAATGAGGTGCAGGATTTCATCAAGGGTCTGGCGTGGGATGGAGTGCCCCGGCTGGACACCCTGTTCATCGACTACCTCGGTGCTGACGATTCCCCCTATACCCGCGCTGTCACCCGCAAGGCGTTTGTCGGTGCTGTGGCCCGCGCGATGGAGCCAGGATGCAAGTTCGATAATATGCTGATTCTGTGCGGGCCGCAGGGCCTCGGCAAGTCCACGCTGCTGGACAGAATGAGCAAGGGCTGGTACAACGACAGCATCCGCACATTTGAGGGCAAAGAGGCATCCGAGCTTTTGCAGGGCGTTTGGCTGGTCGAAGTGGCAGAGCTTGATGCTTTCCGCAAAACAGATGTATCCCGCATCAAGCAGTTTTTGAGCCTGCGCTATGACCGCTACCGCGCCGCCTATGGCCGCAATGTCAAGGAACTGCCCCGCTGCTGTGTCTTTTTCGGCACCTGCAACGTCAGCGATTTTCTGCAAGACACCACGGGCAACCGCCGTTTCTGGCCCGTGGATGTGGGACAAGGCGAACTGATTCACCGTGCATGGGATCTGACCGATGACGAAATCAATCAGATTTGGGCTGAGGCAAAGATGCGCTGGATGATGGGAGAGCCGCTGTTCCTGACCGGTGATCTGGCAGACGCCGCCCGCGCACGGCAGGAAGATCACCGTGAGGCATCCGTCCGCGAGGGTCTTATCCGTGATTTTGTGGAGCGTGATGTTCCCACGAACTGGCTTGAGTGGCCGCTGGACAAGCGCCGCGATTACTGGGCTGGGGCTTGCAAAGGGCAGGACATCCCGACGATGCCCCGTGACCGCATCTGTGCCGCCGAGGTTTGGTGTGAACTTTTCAATGGCGCCCCCCGTGACATCAAGCAGGCAGACACCCGCGAAATCAACGCCGTGCTGGCAAGCACCCCCGGATGGGAGGCTAATCGGGGCATGAAGTTTGGGCCATACAAGCAGCAGCGCGGTTATCGGAGATTCAACAGACAGGTGTAATGTGTATAAAAATCAACTGACACTCTGGGCCAAAAAGCTGACACTTCCTTATATGCCAAGTGTCAGAACCGTCAGAAGTGTCAGTTAAATATGAAAAAATTGTGAACAGGCGTACTGACACAGCTGACACGCAAAATACAAGTGTCAGCTAAAGTGTCAGTCTAAATTTTAACGATGTATCGTTGTAATATATCTATAACTGACACTTCTGACACTTAAAATAAATAAAAATAAAAATAAGTAAAATAACGCGCGTGAGAGCGCATATACCCCCGTATTTACGGGTCTATACGCGCGTGCGCGTGTGTCAGTCAGGTGGACAAGCGTGGCGGCGATGCCGCGAAAAAGATGGGAGGCTATTAGGATGCCGGAATTAGAAAAGGTCATCGAGCGCAAGCTACGTGATGGTGTGAAGAAATTGGGCGGCGGGGCGCAATGCCTGAAATTTGAAAGCCCCGGCACATCTGGGGTGCCCGATAGGATGATCCTGTTGCCGGGAGGCCGTGTCGTGTTCGTGGAGCTTAAACAGGTTGGCAAGCGGGAGCGGATGCGGCAGACGTATGTACAGAATCAGATGCGGCGGCTGGGCTTTACCGTGTTCAGCACGGTATCGACCCCGGAACAGGTGCAGACGATTCTCAGCCATTGCGAGGAGGTCATGCGGCAAGATGGATTGTAAAGAGTTCCACCCCTACCCTTATCAGCAGTTTTGCATCCAGCACATCATCGATCACCCCGCCGCTGGGCTTTTCGTGGACATGGGCATGGGCAAAACCGTGATGACGCTGACCGCGTTTAACTATCTCAAGTATTATGCGTGGCAAATTCGGCGATGCCTCGTCATTGCGCCGAAGAAAGTTGCCGAGGCAACATGGCGCACCGAAATTTCAGGGTGGCAGCATCTGCGGCATCTGCGCTGCTCCGAGGTGCTGGGAACAGCTACACAACGCCGCGCCGCGATGGCAGTGGATGCTGACATCTATGTGACGAATCGGGACAATGTGCAGTGGCTTGTCAAAGAGTACGGCAAGGCGTGGCCGTTTGATATGGTCGTGCTGGATGAATCGTCATCGTTCAAAAATCATCAGGCCAAGCGGTTTAAGGCCCTGCGGTCAATGCGACCCAAAATCAAGCGCATTGTGGAGTTGACCGGCACCCCCTCGCCGCACGGCTTGATGGACTTGTGGGCGCAGGTCTACTTGCTGGACGGTGGGCAGCGTCTGGGCCGCACAATCTCCGTTTACCGCGATATGTACTTTGAGCCGGATAAGCGCAGCAGATCGCAGATATTTACTTACAAGGCCCGCCGGGGCGCGGCAGATGCCATCTATGCCGCCATCAGTGATATTTGCATCAGCCTGTCCAGCGACGACTATCTGACCCTCCCTGACCGCATCTATGATGAGATACCCGTCAAGCTGGATGCCCCCGCCGCCGCCGCGTATAAGCGTTTGGAGCGGGATGCACTGTTGCAAGTGGACGAATCGACCATCACAGCGGGCACGGCGGGAGTGCTGGCGGGCAAGCTGCTACAGCTTTGCAACGGCGCTGTGTACGATGAGGATGGCAAGGTCATCCCCGTCCATGACTGCAAGCTGGCCGCGCTGGTGGAGCTGATTGAGGGTCTGCACGGTCAACACGCCTTGCTGTTCTACTGGTTTCAGCATGATCTCGCCCGCATCCTCGCTGCCCTTGAGCCGCTGGGTCTGCGGGTGCGCGTATACAACGGCCCCGACGATGAACGGGCATGGAACGCGGGAGAGGTGGACATTCTGCTGGCTCATCCTGTGTCCTGCTGCTACGGCCTCAACCTGCAACACGGCGGGCATCACATCATCTGGTTTGGGCTGACGTACTCGGCGGAGGTTTATCTACAGGCGAACAAGCGGCTACACCGACAAGGGCAGACGCATCCCGTCGTCATCCATTCGCTGGTCGTGCAGGGCGGGCAGGATGAGGATGCCATCGCAACGGTCATGGGCCGCGTCACCGAACAAAACCATCTGCTGGAATCACTAAAAGCAAAAATCATCACGGCAAAGGAGGCCGTCTGACTATGACGATGAAAGAATTATCTCAGCTCCATTGGCTGAATTTGGAGATTGACCGTGATAAACAGCACCTTGCAGAGCTTGAGGCCCGCGCCACATCCCCCGGTGGGCCGAATATGTCCGGGATGCCCGGTGGCGGCGGTGCAGGGTCGAGTGTAGAAAGTGACGCGATAGCCATTATCGAACTGAAAGAGCAGATCAGGGGCAAGCTGGCCCGCGCTATGGCAGAGCGTGACCGCATCACAGCGTACCTTGACGGCGTGGATGATGCACAGTTACGGCTCATTATGCACTTGCGCTTTGTAGATGGCTTGTCGTGGGCGCAGGTGGGCGCAAGCGTGGGCGCGGGATACACCGGCGATGCCTGCCGTATGGCCTGCAAGCGCTATTTAGCAAAAACCGCATAGAAAAAAGCGAACAAAACGAACAATTCAACGCAAAATATTGATTGTTCGCCCCCATGCGCGTATTATGTATTTGCGGGTTTAGGGCGAGGGAGTTCTGGGCGCTCCCTCGTTCGTGCTTTCCCCGCTGTCACCTCCAAACGCCGCTGCGTGAATAAGCGCGGCGGCGTTCGTGTTTGCGCCGAGGTGGCAAAAGCCCTATACGCTGGGTGCGCCTCTCACGCCCGGCGCTGTGCAGGCCCTTGACCCCTGCACTAAATTTTACCCCGGTAGCCTACGGGGCCGGGGCATTTTACCGCATAGCTGCTCAATCAGCAATTAGAGCGAAAAGGGCGCTGTGTTATCCCCATAGCATGGCAAGGGTGCAAGGCCCTTATGCGGTTCCATTAGGCCATTGCCGTCGTCCGGCCATTGCGGCGGCACAAGTGATCTGCACCTCCCCAGTGATGGTAAATTGCGGTTTGCAATCCATTCACGCGGTTCCACCGCTGGCGGTTTCCGATCAGTGGCCTATATTATATCGCACAGTAGAGCATTGGTAGCTCGGCAGGTTCATACCCTGCAAGTAGCTGGTTCGATTCCAGCCTGTGCAACCATGCGAGGCTTGAGGGCATTTCACCTCGCGGCGCGTCCACGGCAAAACGGGCTTTTTCTCCTTTCCCCGTATGACGCGCCTGATTTTGGTTATTATCGCGGTTCGCCGCGAGGGCCGACGCCGGTACTGCCGCCGTTGACCTGCCCCTATATTACGCGCCACAGTGTCACAACTGCGGCGCATTTTTATTGCTTTCCCGGAGGTCTATGGTGTACCGCACAGAGCGCAATTATGAAAATCTCAATAAGGGCATTTTCCCCGGCGCTGGGCGGTTCGACATCCCCATCCTGCGCCCCGAATTGACTACGGCTGAAAACTGGATAAGTTTCAACTACGCCAAAGGGTGTGAGGAGCCGTCAGAGCATGGCGTTCACTTTTTCGTTGACGATTACCAGTTCAACCGCATCTGGGCGCATCCCGACAACTACCTCGGCATGATGGCGCGGTTCGATACCGTATGCACCCCCGATTTCAGCACATATACCGACTTTCCCCGCATTATCCAGATTTACAACCATTACCGCAAGCACTGGCTGGGCGCCTATTGGCAGGCCCACGGCATCAAGGTCATTCCGACCATCTCATGGAGTACGCCGGATAGCTTTGCATGGTGCTTTGACGGTGAGCCGGTAGGCGGCGCGGTGGCCGTGTCGAGCGTCGGCACACAGGCAAGCCCCGAATCGGCAGACCTGTTCATGGCCGGGTACAATGAGATGCTGCGGCGCTTACAGCCCGCGCAGATCATCTTCTACGGCAAGGTGCCCGCCGGGTGCGAGGGAAACATTTTTCACGTTACATCGTTTCAGGAAAAACTCAAGGCGCGAGTAAAGGGCAAGAAAGAGCCATGCAATGTACGGGAGGGCGTCCCGGATGACTGATTCGCAAATTTAATACGCTAAGCGCTGAAATGTCAAAACCGACATTGCGGCGCTTTTTTATTTACAAAATCGACGCATAGCGCTATAATGGAGGTTGAACATGGGCGGCAGAGGCGGTAAAGGCAATGTCAACGGTTTTATCGACTGGCTGAGTAAAGAGGGCAAGGGCGGCGGTTCGCCGCATCCGCTTGATATTTCCAAATTCGGCAACATGAGCCTTGAGGATGCAGAACGTCGCATCCGCAATCTGAAACATGAGGAGCTTTTCGTTTTTGACAAAGACGGTAAGCTGATCGAGGCGTACAAGGGCAATGCAACGTCCGTATCGTTCCCGATGTCTGTTTTGGATTATAAAGGCGCAACTGTCACGCACGGACACCCCAAAGGCGCGGCAGATTTCGGCGGCACATTTTCTTTTGCCGACATCAAAAACATGCTGGAGTCCAAATGGGCGGAACACCGTGCCACGGCCAGCGGCCAAGGCGAGATGAACTACATCATGCGTAAGGGGCAGGGCGCAAAACCTAAAGCCTTTTACAACCAGATCAACCGAGACTATAAGCAGATCGAGCATTATTTGTCTGATCGCTATACAAAAGCGTATGATGACGCGCTCAAAGACGGCAAGAGCAAGCAATCCGCCATACACATGGCCCGCCAGATGGCTGTTGGCTATCTCAACGACTACTGGCGGCGCACGGCTCCCAAGTTTGGCTATGAGTTCATCACCCGCAAAAAGGATTATACATACAACCGCTAATTTCGATGAATTGAGAGGAGATTCGATATGGCAAAGCAGAGAACTATTGAAACGGATGGCAGCTTTTTTGATGACCTGCGCAGCATGGAGCGCCGCATCCTGACGGAGCGGGGCGACACTGAGGCACTCGCCATTCTCGATGCCGAGGATGCCGAGGCAAATGCCGAAGATGACGCAGACGATGAATAATCCCATCGCAAAGTAACTGATACCCTTTAGCACTCAGCGCTGAAATGCGCCGGGTGCTTTTTTTATTTTTACCGATAGGAGGTGGCAGCAGATGCCCGAAAATACCGAGGCTATGCCGGAGATCAGCGCAAGCCCCGCGCCGCAAGACGCGAAGCCCGCCGACACCGGCGAGAAAAAGCAGAAAAAGCCTCGCAATACGTCCGGGATGAAACCGCCACTGAATCAGCTCCCCCCGGAGGAGGCGTTCGCCATCCGCTCCAAAGGCGGTAAGGCAGCTGCCAAAAAGCGCCGGGAGGAGAAGCTGGTAAAGGATGCCCTGCTGAACCTGCTGACAAAACCTCAGCACAAGAAAAAGGGCGGCAAGGCCCACTACAAGGCCAGCGCCGAGTTGGCGAGCTATGATGACGTGTTCTCTGAGAATACGACCCTCATGGTGCAGATGCTCATTCCCCTTATCCAATCTGCCATCAATGGCAACATTGAATCACTGTTCGCCATTCTGCGCGTTCTGGGGCAGGAACCGGGCACCCCCGGCCAGTTTGGTGTTGATGAGTTTACCCCGCCTGAGCCGCCCACAGAGGGCGCAGGCGGCCCCGGCAAGACTGAGCCTGCCAGCGACCCTAATGCGGTGCGCATCCACCTGATACGCGGTGAGAGGCCCGCCCCCGTGACCGAGGGCGATGTCCCGGCAGTGGAGCAAGCTGACGCCGATCAGGCAAACGCGGCTACACCCGTTACGACCCCCGCCGATGGGGAGGCGGTTTCTGATGCCTGATGTTTACATCGAAGATGTCATCGCGCCCAACTATGATGAGCTGCTGTATGATGTTCTCGATCATCGGCACTCGCAATATCTCCTCAAGGGCGGGCGCGGTTCGCTGAAATCGTCCTTTATCGGCTTTGCTATCCCGCTGATTATGGTTCAGCCGGGGAACGAGGCTTGCAACGCGGTCATATTCCGTAAGACCGCCAACACCCTGCGCGATTCTGTTTACAGCCAGATGGTCTTTGCCCTTGACAAACTGGGCCTTGACAGCGAATTTATCTGTCATGTTTCCCCCATGAGTATTACCCGGAAAAGCACCGGGCAGACGATTCTTTTTCGCGGGCTTGATGACCCGATGAAGCTGAAATCGTTGAAATTCCCCAAAGGGTACTGCGCCATCACATGGTTTGAAGAAGCGGACACGTTCGATGGGATGAAAGAAATCCGAAACGTGCTGCAATCTACCAACCGTGGCGGCTCTAAGTTTTGGAATTTCATGTCGTTCAACCCGCCCATCACCCTGAACAACTTTATGAATCAGGAGGCGCTTGTCCAGCGCCCCGATAGACTGGTTCATTCCAGCACTTATCTGACCGTGCCGCCTGAATGGCTCGGTCAGATGTTCTTTGATGATGCGGAGCTGTTGCGGCAAACCAACCCCCGCGCCTATGAACATGAGTATCTGGGCATCCCCACGGGCACGGGCGGCGAGGTGTTCAGCAACCTTGAATTGCGAGAAATCACCGATGCCGAAATTGCGTCGTTTGATTATATCTACGAGGGCATCGACTGGGGCTGGTATCCCGACCCCAACCATTGGAGCAAGATGTGCTATCGCCCCTCGAAGATGACGCTCTATATTTTCGATGAACTGCGCTGCAACAAAACCCCGAATGAGGTTTTCTGGCAGCGCTTGCAGAAAGAAAAGAACGTAACATCGCAAGACCTCATTATTGCAGATAGCGCCGAGCCGAAATCCATTGCGGACTTGAAAGCCTACGGCGCGTCCATCCGTCCCACTGAAAAGGGACCGGATTCCGTGCGGTACAGCATGAAATGGCTGCAATCGTTGGTGAAAATCGTCGTTGATCCCAACCGATGCCCGGAAACGGCGCGAGAGTTTGCCGAATACGAATACGAGCGCACCAAAGACGACGAACTGACCGGGCAATACCCCGATAAGGACAACCACAGCATTGACAGTGTGCGGTACGCGCTCAATCCGATTTGGAAACGGCGCGGCCTGTGAGGTACAGCCCATGTCTATTTTTTCAAGTATCTATACCATGATAAGGCAGGTGTTAGGCAGAGTGATTCCGTATCAGAATATCCAGCAGGTGGAGAACATCGACACGCCGCTGTCGCAGGAGATGCAGATTGCTCTCGAAGCATGGCACCGGGCGTATCTGGACAAGCCCGTCTACAAAAACGAGCAAGTCAAAACCCTCAACATTCCTGCGTTCATCGCGTCTGAGATTTCCCGGCAGGTCACGCTTGAATTTAAGTGGAGCATCACGGCGGGCAAGGATGACAGCACCGGCGAGGACATCACCAACCCGCGCTCGGAGTTTCTGAGCAAGGAGTTTGAGAAGCTAGCTACACAGCTGCGGAGCAAGACCGAGATCGGATGCGCGGCGGGCGGTATGACGATAAAGCCGTATGTCCGTGATGGGCATATCTATTTCGACTATACCCCTGATTGGGATTTGTACCCCATTGCTTTCGGCGATGACAGCGACCTGTCCGATGTCGTTTTCCGTGATATGTTCTCGGAGGGCAAGACCTACTATTCCCGCCTTGAGCGGCACACCGTCGAGGGCGATAGAATCAAAATTACGCAGCGGGCCTTTAAGTCCAGTTCCCGTGATGCTCTCGGCAAGGAAATCCTCTTGACGGAAGTACCGCAGTGGAAAGACCTCAAGCCCGTGGTCTACGTCAACAACGTAGACGGGCAGCTTTTTGGCTGGTTCCGCGTGGCATCGGCAAACACTGTTGACCCGATCTCCCCTATGGGCGTGGCTGTGTTCGCTAAGAGCATGGACACCATCAAGGAGGCTGACACACAGTACAGCCGCCTGCTGTGGGAGTTTGAGGGCGGCGAAATGGCTATCGACGTTGACCCGATGGCCTTGCGGCCCATTGACGGCGTTATGCGTAACGGCGCAAAGGCTATGGAAACTCCTAAGCTGAACGAGCGCCTGTTCCGCGCGGTCGATCTGGGCACTGATGAAACGTATCATGTTTTCGCCCCGACCCTGCGCGATAGCTCCCTTGTGGCCGGTCTGAACCAAATCCTGATGAAGATTGAAGATCAGTCCGGGCTGGCCCGTGGCACTCTCTCTAATGCCAACACAGAGGCCCGCACGGCCACTGAGCTGACTATCCTGCGCAATCGTACCTATACCACCATTGCCGACAACCAGCAGGCCCTTGAACGTGCGCTGCGCGAGGTCGTGCGGGCGATGGATAAGTACGCCGACCTGTACAATCTCGCCCCGGCTGGCGAATATGAGGTGTCGTTCGATTGGGATGATTCCGTTATCGCCGATACCGAAACCCAGTTGCAGCAGCGGCTCCTCATGCTCAATAACGGCATGATGAGCAAAATCGAGATGCGTATGTGGTTCTTTGGCGAAACCCGCGCACAGGCCGAAAAAGCCCTGCAGGAAGTCCAGCAGGAAAAGGTCAGCGAAATGCAGGCCGCTATGGCTATCCAGCAGCCTAATCCCGACCAGAGCGATGTCACCGTTCCCACGGACAATGACAATGCCGATCAGGATGGGGGCAACACGGCTACACCGTTTGGGAGTGGCCCCGGCGAGGAGTGATGACCCGTGCTGACCCAGAAAGAGCTTGATGCCGCCGTTCGCAAAATGATTGCGAATCTGGATGAAGTCAATCTGTATTTCATCCAGAAAATAGCGACCCAGATAAAGAAAATCGGCGAGATGAACCCCACCAGTATACACCGCTATACAATCATGCTGGAAATGGGTGCAGACATTGCTGATATTTCCGGCAAGCTCCAAGCCGCAACCCGGCTGACACAACAGCAGATGGCTGTTGTGTACAACGCCGCCTTGCAGGATACCTTCACCGACCCGCGATTCAAAGCCGCGCTGGCGGCGCATCCGCTGCCCCGTGAGGAGAATCAGCGGCTCATACAGTATACGCGCAACATCGCCGCGCAGACCTCTGGGGCGTTGCAAAACCTGTCCAACACTACGGCCATATCCGTGCCCTATCAACAGGCCATAGATAAGGCCATTTTGAGCGTGTCCACCGGCATGACCGACTACAAATCGGCTATGCGGCAGACCATCAAAGATATAGGCTGGGCAGGGATGCAGGTGCAGTACGCAAGCGGCTATCACCGCCGCCTTGATACCGCCGCCCGGCAGAACATCATTGACGGGGCTTGCCAAATCGCCCAGCACAGCGCCGATGAAATCGGCAAGGCGCTGGGCTATGATGCTGTGGAGCTGTCCGCGCATCTCAACAGTGCCCCCGACCATGAGCCGGTGCAAGGTCATGTTTTCCTGCTGGCCGAATACGCCAAGATGCAGGCGGGCATGGCCTGCGTGGACGTGGACGGTCATCACTTTGCAGGATTCAAGCGTCCTATCGGCGAGTGGAACTGCGGGCACTTTGCCGCGCCGTTCAGCACCGAATACTCGGTGCGAAAATATTCCGACCACCAACTGGCGGCATGGATAATGTCAAACCATGCGGGCGTGACTATCGGCAGCAAAGAGGGTCTGACCCTCTATCAGTGTTCGCAGATGATGCGAAAAATTGAAACCGATACCCGCCGCTGGAAAGACGTTGCCATTGCCGCGCGGGCCGCTGGCGACGATGACCTGCGCCGTGAGGCACAGCAGCACATCAACGCCCTGAGTGCCCGATATAATCTCATTGCCAAGCAATCCGGGCTGTCACAGCGCCGTGACCGCATGGCAGTGGACGGCTTTAGGGCCATAAAAGTAAGCGCCTGAAACGGCGCTTTTTCTGTGTTATCACGCCGTTTTGGCTGATAAATAAATACCCGGCATTGCAGGGAAATAAATGCGATGGCGCGACGTGCGCGGAGTGGCCGCGCGATTATAAGCTAAATCAATCGCGGCGAAAGGACAATCTTATGGAATTGCTCAAAAATCTGTTTTCTGAGGGCGAGGCGCTGACCTACGACCAGTTGACCGAAAAAATCAGCGCGGCGGGCCTGAAACTCGCCAACATCGCGGACGGTTCCTACGTCAGCCGCGATAAGATGGATTCCAAGGTCAAGGGCTTGCAGGGCCAGATTTCCGACTTGCAGGGGCAGGTCAAGCAGCGTGACACCGACATGGCCGAATTGCAGACCAAGTTGACCGCCGCACAGACCGATGCTGACAAGCTGGCATCCGTTCAGTCCGATCTCGCAGCACTGCGTCAGCAGCGCGAGAATGACGGCAAGGAGTGGGAGCGGAAAATCGCCGCACAGGCGTATGAATTTGCCATCCGCGAAAAGGCGGGCGAGGTCAAGTTCAGCTCCAATGCCGCGAAAAAGCAGTTTATCGCGGATGCCATCGCCAAGCAGTTTAAGCAGGACGAGAACGGCAAGATGCAGGGCTACGACGAGTTTCTGACCCAGTACAAAACCGACGACCCCGGCAGTTTTGTCGTTGATGAACCGGCCCCGGCTAAGAAAGGCCCGTCTATCACGATTCCCGCAAAGCCCGATGGGAACCCGCACAAAATGAGCTTGTCCGAGCAGATGGCGGCAGCAAATGCCGATCCCAACTTCGTGCCCGATTTCAACTAATCGAGCTACACCCGACGAACCCCTAAAAATTCAACAGGAGGCATAACCACATGGCAATCTTTGATTCCAAAAACTTCAATGGTAACGTGTTCAAGCAGTATGTTGACCGCGTTCCCAACCTGAACCGCAACGAGCTGATTAAGTCCCGCGCCATCAAAAAGCGTCAGGACATCGCGCAGTCCATGAGCGATCAGGTCGGTGGCAACTACGTCACCATCCCCCTGCGTGGCATCATCAGCGGCACCGTCCCTCAGAACTACGATGGTTCCACCAACATCACCGCCACCAACACCAAGACTTTCTCCCACTCCCGCGTTGTCGTGGGCCGCGCACAGGCATGGACTGAGCGCGACTTCTCCTACGACATCACCGGCGGCGAGGATTTTCTCGCCGATGTCGCCGCTCAGATTGGCGAATACTGGGATGAAGTCGATCAGGCCACCATCATCAAGATTCTGACAGGCGTTTTCGCCATGAAAGACGCTGAGGGCGTGAAGTTTGTCCGTGAACACACCTACGATGTCACCGGCAAGACCAATTCCGAGGGTGCTCTGGGCCTGATGGACGGCACCTCTCTGAACACCGCCATGCAGCGTGCTTGCGGCGACAACAAGGGTGCGTTCAGCCTCGCCATTATGCACTCTGCCGTTGCTACCGGCCTCGAAAACCTCAAGCTGCTGGCGTACATGAAGTACACCGACAAGGACGGTATCGAGCGCGAGCTGCAGATCGGCACCCTGAATGGCCGCACCGTTCTGGTTGATGACTCCATGCCTGCCGTGGAAACCGTCACCACCCCGGAGGTGCAGGGCGTTTACACCATCACTGTCAGCACCGCTGGCACCGATGGCAACACCATCACCGTGGACGGTCAGACCTATACCTTTGCCGCATCCACCTCCACCGCCAACAAGACCCTCAAGACCGGCGATACCGCTACCGAGGCTCAGGCGCTGAAAACTGTGCTGTCTGCTCAGTACGAGGGCAAGTTCATCGTCACCGTTTCTGGTGCTGTCGTTACCCTCAAGCAGATTTTCGGCGGCGAGGGCAAGCTGCCCGTCGTGACCGTTTCCGGCGCTGTCAAGGCCGCTGCCGCCCAGACCACCGCAGGCGTGGCTAAGGTGTCTCAGACCCGTTACACTACCTACGTTCTGGGCGACGGTGCTATCGAGTACACCGACTGCGGCGCTAAGGTGCCTTACGAGATGGATCGTGATCCCCACACCAACGGCGGCGAGGACACCCTTTATGGCCGTCAGCGCAAGTGCTTTGCCCCCTACGGCATCAACTTCACCAAGGCCAAGATGAAGAGCCTGTCTCCCACCGATGACGAGCTGGAGGACGGCGAGAACTGGGAACTGGTGAACTCCAACGAGGCCGAGGGCAAGCAGTACATCGCCCGCAAGGCCATCCCCATCGCCCGCATCCTCTCTCTGGCCTGATCTCAGGTCGCTTAGGAGGTTTACACATGGCACACGATATGTACCTCACCTTTGACGAGTACAAGGATTTTGGCGGCACCGTTGATGCCGCTGCGTGGCCTCCGCTGGAATATGCTTGCAGAAAACGCATTGATCGCTTGACGGATTCTCGTGTCCAGAACATGGCCGAGATTCCCGTAGCGGTCAAACTCTGCGTTTTTGCACTGGCGCAAATGGAAAGCGTTGTCGGTGCCGTGGCACAGGTCACGTCACCCACAGTCACATCGTTTAACACGGATGGCTACACGGAGAATCACGGGAATGTGCCGGATGCCGATGCCGCAGCCAAGCAGATGAACGCCATTGCGGCGGATATGCTGTACGGTGAGCTGGACGATTACGGCGTTCCCCTGCTGTATAGAGGAGTGAGGTACAATGCAACTTTGCAATGACACCGTCACTTTGTATAACCGACGATTCGACCCAGAGGAGGATTGCGACGTTTATGGGCGCACCGTCATCCGGGGTGTTCACTGGTTTAACTCCGATGCGACCACCGTTGACAGCACCGGGTTGAAAGCGGCAAACAAGGTCACAATCCGTATCCCTACGGATGCGGATTTCGGCGGCAAGGTGTATCTTCCCCCTAAGCAGTACGCCACCACCGATGACCCTGCGGCCGCTTTCACGTTGGCTGCTGGCGATCTCGTAGTTCTGGGCGTTGGTGCTGAGGGCTTGCGTCCCTCCACCATTCATGATGTCTACTTCGAGGCCGCAACCATCTTGCAGGTTACAGACAATCGTCGTGCTCCGCAGGCGCGGCATTGGAAAGTCGTAGGCGCTTAATGCAACTGTCAGTAGATTCGCGGTTTGATTTCGATAGCATAAACACTGTTCTTACCAACCATGGCTTTGGAGATCATGGAATTGTCCAAAAAGTCATTGATAACGCGGTAATACGATGGTGCATGGATTACACTCCTGCGGACACATTTATGCTTGCAAAAAGCCCTTACGCCGCATCTGACATTGGCTCTGGCATCATCGTGTACCCCGGCCCCTATGCGCATTATATGTACATGGGCGAAGTTTATGGCCCGAATATTCCCGTTTTTGATGACAACAGTGGGTCGCCTACACGATTTTTCTCTCGTCCCGGCGAGAGAAAAACTCCCACTGGCAGAGCAATTCAGTACAAAACTGATAAAAACGCTCTAGCTGGGCCATTTTGGGCCGAACGAATGAAAGCCGATCACATCGATGACATTGTAAGGGAGGCAAAAAATGCCGCAGGTATCAAATAGCACTGAGGGAATCCGGAAGTGGTTTAGGCAATGCCCGCTGCTGTCTAAAAACAAACGATTTGGTGCTGATTACCTCGGCGAAAACCCAACCGAATACGCCATTTACGCATCACCATCCACTTTGACCTACCATGAGAACATCCTCGGAGATTATGTTCTGGATGATAAGCAGACTCAAAACTATATTTTTGCTACGCGTGAGAATTTTGGGGCCGACGTCAAACAAAACTCCGACAATCTCGCTTTTTATACAGGTTTGATTGCATGGATGGTGGAGCAGAACAATGCCCGAAACTACCCCTGCATAGAGGAGGGTCGGGTTTGCGCTATCGTTCCCACACTGACCGCGTATCCATCGCAGATTGGTGTTGATAGCGCAAAATATCAGATTCAGATACAAATCACATATAGGAGAAACTGAACATGAAGATCGAACGCAAATACATGGCGCACTATCTGAATGCCCATTTTGCAAACGACAGTGAGGGCACCGCCGAGTATGTACGCCTTGGCAAAGATTTGGAGGAGTATTCCCCCGAGTTGAGTGCCAATGTCGAGAAAAAGCAAAACATTCTCGGTAACACGTCCGTGACGATCGACAGCTACCAGAAGCAGGGCGAAGTCAGCCCCTACTACGCCGAAAAGGGCGACCCCCTGTTTGAAAAGCTGCAGGCCATCATTGATGGAAACATGGTTCTTGACGACCTCAAAACCGACATTGTGGAGGTCAAGCTCTGGAACGAGGAGGCATCCGGCGCTTTCCCCGCTGTGCGCGAGGAGTGCTACATCGAGGTCTCCAGCTACGGCGGCGACACCACTGGTTACCAGATCCCGTTTAATATTCACTACACTGGCGCGAAGACCACGGGTACATTCAACCCGAGCACGAAGGCCTTCACCGAGGCTTAAGCATAACGGAGGTGTACAATGGAACTGAAAATCGACAGAGGCCTTAAAAGCTACGAGGTCAAAGACATCGATGGCACCCTGCTGGGCACGCTTTATGTCAACCCTGCGGACATTGGTATCGCGGCACGACTGGAGGATGCCCGCCGCGCCATTCAGCAGCTGGCCGATCGGCTGGCAGCAGACGCGGGCGTAGACCAGATCATCGAGGCGGACAAGCTCATCCGGGAGCAGATCAACTACATCTTCGGTAGCGATGCTTCCTCTGTGTTCTTCAAAGGGGTTTCTGCCCTGGCGCTGCTCCCTGACGGCACCATGGTCTTCGAGAAAGCCCTTCAGGCAGCAGTCCCCATTATTGAGGACGCGGTCGGCAAGGCCGTCAAAGCCAGCCAGAAGCGTGTGCAGAAACACGCTGGTGCCTACACGAACACGGCCAAGGGCCTGGCCCCCGGCCAGAAGGCGTGAGCGCTTGGGAACTGCCCACAACCGTAGATGTAGATGGTCAGAATTTTGCCATCCGATCTGATTTCCGAGCTGTACTTGATGCCCTTGCGGCGTTAGCAGACCCGGAAATGACTCAACAGGAACAGTACGCTGCCTGCCTTGAAATTCTATACCCAAAATGGCAAGCGCTGCCCGACGCAAATGCTGCGTTACGGGCAGCGTTTTTGTTTATCAATGGCGGACAACCCGAAGACTCTACAATTCCACGTCCCCGAATTGTAGATTGGGAACAAGATGCGGCCTTAATCGCACCTGCTGTTGATAAAGTACTGGGGTACAGTTGCCGCCGATGTGAGTATTTGCATTGGTGGGAATTTCTCGGAGCTTTCTACGGTATTGGAGATGGGCTATTTGCTCAAGTCGTAAGTATTCGATATAAAAGGGCTCACGGAAAAAAACTTGACAAGAGCGAACAGGAATTTGCCAAAGAGAACGATCGAATCATCAGAATCCACGCTCCTGAAAGCGCGGAGAATAGGGCAGAAAAAGAGCGGTTGCTTGCGTTACTCAATTCATAATCCAACTCTAACAAAGTCAAAGAGAGGAGGTTGATTCAATGGCAGATGGGTCAATCACAATAGATGCCCGCCTAAACAAAAAGGGCGCAGAATCCGACTTAAAAGCGTTACAGGCAAAGGTCAAGAGCACATCAAAGCAGATTGGTGATTTAGATAAGCAGTTAAATTCTGCGCAAACAAAGCGTAGCGCATTAGGCGACAGCTTAAATCAAGCCCGCCAAAACGCTGATGATACTGCCGTTGCTCTTGAAAAGGTGAACGCACAGCTAGAGAATGTCAAAAAATCCCATCTTGCTGATATTAAATCGGAATACCCCGGCCTGAGTGATTCAAAAGTGCAAGATGTTCTTAAATCTCGCATGGAGGGGGAAACCTCTCTCCTGAATCAAAACCAAAAACTCCTCGATGATCTTGAAAAGCAAGATGCCAAAGTTGCTGAGATTGAATCAGATTACAATGCACAAGGCGATGCTATTTCTGGCTTGCAAAAGCGTCATGCAGCGCTTACCGCGCAGCTAAATCAAGAAAACGATGCCGTAAATCAGCAAAAAAGTCTAATTCAGCATCTTAGCGGCGAAGATGACATGCAGGCCTATTTTAACAAACAAGCCGATGCCATAGAATCATCTTTTGCCAAAATCGAGAATCGGCAAAATAAAGCGTACGGTACTGTAGACGAATCGGCTACACAACATGCGGAGCGCATCGTAGCAGATACCAAGAAGGCCGTGAACGCCCAGGATAAGGCCGCCCAGGCCGCGGAGAACAGGGCTGCACGTGAACGCGCAGCTGCCGCAGGAACCTCCTCCCCCGCTAAGCCCACATCGGGCAATCCGCTGCGAGGCGCCTCCGGCAGAGTCGGCAGTCTGACCCGGGCGCTCTCGGGCGCACTCAGCAACGCCCTGCGCACGGTCGGAGGTCTCGGAGTTCGAGTATTCGGCACCTTGCAGCGGGCCGTAGACGGTGTGCGAGCCAAGCTCACACAGAGCAGCAAGAATCTCGCCAGCTTCCGCAACCGCCTCATGGGCATCGTCTCTGGAGCTTTGGTGTTCAACCTGATCTCCGCAGGCTTGCGGAAGGCCACCGAATGGATGGGCTCTGCCGCGCTCTCCTCGGCCACGTTGAGAGCCGCGCTCGGCAACCTGCAGGGCGCAGCATCCACCGCAGCCGCACCGCTGCTTCAGGCGCTCCTTCCGGCTCTCACGGCCATAGCCAACGCAGCAGCAACCGCCTTTTATTACATCGCCCAGCTGGTGGCTTTCCTGACCGGCAAGTCCATAGGGGCGAGCAAGAGCGCAGCCAAAGCGATGGGCAAATACGCCAAGGCCGCAAAGTCGGCAGGCAGCGCAGCGGACGGCGCATTGGCAAAGTTTGATGAACTGGATGTGCTGGATAAAAACAGCGGTGGCGGCGGTGCGGGAGCCATCACCCCGAACTACGACTTTAACACAGACAACCCGTTTCTTGACGAAATCTTGCAGGCCATCAAAGATGGCGATTGGTACGGAGTCGGCCAACTGATCGGCGAGAAGCTGCGCGATAGCCTGAACGCAATCCCGTGGCCCGACATTCAGGACAAAGCCAGAGCATGGGCGACCAACATCGCCAACTGCATCAACGGCTTTATTGAAGTGCCTGGATTGTGGGAAGCCATCGGTCATACTGTAGCGCAGGGCTTGAACACGGCACTCATCTTTGCGGATACGCTCATGCAGGGCATTCACTGGGACAGCTTGGGCGCAGGAATCGCAAGAGGGCTCACCACTGCGGTGGCAGAACTTGACTGGCCCCTGCTCGGGCGAGTTTTGACGGACGGAATGCGGGCAGCGATCCTCACGCTTTACAGCTTCGTCCAGACCTACGAGGGCTGGGCTGACCTTGGAAATTCCATCGCGGCCTGCCTCAATTCAGCCATCGCAAACATCCCGTGGACGGAAGCGGGCCTGGGGCTTAGCGGATTCGTTATCGGCCTCTTGAACACGCTCATCGCAGCGGTGCAGGGCACCGACTGGACGACTCTGGGCCAGAACATTGTCTCGATGATAGGCGCCATCGACTGGGTCGGGCTCTTCTCCACGCTTAGCACGCTGGCCCTTAGTATTTTGGAAGCAGCCAACAACGTCCTCAGCCAAGTGGACTGGAACGCGGTAGGCGAGAAGGTCAAGGAATGTCTGGAAGCCGTCGACTGGGTCGGAATCTTGTCGCAGCTCGGCGAGCTCATCAACAACAACTGGCCCTTGCTGTTGGCCACTTTGGGTGCAGCCCTTCTGCCGCAAATCAGCACCTTCATCCTTTCCACCGTCTTGGGCTCGGTTTTGACATCCCTGGCCGGATTCATCGCCTCGGTCGTGGCGGCCATTGGCCTCTGGCCGCTTTTACTGGTGGCCGCGGTCTCGGTTATCTTAATCGCGATCATTGAAACCCTGCGCAAGCACGGAGACGACATCCGAGCCGGTGTGGACAAGTTCGGCGAGACCATCGCTGACATCATTCGCAGCGCCGGAGAAAAAATCAAAGCGATTTGGGGTGCCCTCTGGTTGGTTGTTAAGCTGATCGGCATGCAGTTGTGGGAGAATATTACTCAGGGCTGGAACGATTTCTGGACAAACATCGGCATCGCGCTGAACAGCGCAGCAGCCGACATCCAGCAGGGCTGGAACGATGCGTGGACCGCTGTCTCGGACTTTGTGTCTGACATCTGGGAAGGCATCACGGACACAATCGAAACGGCCATCAACGGCATCATCGGTCTGGTGAACGGCATGATCTCAGCCATTGTTGCCGGCGTGAACGGAGTCATTGGCGTCTTGAACGGCTTCGGCTTCGACGTTCCAGAATGGGCGCAGGACAAGCTCGGCGTAGAGCGGGTCGGTTTCAACATCGACCCCATCACCGCGCCGCAGATCCCCTATTTGGCACAGGGCGCAGTCATTCCGGCAAACCATGAATTTCTTGCTGTGCTGGGTGACCAGACCAACGGCACAAACATCGAGGCGCCGCTGGCAACCATTCAACAGGCTCTCGCAGAAGTCATGGAGGCCTACACAGGGCAGCAGGACATCACGATCCGCTTCGCCGGAGACCTCGCCCAACTGGCTCGGGTGCTCAAGCCATATATCGACAAAGAGGAGAACCGGCGCGGAGCCAAGCTGGTCACGGGAGGTGTGTACTGATGTTGATTATTGATGGCGAGAATTTCAAAGTCGATGTCCTCAGCTGCAAGCGCACCGCTGACTTTCTGGACAAGCACGCCAAGCGCACCGAAAACGGCGACCTCAAGCGAGAGTTGATCGGCGTGTATTTCAACTACAAGCTGACCATTGCGCCGGGCATTGACCGTGCGGAGTATTCCCGGTTTTGGGACAAGATCACCGAGCCGGAGGAGTTCCACACGGTCACGGTCCCGGGCACGGACGGAGACTATACCTTTACGGCGTATTTCTCAAACATCGGAGATGAACTGCTCCTGCAGCGAGGAAAAGCCAATTACTGGAAAGGGCTGACGATCAACTTCATCGCCAAGACCCCCGCCAGATTTTAAGGAGGGCCTGCCCCGATGAGAACCAATACGCGCGTGGAGTTTGGCCTCTATGATGTCACCGCCAGAGGCGACAGCACGCCGAACTGCACGACCACAAAGCCTTTTTGCAATCTGGGCCGTGACCTGCTGCTGGAAAGCGTACCGAGCCAAAACAAATACGGCACACTGGAGAGCGAGCAGTGGCTCATGGATGGCAGCTTCTCCTTCTTCCCGGAGGTTCCCGAGCAGTACTTCTGGGGGCTGTGGAGCACCACGCAGAGCGACAAGAGCGGCGTGTTTGCCGACCCGCCTGTGCTGGACATCACCTTCACGCAAGACCACAGCAGCAGCGGCCTCACGCTGCACTTTTACAGCCCAACCGAAGACTGGGCCAGCCGCGTCAAAATCCAGTGGTTCAGCCAAGACGGAGGACTTATCGCTACGGCGCTCTTTTACCCGAACGCGGTGGATTATTACTGCGCCAAGAAGGTAGAGAATTACCGCCGCATCCGCATTCATTTTCTTGAAACAAACCGGCCCGGGCGGTACCTCAAGCTGGCGGGCATTGATTACGGTGTCTACCTGCATTTTAGCGGTCACGAAATCGTGGAGGCCCATGTTCTGGAGGAATGCGACCCCATCAGCTCCGAGATCAGCATCAACACGCTGAACGTGTCGCTGTACAACAAAGAGGGCCGCTTTTCCATCTTGAATCCCGAGGGCTACTTTGACGTTCTGCAGCACAAGCAGAAATTCACGATTTGGGAGGATGTCAAACAGGACGCACGCAGCACAAGTAGCGTTAGTTATTGCATGGGCACATTCTACCTCTCGGACTGGAGCAACAGCGGTGACACGCTGGCGGACTTCTCTGCCGTCGATGCCATAGGCCTGCTGGACGGCTCACCGTTCGATGGGGGCATCTACGACACCACCGCAGCAGAGCTCGCAGAGGCGATCCTGGCAGGATACCGCTACACCTTGGACGAGAGTCTGGCCGCAGAGCGAGTGCAGGGGTACATCGCCGCAGGAACGCGCAGAGAGGCCCTGCAGCAGCTCGCATTTGCCATAGGCGCTGTGGTCGATTGCAGCCGAGGCGAGCTTATACGCATTGCCCCTGCGCCGTCCAAGGCCAGCGGCATGATTACCTACGACAGAAAGCTGCAGGACGGCAGCAAGGTAACGCTCAATCCGCTGATTACCGCTGTGGCAGTGACCGCCCACCGATACCTGCCGGGAGAATCCACCGAGGAACTGTACAGAGACACCCTTGACCCGGGCACCTACCGGGTGACCTTCAACGCCCCGGCAGTCGTGGGCAGCCTGACCGTCACTGGCGCAGAGCTCGCCGAGAGCGGCGTCAACCTCTGCACCCTGACAGTCGCAGAAGCGGGCGAGGTCTGTGTCACGGGCCGCAAATACGCCGACAGCACGGTCGTCCTGAAGCGCACAGCGGCGAACCTGCCGCCCAATGTGCAGGACAACGAGCTGACCGTGACAGACGCCACGCTGGTAGACCCAAGCCGCGCAGAGGCCGTGGCCGTGCGGGTGCTGGATCATTACGCACAGCGATACGAGCAGAACTTCTCCATGGTCGCGGGCGATGAAAAGCTAGCCGACAGGCTCATCATTCAGAGTTTTGGCGGCGAAATGGTGCGAGGGATGCTCACAAAGCTGGAATTTGATTTGACCGGTGGCTTTTTGGCAGACGCCAAGGTCATCGGGCGTAGACTTACCAGCAACGCAGCCGCCTACGCGGGTGAAATCCGCGCCGGAGAAAGGAACCTGATCTGATGTGGCAGCAGCCAATCTACGACCGCACCAAAGCGGATGTGTCCGCAGGCGCGGATAAGTGCTATATCAACGCGGCACTGCTGAATCGGCTGGAGGGCAACTCCGCTTATCTGGCAGAACTGCTGGGGCCTAAAATCCAGACCAAGACATGGGTCCCGACCGACCTACTGACACGCAGCGAGATGGAACGTGTCCTGCAAAACATCCAGACCCTGCGCGATGCCTACTACACCCTGCCGGGAACACCGGCCCTGCCCGAGACGCCCAGCACCCTGTACAGCGACATCAATACGATGGAGCAGGTGCAGTGGTCGATGTACGAGCTCTGGCGCAGAAACGCACAACACAGCTACACCGGCGAAATCTGCGCCGGACAGACGATTGGAGTGATCTGATGTACGAACGAAAAGTATGGGTCAATCGCCAGAGCGAACACCCCTCTCGGCGCAAGCTGACCCCGACCGGCAACGATGGCGAGTACGATGTTTCCCGCTCCGAGGGCGTCATCATGGAAGATGGCGACGCTTTCGATGCGGACACGATGAACGACCTGGAGCGCCGGGTGGCGGCGGGATTCGCCGAAATGGACCCCACAGGCGCAGGCGGCGGAGAGGTGACCGTGCAGCCATACAGCTGCACGAAGACGGGCAAGGTCTATGCCCTGAAGGGCACCGGCGCGGTAGGCCGGTGCAAGATTCCCGCATCCTGGGCAGCGGGCGACAGCTTCACGGTCAACGGCGCAGCGGTTCCGGCCTACTGTGGCGCAGACACAGTGGACGGAGACACCATCGTCAAGGGCAGATGGGTGCTGTTTTTCTACGATGGGACGCAGCTAAATTTTAACGGCGGCGGTGGCCTCAGCGCATCCAAGCTGGCACTTGCCACCGCCACCGAGGACAATGTGCTGGCAGGGAATAAGTTCTACGCGGGCAGCAAGACCATCAAAGAAGGCACGCTCACGCTGACAGGCAATGTCACCGCAGACAAGATGCTGGAGGGGAGCAGCGGCTATGCCGATGACGCACACAGCCTCGTGGCGGGCCGCATGCCGAACCGAGGCAGCTGGGGGGCAACGCTCTCCCCCGGCGGCGTGGCGACCATTCCCTCCGGATTCCACGATGGGAGCGGGAAGGTCGTTTCGGTAGGTATTAAAACCACAGATGTATGGCAAAGCTGTGGAGGCGGCCATAACAGCTTCTCTTTCACGGGCGGCACGCTCGTGGGCATTCAATACGCAGGAAACCCAAACTCTGGTGAAAACAGCTTGCAGGCCGCGGGCATAAGCGGCGGAAGCACATACTGGGCCCAATGCGCGGCCAATACGAGTGCAAGCGTTCACTTTACTCTTGCTTATTATTGATAAGAGGTGAAACCATGGCAGAGAATACAATTATTCATGAGATCAGCCTCGCCGGGTACAAAGCTACTTCCCCCGGCGGCCTGCTGGATTTGGGCACATGGGGTAGCTACGGCATTGAAAAGCTGCACCTTACACTGGACGCGGCATGGCAGGATTTGACCATTACGGCGTTTTTCAATGTAAATGGCGAGGTTGTGGCAAAGAAGGTCGTGGGGAAGGACGGCTATGCAGATGTGCCGTGGGAAGCCACAAGGGAAAACACTTTTTCCGGGTGCCTTGCGTTTGAGGGCAGCATAAACGGCCAGCGGCGTATTTCCACAAACCTGAACTACAAGGTCACGAACCACGGCGAGACCACGGACAACGACCCCGTGCCGACAGATGACCGCTGGAACCAGTTCGTGACCGAGACCAAGGAATACCGGGACGGTGCGTTTGAGGCCGCTGAAAGAGCCAACGCGCGCGCTGAGGACGCAGAGGCGGCCAGCGAAGATTCGCAGGCTGCGGCAAGGGCTGCGAAAGTCAGCGAGAACGCTGCGAAGGCCAGTGAGAATGCAGCTGCGGCAAGTGCAGACAAGGCCGGGCCGTATGCAAAGGCCGCGCAGGCTGCCCAAGAAGCGGCGGAAAATGCGGCTGCTGCCGCGGCGGCCAGTAAGAGCGCAGCGGATACGCTGGCGACGGAGGCTGCGCGGGCTGCCCTGGCGGCGGAGAATTCCAAGGCAGCGGCCAACAACGCGGCCAACTTCGCCGGAGAGAATGCCACGGCGGCACAGCAGGCAGCGGCCACGGCCACAGCTGCCGCCAATGATGCAGGCCAGAAGCGCCAGCGGCGCAGCGGCAAGCAAGGCAGCTGCCGAGACCGCTGCCAAGGCTGCCCAGGACGCCCAGACTGCTGCGGCGGCGGCCAAGGCGGAGGCCGTAAAGGCGCAGGGGGCGGCGGAAACGGCGGCCAAGAGTGCGCAAGATGCCCAGGCGGCTGCCGAGAAAGTCCGGGACGAGGCCAAGACCGCCCAGAAGGGCGCGGAGGCTGCCCGGGATACGGCGGCTAAGAGCGCCGAGGCTGCGGCGAAATCCGAGGCAAACGCCAAGCAGAGCGCGGACACGCTGGCCGAGAGCGTGGAGAACGTGGTGGCGAACACGGCGGCGGTGGCCGAGCTGAAACAGCAGGTGAAGAACATAACTCCCGATGACAGCAGCATCGGTGAGAAGCCGTGGAGCAGCAAGCACATTGTGGACATGCTTTGCCCGCCGTTGGAAGAAAGCGGCAACCCTGTTGTGTGCTACCCTGTGGCGGGATACCCGCTGGGGGTAAAGGCCAGTTGGGAGCCAGCGCAGGAAGGCAGCGGAACACCCAGCCCCGAAAACATTCGTCTCATCAAGGGACGTGACAGCGTCACGGTTGAACGGTGCGGGGAGAACTTAATTGATTCGGATCGTGTTACGGAAGTAAGCGCAGCTTATGGCTTAACAGCGCAATATGTATCTGGAAAAATTACGATTGGCGGAATATATTCTAACTCATCAGCAGACGCGTCTTTTTCCTTTATGTCCTTGCCATACAAATTGCCTCCTACGACCAAGTTCATGCACTTAGGCTTGAAAACCAGTGGATGCACACTTAGAGGAATCAGATTTACCAATAAAGCGTGTGATAAAATTGCTATTGATCTCAGCGGACTTACTACTGGCGAAAAAGCTGAAATAAGTTTTTATCTTATCGCGTGCGTCGGCTCCACCGCCCCCACCACCTACGCACCATACATCGGGCAGACCAACACCCTGACCCTGCCTAAAACCGTCTACGGCGGTGAGGTGGACGCGGTGAGCGGAGATGGGCAGGATACGCAGAAACTCGTAATTCTGAATGGCACAGAATCATGGAACTCATGGGGAATCAACGCTCACAACCCTGCTATTACAGGATTTTATACATACGACATCAATGATTATGATGCTATAAACGCAAAAGGCATTTGTAGCCATTTAGAGACTCCGAACCAAGATGTGTGTGGTGGGCGGAATGCTGGAATTGGCTTTGCGACAGTCGGATCGTCGCGCTATTTTATGTTCAGCATGCTGACTAGCTCGCTACCCGATATATCAGCGGGACATGAAGTTGCTTCGTTGAAAGCCTACCTTGCCGCCCAGAACGACGCTGGCACGCCAGTACAAATTGCTTATAAGCTGGCAGAGCCTGTGCCCTTCACTGCGACAGGCGCACAGCCCATCCCCGCGCTTGCGGGTGTGAACACGGTGCTGACCGACGCCGACAGCGCGGCTGTGACGGGACGCGCAGACCCAGTTAAACGCATTGAGGATTTGGAAGATGCAGTAGCATCTCAAACATGAAAGGAGAAATCACCATGGCAATCAAAAGTAAGGCACGGCACGATTTGACCCTGCGCAGTATCAAGCGAGAGATTGCAGCAGGACGCGATGTTGCCTTTTGGCTTGACAAAGCCTACACACACCTGGACAACGGGCTGCTGACCGAAGATGACATTGCAGAGGTGGAAGCACTGGCACAGGAATACTACGATGCGCTGGACGCTGAAACGGTACAGGACGGCAACGCAACGAATGAGCAGATTCAAAATCCGCTGTACGAGGAGAAGTTAAAATGAGACTCTCAAACGGTGAGGTGTTGCTGGCGTGGCGGGGCTGGACAGCAAGACCGGGCAGGTGCCCGATGCACAGCTCCCCCCCCCGCTTATGTCAGCGGCGTGGGGTGCAGTTTTCCAACAGTACTGTGCAATTCAACATTGCAAAGTCGAAATAAATCATAGGAGGACAATTTTATGCGTTGTGTCAACACCAAACCCGTAGGCACCGACCCTAAGACCGGCAAGCAGTTGGTCGAGGCGATGATTATTGCCGACACGGAACCCGAAAATCTGCCCACCACCGGCGAGGGCATTATCGGCATGAGCGAGAGCGAGGTTTTCGCCCCGTTCAGCCTGATTTATGTGCTGGCTGAGGATGCCAAGCACAAAATCTACATTGCCGGTGAAACGGGTCAGTTCATCGGCCAGTAAGGAGGCGGCATCATGCAACTTTCTGATGTAGTGCGCATCGCCCTCATTTTCAGTGAGGACGCTAAACGCTATGCAAAAAAGCTGGCCGGGAGCATCGACCTGAGCGGCAAAGCCGACAAGAAAAAGCCCGCTGCGGCGGGCAACCTTGCGGCGCTGGATGCGGGCGGCAATCTCGCGGACAGCGGCAAGGCCAGTGCCAATGTGGCAGTTAAGGCCAAACCCAGCAAGGCGGGAAACTTCGCTGCGCTGACGGCTGACGGTTCCCTGTCCGATTCCGGGATTGACCCGGCAACCAAAGCCGACCTGCAGGACGGCAAGACCAAAACCGCCCAGATGGCAAAGTCGTTCACGTTCGATAAAACGACTGTCAAATTCAACTACTAATCGGAGGTGCAACACCTATGGCAAGCAAAGTTTTTATCGACAACATCCTTGACCCTGCTACCGGCGATCAGGGATTTTTCCTCGGCATGAATACCGACAACGGCTATCCCGGCATGGATTTGAGCCTGAAGTTCGCGGAGGAAATCAAGAGCTACACCAGTGTGTGGAAGTGGATTCAGGCCCGCATCAAGGCCGGGAACTTCTACGGCATCCATGTGGGCGACTACATCCCGTTCAACTGCACGAACGGCGCCAAGACGCGCATCGTGGCTGTCGTGGCGGGCATCGACACCTACTACAAGTACGGCGATCAGCAGGTCGGCCATCACATCGACTTTATTTCCAAAGACCTGTGGCCCACCTATATCCAGTACAATCTCGCCAACTTCAACAACGGTCTGATTCCCGTGGAAAAGCTGTCCGGCGATGGCAGCAAGACCGAGTTTGTGCTGACGAAACAGATGGACAGCATCGACAACATCATCGTGGGCAGCGATCAGGTCACGGGTTACACCTATGATGCCTCCACCTTTACCGTCACATTCGACGATGCTCCCGCCGCTGGCACGAACAACATCACCGTGACCGGCAAGGGCGACAAACACCCGTGGCTGTGTTCTCATCTGTATGCGTTCCTGAACTCCCTCAAGATGCAGGTGCCCAACGGTACGGGCAAAGACCCTGCCGTTAAGCAGGTGGATTACACTCAGGGCGGCGTGTACTACTTCTTGCCCGCCGAACTCAAGGCCGTTATCGCCAACAAACGCGCCTTGCTGGGTGAGCGCTACTCGGCCAGCGGTCTGCTGAACAGCGACAATAGCTGGTCGTGGACGAACCTCGGCAATCTGTGGGTGCCTACCGAGATGGAGGTCTGCGGCGCTCCTGTTTGGGGCGGCAACGGATGCCCCAACGGCGGGTTTGTCCAGTACCCCATCTTTGCCCACAACATGAACCGTATCAAGGGCCTCGGTGATGGTGGTGGCCGTAGCACCTGGTGGGAGCTTACCACTTACTCCGGCAGCTCCTCCGACTTCTGCAGTGTGTACAACGGCGGCGATGCGAGCAGCATCTATGCCTCCTACACGTGGCTGTCCGCGCCCGTCTGCTTCCGAATCTCGTAAATCTCCTACTAATATCCCCGCGCCCCTTGTGGGCGCGGCATCAGGTGAACCATGAGTAACGTATTATCCCGATTCCGCAGCATCTCCGAAATGGAGTTTTACAAAAACGCCACTGAATTGCGCTGTGCCCTTTCCGGCTTTGTGATGCAGGAAAAGTACATCCCCAAAAAGTGGCGACCCATTCTCGCCTATCCTACCGTGAATCTGCTGAACACGATGATGGAACACATCATCGCCGCGAACGGTATCTATCCGTACAGCGGCGGCAAACTTGACCACGAGCTTTTGCACCGCCGCAAGGAATTGCAGGCGCAAGCTGTGGCCGACTGTGAGGCTTTGTTTGATCGCTTGCAATTCATCATGGATGAGTTTCATTTTTCCCGGCTGAACACCAGGCTTGACATGCGCATTGCGCCGCAAAAGGAACTGCCCGCGCAGTTGGTTTACATTGGCACCCTGTTAGAACGTGAGGAAACGCTGCTGAAAGACTGGCGGCATAATACGAAATTCCCGGACACTGCAAAATTCAAGCCGAAAGCATCCCTACCGAATGGAGATGCCCGGTATCAGACACCACAGCAGACCGCCTACACACCCAAAGCGCCGCCTACGGCGCCCGCTGTAAATGATTTAAGCGTGATGGCCGCACAGGCAGCAGGGATAAACTATCATCATTATCCCCGTTGACCGCCATCGGGTCGATAGCTGTATAAAAGAGCCGTAACAACTGGTGGGAGCTTACCACTAACTCCGGCAACTCCTCCAACTTCTGCAATGTGAACAACAACGGCAATGCGAACAACAACAATGCCTCCAACACGTGGCTGTCCGCGCCCGTCTGATTCCAACGAGACTCCCCGGCCAGTATTAAAGTAGGTTTGCTGGGCTAATCAACAGGCAGACCGAAATCCGAGCCTTATCATCATTGGAAGGAGTTATCGACCCTCCCGCAGTAGCGGGTAAATAGGTATCTTGACGCGATCAGCCGGACGCTTCTTGCATGGCCCGTGACGGCGACAACAGGCTAAACTACCGTGCGCCACACGGCAGATGGCCGAGTACCGGGTTTCATGGCTGGTATCGCAAAGAAGTACACAACAGCGCCCCTACAATAACACTTTGCGAGGTACATTCCGAGATGACATCACAAGAGCGGCACGAGGCCCGCTATCAGCGCCGTAAGGCGGCGCGGCAGGCCAAGCACCGCGCACGAATAGCACAGTACGATAATTTTGACCGGGTGGCAGATGTATCCTCGCTGGTCGATGCCAACTATAATGCCCGCAAGGGTGTTATGTGGAAAGCCAGCGTTGCCCGATACAATGCCCGTTATTTCAAAAACTCAATCAAAATCCACAAAACCCTCATGCGCGGTGGTGACACCCGCAGAGGGTTTTATCATTTTGGGATTGTGGAACGCGGCAAAAAGCGGGCTATCCACAGCCTACATTACTCTGAGCGTGTTGTACGCCGATCTGCCTGCACAAATGCTCTGGTGCCGATTCTGTCCAGTAACTTGATATACGATAACTGCGCAAGCCTTGAGGGCAAGGGCATCAGCTTTGCGGTCAAACGGTGCGCTGTGCATCTGCATGAGTTTTACCGCGAAACAGGCGGCAATGACGGGTACATCCTGCTCATCGACTACCGCGCCTTTTTCGACAACATCAATTTGGATAATCTCAAGCGCAATGTGATTGACCGCTATATCCTCGATCAGCGGCTCAATGCTCTGGCGAAAAATTTTGTTGATGCGCCGAATCTTGAGCGCCTCAAATATGGTCAACCGACAAAAGAAAATGGTCTGTATATCGGCCCCGAGGATAGCCAAATTTTTGCCATCGCCTACCCCAACAGCATCGACCACACCGTCAAAGACCAATGGCGGCAGCGGTGGTTTGCCCGCTATATGGATGATTCTTACATCATCAACAAATCGAAAGAACTGCTGATCGAGTTTCGCCGCCTGCTGTTTGGGCTGTTCGCTGAAAAAGGCATCGTGCCGAATCCCAAAAAGACGCAGATTGTCAAGCTGCGCCGTGGATTTACCTATCTGAAAACCAAATTCACCCTGTTACCCAATGGCAAGGTTTTACAGCAGCCTTGCCGTGAGAGTGTCATCCGGGAGCGCCGCAAAATCAAGAAGTTTTTCAACTTTCTGCAGGCGGGGCTTATGACGATGGAACAGATTCTCACGTCCTATATGTCGTGGCGCGGGTCACTTATCAAAAAGCAGGCCCGCCGTTCTGTCCACTGTACGGATTTGCTGTTCTACAAGCTCTACGGCATCATGCCGTGGAAGATAAAATCAAAACGAAAATCGAAAGCGAGGCACATTCAATGGAAAAATCTCTTGAACGCATCGACGCCATCAATGCTGAAATCACCGCCCTTAAAAGCCTGCTGACCGATACCGACTATAAGGCGCTGAAACACGCCGACGGCGTTATGAGCGCCGAGGAGTACGAGCCCGTCCGCCAGCAGCGCGAGGAATGGCGCGACAAGATCAACGCGCTGGAAACGAAACTGGCAGTAGCTACACAAGATCTTGATGCGGAGATGGCCAAAGTGGTCGCTACGCAGGTAAAGGAGGGCTGAGGATATGAGACTCTCAAACGGTGAGGTGTTGCTGGCGTGGCCTCTGGCCCAGCACATCGTCACACAAGGATGGTTTTACAACGACGGCAGTATGCACCGGGCCATCGACCTGCGCACCCAGATCGGCAATACCAGCACGCAGCCGGTCTACGCTGCCGAGGACGGCACCGTGGATCAGGTGCAGGACTGGGACGGCCATACCAAAACCGGGATGCAGAGCTACGGCAACATGGTTAGACTCAAGCACGCGCCCTACGAGGGAAAGCCCCTGCAGACCCGGTACGCGCACCTGAGCAGATATTGCGTTAAGCTGGGTCAGCAGGTCAAAGAGGGCGACCTCATCGGCTATAGCGGCACGACCGGAAATGTGTTCGGAGCACATCTGCACTTTGAAGTGATTCTGAACGGCATGCGCACAAACCCGCTGGTGTGGCTGGACAGCGATTTTACCACGGCTAACGGGCGGGTGTTTACTTACCGCGCCGGGGAACACGCAGTAGAAAAACCCGCAGACGCTACACAACCTGGCGGCGAAGAAGTGCTGATTGATGTGTCCCACCATCAGGGCGCCATCGACTGGGCAAAGGTTCCCTACCGCGCCATTGTCCGCATCGGCTATCGCGGCTACGGCACTGGAAAGCTGATGAAGGACGAGCAGTACGATGCCAACCTTGCCGGGGCGAAAGCGAACGCAAAGCTGTTCGGCTTTTACTTCTTCTCGCAGGCCATCACGGTGGATGAGGCCCGCGAGGAAGCCGACTTCTGCGCAAGCCTTGCCCCGACCGGCTACCCGCTGTTTTTCGATGCCGAGTGGAGTCATGCCACGCACGATGGCCGCGCCGACAGCCTGACGAAAGACCAGCGCACGTCCATCGCTATGGCATTTTGCGAAAAGGCCAAGACGCACGGATTCACGGCGGGCATCTACACCTTCACGGCCTTCGCAGGCACGAACATCGACTACACCTACCTGTGTGAAGATTACATCGGCTGGCTGGCCGACACGCGCACGAACTACGACAAAACGCTGCCACGCTACATCCACCAATACGGGCAGGGCGGCGTGGCAGGCATCACTGGCGTGGTTGATTTGAACCATCTGGTCAAAGCCCTGCCCGCAGCGGACAAGCCCGCAAACAAGCTGCAGGTCATCACGGTAGGGCCGGTGAGCCAGGGAGATGCTGACGCAATTTATATGCTGTGCAAGGAACGCGGCCTGACGGACGCTGGGCTGTACAAGAGCTCGTGGGCATAACAAGGGGGGTAAATCCATGAAAAAACTGTTTATTTCTCAGCCGATGCGCGGCAGGGCTGACGAGGAAATCCTCAAAGAGCGCAAGGTGCTGATTGCCGATGTGTACATGAAAACCCATGAGGAAATCGAGGTCATCGAATCCTTTTTCGAGGGCGCCCCGGCTGACGCAACGCCGCTGTGGTATCTGGGCGAAAGCCTCAAGCTGCTGGGCACCGCTGATTTTGTGGTGTTCGCCCCCGGCTGGCAGGATTATCGCGGATGCCGCATTGAACACGATGCCGCCGTAGCCTACGGCATCCCCATTGTGGAGGTGTAAATCCGATGCAGCCGTGGAACATCGTCATCACTTCCCCGTGGCAGGTCGTGACAGCCATTGTCGCCGTAGCTACGGCGTTTACAGCCATTGATAAGGCATGGGACACCCTGCTGGCGAAATGGAAAAAGCACAAAGCCCCCGAAGAAGCCCAGAACGCAGAAATCAGCGCCCTTAAAACACAGATTCAGCAAATCACTCCCCGGCTGGATGCCGTGGAGGGGCAGTTGACCGCGATGGGCAAGACAGTTAATGACCTACACACAGGGAATCTGGCGGTGCTGCATGATCGGATCTATCAGATGTGCCGCCTGTGCATCAAACGCGGGTACATCACCGAGGATGATCTGAACAATCTGAAATACTTATACGACAGCTACCACAGTCAGGGTGGCAACGGAACGGGCACGGAACTCTATAAACGGGCCAGGGCGCTGCCCATCCGCATCGAAACCGAGTAAGGAGGATAAATCAAAATGAGCAATGCCGAGTTTATCAAGCGGGCCACTGCTGCCGTCGTGGACTACTTCAACCGCCATGTTGATGTCACCGACAACTTCGAGCTGACCGCCGAGGATACGTTCGTTGTGTGGTCGTGCAAGACCCTGCAAAACCACAAGGCGCTGATTTCTACCACCGTCCCCGATGGGATGTACTACGAGATCACCTACAACGGCGACAAGGGCGAAATGTACCTTGATGCCTACAAAAAGATGCACAATGAGTGCATCAAAATTGAGGAGGGCTAAGTTATGGACAACAAAAAAATTACCGCTACCAAGGATACCACCAACACCTCCCCGGTGCAGGATTTTTGGAAAAACCTTGCATCGCTGCTCAAGGTGAAAACCATCATCACGCTGGTTATCATCGCGGTGCTGGCTGTGCTGTCCATCAACGGGAGCATCGAGCCGGATAAGTTTCTCACTATCGCCACGATGGTAGTGGCGTTCTATTTTGGCACTCAGAGCGAGAAAAAGCCCTGAGTGCTGACCGACACACCAACTGACACTTGCGCGGGCATCCTTTTTGCGGGATGCCCGCTTTTTTCGTTGCATCGTAAAATATTCCGTGTGACACTTTTGCTGACACTTGCCCCGGAAAGTGTCAGTCTGTCAGATTTTCGACTGACACGCGCTGACGCGGTTTCGCTGTGTGTCAGCAGGTTTGTCATGTGTATTTTTAGCGATATAGCATCTTATTACTTCTATATATGACACTTCTGACACTTAAAATATAAAAAGATAATATATGGTATAATATACGCCCAAAAACTCCATAACGCCCATGTATGCAGGTGCGTATACGCGCGCGTGCGCGAGAGTGTCACAGGATAGCAAAAAGCCCATCGGCAGATTTCATGGTCTGCCGATGGGCTTTTTTTCATTTGGGATGTTTTTCAATTTTTTCCTCTACCGCGTCCATGATATAGCGGTTTAGGGATGTGCCTGCCGCCGTTGCCGCCTCCCGCCAGCGCTCTTTTGTGCCTTTGGGTGTCCTGATCTGGATGCTGTCAGTCTTTTCGCCGAGGTATTTTTGGGATGCTGCTTTCTGCGCCTCCGTGTATTTTGCGCCCATTTGGGGTACACCTCCTATCTATAATATGATACCATATATGGATATATGCTTGCTATATACATATTGCACAATGCTGGCCCCGAAATTCGCCCGAATCTTTGTTAGGTCTGCATATTGCGTATATAGCAAGCATATACTATAATAGAACCATCGAAAGAAACAAGGCAACGCACAGGAGGACATCAAAATGAAAGCGACCCGCACACACTCCGGCACCTACCGCGTGGAACTCACCTATACCGAGGCTGAAATCCTCTACGGATACGGCACCAAGTATATGTATCTGGGCACGGCCCTCAAGATGCCCAGCGCCAAAGCTGGCATCGTGATTTGGGTCGATAACAAGTTTGAGGTCATCCACGACCTGACCGCGCCCGAGCTTGATTGGCCGCCGAGCCTGATTGGCCGTATGAAGATTGAGGAGGTAAGTAATGAAAATAACCTGCATTGACGACGCAAGGTCTTATGAGCGTGTTCTTTACGCTCTCCGCTCTTTGCCGCAAGGCAAAGCCGTCCGTAGTTATGTGGACGACATCAAGCGGGATTTGCGGGCATTCTACCATCGCCCCGATGGATGCGTCAAAATCATCACGGCTGACTACGATAGCGGCTGGCAGCTTATCACTTTGACCGCTAAGACAAAAGAGGATGCCAATGCCGAATTTAACGATCTCTATTATCGTGTTTGCACCCCATCGCAGTATGACTGCACGGGTCAAATGTTCACCGTTTCCTACAAGTTGTTCAAGCGCAACGGGCGCTGGATGGCATATCATCACTTCGCTATGGACGTTTAAGGAGGAAAACACCATGATTAACAACGAAACCATTATTTATGAGCTGTGCAACAAATATCAGTGGTTCACCTGCGGCGGCGTCCGCCAGTACGAAAAAGCCCTGACAATGGCAAAGGGCGGTGTTCCCATCACGGAGCTGGCCCGCGTCATCTGGATTTGCAGTGATGAGGTTCCCTATTTCGACATCCTGACCGCAATCAGTACATCCGGTTATACCGAGAACAAAAATAAGGAGGAGCAGGTCGATGAATAACACGAACACTGTAATTGACGAGGATGACAGTGGAAAGGTGCGTTATAAGGATTTACGCTGTGGTGATATGTTTGAATATGGTAAGAATAGCGACTTTTACATGAAAACGTCCGAGGGTCGTCTCCATCTTGCGACTGGAATTGTTGAACACATGGATGATTGCATTTTAGTGCTACCTAAAAATGCTTTACTGATAAGAAAAAACTAACATAGTTTATAAGGAGGTTTTTCCCATGAAATACTACCCCATCGACGAAAGCGCGGCTCGCCGCGCCAAACAGGCAAACAGCCTCAGCGATTATGCTGAGGGATCAGCGACCAGCGAATACCGCCGAGAGATTGATCGAGCGGCTACACTGGCGGAGGAGTGCAAGAAAGGCAAGACCGAGGCCCAGCAGGATAAGATCGACTACCTGCTTGACCGCTATGCCCGCCGACTGGCTGACAATATGAACGCATCAAATCGCAACCGGGCATCTTGCCCGTCTGTCATGGTCGCCGGATGGTCTAACTTCCCCGTGCGTAAGAAGCAGCAGCAACTCTCCCGTGACGACACCCTCATGCGGGAATGGCGGGATATTCGAGGCATCCTTGACCAGATTCGGGCTGTGGGTCACGGCGGCATCAGCGGTATGGATGCCGATGCGCGGGAGCGCGTACAGGCAAAGCTCACCGAGCGCGAGGTCATGCAGGAAAAGATGAAATCTGTAAATGCGTACTGGCGCAAGCACGGGGCGCTCGTAGGCTGTCCGGGACTTTCGGATAAGGAAGTTGCCCGCCTCACAGCATCGATCTCTCAGAGCGCGTCTACGGGGCGTTCTGAGCCGCCCTATCCGCGATGGGCACTGGATAACAACGGCGCTGAAATCCGCCGCCTGCGCTCCCGCCTCGCCGTGCTGGACGCGCAGCAGGCGCAGGGCGATTCTGAGCAGAACTTTTCGGGCGGCATTCTGCGCATTACCCCGGAGCGGGTGCAGTTGGTTTTTGATGATAAGCCCGCCGCCGAGATACGCGATATTGTCAAGCAGTGGGGTTTCCGCTGGGCACCGTCTCAGGGCGCGTGGCAGCGGCAGAATACCGCCAACGGCAGATACGCAGCAAAGCAGGCCATCAAGGCCATTGAGGAGGCCGCACAGTGAAAACAGGGAAAGCTATCAAGTGTTGTCCGCTTTGCGGTGGTCGCATTGTTGTCAGTGTCCTATATCAGTGTTCGCTTAACTATGTAATGCGGCGAGACGGGACAATCGGCAATCGGAGTAAGCGCGGCAAGAGTGGCCCTATGGATGTAAGCACTGCCGCATGTGAGAACTACCGAGCCTGCGATGCCCGGTGGGAAGGCGATGACTTTTTTTGTTGACAGTGATAGGCGCTTTTGGGACTATAAATATAGCAAGGAGGACAACTGAAATGGTTAAATACGTCAAGGGCGATGTGCTAAATTGCGAGGCTACACTCGTAGCGCATCAAGTGAATGCGTTCGGAGTGATGGGCGGTGGCATCGCGGCGGCAATCTGGCCGCTGCTGACCCCGGAATCTCAGAGCGCCTATGTGGAGAAATGCCGCCACAACGCAAAGCTCCCCGTAACGGAGTGGATGGGTAGCATCCAGATTTTGGACACAAAGCGCGAGGAGCTGAAAATCTGTAATCTGTTTACGCAGTTCCCCGCCCCGGTTGATGGGTCTTTTGATCTGACGGCATACAACTATCTGCGGCAGGCGCTCGACCTGCTGAGGGTCTACGCTGTATTCAATGATTATGACATCGTAGGCGTTCCTGCCCGCATCGGATGTGGCATTGCTGGTGGTGACTGGGACAAGGTTCAGCGTATCATTCACGATGTCTACTATGATTCTGGCATTACGATGCTGATCGTGGATAATCAATAACTCTCTTTGCATCGCGCCTACAGGGCATTCTGTGGGCGCTTTCTCGTGTGTATATGCTTGCTATATACATTTTGCACAACATCGCTTGTCATTTTCTCCCGAATCTTTAGCTGCTTTGCCTATTGTATATAGCAAGCATATACTGTATACTAGAATCATCGAATGAAACGGCGGTTTGCAACCTGCCACTCAGGTGAAAGGAGCGATACATTATGACATTGGAACAATTACTTTACAAGCTGGCCGAGGATTACAACCGCAGGTCTGTACTGGTGGCCTTAGACCGTGAAAAGGTTAAGGATGGCGCTTGCGATGATGTAACACTTCAATGGGAACTTGATTTATTGAACTCAACAGAAGAATATCTTGAAAAGATGGCCAAGAAAGTAAATGTAAAGCTGATATTCGATTACCGTGAACAAGAAGTTTACTATGGTGGTAGGAGACGAAAGCTGACTTACAGTACAGTTTCTATTGACTTTAGCACGCGCAATCACTGATACCCTGAAAGGCCGCACAGTTCAAAGCGGCCTTATCCCATTTGAATTTTGAAAGAGAGGTAACAACCAATGAAACGTAAGACCTATGAAAAGAAGATGCGTAACTTTCTCCATCAGCTGAATCAGATGCAGCCCGCCGAAAAGAGACTTCCTGACATGCGCCCCCAATCGCCCTGAGTTCGGGTTTATTCCAGAAGTTGGCAAATATGCAGGAGAACCCATCATGTCATATCAGCGGGAATGGGATGTCCTCGTAGATATATTCAAGGGTTCCCCTCTTGCTGAAAAGCTGTAAGCATCTAATGTCAACAAGAGCGCAAAATTTATGGAGGATTGAACATGAAAGAGATCACGATTACCATGCCGCTTGATGACTGGCGGGCTGTTTGCAGGGCGCTGAAATGCCGGGCAAACCGCTGGTATAAGGAGAGCGATTCCACAAAAGATGATGACCGCGCTGCATCCGCTTTTCGCATCGGCCAGCGGTATGACGGTTTAGCCGATAAGGTGGAGGAGGTGATCTCCAAATGACCTACTGCGCAATTCGTCCGGGGCCTTATGATGCTGGGGCGTATATCACATCATCTAACAACCTGCGTACCCTCATACGGGCTACAACGCGGGCTGTGGGGCAAAGCGGCGAGGCGATGATATATAAGACGGAGGATTTGAGTGTCGTTCATGTTTCCCCGTCCGGCGCACAAGTCTACCGCCCAAAGGACGGAGTATTCCCTGTCGCTATCAAACACGCACATTTGGGCTGGATAGATGTCAAAGTAGAGATTGTGGAAAAATAAGAAAAGCGCTCAAACCGTATGGCTTGAGCGCTTTTCTTATTTTTTACTCTTTGCAGAGGGCCACAAGCTGTCCATTGTGCAGCCCAGAGCGTCCGCAATCCTGCGGAGGGTGTCGACGCGGGGCACTTTCCTGCCGCTTTCAATATCTTGAAGCGTTGAGGGGGAGCACCCAGCAAGATCTGAAAAGACGCGGATGGAGTAGCCCGCACGCTCACGGGCAGCCTTTATTTCGGATTTTTCCATGCGGCGCACCCCCTTTTAAATCTCAACGTCGAGGGAGACGTTGAACTCCTTGTTCAGCGGCAGACCGGCTTTTGCAAAGCTGGTGGATGCGCTGCGCGGCAAAATGGAGATTTCAAGTAGCCGGATCGTTTCATCGGACTGGATCAGATCGCCGTTTTCGTCCAGCTCATCATCGCGGGAATAGTCAACGAAATATTCCCAGCGCGCCGTCGCGTCGTCTTGCCCGGTGATCCACTGGCGGCCGGGCTCCGCGCCGCTACCGCTGATGGCCTTTCTGATTTCATCCGCAACGGCTGCGCCGTCAACGAAAACGCCCGTTGTCTGGTAGATCGCATTTCTGATTTCGTCCATGATCCTGTTCTCCTTTTTGTGTGGCTTGTTTGCCTTTCGGTGATTATATTGTACCGCTTTAGCGGTACGCTTTCAATAGGAAAACTGCACAAACTTTGCTCTTTATTTTTGTACCGCTTTAGCGGTACAGCCTATTGTCCTTGCCGGTATGACTAAAGGTGGAAAAATAAGAAAAGCCGGAGGCATTATGATATGCTACCCCTAGAGTAGACAGAGTAAAAACAAAAGCTCTGAATACTCTGGGGGTATTTACATGTCAAGAAAGAACCATCACTACTCATCCGAATTAAAATATCAAGCGGTAGGAGAATATCTAAAGGGGCAGAAAACGCTAGATATCGTCTGCAAAAAATATGGAATTCTGTCAGATAGGCAGTTGCGAAACTGGATAAAGATGTATAATAGTCATACGGAATTCAAGAGCTATACAGGAGGCAGCCGTATGACCAAAGGAAGAAGTACTACCTACGAGGAACGAATCGCACTTGTAAGAGAGTGCATTGAAAAGGGGTACAATTACGGAGAGATAGCGGAGAAGTATAAGGTCGGTTATCAGCAAATCTATACATGGGTCAAGAAATACAAAGAAAAAGGAGAAGCGGCTTTAAAAGAACACCGTGGACGGCACAAGAAAGATTACGCTCCGCAGACAGAAGAGGAACGGCTCAAATTAGAGGTTGCCGCATTGAAACGGCAGCTCTATTTAGCGCAGATGGAGAATGACGTGCTAAAAAAATTGCAAGAGCTGGAGAGGGGGAATCGTTGAGCCTGACCAGACTTCTGATTCGATACCAGACAGTAAAAATCCTGCATGAAGAGAAAGGATACTCCATTCAGGATTTGTGCCCACTCGTACATATTGCACGTTCATCCTATTACAAATGACTAAGCCATCCGAAAAGTCGGCATGAACTCGAAAACGAGAAAATTTCTGCGGCAATCCAACAGATTTACACAGAGCACCCAGATAAAGGTCACCGTAGGATCCGGGATGATCTGGAAAAGGATTACGGCATTCTGACCAGCAATAAGCGTATTCTGCATCTGTGCAGAGTTCTCCATATTCAGTCTACCGTTAAATTCAAGAATCATGGCTGCACAAAAGCTGCATCTGACCCGCAGGTCATTGTTTCCAACATCCTACACCGTGAATTCTGGGCAGGCAGACCGAACGAAAAGTGGCTGACTGATGTGTCAGAATTCAAGTGGTACGAAGGTCCAATCGTCCACAAGCTCTATCTGAGTGCGATTCTTGACCTGTGTGACCGCAGAATTGTCAGCTACATTCTCAGCGATCGAAATGACAACAAGTTGGTCTTTGATACCTTTGACAAAGCCGTTCAGGAAAATCCAGATGCACATCCGCTGTTCCACAGCGACCGTGGATTCCAGTACACTAGTCGAATCTTCCACAAGAAACTGCTTGATGCCGGTATGACGCAAAGTATGTCCCGTGTTGGACGTTGCATTGACAATGGCCCGATGGAAGGATTCTGGGGTATCCTTAAACGAGAATGCTACTACGGGCACACATTTACAAGCCGGAGTGACCTCATCTCGATGATTGAAAACTACATCGACTATTACAACAACCGCCGTTACCAGCACCGTCTGTTCATCCAGACGCCAATGCAGGCGCACATCGCTACCATGAATCGAGCCGCCTGATACTAACTGCACAAAAAATTCGCTGCTCCCTTGTGGAAACAGCGAACAAAAATCTTATATTATTTTTTCTGTCTACTTGACGGAGTGCACTTCATTACGCCTCCGGCATTTTTACTGAAAAAACAAACACCGAACAGCTAACAACTATCGTTATCAGCGGTTCGGATGTCTGTACAATGGCAGGGGTAGAAGGATTCGAACCCTCGGCACGCGGTTTTGGAGACCGCTGCTCTACCAACTGAGCTATGCCCCTATACTAATGATGCCCACAATGCGTATCTTGCACTGTGGGCATCAGCGCTGGAGCTGCTAAGCAGATTTGAACTGCTGACCTCATCCTTACCAAGGATGCGCTCTACCAACTGAGCTATAGCAGCGTATGGCGACCCGAATCAGGCTCGAACTGACGACCTCTAGCGTGACAGGCTAGCGTTCTAACCAACTGAACTACCGGGCCATACCCAGCCTGCGCGGCGTTGTGTGACGTGCACCTCACGACCAGCGCAGGAACTATTATAAGGGATACCGACAGAAAAGTCAAGGGATTTTTGCAGATTTTTTCATTATTTTTGCAGCAGCTTTGTAGGGGCAGATGCTCGCATCTGCCCGCGGGTCGATGCAAGCATCGTCCCCGGCAAAAGTACAATCACTGCTTCTGCATCCGAATCAGGCTGTACGCCATCAGCGGCGTCTCGCAGGGGATGGTGTACTGCATCATCGGGTGCGGGGTGGCGTCCACGCGCTCGCCGTCGGCGTTCTCGATCCACGCAGGCGTCAGCTTGACGACGCTGCCGTCGGGCTGCAAAATTTCGATGCTGTCCCCCACCGCGAACTTGCCACGCTGGGTGCAGTGGGCAACGCCGTTCTCCCAGCTGTCCACCGTGCCGATGAAATCCCAGTCGCGCACATAGGTGTGGCTGGGGGTCTGCTGGGCCTGTTCCTTGCCGAAGTAGAATCCCGGCGAGTAATGGCGGTGGCTCGTGCGGTTCAGCTCCTCAATGACGTCGTCGGGCAGCTCAAAGCTATCGTTGTACGGGTCCGCCAGGAAGGCGTCCAGCGCGCGGCGGTAGGCGCTGACGACAGATGCAACGTAATAGAACGTCTTGGCGCGGCCCTCGATCTTCAGCGAGTCAACGCCCGCTTTACAAATCAAATCTATAAACGGCGCGGTGCACAGGTCATTGGCGTTCAGGATGTAGCTGCCGTTGTCCTCGCTCTCGCCGATCTCCATGTACTGACCGGGGCGGTGCTCCTCCACCAGGCTGTACTTCCAGCGGCAGGGCTGGGCGCACTCGCCGCGGTTGCCGCTGCGGCCCGCCATGTAGCTGGACAGCAGGCACCGCCCGGACACGCTCATGCACATGGCGCCGTGGACGAACGCCTCCAGCTCCAGATCCTGCGGGCAGTTGTCGCGGATCTGCGCAATCTCGGTCAGGGGCAGCTCGCGGGCCAGCACAACGCGCTTAGCTCCCAGCTCGTAGCAGACCTTCGCGGCCTCATAGTTCGTGATGCCTGCCTGGGTCGAGACATGACGCTCGACCTGCGGGGCGTACTTTTTGGCCAGCGCCAGCACACCCAGGTCGGCAATGATGAACGCATCCACGCCCGCCTCGGCGGCATCCTGAATGTACCGGGGCAGCTTGGAAAGTTCCTCGTTCGTGGGCAGGGTGTTCAGTGTCAGATAGACCTTTTTGCCGCGGGCATGGGCAAAGATGCAGCCCTCGTGCAGTTCGCCCACGGTCAGGTTGACGGGTGCGGCGCGCATGCCAAATTCCGGCAGGGCGCAGTAGACGGCATCTGCGCCGTACATGACGGCGTATTTCAGCGTTTCCAGGCTGCCCGCGGGGGCCAGCAGTTCCGGCTGTTGCAGCATAGTGATTTCCTCCGTTTTGCGTAAAAAGCGCCCGGTAGGAAGCGGGCGCTTGGGGATTTGATGTGTGGTGTGCCGTGGGTCCGTGCTGTAGGGGCCGGGCATGCCCGGCCCGCGTGTTTGCCAAAGCACAGCATTCCACGGGAAGTTGCGGGCCGCACATGTGCGGCCCCTACAGGGCAGCTTGCGCGCTTACGACGCCCACCCGGCCTTGACGCAGTTCTGGTAGTGCTCGTCGGCGGTCTTGGCGTAGAAGTACTGCCCTGCCACATCGGTGCCGGGATGGCCCGTGACAAAGAAGTAATACCCCTCGTTGATATACTCCTCGTCAGGGTTCAGCGCGGCCTCCATGGCAGCGTAGCCCGGGCAGGAGATGGGGCCTGCGGGCAGGCCGCTGATGGCGTAGGTGTCGTACAGGGCCAGCACGTCATCGGGGATCGCGCCCTGCTCCGGCCAGCCGAAGTACTCCGCCGTCGGGGAGTTCCACAGATAGTTGTTCTCGCTGTCCTTCATGATATAGCTGCTGGCGTTGGATTCCAGCTTGTGCTCAGCCCACTGCGGGTCGCTGGATTCCAGGCGGTTGTGGAAGCAGGCACTGACCTTGGCGTCCTCGCTCTCCAAACCGGCCTCCTCCTGAATGAAGCTGGCCAGCTTGACCACGTCGTCCAGGCTCGTGCCCTTGGCGGCGACCGTGTCGGCCAGAGCGGCGGTCTTGGACGCAAACTCGCCGTAGAGGGCATCCACATAGTAGGCGACGCTCTCGTCCTTATAGAGATTGTAGGTGTCCGGGAAAAGGTAGCCCTCGCACTTCATCAGGCGGTCATTGTCGGGGATGGCGTTCCAGAAATCGTACTTGCTCCAATCCGTGCCGTCGCTGCCGTTGGCGCAGGACAGGAAGGTGTCCACGTCGTCCACAAGGCCCGCGTCCACGAAAATCTGCGCCACACCGACGGCTGTCGTGCCCTCGGGAATCGTAACGTTCACCGTTGCACGGCGGGTCACGACGGACAGCGCCTTGATGATGTCGTTGTAGGCCATGCCGGACTGGACTTCAAAGTCGCCGTACTGGATTTCACCGGCCTTGCCGCTGTACTTGACGTACTGCTTGAACAGCCAGTCATACTCGATGACACCGGCGTCCTTGAGCTGTGTCGCAATGCCGGCGACGGACGAGCCCTCGGGCACGGTGATGGTCTGGGTCGGGCCCAGCGTTTTCTGGCCGTCCAGCTCGGCGTAGAACTGGCTGACCTTGTAGCCGCCAAAGCCGACCAGCGCCAGAATGACGAGCACGATCAGGCAGCCAAACGGGAAACGGCGGCGGGGCTGCTCGTTCTCCTCGTCGTCCACGACCTCCTCCGCCGGCTGGCGGCGGGGCTTTTTGGCGGGTTTTTCCTTTTTGGGCTTCGGCGGCTTTGCAGCCTTCGGGGGTTTCTTCTGGTTTTCCTTCGGGATTTCCTGCTCGGGCGGTTCAAAGCCGTTTACCTCGGTCTGCGCCTTGATCGGTGCATGGCTCTGCACCGGCTGGGCCGCAGGCTGCTCCGGATTTGTGCGATTGATTCTCATGGGAGACTCCTAACTTTTTACGGCGCACAAGGGCACCGGGATTCCTTGATTTTAGCCGCCGAGTTTATTACCTCCCTCGGCGAGGGAGGTGGCCGCAGGCCGAGGGAGCGAACCTTGCCACAGCCCGAAATATTTCTGACTACATCAGGCTCTCTCCCCCACCGCCTGCGGGCGGAGCCCCCTCCCAGAGGGGGCCAGGATTACAGCAGCATCCTGAAATACGCATCGGTCACGGAGAAGGGGCGGCCTAAAAAGGCGATCATTCCGTAGCCGCAGCGGCGGCCTGCGCCGAGGTAAAGCGTCTGGTTCTCGGCCAGCAGGATGCGGGCGTTGGCCGCACCGGTCTTTTCCCGCGCGGCCTGCAAAAGCTGGTCGGCGCAGTGGTCGTTGTCGGCCTGTAATTCCAGAAATTGCAGCGTGTCGCCCTTAGTAAAGTACAGCCCGTAGCCGCGCCGGGTGGACACCACGGTCAGCCCGCGGCGGTAGAGCTGGGTCATGGTTTCGTTCATGGCCTCCTCGGGCAGGCTGATGCAGCCGGGCTGGTAGATGTGCCGCCGTTCCAGCAGCTTGTGGACGGTCAGACTGTCAAACGCCGCCTGGGCGAACAGGTCGCGGCGGATGGGCGTCTGTATGACCCGCAGCGGCAGCTGGCTTTTGAAGCCCAGCGTTTTCAGGTCCTCGGCGCGCCGGGCGTCGTCGGGCGTCGTGACGGCAAAGTCAAACCCGCTGGCCCCGTAGGCACGCAGACAGCCCTCCATGATTTTGGGCAGCAGGCGATCCATCGGCACGCCCTGCACCCCGGCTGCGCCGCACAGCCAGACGCCGCGGTGCTGGCCATACTTGACCGGCACCGCCGCCAGCATGGCCGCGGGCTGGCCGCTTTTTTCCAGCACCAGAATATTTTCCAGCCCGGCGACGTTTTGCAGCCAGCCCGCCGCATCGACGGGGCCCGCTTTGGCAGCCCCGCAGCGCAGCGCCGTCAGCGCGGGCAGATCATCAGCGGTAGCCTTACGCAGCATGGGCATCACCTCTTTTTGTAAAGTAAACTATTTTTATCGCGCGGTAGGCGCAGGGGTCGGCGTCCCAGACGCCCTCGGAGACTGAATGGCGGCGGGAACAGGCGGAGCGGTCAAGACCGCTCCCTACAAGCTGCCCGTTCACGTCATTTCGTAGGGAGGGGTCTTGACCCCTCCGGGCGTGTGCGGCGGGAACAGTCTGGTGTGCTGCCACGTAGGGGCGGATTCCATATCCGCCCGGGCCGTTCGCGTCACCACGAACCCCCGCGGGAGGGATAAATTCCTCCCCTGCGACACTCCCAAAAGCATACCTGTTTATTTTACAGTATTCCCGCCAATTCTGCAAGGATTTCTGCGTTAATATTCTCCACGGAGCGCATGGATTTTGCGCCGTTTGCGTCGGCGGCGGTGCATTCAATGCGGTGCCAGCCCAGCGTGCGGGCGCAGTACTCGGCGGCGGCGCGGCTGCGGGCCAGATACTCGGTGTCCTTCTCCTGGATATCTTTCTTGCTCTCGTCGCCGTGGTATCGCTCGGTGATGAGCCGCTGGGACACCTCGGGGTCAACCGCTAAATAAATCACCGCGTCGGGCGCGGGGATGCCGAACTTCTTGTACTCAAAGTCGAACAGCCAATTCAGAAAACCGTCCCAGTGCATCGGCGGCAGCTTCGAGCACTGGTGTACGGCGTTGGACGTCGTGTACCGGTCCGACAGCACCAGCCCGCCCTCACGGTAAAACTCGCCCCAGTCGGTCTTGTAGCTGGCAAAGCGGTCCACGGCGTAAAAGCTCGACGCCGCGTAGGCGTTCACGTCGTCGGGCTTGTCGCCGAACGCGCCGGATAGGTACATTTTGACGAGCGCCGAGGACTCGCTGTCATAATCCGGGAAGGTGATCTGCCGCAGGTCTCTTCCCTGTTCTTTTAAACGCTGAGCCGTCAGTTTTGTCTGGGTGCCTTTTCCGGAGCCGTCCAGCCCCTCAAAAATGATAAGCTGTCCCATTTATACTGCCTCCTCCTTGAGTTTGGCGTATTTTGCGCGTACCTCCGTTTGTTTTCCGCAGCACATACGGCCCTCCGGGCAGGGGCCGACGAGGCACCGCGGGCCGGCGCTCGCAAAGATGTGCGGGGCCAGCGGCAGCACCAGCCGCAGCATCTCGTCCGCGACGGCGCGAATCTCCCACTGGGCGCGGTTGCAGCAGCGCAGGTTGAAGAAATTCTGCAAGCTGCGGCAGTTCATCGTCATGACCATCTTCGTCTCGCAGGCGTTGGGCAGCACAAAGCGGGCGTCCTCGTTGGCCTGCTTGGACGCCTTGGCGCGGGCGGCCTTTTCATCGAGACTATCCTCCATAAACCGCGCTGTGTGGGCATTTTCGAGCGTCTGCACCAACTCAAGATACTTCTTCGCGTCGTCGTTCATCGACGCAATGAACTGGGCTCTGGCCTCGGGGATGGCCTCGATCTCCGGCGGGATGACGTAGCGGAAATCCTCCAGCCGCACGTAGCGCTGGCTCTGCACGCTGAAGCTGCCGATGCGGTGGCGCGTCACCTGCGCCAGGAACGTGCGGGACACGCCCTCGATGCCGAACGTAAAGCTGGCGTGCTCGATCGGGCTGGCGTGGCCGACGTCGTTCAGCCGCTGCAAAAACGCCTCGGTCTTTTCGGGCGTCAGGCCGTCCAGCAGCGTCTCAATGTGCGCATCGGAGTAGCAGAGCTTTGCCGCTGCAGCGATGGTTTTTTCCGGGTCATTTGTATGGGCAATGAGTTGTACCAGCATATCATTCCTCCACTTTTTTCAGCGGCGCATAGTTTGCCATCGTCTTTTTGACGCCGACGCGGTCAAACTGAATCTCGACAATGCAGTCCCCCGCAATCGGCGTGGCCTTCAGCACCTTGCCGCGGCCAAACACGCGGTGCTCCACAATGTCCCCCGCCGCGTAGCTGGCGGCAGCCGCCTTCTTCTGAGGGGCAGCGGACGGCGCACCGGCCAGCGTGGATGTGCCCGCGCCCGCGGGGGCCGTGTTGCCCGCGCTGCGGCTGCGTCCGTAGCCAGAGCCAAAGCCCGTGCTCTGCACTTGATGGCGTCCGCCGTGGGAGTTGGGGCTTTCGTGGCCGCCGCTGGCAAAGCCGCTGCTGTAGCCGCCGCCAAACCCGCCGCGGGGCTTGGCGTTGTACTCACTGTTCAAATATCCGCGGGACGCGCCGGAGTACCCGCTGCGCCCGCCCGGGACGTTGGTGCTGTAGCTGCCGTACCCCGCACCGAAGCCGTCACCGTAGCCGGTCAGCTCGGGACTCTGGGTCTCGTCCAGCAGACCGGGGTCGATTTCACTCAGGAAGGCAGACGGCGGGTTGCGGCGCGTCTGGCCGAAGATCATCCGCGTGCGGGAGGTGGACAGGTACAGCTCCTTCTTGGCGCGGGTGATGGCCACGTAGCAGAGGCGGCGCTCCTCCTCCATGTCCTCCTCATTATACTTGGCCATCTCGCCGGGGAAGATACCATCTTCCATACCTACGACAAAAACATACGGGAATTCCAGGCCCTTCGCCGAGTGGATCGTCATCATCGTGACGCTGTCGGCGTCGTTGTCGTAGCTGTCCAAATCGGAAATCAGCGCGACCTCCTCCAAAAAGCCCGACAGCGTCGCGTCCTCGCCGTTCTGGTCGGCGTAGGTCTTGATGCTGCTGACCAGCTGGCCCAGGTTCTCGCGGCGGGTCTCGCCCTCCTCCTTCATGGCTTTGAGCATTGCCTCGTAGCCGGACTTGGCGATGACGTCACCCACAAACTGGTCCAGCGGCTCACTTACCGACAGATTGCACAGCTCGCGGTACATCTCATAGAAGCGCTCGAGCGCCGCGGCGGCGCGCTGCAATTCCGGGTAGTCCCGCACATGGGCGATGATTTCCATCATCGGCACGCCCTTGGAGGCTGCCAGCTCACCGATCTTTTCAATCGTCGTCATGCCGATTTTACGCGCAGGCTCGTTGATAATGCGGCGCAGGCGCACGTCGTCCCGCGGGTTTACGATGACGGCCAGATAGCTGTTGATGTCCTTGACCTCCTTGCGGTCAAAGAAGCGCTGGCCGCCCACAATGCGGTACGGGATGCCCGCGCGGGCAAAGTAGGTCTCGATCGGGTTGGACTGAGCGTTCATGCGGTAGAGCACGGCGTGGTCCTTCAGGCTCGCGCCCTCTCTCAAATGCTCGCCGATGACGTCCGCAATGTGGCTGGCCTCGTCCTGCTCGTTCGTCGCGGTGTAGTGGTGGACCTTCTCGCCGTCGCCGTGGTCGGTCCACAGGGTCTTGCCCTTGCGGCCCATGTTGTTCTTGATGACACTGTTGGCGGCGTTCAGAATATTGGCGGTGGAGCGATAGTTTTGTTCCAGACGGATCGTTTTTGCCCCGGTGAAGACCTTCTCAAAGTTGAGGATATTCTCAATCGTAGCACCGCGGAATTTGTAGATAGACTGGTCATCGTCGCCAACGACGCAGACGTTGTTGGTGCCGCCCGCCAGCAGCCGCACCAGATGGAACTGCGCAATGCTCGTGTCCTGGTACTCGTCCACGACGACATAGCGGAAGCGGTTCTGGTAGTATTCCCGCGCTTCCGCGTCATTTTGCAGCAGTTTGACGGTGTGGAAAATCAGGTCGTCAAAGTCCATGGCGCCCGCGGCCTTTAAGCGGCCCGCGTAGGCCGTGTAGATTTTGGAGACGAGCTGTGCCTTCGTATTGGCGAACGGCTCCCCCGCCACATCCTCGGCGGACAGGAGCTTGTCTTTAAAGGAAGAAATCTGCCCGATGGCCGACTTGACGGGCAGGAATTTGTCGTCGATCATCAGGTCTTTGTAGATCTGCTTGATGACGCGCTGCTGGTCGTCGGAGTCGTAGATCGTGAAGCTCTTGGGGAAGCCGATGCGCTCAGCGTCGCGGCGCAGCATCCGCACGCAGGCGGAGTGGAAGGTGGACGCGTTGACGTCGCCGCCCAGCGTGTCGCCCAGCATGGCACGCAGACGCTCCTTGAGTTCGCCCGCGGCCTTATTCGTAAAGGTGATGGCCAGCACGTTCCAGGGACGCGCGGGGCGCACGGCCAGATAGGCGGTCTCCCGCGGCAGGTCGCGGCCCGCGGCAACGGCATTGCGCAGGTCGTTGAGGTCGGCCTCGGTCACGGGGCGCGGCAGCTCGGTGCTGCCGTAGGCGGAGCCGAAGCGGATGATATTAGCAATGCGGTTGACCAGCACGGTGGTCTTGCCGGAGCCCGCGCCCGCCAGAATCAGCAGCGGGCCCTCGGTGGCAAAGACCGCCTGCCGCTGCACAGGATTGAGCCGCGCAAACCGGCTCTCAATATATTGGTCGCGCAGCGCGAGATATTCCTTGGTGATGTCAGCCATGGAGTTCACCTTTCGTTTTGATTTTATTTAAAAATGCGCAGTGGGGGCCGGATATGTCCGGCCCGCGGGTTTCCCGGTATCGGGCGTTTGCTGGGAAGCGCTCCCCCCCTGCCTCCCTCTGCGAGGGAGGTGGCCCCGCATGGCCGGAGGGAGAGAACCTTGCCATAGCCCGAAATATTTCGGATAGCCGCGAAGTTCTCTCCCCCACCCGCTGCGGCGGGAGCCCTCTCCCAGAGGGGGCCAAGAAGGCGGTTTTCCCGGTGCCGTGCGTTTGCGGGGAAGTACAGGGCCGGGCGTGCCCAGCCCCTACATGGGTGGACATCCCGTCGGCATAAATCTCCCGGGTCGGCCACGCAGTCAACGGTTCCTCACTCCCCTGTAAACGGGTCGTGACTATGGTTCAACCGCCGGTTCCACACCTTCGGCGTGGCATCCCGGAACCCAGCGCTCAGATACTTGCCCTCGCTCAGGCTGATGGCCGTGCCGCGGGCCACGCAGTTCAGCGGGTCGGGGGCGATGGCCACATCGGTGTGCAGCTCGCCCGCGATATACCCGGCCAGCCCGCGCAGCAGCGAGCCGCCTCCCGTCAGCAAAATGCCGGTGCCGGACACATCCGCCGCCAGCTCGGGCGGGGTGCTTTCCAGCACGTTGCGGGCTGCGTTGGCAATACGGGCGGCCAGCTCCTGCACGGGTTCGTACAGGTCGCGGGTATAGATGATGCGCCGCGCGGGCAGGTTCGTCTCCCACGAGTGGCCGCGCACCTCCATAACGCCCTCAAACTCGCTCCTGGTGCAGCAGGCGACCTGTTTTTTCAGTTGCTCGGCGGTCAGCGGGCCGATGGCGATCTGGTATTTTTCCTGCACGTACTGGGCAATGCAGCTGTCAAAGGCGTTGCCCGCCACAGGCAGGCTGGCGGCCTTGACCCGCCCGCCCATGCTGATGACCGCAATGTCGGTGGAGCCGCCGCCGATGTCCACGACCATGCAGCCGTGGGGCTGGCGGATCTGCAAGCCCGCGCCCAGCGCCGCTGCCACAGGCTCGTCCACAAGGTAGACCTGCCTGGCGCCCGCCGCCATGACGGACTCCACAACGGCGTCCGCCTCGATGCCGGTGATGGCCGCAGGCACGCAGACCGCAATGCGCGGCTTGAAGATGCGCGAGCGGCAGACCTGATTGACAAACCGGACGATCAGCTCGTTCGTCATGCGGTGGTCCTGGATGATGCCGTCCCGCAGCGGGCGCACCAAGTCAATGTGCGCGGGTGCGCGGCCCACCATTTTTAATGCCTCGTCCCCCACCGCAAGGATGGAGTTCGTCCGCGTGTCCACCGCGCCGATGGTCGGCTGGCGGAACACAACGCCCTGCTCCTCGGTGGCAATGATAATGGAGGTCGTGCCCAGGTCAATTCCGATGTCGTATTGTTTCATGGATGGTTCTCCATTGGTAAAATATCGTCGTTCTATCGCCAGTATGCCCCTACGTGCGTGGCTTTCCCGTCAACCCCAGCCCCCTGCGGAGCGGTCAAGACCGCTCCCTACAGGCCGGGGTGAACGGGCGGTTCGTAGGGAGGGGTCTTGACCCCTCCGTGGCCGCTCACGTCGCCGAGAGCTGTTCCTGCTTCTCCTCTGTCGGTGTCGCCGCGTCCTTCAGCAAATACCGCAGCCCGCTGTACCGCATATTCTGCCGCACATTCTCGACCATGGTCTGCTCGGTGCGGGCGGTACCGGTCAGGACGCAGAGCTTCCGCGCGCGGGTCACGCCGGTGTACAAAAGGTTGCGGTAGCACAGCCGGGCGGGCACGTCGGCCACGGGCAGGATCACCGCGGGGAACTCCGAGCCCTGGCTCTTGTGGACGGTCACAGCGTAGGCGGGCTCCAGCTCGTTCAGCTGGTCGGCGGTGTAGGTGTACTTTTTGTCATCCATCTGGACCGTCACGCTGCGCGCGTCCACGTCCACCGCCGTGATGATGCCCAAATCGCCGTTGTACGCGCCGACACCGGCCTCGGCCCCGGCACGCTCAAACGTGATGTCGTAGTCATTCTTGACCTGCATGACTTTATCACCCAGACGTAATATTTTGGCACTCTCTGCCGTGCCGATCTGCCCCTTGCCCTTGGCGGGCGGGTTCAGAATATCCTGCAGCCGTCTGTTCAGCTCAACGCTGCCGGTGGGGCCGACCTTCGTCGGGCAAAGTACCTGAATGTCCCGCACGGGGTCAAAGCCGTAGGCTTTCGGCAGCCGCGTGCTGACAAGGTCGCAGACCAGCTTCTGGCAGGCAAGGCCGTTGGACTCGATCAGGAAGAAATCGTCTTTCGGCCCGCCCTTCTGCGGCATCTGCCCCTCCACAATGCGGTGGGCGTTCTGGACAATCAGACTGCGCTGCGCCTGGCGGAAAATATCGGTAAGACGTACCGTCGGCACGACGCCCGCCTTTAAAATCTCGCCCAGAATGTTGCCCGGCCCGACGCTGGGCAGCTGGTCGGCGTCGCCCACCATAATGATGCGGCAGTGGTACCGCGCCGCAGCCAGCAGCGCCTGAAACAGCTTGACGTCCACCATACTCATCTCGTCGAGGATGATGACGTCATATTTTAAAAGGTTCTTTTCGTTGTGGATGAACCGCACGCTGCCGCTGCTGTAGTCCACCTCAAGCAAGCGGTGAATCGTCGATGCAGCGTGGTTTGTCAGCTCACTCAGCCGCTTAGCGGCGCGGCCCGTGGGGGCACACAGAGCCACGCGGTCATACAGTGCCTCGTACAGGCTCAAAATCGCGTTAACGGTGGTCGTCTTGCCGGTGCCGGGGCCGCCGGTCAGCACCATGACCCGGCTGGACAGCGCCAGGCGTATGGCCTGCCGCTGCAACGGCGCGTACGCAAAGCCCTGCGCCATTTCCAGCACGCGGATGTCCGCATCCAGCGTCGGCGGGGCCTCGGTGGGGAACGTCGAAAGCTGGCCGAGCCGCGCGGCAATGTCCTCCTCGGCGGAGAGCAGGTCGGGCAGGTAGATGTACTCGACGCCGTCAAACGTGCGGGTGCGCAGCTCCTCGGAGGAGAGCAGCTCGTCGAGCGCGGCTTCCAGGTCGCCCAGCGGCAGGCGGAGAAATTTTGACGTAGATTCAAGCAATTTATCCCGCGGCAGGCAGGTGTGGCCGTTGCCCGCGTTGTGCCGCAGCGCGTAGAGCAGCCCCGCCGCCACCCGCAGGCGGCAGCCTGTCTCAAATTGCAGCGCCGCCGCGATGGTGTCCACCTGACCGAACTTTAATTGCAGCGGCTCGCCGCAGAGCAGATACGGGTTCTGGGTCAGCGCCTCGACGGTATGCGGCCCAAGCGCGCGGTAGCAGGTCACGGCCTGCTGGGCGGTCATGCCGTACCGGGCAAACCAGGCCACGACCTCCCGCACGCCGTACATGCGGCGGAACTCGTTGGAGATGATAGCCGCCTTCTGCTCGGTGATGCCCTTGAGCTCGCAGAGCCGCTGCGGGGTCTCGGCGATGACCGTCAGCGTATCATCGCCGAATTTTGCCACGATTTTTTTGGCGGTGGACGGCCCGATGTAGGGCAGCACGCCGCTGGACAGGTAGCTTAAAATGGCGGTGCGGTCCTCGGGCAGGCGCGCTTCGATACTCTCGGCGCGGAACTGCTCGCCGTAGCTGGGGTGGTTGACCATGTGGCCGTAGACGGTCACGCTCATGCCGTTGTCCACCCCGCCGACGTTGCCGGCGACGACCACATCGGTGCCGCCCGCGTCCACCTCGAACACCGCGTAGCCGGAGTCGGCGTTCTCGTAGATGACGTGCTCGACGGTGCCTTCCAGCTTCATAAGCTGTTGTTCCTGCTGTTCCATAGCCGCCCCCTTCCCGCAAAATCGCCGCACTTTCACAGATAAGGGTATTATACCGCATTGCGCGGCATTTGGCAAATTTATTTGTGTGTGGGAGGAGATGCACAACCCGGGATGCCTTTTGCCTCCGCCAACGTCCCGGAGCGGTCAAGACCGCTCCCTACGGGCCGGGGTGAACGGGCGGTTCGTAGGGAGGGGTCTTGACCCCTCCGTGGCCGTTCCCGCCGCCGCGGGCCTGAACCATACACCGCCCCCACAAACAAAAATTCCCCGCGCATACGCTGCACGGGGGACCGGAAAATTCCTGCTGATTTACTCCGCCACGGCGGCCTTCAGGGCGTCCACCCGGTCGGTGTTCTCCCACTTCACGCCCAGGTCCTCGCGGCCCATGTGGCCGTAGGCGGCCAGCTGGCGGTAGATGGGCTTGCGCAGGTCAAGGTCGCGGATGATAGCGGCGGGCGTCAGGTCAAAGACCTTCTCGACAGCCTGCACGATCTTCTCGTCGGCAACGGTGCCGGTGCCGAAGGTGTCCACCATGATGGAGACGGGCTTTGCCACGCCGATGGCATAGGCCAGCTCGACCTCGCACTTGGTAGCCAGGCCCGCGGCAACCACGTTTTTGGCGACCCAGCGGGCGGCATACGCGGCGGAACGGTCCACCTTGCTGGGGTCCTTGCCGCTGAACGCACCGCCGCCGTGGCGGGCATAGCCGCCGTAGGTGTCCACGATGATTTTGCGGCCTGTCAGGCCGGAGTCGCCCTGCGGGCCGCCCACAACAAAGCGGCCCGTGGGGTTGATGTAATACTTCGTGTTCTCGTCCAGCAGCTCGGCGGGAATGACCTTCTCAATGACCTCGCGGCGGATGTCCTCATGCAGCTGCTCCTGGCTGATGTTGGGGCTGTGCTGGCTGGAAATGACCACCGCGTCGATGCGCACGGGCTTGCCGTCGTCGTACTCCACGGTGACCTGGCTCTTGCCGTCCGGGCGCAGGTAATCCAGCGTGCCGTTCTTGCGCACCTCGGTCAGGCGCTTGGCCAGCTTATGGGCCAGGCTGATGGGCAGCGGCATCAGCTCGGGCGTCTCGTTGCAGGCGTAGCCGAACATCATGCCCTGGTCGCCCGCACCGGCCACGTCGTCGTTGGTGCCCAGCGCAATGTCGGGACTCTGGCCGTCGATGTTGGTGATGACGCCGCAGGTGTCGCAGTCAAAGCCGTACTTGGCGCGGTCATAGCCGATGGAGCGGATGACCTCGCGCGCCGTGCCGGGGATGTCCACGTAGCAGTTGGTCGTGATCTCGCCCATGATGTGGACAAGACCGGTGGAGCAGGTCGTCTCGCAGGCAACGCGGGCGCCGGGGTCCTGCGCCAGGATGGCGTCGAGGATGGCGTCGGAGATCTGGTCGCAGATTTTGTCGGGATGCCCCTCGGTGACGGATTCGGACGTGAAAAGAACTTTGGACATTGGGGAAAGCCTCCTATAAAATATTCGGCAGAAACGCAACCGTGGAAACAAAAAGCGCGCAGCCGGAAAGACTGCGCGCGGTAACGCTTATCTTTCGGTTTCCCGCAGGACTTGGCACCTTGCGCATACACGCAGGTTGTCGGGCTTCATCGGGCCTGTTCCCTCAGCCGCTCTTGATAAGTTGCTATTCTGTTGTTGTGAAGTTAGTGTACCACAGGTTTTTGGCAAAGTCAACGATATTTCGTTGTGCAGTTCAGACGGTTTGCACAAAAACGGGGCAGATGCGGCAGCGTGCGTGGTTTTGGAGGAGAGCCTTCCCCATCGGGGGAAGGTGGCCGAGGCCCCGCCTGAGGCCGGATGAGGGCAAAGCTCTCCTTGCCGCCCATAGACGAGTGGTTGCGTCAACCCGGCCCTCATCAGTCACCTTCGGTGACAGCTTCCCCCTGCGCGGGGGAAGCCTTTCTCACTTCCTCCCGTGCAGCACACCGGACAGCGGCTTGTAAATCAGGAAGCAGAGCGCCGCGTCCAGCAGACCTTTAAACAAGGTAAACGGGAAGTTGAAGGTGATCAGGCAGGTCAGCAGGCCGTCCACGCTGGGGTTGATGGCCTGGTACATACCGATGATGGCCTCGAGCGGCAGATGATACAAAACTACATAGGCCGGGTAGACGATGAAGTAGTTGTACGGCACGGACACAACGGCCATGATCAGTGCGCCCAGCCCTGCGCCGATGAGTGCGCTGCGGCGGGTCTTGCTGCGCTTGTACACAAAGCCGGCGACGCCAACAAACAACGCACCCATGACGAAATTGAACAGTTCACCCACCGCAGCAGTGCTGGTACTGGGCAGCTTGATGAGGTTTTTGATCAGGCACACGGCGATGCCGGACACCGGCCCGTAGGCGTAGGCGGCCAGCAGCGCGGGCAGCTCGGACACGTCCAGCTTGATGAAGGACGGCATGATGGGGATCGGAAACTCCATGTACATAAGTACGGCGGCAACAGCGCCGAGCATGGCGGTACCGGTGAGCTTGCGGATGTTGGTAGTCTTGTTTTGCATGAGAAGATGCCTCCCGTAAAAATTTGTGAAAGTCAGCTCACGAACCCGGGAGGCTCTGCCCTGCCCTTGCCAAAACGAAACGCCCTGCCGCAAAATATACGACAGGGCGCAAAAAAAGCAAAGCAAACAGCTTTCCGTTTCTTTCATCCGGACTTTAACCGTCGGCCCCGGAATCACACCGGGTCAGCAGCCGCATTTGCAGCTGGTCGCGGGCTTGCGGGCCATGCCGCTCACCGCCGGTGGGGAATCACACCCCGCCCTGAAACAGACTTTCCGGGAAGTATTATAGCATAGATTTTACAAAATGCAAGGGGGTGTGGTATAATTAAGGAAATTCTTGCCCGCCAACGACAGCCCACTGCGGAGCGGTCTTGACCCCTCCGGTCCACTGAGGAGCACCGTAGGGGCCGGACATGTCCGGCCCTGCACCTACCCATAAACGCCCGCTAACGGGACCACCCTTATTTCATCCCAACCGAGGTACCCACCATGGAAGAATTCACCCACGATTTTCTCTCGTTTCTGCCTGCGGCGCTGCTGGCGCTGGCGGCTGCCGGTGCACCCGAGGTGTACAAGCTCGCCGCCCGGCGTTTTCTGGACCGTGCAAAAAGTCACATGGCATCGTGGCTTTACATCCTGCTGGACAGCTTCCTTACGCCGGTGGCGGGCCTTTTTCGGGTACTGCTGGGCGCAGCTACCGTCAAGTCGCTGCCGTTTGAGCTGGTGCGCGACGCCGTTTTTTTGCAATACCTGAATCTGGCTGCCGATCTGCTGGTCATCTTCTATATCGCGCTCGGCTGCTGGCGTGCGGCCCCGGTCACCCGGCTTTTGCTGCGCAGCGCCCAGAACCATCTGGATTTAGAAACAAATCAGACGATGGGACACTTTTTTGAGAACATCTTTCATGCGCTGGTCGGCCTGTTTGCGGGTATCGCCATGCTGGATCGCCTCGGCGTGCCGGTCTCCGGCCTGCTGACCGGCGCGGGTGTCGCCGGACTGGCGGTCTCGCTGGCCGCGCAGTCCACACTGAACAACCTGATTGCGGGCATCACGCTAGTGTTGGAGCGGCCCTTCGGCATCGGGGATTACATCGTGCTGGGCGACTGTGAGGGCACCGTTGAGGACATTTCCTTCCGCTCCACCCGCATCCGCAGCCCGGATAATGTCGCTATCACGATAGAAAATTCCAAAATCACGGCGGAGTACATCCAAAACTATGACCGCCGCCAGAGCCGCCTGTGGAAGTTTACGATTGGTCTGACCTACGACACCCCGCGCAAAAAAATCGAACAGCTGACCGCCGATCTGACCGCCATGCTGCAAGCCAAGCCCGACGTGCAGCCCGACGGCGTGACGATTGCGCTGGATAAATTCAACGACTACAGCATTGATCTGGCGTGCCGGGTGTACATCACCAAAGTCAATCTGCGGGATTTTATGCAGGTAAAAAACACGCTGAATCTGCAAATTTTGGATTTGATGCAGGAGGAAGGCTGCGAGTTTGCCTTCCCGACGACGACGGTGGATTTGCCGGAGAGGAAGTGAGGCGGCACGCGGCAACGACAGCAAAGGCTTTCCCATCGGGGGAAGCTGTCGCCGCAGGCGACTGATGAGGGCTGAGTTCCCGTGACTGCCCGTATGTGGGAAATCGCGCGGACTTTCCCCTCATCCGACCTCGGGCGGGGCCTCGGCCACCTCCCTCCCAAAGGTGAAGGCATTTAACGCACAAAAAATCCCCGCTCAGCCAACCCGGGCGGGGCATTTTCATTTCACGTCGCTTCTCTCACTGACGACCAGAATCTTATCCTCGCCGGTCTGCGTCGTCACCGTGAACTCAAAATTGTACGCGGTGTCCAACTCATAGGAGACGTACCCGTCCCCTTCTGTCAGGATGTAATCCAGCTTGATCTGCGGCTTGACGCGGTCATAATCGACGTACACGTCGCCGATGTCCTCCAGATATACAAGGTCAATATCCTGCGCTGCTGCGCCGTAAAACGTTACAACGGGCTGACCGTCGGCCTTGACGGCGGGCAAAACCGACACATTGTGCACGTACAGTTCCTCCCGCGTTGCGGCGTAGTAGACGTCCGCGTCGGAGAGCAGCGCCGCGTTGGCAAGCTCTATATGTACGCCGCTGGCGGGCAGGTCACGCTGCCAGACTGGCGTCAGGTCGGGCGCGGCGGCGCAGCCGGGCAGCAACATTGCCAGCGCAAGCGCCGCAAAACAGCGATACTTCATTGAAAAGTTCCTCTCATTGATAAGGGTCGTAGGGCGCGGCGGGCGGGTCCTCCCCCACCTCCAGCGTGCGCGGGCAGAGGCCGGTCTCGGCCTCAATAAAACCCATCACCATGCCCATGTGGCGGTATAAATGCCGATACTGCGACAAAATCAGTGTAAACCGCGTCCACTCGCAGTTGTCGGGCCGCTGCAGCAGATCCTCGTCGTGGAGCGAGGTCAGATAGATGGACAGCTTGGCCTTGATTGTATAAAAATAGTCATCTACTGCCTGTCTATCAAGACGCACTGCCGGGTAAATGTGCAGTTCCTGCAAGTGCGGCGTGTGGATGGGCGGCTCGACAAAGTCGGTGTCCCGCGGGTTGATGAACCACTGATCCAGCTCGTGCAGTGTGTGGTAGACGTGCTGCCACAGCGGTGCGCCGCCGTAGCAGCGGTCCCACAGCGCGTCGGGGATGCAGTCCAGCAGGTTTTGCAGCTCCCACAGTGCGCGGACTGTCATCTCGGCAATGACCGCGTGGTAGGATGTTTCCCGCATGGCACATGCCCCCTTTCAGGGTCAGTATGCCCGCAGAAAACACGTTTATTCGTTGTAATTTTCCGTCTCGCGGATGGTTTTGCGGGTCGTCAGCAGCTGCATGAACGGGTCGAGCAGTGCGCGTTCCTCCTGCGAGGGCGTGCGGCTGCGGGCCTGCATCAGCAGCCAGGCCAACTCGCCGCTGGCGGGGCGGCCATAGACCAGCGCGTTGTAGCCGTCCTTGCAGACGGCCAGCTTAGCCGACGTGATGTCCAGCGTCGTCGCGCCCGCGTAGTGGCGCAGCACATTTTGCAGCGCTGCCGGGCTGCCGAACACCGACTTGACCAGCTGCACATACGCGGCGATGTACCGCGGCGGCATGCTGTCCGCGGCGCGCAGCTCAATGCGGGATTTGAGACGTACATCGTAAAAGAAATTGGACAAAATTTGCGCGGTTTCCTGACGACTGACATGCCCGGCGTAAAGTTCCGGCGCAATCTTTCCGCCCGCAGCCCTGACGCGGCCCAGCCGCAGCGCAGTGATTTGGGGCTTGGTCAGCACGTTCTCCGCATAGCGGGCGTAACCGAAATCCGCGTCCATCAGATGCGGCGTGACGCCGCAGCGGTCACGGTCCACATCCTGCCAGAGCCGCGTGCGGATGCAATAGCTACTGTTGCGGCTGGCCTGATAGACCGGGGCGTTGTCACTGAGCAGCGCAAAGAACGGCGTCAGCAGGCTGGCCGCGCGCATTTTGCGGACAAAATCGGTCTCATCCTGATAGTCAATGGACACCTGCGTCGCCGCTGTGGCGCGCATCATCTGCACGCTGCAGGCCCCCTTTTTCCGCAGGTAGGCGTCCATAGCCTCGTCCCGGGTACGGGGCACCAGGGGCAGGTCCTCGGCATGGCAGGTCGGGTGGCAGCCCGCCGTCCAGGCGCGCAGCCCGTGGGCAGCCAACGCCAGCCCCAGCTGCAAATAGAAGCGGTTGTACAGATCCATGATGTCCTGCACGTCGCGCAGCGGGGCCAGGCTGATGCGCAGCTGGCACGCGGGCCCCAGCGTGGCCGTCAGCGCCGGGCCGCTGTAGCCGAAATACTCGCCGTCGGTGATGATCGGCGCGTCTGTCTGCTGCTGCAAATCGCGCAGCGCGGCCTGCACATCGGCAAAGGCCGGGGGCTGGCCGTCGGACCGGGTGAGGAAGTGCTCGACCTCCAATTGCAGCGTCAGCTTGCCGTCCGGCTCACAGTCCGCCGCAAAGTAGCCCGCCAGCGTTTTGATTTGTTCGTCCAATTTTGGCATAGCGTGTGGTGGTTCTCCCCTGTTGTGATTCTGGCACTATTATACCGCGATTTTGGGGCGGGCGCAATGCTGTTTTGACGCCGACCTGCGGCTGCGGCACGGTACCCGGGCGGATATGGAATCCGCCCCTACGTTGTCGGGGCAGAGCCGACTTTACATATCCCGCGCCGCCGGGAAGCCGTACGCGCTGTCCGCGGCCTCCACGGCCCGGACGATGGCTTTGGCCATGACCCGCGCGCCGATCACGCCGACGGCGTCGAGGTCAGCGGGCACGCCGCCCAGCGAGACCGCGTAGATGCTGTCGCCGTCCATCGAGGTGTGCACCGGGCGGATGGCGCGGGCGTAGCCGTCGTGCGCCATGGCCGCGGCCTTGCACAGCCGTGCCTTGTCGAGCTTTGCATTGGTGAAAAGGACGCCAAGTGTCGTGTTGCCGACAAATTTTTCCTGCGGCGCGTCGAGCTGCTGCATCAGCACCCGCTCGGAATCCAAAAACGTTTTGCCGTCGTCAGCCCGCAGCCCGGCGACCTTGCGGCCCGTCTCAAAATCGTAGACGTCGCCCACCGCGTTGACCGCGACGAGCGCGCCGACCTTCAGGTCGCCCACCTGCACGGCGTAGCTGCCGATTCCGGATTTCATGCAGTGGTCCATGCCCAGCAGCTTGCCGACAGTCGTACCGGTGCCCGCGCCGTGGTTGCCATCGCGGTAGTTGCCTGTTTCGGCGTTGACGCAGGCCGCGTAGGCCATGGCTGCATCGGGCCGGGCGCGGGCGTCGGCCACGGTCAAATCGAACAGGTCGGACTGGCAGACGAGGGGCACTTTCGTCACACCTACGTCAAAGCCGATGCCGCGTTCCTCGAGATACCGCATGACGCCGCCTGCGGCATTCAGTCCGAAGGCGCTGCCGCCCGCCAGCACAATGGCGTGGATGACCTGCGCCGCCGCCAGCGGCTTGAGCAGCTCACTCTCCCGCGAGGCCGGCCCGCCGCCGCGCACATCAAGCCCCGCCGGGGCGCCGTCCTTGCCCAGCAGCACCACCGTGCAGCCCGTGCCCGCCGCCGCGTTTTCCGCCTGGCCGATTTGGAGGTTGTCAAAGGATGTAATGGGGATTTCTTTCATGGGAGTGTCCTTTCCGCGAATGCCGCTTCACCGTATTATAGACCATTGTACACCACCCGCGCCCCCCGTGCAACAAAAAATCCCGCCAGGCGTCAGGCCAAGGCGGGATGGCAGGGTTAGGGGTTATTCGAGCTCGTTGCAGGGACTCATGACTTAACGAATTTTGCTTAGGAATTATTTGTTCCTGTTCTTCTGAGAATTTTGATTCTCCATATTATCGTAGCTGTACGATGGAGGCTTATCAAAATCTTATCAGCGGTGATAAATCTCTTTTGGGGTATATGGTAATTGCTCTGGTTGGCTTAATTGTATTGTAGCACAACTCAAAGCCTTTTTCCAGATGATTTCTGGATTTTGAAGTGATACGAAAATCGACAACAACATTCAAAGGAGGATGCACTCTTCTGAATTTAACTGAAATCCATTTGAGAGAACAGGCTGCTCATGAATACCTGTGCATGATAACCGCCGTTTTCTCCGACACCTTCAATCAATTTATAGTTCTTTTTTAGTATGTCGAATAGATTTGTCATCTCGAAACATGAGTGCTTAGGAAAATTCATTAGATTGAAGATGAACTTATCATCGGACATTTCGTAAACAACACCCTCATCAAAAGTTATCTTTCCTGTCCTAATGTCTTTCATTCCCATCAGATCCGAGCTGAAATTTCGTTTTACAAAATAAACGCTCCATGTACCATTGTAAACAGTAGAATCTGCATCTCTTATGAAATCCAAAAAATCAAGTTCTTCGTTCCGCGTCTCTGGTACTGAAAGAAATTTTGCGTAAATTGCTTTAATAATCTGATATTTAGTATGTTGTTGAAAGCCATTTACTACTTTGGGATTTCCATTCGAATTAAAAAATCTAAGATATGCTTCATCATATTTCCCTAAAAATGTGTTGCATTTTCGACATAAAGTTCGAGCGGTTCTACCTTTAGGAAATAATGATGTGGCTAACTGTGAATCAAATATGTCTCCAGCGATGCTTTCAAGTGTTTGACCATTGTCCAACTTTTGTCTAATCTCAGCATGTACATTTTCTGAGATGAATGTATCAAACATCTTACCAAGATCGACGGCAACAATATCTTCATTTCCGGTATTTCGTGCAGGGTAGTGTTCTTCACTCATTTCGCTGTCTGAAAAATAATCACCACATAATCTGCACTTGCATTGTTTTTCGGTCGATGCAGTCATGAAACTCCGTCTCTTTCTTTTTATACTACTTAAAAGGGCAATTCATCAGCGTTGTCGTTTTGCTCAATAGAATTTTGCTCTTGAGCTGGTGATTCTGAAAGGACTGAAATTAAGTCCACTATACGCTGATAAAGTTCATCGAAGGTTAGTATCAGCACATTGCCCAGACTATTACGGAAATTTTCAAACGCAGCAACTTGCCCTGGGGTTAGCGAAGCCATTTTACCAATAATTACAACACATTTAGGAGATAAGACTTCAAAAGGCTCCGAACCCTGATGACACAGAGAATAATATTCTTTTGTAAGCTTATCTCTATAATTTAGAACTTGATTTACGGCTCCGCTCAAATCATAGCTAAAGCTGTATGTACCTCTATACTGGTTCCCGATAAGCTCGGTACATGGTGTTTTAATCTCAATCAACGCCACATTCTGAGACAGACTGTTCTGATAAATGAAGTCGCATAGATTTCCGCCGCTATTGTTAATTCCTTTGCCACCGACATATGCTTTATCTGCAAATATCGTACAAGGACAGGCAAAAATTTGAGCCAATACCCATTGATTTTCTTTGAAAACGGTGGTCTGCCAAAACTCCTCACTATCATTTTTGAGATTATCCTCCATGAGCTTTGCGACTCTTTGGAGTTTTTCGATGTTCAAAGAAGTTATTAGATGTTGCAGATTTTCATCTTGCAGCTCTGTAAGGCTTCTTTTCAACGACTCCAAAGAACTTGTCTGAGTAATAAGACGGAGCAGTGTTTTTACAAGATCATAGTTTTCTTCATTGCCAATCATCCGAGCCGCAGAAGGGTCATTCTGGATGATTGAAAGGAATTGGCGAAAACTGCTGTCTACTCTGGTGTAAGTAGCTGAACCATACGGGATTTCGCCCATGTCTTCATACAGCGCATACAGCCGCTTCAAACCTTGGTAAAGCTCATATGTTTCACTTGTGCTCAGATTGAGTTCCATCCAATTTCCGACTTTGACAGAGCCACGAGAAATCTTCACCACTGACCCGTTGTCATCGCTCGGAAAGGCGGCATCGTTTTTCCGTTTCTTTTCATATAGAAATTTTCCAGAAACAGATTTATGGGGGTCTTTCTCGTTATCTACCAGCGTTGGACAGAACTTCAACCGGATCATTTCCGTCTGGCTCAAGACTACCGGTGACACATCCGCTGTGACAGCAGAGGTGGATATAACATCAACTGTATCAATTGTCATATCATGTACTTTCGGTATATGTAGGCCGATTTTCAAATCAATTCCACCCTTCACAGCTTGATAATAGTATTTGTCATCCTCTTCCTAACCGGCGTGTCTGCATCTTTTTCCAGATAGCACGGCATTTACGGCATATCTCAGGATCGATCCCCAATGTATCTACAAGTAGTTCTTTGTCAACAACATCCAGCGCAAGTTCAATGTCTTCATCATTGCGCACTATAGTGTCAATATGTGCAAGCAGCTTGTCCCTTAGTGCAGGATCAATCCTTTCCACTTTGGGAAGTAAAATGTTGCCCATCTCACCAGGTAAGATTTCAAGAACACCTCCACCATAGCTTCGTCCGCAAATCTCGGTGAACGCAAAAGAGATGCTGTTATAGTAGGCAAGAAGGACATTCTCTGGATCAACGCCATCGTTAAATTTTATGCGGTGCATTGTATCCGTTGATACTGCGTTACATTCGTTCAGCACAAACTTCGGATAGAGGTTATTTCTTCTTAAGAAAAATGCATCCGGAACCCATACAGAAGGAACAATGTACCATCTTTCCCTGATGGAGCATTTGTAGCCCTCGTGTTCTCCATTTGCTTCACCGAGCGAAATGTACTCTTTGTGCTTGGCGGGATATTCATCGTATGGGATTTCGGGGAAGTTTATTAGACGGGCACGCTTTCCAGCAGTTTTGTTTTTCTCCCAATCTTGTGCTGTGAAATATATTCCGTGTGCATGAGAACTTCTTCCAATCAAAGGAAGAGTTACTTCACTTAACTGATATTGCTCAGATGTTTCTTCCGTAATGGAGAAGTAGCCATTATTGCCTGTTGTAATTCCAACATTGATAATTCCATATTCGGAAAATTGGGCAAAGCGTTTGTCTGCACGAAGTTCCTGAATAAGAGACATTTCCTCTGCGTTTACGAAATATTTTGTCCATTTTTCCTTGACGTGCTGCAACTTTTGAAATCCATTTTGAGATAGATCCAACTGAGCAAAACCGCGAAGATTATTCATTTCAATGATGCGAATACCCTTTTCTTCTTCGCCTTTCTCGCCAATAAACACAACGACTTCTTGCTCGATGTCAGGGAACACAAGCTGTTCAAATGTGATCAGAGTAATTTTCGCAAGATTATTGGCCAAATATAGGCGCAGATCCTCCGCATACGCAACTTGAAGTATCTCAGCTGGAATAACAAACGCTATCTTACCTTTTTCGGACAATAGCTGTACACAAGCTACAATAAACGCAACCCATGCATTTATCAATTTATTCGCTTTCATACCATGTGAAGTCAAGATTTGAGACTGCATTTCACGCTGGCTTTCTTTCAGATATTGATAGCGAATATAAGGGGGATTGCCCAAAATCAAATCATACTGTTTCTTGCCAAGGACACGATTATAGAAGTCGAAAAAGTCTTCGGTGCATACTTCGATTTGTTCAAATTCAGAATACCTATCACGAACTTTCTCAGCTTCGTCAGGTTCGATTTCAACAGCTGTTAGTTTATCCACCTTATTCAGAAGATTAAGGTTCTGTAGCGCATCAAGAAATACTCCATCACCGCAACTTGGTTCCAAGACGGTAGAGATATTTTGAGACGCAAAAAGCTCCACCATTGCATCTGCAAGCTGCAATGGCGTATAATACGCTCCTCTTAATTTCTGCTCTGAACTATCCTTTTTGAGTCTCATCGTTAATACCTCGCTTAATAATCGAGTCTATACACCCGATCAATCAATCCCTGAATCTCAGAGATAAGTGTTTCTTTCTGTCTCTGCAACAGATTTGCAATGCGCTTTGCGGGACGTCCAGACAGTGCATCATTGATTTCGTAAATCTCTCGACTTGCTGCTACCACTCTGTCGTGAATAGCTTTCTGTTCTTCTACGGCAAAATCCAACTCAACAAAGGGTAGTGTAGAGAGAACGAATGTACCACGAGCAGTAAATCCGCCTTCAAAATCGCTGCCTACGATCTCCAAGATTCGCTCTGTAATGGGGTTTGACAGCCATGCCTGAATGTATTCAAGTGCGTATGGACTACCATCTTTTTTGCTAACTGCACAATATCCAGCAGTACCACCTGACGCAATCAGAATATCATTCGTATCCATCGCATACATGGGTTCTTTGCTCAACACGCCAACTATCAATTTGGGCGTGTTAATAAAGGCGGTCAAGGCTTGTGTTCTGCCATACTGGTACCATGTATCTGCGGTGGCGTTTGGAACGTCACGAGTTCCATCACGGGAAACACACTTAGGAACCAGACGATCATAATGCGCTAAGAGATAAGCGTATGTTCCCGGATAACTGCTTTGCATCTCATCTATGCAGATAAGGTGTCCATTGTTATCATAGGGGAAAATAATCTGCTTGTCAGTCGCAAGAATACTATACGAATTCAGGCCCTTCTCAGCTTTTTTGGTTGGCTTAAAATAAGGGCGAAGCAAGGCCTTCTCAATAGTATAATTATTGCCATCCCTGCTGATTTCAACAGTATCGGCATATTCGGCCACAATTTCATCTGAGGAGAACCAATATATAGGCGTTGGCCTTTCTGCACTTGTCTGAATGCCGTTAAATATCTCTGCGTGTTTTGTAATGGGGACAGATACTTCATCCAACCTCTGGAGCATTGTCAAAAACTCAAAGTCAGTTGTCAATCTCCATGGCAGCTTGTTCAATACGGAAGAATTAAGCTCAATGGAACTCACTTCTTCTCCTGCCCACAGTTTGTTAGCAGAATCAACGCTGCTGTAAACAAAACTCGTCTGCTTCGCCTTGGAAAGTAAAATGATCGAGCTGTAAATGGTTTTATCCTCAAACAGCTGTGCATCTCCAAAGTCATCCAGACTGACGAGCATCCGTTCTTTTGCAATCAGGTTGCGCAACTTCTCGCCAGCGCCAATTTTGAAGAATTTATTAGGTACAATATAGCATACCAAGCCATTTTCGTTGATCTTATTGATAGCCTGCTCTATAAAAATAAAGTATTTGTCGAATTGCTTGTGCGATGTTTTGTATTTCTTTTTATAGATTTCTACTTCGGCACTCGGCAATAGGGCGTGCATCCCCTCGGTATTCACATATGGAGGATTGCCGATAATTACATCAAATCCACATCCATTGTTAATTGTGCTCCAGTCAAAGGGAGCGATCTCCATCATCTGATGGTTGGCACCGCTAATGCCATTCAATTCAGTTTGGCTGACAAGGGAGTTTCCAAATTGAATGTTGTCACCCAGATCAGGAAGAATCGGAACAACTTCTGATACAGAAGGTGCAGTTTCATCTTCAATCAACTTGATTAACAAAGAGAATTTAGCAACTTCGACCGCATGGATGTCAATATCTATGCCGTAAATGCAGGAGCAAAGAATGTCTTTTTTCTCTTGAAGGGGCAACTTATACAGGTCAATACCCGTTTCAATCAGATGATCTGTTTGCCCATTGCAGATATACCATTGCACACAGTAATCCTGCAAATAGGCAAATGCTTCTTCCAAGAAAATGCCAGAGCCACAGGCAATATCAGCCACACTGATGTCCAAAATCTCGGAGGGAGTTTTTCCTTCACACACTTTGGAAAGCGTTTTATCGACCATATACTTAACGATTTCCGTTGGTGTCGTAACAACAGACCTATTCTGACAATCTTTCTTCTTACCAAGCCCAATGGTATTGTTTTCAAGCAGCACTAACTGTTCGGTTAAGAATATCTCATAAATCTTTCCAAGCAAATTAGGCTCGATAATATTAAACAAATATGGGCTTTGAGGGTAATACAGGCCCTCAATCATGTCTTTTATAACTTCGCAGGAAAGATCGAAAATAATATCTTCGCCAGAAAACATTCCAGAATTGTAGCGCTGGTCAGCAGAACGGAACAATTCCTCCAGTTTGGATTGCAACTGAGTGTCATCCGTAATGGTATCTTTTAACTTGTGATATAATGGCAGATTCTTATCTTCACAAATTCTCAGGAATACGATTTGGTTAATAAACTCCTGAACAACATCATTTAACACTTCCAACGATGCATAACGGCCACCCTGAGCATACAGTTCATTACTAAGGGCCACACGCCATTCGTTGATTTGAGAGAGGAACAGCGTATCAACCTGCTGGGTTTGTCCTTCGGTTGCAGGAAAGTTTGCATCCAAATAAGAGTCAAAGTCACCAGAGTAAACGGTGTCTCTTGCAATCAATCCTGCAATTTCTTCAACTTTTTCTACATATTCGGTGTAATGGTACAGCCGGTATCTCGCCACAGCACATCCATCATCTTCGTGAGCGATATGGCAGGTATCGTAGATTGCAAGATACTCAAAATTTGTGAGCACAGCCAGACGATGCTTTGCATTCCAGCCGTACTTTCTGGTTTGAATAGCTGGAGCTGCAACTCTGGTAATATCTACCGCAGGCTTCTTTGCCTCTACAAAGAATTTTGGCACACCTCTGAGCGTGATGGTATAGTCAGGGCGGTCAGTTCGAGTGGAGTAATTCTCCGCAATAACTTCTCGATATTGGGGTGCTAGTCCTTTTTCGTTTGCAACATCCCAACCCAAGAGCTTTAACAGAGGATCAATATATTCAATTCTACAAGAATGTTCATTGTAAGCATTTCTTGCGTCCTTATAGAAGTCAATGTTAGCATGAAAACGATCTACAAGATTCTGCAATTCAGTCAGGTTAGTCATGGCTGTACGCTGCCTTCCTTTTATCGTTTGTAGGCTTTTCTGCGTTTTCCGGAATGATCCAAATACGGCTCATACGAGTAGCTCCATCAATACGATTTGATTTACACAGAATCTGAACTTGTCGGGGAGAAATTCCCCATTTTAAGGCAGCTTCCTGGACTGTAATATATCCATTCATAACAAACACCTCGCAAATCACGATACAAAAAACCATTATAATTATATTCGCTTAAACGAAATAAATCAAGTGGTTCTGAAAAAAACATGCCGCCCGTAGGATTTCTCCCACAGGCGGCGGTATGGTCAGCTATCCAAAGGTTCGCATTCGGTTACAGTTTTCAAATAGGTTTCAGGATCACCGTTCAGCATCAGCTCAGCATAAGCTAGCGGGTCATTATAGATCAGATAGTCCAGCTCTGACCGCTGATACATATTGTCGGCAACCTCATTTTCTACGGCGATGGTATCAATGGCAATCGTGCTACCATCGTCGAATTTCAGCTCCACACAGGCGGTATCCATGTTGAACGCACAGGATAAAAGCTTCATTTTGTGGTCCTCCTCAGATTTTCAATGTTATTCTTTGCCAACCTACTTGCAGCTTGCTTCCGTTCTTGAGAATAGGGGGGCGTCAGCTTGAAGCCAAAGCGTCCTTTACGGATTTCATAGGTCTGGCAGCCGTTTTCGTCATCGTCGATCAAACGACATTCTGACGGGTATTCTTCGGCAAAGGCAGCAAGCCTGTTTTTGAGCGGCGTGTTGCGGGTGCAAACTTCAATCATATCGTCTGCATCGGTGAAAAAAATACTGGTTGTTTTCTGTTTCTTGGTAAGACCTGTTTTCATAAAATACCTCCATTTTTCATAAGTTTTTGCCAACTCTACACCTGTAAAAATGGGCAATTTCCCGATAGGGAGCGTCCAAACGATCTGGGCATCGTTTGAAACGCTCCCGTTGGACAAAATGCAATTTTTGCAGCTCTACACGGGATTTAGCGGGCATCGTCCCGATTGTGGGTTTTATTGCGGTGCGGATTGAAAATATACCATAGATCGTTGCGTTCAATGGCGCTTTCATAGCTGCGGATTTTAGAGCGGAGACGGCTATTTTCCTGTTCCAGATCTGCTGTGCGGAGCTTACCACGGACGGATTTGTATTGTGCCAACTCTGCTTTGACCGCAGACAGCTCTGCGGTCAGCGATTGAATTTTTGCTTTCAAATCGGAAATAGTTTTCTTCGCTTCTTTCAGCAGTTTCTTCAGCTTGCCCTCCTGCTTTTCCTGCACCACATACTTCTGTGCCGCTGTGACGAGATTTTGGTAATCTTCACGATCAACGGCAACCTTGGAAGTCAGCGGCAGGGGTTTGACTTCGATCTGCTCTACGGCTTGAATGGAAACCTGTTGCTGCTGAACACGCTCGATGCTCTGCTCCAATTCAGCAAGCTCCTCTTTTCGCTTCTCACGCTTAAATTCCAGAACACTCAGATGCTCCTTGTGTTCGCCCTTCTGCTCCCACTCAATTCCATGCTCCAACATGATTTCGGCAAGAGCTTCTTTCTCTTTCTGTACCCACAGGTCGCGCTCCGTCAAAGATCGCCCCTCACCGGTAATGCCTTGGTCGGCAAGTGCCTGTTTCAGCGATACACGGGTGGATAGTCCCCGTTTGCTCCCGGTAGTAAAGGGAATAAAGTCAATGTGCAGATGGGGTGTGGCTTCGTCCATGTGCAGGTGGGCAGAATATACACGAAGATGAGGATTGCGTTCAAGAAAACTGCGGTAGAACTTGTCCAGAATGGTCTTTGCCAGTTCTGCATTTTCTCCGACAGTCCCCATATCGTCTTTGTTGCCCACTTGGAAAATCACTTCATAAAAAGGCTTTTCCTGCTTTCCATCACGGATTTTTTCGTAGTAGTTTTCGATGCAGCGGTCTTTGCGTTTCTGCTTGGCGTTGAATTCTGCCAGAGCCGCATCAAACAGTTGATGGTATGCCTCCTCAATGGGTGTGTAGCAGTACTCGACATTCAGACGGGTGCGCGTCGGGTCTACATTTTCTGCGAAGTAGGTACGACGGTTATGAGCAACGACTCCATCGCCGGACATTGCGCTGATTGTTCGTTTTATAGGCTTTACCTCCTAAATTATGGTCGTATAATTGGAATTCCTTGCGCCGCCGCAGCGGCGGGTTTTGTTACTTTTGTCAAAAGTAACGCAAAAGCACTTTTGACACTACGCATCAAAAGCGCATTGCGCTCTCCGAGGGGGAACGGGGAATGCGGCTTCTGCGGAAGCCTCCGCCGTGGTTTGCAAGTAGTACCCACTTTACAAAATCCACGGCGTGACCGTCAGTCTTTCAGCAATCGAATTTGCTGCAACGCTGCCGCCCACAGGCAGAGAAGATTTGGGAAATCCTCTCTGCCATCCATCTCAAACTCTGCGGATTTTTCGATGGGGACGGGAGATACGAGGGGCTGTGTCAGCCAGTGCTTTGCCTTGTCTGCCAGCAACAGGAGCGTGGCACGCTCCTGTCACAGCTCCCAAGGAGGAGTCGTCCAGCGATAGCTCTGCGGCACTCCACGGCGGTCAAGATACTCCTGTCTTGCCTGATCCCGCTGCTCTTCGGCAGGCGCGGTCTTGTACCGGGAATAGAGCTGCCGGTTCAGTATGGCGTCAAGCTTCTGCTCCAAACCCTGCCGGATTTCTTCGTCGAAATCGACCTCGCCGTTCAGATGATAGAGCACCAGATCAACAAACAGATCATAGGGTATCTGCACACTTTTCATTCGATTCTTTCCTTTCCGTGACGGTTGTGACGATTGTGACGGTATTTTTGATACCGCGCCTGCTGTCATTTTAATCGTCACAACCGTCACCAATCGTCACACAGCCTTTCGTGCCAAGCTGATAAAGCTTCCGCTGCGAGTGCGCTTCACGGTATATTCAATGCCGTGTTCATTCAGCAGTTCTCCCGCTTTGACATTGAGCCTGCGGGTCAGGATGTTAGGCTGCATATCCTCGCCAAGCAGCGCTACAAGCTCTGTTGCGCTGCCGTTCCATACGGGGGTATCTCCGGCAATCACAGCTGCGAGTTTGCTCAGCAACGGGTCGGGCGGTTTCTTCCAAAGCTCAGTTTCTACGTGATCGAGCTGCCATGTCAGCTTCTCGGCATCCCGCGTCAAATGGAGCTTTTGATCCGGCTGATCTCTGCCGACGATTTCAAGGGTGGCGTTCAAATCGGTGCGCTTTTCCTTTTGCAGAAGAAATGCCCCATCTGCACAGCCAAGCAATCCCGTTGTGCCGGAGATCATTTCAAATTTGTCTCCGGCCTGCTGCTTGCGTGTGTGATGCACCAAGAGCAGGCACACACCGTTTTTGTCTGCAAACTGCTTCATCCTGCCTACGATATCATAATCGTTGGCATAGCTGTAAGCATCGGTGCTGACCTCTCGGATTTTCTGCAAGGTGTCGATGATAATGAGCCGGGTATCGTGATGCTCGCGGATGAACTTTTCAAGCTGCTCATCAAGTCCTGCGCCGAGCTGCTTTGCATATACCGCAAAATGCAGGTTATCCGTTCCTTCTACGCCGAACATACGGGACATACGCTCCTGTAATCTCTGATAGTCATCCTCCAACGCAAGGTAGAGAACCGTACCTTGGTGGACTTCATAATTCCAGAGCGGTTGTCCGGTACTGATGTGATAGGCAAGCTGCGCCATGAAAAACGACTTACCTACCTTTGGCGCACCGGCAAACAGATAGGTGCCGGAGCAGAGCAGACCGTCTATGACGGGCGGCCTGCTCTGATATACCGTTTCGTACAGTTCGTTCATAGATACCGTGTGCAGATACGCCGGGTCACTCATTCGCTGCATCTGCCGCATAATATCTTCAAAGTTTTCTGGAGAATTTTCGTCCGGGTGATTGATTTCCGTGTCCAAAGCGGATATACTACTAATAGTGTTTTGAACGGACTGCCTTTCATCTGCGCCAACAGATGTGCAAAGGGCAGTCTTTTCTTTTGCTTCATTCATTCGCATTCTCTCCTTTCAGCCCCTGCATGGTGACGGCAATGAGGTCGATCGTGCTTAGCAGCTCATCGGGGACGCTGTCCCCGGCAGCAATGCGCTCCAGCTCTGCGAGAATCGCCGTCATCTGCGTTTTGAGTGCCTTGTGTACTCTCGGATTTGGCTGCACCACCACCTCACGCCCCATGCACTTGCGATAGCAGTATTCCTGCTTGGGAAGCCCCGATAGAGCTACAGCCCTGTTCAGTTCCTCCTGTTCTTCGGGAGATACCCGAAATCCCACTGTGATGCTGCGAAAACGATTGTGTCGGTCTACATTCTTTGCGGACATTAAACTCAAACTCCTTTTCCAAGATCATCTAACCTGTTTGCCATTTCTTTCTGCTTGGATGGGAACAGGTGCGCGTACCGATAGGTGATTTCGATGCTCTCGTGCCCAACCCTGTCGGCAATGGCAACCGCCGAGAAGCCCATATCAATGAGCAGACTGATGTGGCTGTGTCTCAAATCGTGGATTCTGATGCGCTTGACGCCTGCTGCCTTTGCACCCCTGTCCATCTCATGGTGGAGATAGCTTTTGGTTACCGTGAAAATACGATCTTTCTTTTTCAGACCGTACTGCATTTTGAAAAACTCCTGCATCTCCTGGCAGAGAAAGTCGGGCATTTGAATGGTGCGGTTGCTTTTCTTTGTTTTTGGTGAGGTAATGACATCCTGCCCTTTGAGCCGCTGATAGGTCTTGCTGATCTTGACAGTGCCGCGCTCAAAATCGAAATCCGCAGGCGTCAGCGCCAGCAGTTCTCCTTCGCGGATGCCTGTCCAGTAGAGCATCTGAAAGGCGTAGTAGGAAACCGGCTTGTCCATCATCTCCTCAGCAAATTTCTGATATTCTTCTTTCGTCCAGAACAGCATCTCCCGCCGTTCCTCTGTCCCCATGTTTCCGGCTTTCGCTGCCGGATTGGAGTGGAGATCGTAAAACCGGACAGCGTGGTTGAAAATGGCGCTGAGCTGATTGTGTAGCGTCTTGAGATAGGTCTGAGAATATGGCTTGCGTTTCTCATCCCGATAAGCGAGCAGCTCGTTTTGCCATGCAATCACATCTTTTGTGGTGATCTCGTTGATTTTCCGCTTGCCGAAATACGGGAGCAGTTTTGTTTTGATGATATTCTCCTTGGTCTGCCATGTGCTTTCTTTCAGCCGCGCATTGAGATCGTTGGTGTAGATTTCGCAGAACGCCTCAAAGCTCATATCCAGATCACCGGCGCTCTGCTGTTGAAACTTCTGCTCCCATTCCAGAGCTTCCCGCCTTGTGGCGAATCCGCGCTTGCATTTTGGCTTGCGTTCTCCTGTCCAGTCCGTGTACTGTGTCACCACATACCACGAACCGTTTTCCTTGTTCTTATAAGCTGGCATCTGCATACTTCCTTTCTGTTCCGTAGAACCGTTCATTGAAATACTGCCGGTTGACGCGGCCTGCGATGGTCAGAAATCCTTTTGCCTTTAACTCTTCATTGAGCTGCCGAATGAGCTTGTAGGCGTAGGGCTTCGACACATCCAGTTCCGCTGCGACTTCCTCTGCTCGAATAAATCTGTTGTCCATAAAACTCCTCCTTGTTGATTTTTGGTAATACTTGTCCTTATTTCGTGTCGGATACTTTCTGGCCGCCTTCCGATTTGCCCGGGCGGACACACCATGACTGTGATGTGCGACAGGTATTAAATTTCCGAACTTAACTGCAAATGTTTAAGTTTACTCTTGCATTATACTAAGCATATTCAGTTATGTCAAGAGGTTTTTGAGAAAATATTAAACTTTTTTATTTAAGCTATATTGACGCGAGCTAAATATATATGCTATAATCATCACAACGATACCAAAGGAGCGTAGGGTTATGGCGATTGGTGAACGAATCCGTTTTATTCGTAATTTGCGTGGCATGACGCAGAAATGGCTTGGTCAAGCTGTTGGCTTTCCGCCTAAAACGGCTGATGTCCGCATGGCGCAGTACGAGTCCGGTTCCAGAACGCCGAAAGAGGATTTGGTAAAAGCTATCGCCAATGTGTTAGAGGTTTCTCCCTTGGCGCTGCAGATCCCCAACATTGACAGTGACCTTGGATTTATTCACACCCTTTTTGCCATCGAGGACATTCACGGTATCCGTGCTGAAAAGCAGGGGGATGAGGTGCATCTCATCTTTGACGGCAGCAAACGCACCATGGATGAATCAATCTTTACCATGCTTTCCGCATGGGCAGAACAGTCGGAGAAGCTGCGCTGCGGCAAGATCAGCAAAGAGCAGTACGACCACTGGCGCTACACCTTCCCGGAAGAGGACACCACCCAGCGTTGGGCAAAAGTACCGTCGCAGGGACTGAGTGATCTGCTTGTGGAAGCGTTCAAGGATCAGCAGAAAGAAAAATGAGCATAGAAAAAGCCCGTACTGACATCCAATCAGTACGGGCTTCAATCATATGGAGAAGTTTGTGAGCTTGGAGAAATTACTCTTTACTCACAAGCCACTGGCACGCAGAATAACTGCGCTCCAGCGGAATCTTATCAAAATCTTATCAGAAGGGGTGGGTAAAATCCAAAAACCATTGGTATTCCTGCACTTTTCGGCTTTTCTGATTTATTCCCACTCAATCGTTGCCGGCGGTTTTGTGGTGTAGTCGAACATGACGCGGTTGATGTACTTGACCTCGTTCACGATGCGGTTGGCGGCGGTGGTGATGGTCTCCGTCGGCAGGATCGTGACCTCGGCGGTCATGAAATCCGTCGTGGTGACGGCGCGCAGAGCGATGGCGTAGTCGTAGGTGCGCTCGTCGCCCATGACGCCGACACTGCGCATGTTGGTCAGCGCGGCAAAGTACTGGCTCGGGCGCTGGGCCATGGGCAGCTTGTCGATCTCCTCACGCCAGATGGCGTCGGCATCCTGCACGATGGCGACCTTCTCGGGGGTCACATCGCCGATGATGCGGATGGCCAGGCCCGGGCCGGGGAACGGCTGGCGGGCGACAAGGTACTCCGGCAGGCCCAGCTCACGGCCAGCCTGACGGACCTCGTCCTTGAACAGGTCACGCAGCGGCTCGACGATTTCCTTAAAGTCAACATAGTCGGGCAGACCGCCGACATTGTGGTGGCTCTTGATCGTGGCAGATTCGCCGCCGAGGCCGGACTCGACCACGTCGGGGTAAATCGTGCCCTGTGCCAAAAAGTCCACTGCACCGATCTTTTTGGCCTCATCCTCAAAGACGCGGATGAACTCCTCGCCGATGATCTTGCGCTTGCGCTCGGGGGCGTCCTGACCGGCCAGCTTCTTGTAGAAGCGGTCACGGGCATCGACGCAGACAAAGTTTATGTCGAACTGGCCGCCCTCGCCAAAGACCTCGCAGACCTGCTCGCGCTCATTCTTGCGCAGCAGACCGTGGTCCACGAACACGCAGGTCAGCTGCTTGCCGATGGCCTTGGCCAGCATGGCCGCGCAGACGCTGGAATCCACGCCGCCGGACAGGGCGCAGAGTACCTTGCCGTCGCCGATCTTTTCGCGCAGGGCCTTGACGGAGTTTTCCACGAAGGAATCCATCTTCCAGTCACCGGCGCAACGGCAGACATTATAGACGAAGTTATGCAGAATTTTTGTGCCGTTCTCGGTGTGCAGGACCTCGGGGTGGAACTGCACGGCGTAGAGGCCGCGTGCCTTATCCTGCGCGGCAGCCACCGGACAGTTGGGCGTGTGGGCCACGATCTCAAAGCCGGGGGCGGCCTGCTCGATGTAGTCGTTATGGCTCATCCAGCAGACATTCTGCGCGGGCAGCGTGTCAAACAGCGGGCTGGCGGTGTCCAAGTCGACCAGCGTCTTGCCGTACTCGCGCTCGGGTGCCTTGCAGACCTTACCGCCCAGCATGTGCATCATCAGCTGGCTGCCGTAGCAGATGCCGAGGATGGGCACGCCCCAGTTATAAATTTCGGGGTCGATCGTGGGCGAATCCGGCAGGTAGGCGCTGTTGGGGCCGCCGGTGAAGATGATGCCCTTGGGGTTTTTGGCCTTGATTTTGGCAAGGTCGGTGCGGTACGAATAAATCTCGCAATATACGTTGCATTCGCGGACACGACGGGCGATCAGCTGATTATACTGGCCGCCGAAATCCAGAACGATGACAGTTTCCTGCTGCATGAGGAGACTCCCTTCTCTATTTATAGTCCTATTGGGTTATTATAGCACGTTTTGGCGGTTTTGAACAGATGGGGAGGGAAAATAAATTATTTTTGCGTTTGTGTGACGCAGGGGCGCCTTGTATATGTGCCCGGGCCGTGTGCGGCTGCGTTAGGTTCGCGGGCTGATAGGGAATCCGCCCCTACGGTGGTGGCGGGAGGCTTGCGGCGGCGGGAACGGGCACGGCGGCATGAGGGCATGCCGCCGTGCCCGTTCCCGCATAAATGATACACGTAGGACGGGGTGCCCCCACCCCGCCGCAAGTTCACACCAGCTCCACCTTATACTTTGCCAGCCAATAGTTCAGCTGCAAAAACCACGCGATAGTCTGGGGCGTGGTCATCAGCTGACCGTACCACGGGATGGGGTTATCCGCGCCGGAGGCCAGCAGCGTTTCCAGTGCGTCCGCCCGAATGATGCGCAGAAGCGGCGCGGCGGGGTCGTTCAGGATGGTGCGCAGCTCCGCCGAGACGGCAGCCAGGTAGCTGGGGTTCCACGTTTTGGGGTACGGGCTTTTGCGCCGCCACAGAACCTCGTCGGGCAGCACGCCGCGCATGGCCTCGCGCAGGAGGCCCTTTTCCTGCCCGTGATAGTCCTTGAACTCCCATGGGACCGAGTACAGATACTCCGCAATGCGGTAATCGCAGAACGGCACGCGGACCTCGAGGCCGTTGTACATGCTCATGCGGTCCTTGCGGTCCAGCAGCGTCTGCATGAACCATTTGAAATTCAGGTTCATCATCTGGCGCATCCGCTGTTCTGCGGCGGGCAGGCCGGGGCGGACGGAGGTCTGTGCCAGCGTGGCGCGATAGCGTTCATCCACGAACGCTGCCGGGTCGATGCCGCCCAGCACACCGGGCTTGATGAACGACGCGCGGTAGGCCGTGGACTGCGCCCATGGGAAGCCGTACCGCTCGCGCACCGTGGGGTCGCGGTACCACGGGTAACCGCCGAAAATTTCGTCCGCGCACTCCCCCGACAGCGCCACCGTGGCGTGGGGCTTGATATGCCGGCAGAACACGAGCAGCGACGCATCCACGTCCGCCATGCCGGGCAGGTCGCGGGCGTCCACCGCGGCGTACAGCGCGGGCACAAGCTCAGGTGTGTCCAGCGTAACCCAGTGGTGCCTGGCATGGAGAAAGTCGTTCATTTTGCGGATGTAGGGTGCATCCGCGCCGGGCTGAAATTTTGTCGCGTGGAAGTACTTTTTGTTGTCCCGGTAGCCCACCGAGAACGTTTGCAGCTGGTTGCCCTGCGCCGTAAAATGCGCATCGGCAATGGCCGAAATCAGGCTGGAATCCAACCCGCCGGACAAAAACGTTGCCACGGGCACGTCGGACACGAGCTGCCGCTCGATAGCATCGGTGACGAGGTCGCGCACCCTGCGGGCCGTGGCGGCGAAGTCGTCGGGGTGGTCGTGGTCCTCGAGCCGCCAGTAGGTGTGCAGGGTCAGGCGGGCGGTTTGGGTCTCATAGACAGCGTACTGGCCGGGCAACAGTTCCCGCACATTTTGGAACACGCCGCAGCCCGGCGTGCGTCCGGGGCCAAGCAGCAGCACCTCGGCCAGGCCGTTGGCATCGACGCGGGGCGGCACAGCCGGGTGCGCCAGCAGGGTCTTCAGCTCACTGCCAAATATCAGCGAGTCCTCCGCCTGCGTGTAGAACAGCGGCTTGACGCCGCAGCGGTCCCGTGCCAAAAACAGCGTACCTGCGTTCTGCTGCCAGACAGCAAACGCAAAAATACCGTTACACCTGGGCACGCAGTTTGCGCCCCACTCGGCAAAAGCGTGGAGCAGTACCTCGGTGTCGGAGTGCCCGTTGAAGCTGTGCCCGCGGGCGACCAGTGCGGCGCGCAGCTCGGGCGTGTTGTATAGTTCGCCGTTATAAACCAGCACGTAGGTTTCACCCTGCCAGTCCAGCTGCATGGGCTGCAGGCCGTTTTCGAGGTCCACAACCGCCAGCCGCGCGTGGATGAGCGCCGCCGCGCCGCAGATGTACATACCGCGCTGGTCCGGCCCGCGCCGCGCCAGCGTTTGCTGCATGGCGCAGTAGGCCGCGTACCGCCGCTGGATGGTCCGGGGGTCGCGCCCGACCTGCCCCGCAATTCCGCACATAAAAACGCCCCCTTTGCATGATTCACAAATGAATATGCAGGTGGGGGCGGGGGTATGATTTTTTTGGTTTCGGGAAAGGGCTTTGGCCGTTTGCGGTCTGTCTCTTACTTTCCCGCAATCGCGTCTGCGATGTGACCGGCGACGGCATCCTTGCTCTGGAGGGGCAGCTCGGTGACGCCTTGGGCGGTGATGATGGTCACAACGTTCGTGTCCACGCCGAAGCCTGCGCCGGGCACCTTCAGGTTGTTGGCCACGATCATGTCCATGTTCTTCTTATGCAGCTTGGCCGTGCTGTTTTCAATCAAGTCGCGGGTCTCCATCGAGAAGCCGCAGACAAACAGCTTTTCCGGCTTATGCGCACCGACCCAGGCTAAAATATCGTCGGTGCGTTCCAGGGCAATATTCATCTCGCCGTCGTGCTTTTTGACCTTGTCCGCGGCGACAGTGGCCGGGCGGTAGTCGGCCACGGCGGCGGCCATGACGAGGGCGTCAGCGTCCATGGCGTTTGCCTTGACGGCCTCAAACAGGTCGGCGGCGGTGGTGAACGGAACGGTCTTTACAAACGGCACGGGCGGCAGCGTGCAGCCGGTGGACGCCAGCAGCGTGACATCTGCGCCGCGCAGCATACAGGCGCGGGCCACGGCGTAGCCCATCTTGCCGGTGGAGTGGTTCGTCAGGTAGCGCACGGGGTCCATCGGCTCCTGCGTGGCACCGGCGGAGACGACGACCTTTTTGCCTTTAAGGTCTTTCGCGCAGGCCAGCTCCCGCAGGACGTAGTCAACCAGCACACCCTCATCGGGCAGACGGCCCGAGCCGACGTCGCCGCAGGCCAGCATACCGGAGCCGGACGGGATGACCGTGAAGCCGTAGTGTTCCAGCGTTTTGAGGTTATCCTGGGTGATGGGGTTTTCGAGCATGTGGGTGTTCATGGCGGGCGCGACGAGCTTGGGGCAGGTCGCGGCCAGCGTGACGGTGGTCAGCATGTCGTCGGCCTGGCCGTGGGCCAGCTTGGCGATAACGTTGGCCGTGGCCGGGGCGATGAGCATCAAATCTGCCGCGTTGGCAAGGCTGATATGGGCCACGTCGTACTGGAAGTTGCGGTCAAACGTATCGACCTGGCAGCGGCGGCGGGTCAGCGTCTCAAACACCAGCGGCGAGATAAACTCGGTGGCGTTTTTCGTCATAAGAACGTGTACATCCGCGCCCAGCTTGACGAGTGCATGCGCCACGTTGGGCATTTTGTAGGCGGCAATGCCCCCGGTGATGCCGAGGACAACGGTTTTGTTGGAAAGCAGCATAAAAAAATCAACACCTTATTAGTAGATAAGAGATAATAAAATAGTGGAGTTTTCGCCTTTGGCGAAAACAAAATTACGCTGTAGTCATTATAGCAGATTGACGCTTTCTATGCAAATGCGTATAATATTTTTGAGCGGCGCAAAGCGCCGCGATCCACCTTTTTATCTATTATCTCTTATCTTTTATCTATAAAAAGGACTTCACTATGGTTTTAGCAGTTGACATCGGCAACTCCAACATCTGCATTGGCGGGCTGGACGGGGCGGACCACCGCACCATTGCGTTCACGACCCGCATGGTCACCCGCCTCCGCTGCACCGAGGACGAGTACGCCGCCGAGATGAAATTTCTGCTGCGGCGCCTGCCTGTGGACCCCACCGCCTGTGAGGGCGTTATTGTGTGCAGCGTCGTACCGCGGCTGACCGGCGTACTGGCCGCCGCCTGCAAGCGGCTGACCGGGCGTGAGGCGCTGGTCGTGAATTACACACTGGACACCGGGCTGACCTTCGCCGTGGACGAGCCCGCCAAGGTGGGCCGGGACCGCATCGCCGATGCCGCTGCGGCAGCGGAACACTATCCCCTGCCCTGCATGACCGTTGATTTGGGCACGGCGACGACATACAACGTTATATCGGACAAAAAGGTGTTTCTGGGCGGGTTCATCATGCCCGGCGTGCAGACGAGCCTGCGTGCCATCAGCGCGGGCACGGCGCAGCTGCCGCCCATCGCGCCCGAGCCGCCGGAGCATCTGATTGGCGCGAACACCGTCGCCGCGCTGAACAACGGGGCCATGTTCGGCACCGCCGCCATGCTGGACGGGTTAGCGGACCGCGTCGAGGCCGAGCTGGGCCAGCCGCTGACCGTGGTCGCCACCGGCGGGTTAGCGCCGTACATTATGCCCTGCTGCAAGCGGAAGATCATCTATGACGCTGATTTGCTGTTCAAAGGGCTGGCACTGATCTGGGAGGGGAACGGGAAATGAGGCTGCGATTCAGGGGAGGGATTTATCCCTCCCCTGAGGTCTGCGGTTGCGGAGGGTGCCCGGGCGGATATGGAATCCGCCCCTACGGGCTGTGGGATGCCTTTATACATCCCATAGGCGCTTGCTGCGACGGAAACGGCCACGGGTCGTCGGGGACGCCGACCTCCGCGGAGTTGCTGCCTGCCTATCCACTGGTTTGTAGGGGCCGCACATGTGCGGCCCGCGGCTGTACGGAGGCGCTCGTTTGCGGGCAGCCGCCGGGCCGGGCATGCCCGGCCCCTACCGCACGATGATATTAAAAAAGCAAAAAAAGCCGCAGCTATGCGTTTTCTGCACAGTTGCGGCTTTATTTACACTCTTTTATGCGCTCACATATCCGGCGTCACGGGCACGGCACCGTAGTTGCGGATGTTCAGGACGTGGCAGCTGCCTTCGCCGAAGCAGCCGTCGATGGCGGCCTTGTAGGCGTCCAGCAGGTCAACGGGCACAAACGCCTGAATGGTGCCGGCAAAGCCGCCGCCCTGCAGACGCCACGCGCCGCGGCCATTCAGCACGCGCTGGCTCAGGGCCAGGGCCACAGGCACGCCCTGCTCCTTCGGGTTCTTGATGCTGTAGGCGTTCTGGTTGAACTCAAAGCTGGAGTGACCGCCCTCGATAATCAGGCGCAGAAACGTTTTAAAATCGTCCTCGCGCACGGCGTCGCAGAGCTGGGCGGCGCGGCGGCAGTCGTTGTAGAAGTGCATCGCACGCACGACGGCGCGGTCCCCCACGGCCTTACGCAGCTTGGGCAGAGCCTTGTAGAACTCGTCCTCATCGACCTCGCGCAGGACCTTTTTGCCGAACTGCTCGGCCACACTCTCCATCTCATGGCGGATGGCGGCATAGTCGTCGGTCAGGTCGGCGTGGCTGCCCTTCGTATCGCTGATGCACATGACAAAGCCGTGCTTCGCCAGGTCGATGGCCGTCTGGCCGACCACCGGGTGGGCCGGGTCCTTGAAGTCGATGGTGATAACGCCGCCGACGGCGCAGGCGGTCTGGTCCATCAGACCGCAGGGCTTGCCGAAGAACACGTTTTCGGCATACTGGCCGATCTGGGCGATCTTGTACTGGTTGAACTTCTCCATGTCATTGTTGTTGTACTCGCCGCGCAGGATGGCACCGATGCAGACCTCAAAGGCTGCGGAGCTGGACAGACCGGAGCCGCGCAGCACGTTGCTGGTGGTGTAGCAGTCAAAGCCGCCCACCTTGCCGCCCGCATCCACAATGCCCTTGGCGACGCCGCGGATCAGGGACGCGGAGTGCTCGGCCTCGCACGGCTGCGGGACGAGGTTGGTGACATCGACGTCGTCAATTTTGTCAAAGCCCAGGGACTTGACGCGGATGACATTTTCCTCATTCGGGGAGACGACGGCCACCATATCCAGGTTGACCGAGCCTGCCAGCACCACACCGTTGTTGTGGTCGGTGTGGTTGCCGCCGATCTCGGTACGGCCCGGGGCGGAATAGAGGCGCACCGTGCGGTTGGTGCCGTATTTCTTTTCAAATTCGTCGATCAGGTCAGTATAGCGCTTGCGCTGCTCCTGCACGGCGTCTGCACCGTACAGCTTGGCAAAGGCGGCGTCGTATTCGCCCTGTGCGATCTGCTGTTTGAGTTCTATGGTATTTGCCATGATTCCACTCACCTTTCCTGTCGGGCGGCTCTTTTCGTAGATATGCACAAATTGAGCCTTATGTTTTTAGGCAGACAGCCAAAGGAGCGGCTCTCTGCGGGTTTCTTGTTTTCAGTATAGCAAATCCTGCAAAAAAAGCAAACATTTTTTCCGCCTCTTTTATGGACTTTTGATGAGTAGCTTGGTATAATGAAAATATCACACGAACGAGGTGCCGCCATGACCATCAATGAGATGAAGCAATCCTACAAGCAGAGCTACACCGACAACGTTGAGCTCTCGATTTTTAACTGCGGGCATGAATACTGCCAGCCGGGCCATACCTGGGGCCCCGGCGTGCGCGACCACTACCTGATCCATCTGGTGGTGGCAGGCAAGGGTGTGTATCAGGTCAACGGGGCCTTGCACACGCTGCAGGAGGGCGATCTGTTCCTGGCCAAGCCGAACCAGCTCATCACCTACGCCGCCGACGAGACCGACCCGTGGGAGTACTACTGGGTCGGCTTCAACGGCGCGTGTGCCAACAAGCTGGTTCAGCAGACGCCGTTCTCCGACGTGCACCCCGTACACCACTGCAAGGACCCGCAGACCGTGCGGGAGGCGCTGTACAACATCTACCTGTCCCGCGGGCCGGAGCCGCAGTGCGAGGCCCTGATGACGGGCTATCTGTATATCTTTATGGCGCACCTGATGAAGGAGGCCCGCGAGGCGATGCCCAACGTTGGCTCGTCCAGCAGCCAGTACGTGCTGGCCGCCATCAAGTATATCCAGTTCAACTACTCGCATGACATTTCGGTGGACGATATTGCCAAGGCCGTCGGCGTCAGCCGCAGCCACCTGTACCGCGTGTTCATGTCGAACGTCGGGCAGAGCCCCATTGACTACCTGACAAGCTACCGCATCAGCGAGGCGTGCAGCCTGCTGAAGAATTCCAGCCTGTCGATTGCGGAAATCGCCGTATCTGTGGGCTTTTTTGACCAGTTCTATTTTTCCCGCGTGTTCAAAAAGGTCAAGGGCGTGCCGCCGAGCAAGTACCTGGCCACGCTGGAGAAGGAGGGTCCTGCCGCACCGCAGGCCATCAACCCGTAACATTTCCCGCACTATTTATAAGGAGCAGACATGCCTTTTACGAAAAATCAGATCATTACTCTGGAGATCGAAGCGCTCTCCAATGACGGAAACGGCGTGGCCCACAAGGACGGTCAGGCCGTTTTTGTGCCGCTGACCGCCCCCGGCGACGTGGCCGAGGTGCGCATTGTCAAGCCGATGAAAACCTATGCCTTTGGCCGCGTGGAGAAGCTGCTGACCGCCGGGCCGGGCCGCGTCAAGCAGGACTGTCCGGTGGCCGGTCCCTGCGGCGGCTGCGGGCTGCGGCATATCAGCTATGAGGCCGAGTGCACCGCCAAAACCCAGTTTGTACGGGACGCCTTTGCGCGGCTGGGCAAGCTGGACGTACCGGTGCCGGACGTGCTGGGCGCACCCGACACGGACCGCTACCGCAACAAGGTCCAGCTGCCCGTGGGCACCGACGAGAACGGGCATATTGTGGCCGGCTTTTTTGCCGGGCGCAGCCACCGCATTGTGGCCTGCACCGACTGCAAGCTGCAGCCCGCGTGGATGAACGAGCTGGCCGCCCGCGCCTGTGCGCTGCTGGAGGAGAACGGCATCACTGCCTACAACGAGGAGACCCACACGGGCCGCGTGCGCCATTTGTACATGCGTCAGGGCTGGCACAGCGGGCAGCGGCTTTTGTGCTTTGTGGTAAACGGCAACGGCCTGCCGAACGAGGCGGAAATTTGCGCCACACTGCAAAAAGAGTTTGCCTTAACGACGATTTTGGTCAACCGCAACAGTGAGCGGACGAACGTGATTTTGGGCCGCAGGACCCGCACCGTGCTGGGCCCCGGCGTCATTGAGGACACACTAGCCGGTGTGCCGCTGCGGATGGGTGTGCATGAATTTTACCAGGTCAACACCCCCGCCGCCGAGGTGCTCTACACCAAGGCGCGGGAGTACGCCGGGCTGAAGCCGGACGATTTTTTGCTGGACCTGTACTGCGGCATGGGCACGATCGGGCTTTCGATGCTGGCGGACTGCAAGCGCTTAGTCGGCGTTGAGGTCGTGCCGCAGGCTGTCGAGGGCGCGAAGGAGACCGCCGCGCGGCTGGGACTGGACGCGGACAGAGCGGACTTCCGCTGTCAGGACGCCGGTGCAGCCGCCGCCCAGCTCGCTGCCGAGGGTGCGCGTCCCGACGTGATCGTCGTAGACCCGCCCCGCAAGGGCTGCGACGAGGCGACCCTGACCGCCATTGCCGAGATGGCCCCACGGACCGTAGTCATGGTCAGCTGCAACGCCGCAACAGCGGCAAGGGATGCCAAGTGGCTGACCGAGCACGGGTATAAAGCCGTGGAGGTCCAGCCGGTGGATCTGTTCCCGAGGACGAAGCATGTGGAGACGGTATGTTTATTGTCCAAACTTAATGCAAAGCAACATATCGAGGTAGACA